>Ga0268249_1000619_pt1 | contig 13038 bp, 5 predicted proteins | sample AgamicAtPe_FD_200257 | JGI IMG/M metagenome (GOLD analysis project Ga0268249, IMG submission 200257) | Agave microbial communities from Guanajuato, Mexico - At.P.e (v2) (version 3) | ecosystem: Host-associated > Plants > Phyllosphere > Phylloplane/Leaf | place: Guanajuato, Mexico | collected... | reverse complement strand
AATTAGAGTTTTTATCATTAGTTGATGTGAAATTTATTAAAAATATTCATTAATTACTAAAGTCAAGTTAATAGTTATTAATATATTTAGTATAAAATATTTCAAAAAAAAAGTCAAAAATAATTTTATTCAATTCCTTATATTTATTGAAAATATTTAATTAAAAATTCAAATTATCTTGAAATAAAATTTACTTAACCATAATTAATTAATTAAAATAATTAAAAAAGCATAATGAATAAGGAAGAGGCGAAAATGAGCGTTAATAAAACGCTCCTTAGCTGAGAAAGAAGTTCGAGGAGATGGAAGAACTCTATCATTATTTTGTGATTGGGTATGGAATGGTTATTTCCGTTACTTATAGATCGAGCAATGAACATTTTATTGCTTTTCATATCCACCCGAGCAAGCTTTCTTCTTCTTGCTGATATTGAGGCCGAAGTCCGGGAATGTACCTCAGGTCTTGAGGACATGCACGTTCGGATGTCAACAACGAGGCAAGACTTGATTGTGCTCTGCCAAAAAAAAAAAATAAAAAAAAATAAGGAACCCATCTATCCCATGATTTCACATTCCACACATTCTTCAAAGGTAGACCCACCATCTTTTGTTCAAAATCTTTCGTGCAGAGTAATGATCGGACTTCATTTATTTTTCATTCAGGAAAGTCAACGCTATCACCAGTTCCCTACACACAAATCAAAAGTTCGTAATTAAATGGAAAATACAAATCATAAATTTAATTTCGAGCCCTCAACTATATAAAAGCCTCGAGATTTCAATCTTTCTATCAACTCTCCCAACAGGATTATGTAATTTATGTAGGACCTCGAAATTGTTCCAAGTCTACCTCCAGGTAAATTTCAAGGTCATAGGTCAACTGCTTAAGTATCGTTTCGCTCGATGCTCGTCTTTTTCTCTTTTTCATCCTCTAATTTTTCAAGTCCATTGGAGGTACATACGTATGTAGAGGGAGCAGGACCTGAAATTTCTAAAAGTGCTATTGATAATGGGGCTGGGCTTGAAATTTTTCCTAGGACCAATAGAGGGAAGTATATGTACAGAGGCTAGACTTCAAATTCTTTCAAGTCACAATAGAACTATAGAAGAGAAGCTGTGCTCGAGTTTTTTGTTAGTCCTAAATAGAGACCTCCTGTATATATAATGGTGCGAGAAATCTTTTCACGACTCAATAAAGCCCAATAGAGAATACATGGAAATACTGGTAACGCTTATGCACGTGCAGAATCAGTTCTCATTTTCTCGGAAGAATTCCTGCCTTTACTCTCAGTCGGAGGATATTGGCTTCGTACGTCCGGGAAATTTTTTAATAGCTTTCAAAAGTTCGCCTGCTGGAATCGCGTACATCTGTATCTTGAATGGAGGACTGCTGCAACAGAACACTTGTTTCTAAGCCTCTGTCCACAAAGCTGATTACTTTGCCGTTGGGGTTGAGAGGAAGTCATGCGACAGCTAACGAATTATCTCGAGCGGATAAAAACATTTCCGCGACTTAATTCGTTGTCATATATACACGAAATTTTTGATTTGACCTTTTCACTAGACCATTTTCGTGTCACTCCTCTCGCATCGAAGAGTCTCTCTAGGTCCACGTTGAGGCGACTACATCGCCGGTGCTTATAAATGAGTAGGCCTGAGTAAGGGTTGCGTAGTATATCCGGACAGCATCGGTAGCGTAATTCATCCGTCCCTTCGCGGCGGCGTATACCGAAATCCTCTTCCACTTCTGCAGCTCTCGTTTCTTCGACTGACTGTGGGATTCTGTACAAGCGCGTAAGTGAAAATCTCACCTAATCCCGCCGGCGATATCGCGAAAACCAGGTCGAACGTCAGGAAATAAAATGGCAAGCTTTGAGTAAACAAGGTACGTCGTCGTCGTTAATTCGCGTACGTACATCGAAATTAAAAAACGCGCCAACCGAGAATACGGCGGCGGTGGAGGCAGCAGCGCCAAATTTCAAGGGGGAACTTCTCACCCTAATTCTTTCACCGCGCTCTCAATAAGCTCTATCGTCATTACAAAGTGAAACCAACTATAGCTGTAAAAGAGAGCGTATTGTTGAAAGAAAATTACGTTGTTAAATTTGCGCTAATGTGGGTGATTGTTTTTGTGTTTCGCATCAACGCCGATATTATTGCTTGTCCATGTGGCCTTTTTTCTTATTCGTTAACACTCTCGGTGCGACCCTTCAGCATGCACTTCCTTCCTTTTTTTTTCCGCAACTTTACGACTTATCGTATTGCGTCATTACTTCACACTTTTCCAGAGGAAGGGTCGCGTAATCATCGCATTATACAACGAGTTCTATTACGTTTCCTGATGACAGCTAAGATGTTTCACAGTCAAAAGCTTCCCAAAAAGAATAAGGGTAGTTAGGAACTGTTGCAAAATATTTATACAGAAGTGGAACTTTGAGTTACAAATCACAAATGTAAAACGCGAGACTTGGGTATTGAAGGTGAATGATCGAACCGGCTCTTGATGTGACAAAGGTATCGAAAATAGATGTTTTATGAGGTGCGAGCGGATAAGATAATGAGTGATAAGAACTCGAAATTAAGTACAATCCACTTTAATGATGAGTATCGCTTACAATAGTATTTTCGGGAGTCACTCCATCATCAGTTGTATCTCAACTAAGGGATAAGGCTTAAATTACGACTATTTACACTTTTAACTCAAATCTACGTTCCTTATGGGGTAACTTAAATTTAACCAAAATCTAGAGTTCTAATTGGATAATGATCGCTCTGCGTTGTGATTGGGTTAACTCTATCCTTACTCGAACGTGATTGGTCAATCTCTCCTCACTCTTATGCTGAGTTCCTATTGGCTGTTCCGGTTAATCTCCTCACGCACTTAAGCTATATCTCTGTTGGTTAATCTGGTTACAAAATAATGCCATCGAATCAGTGCTTCCTATTGGTTGAGAGTGTTCCACTTGTTTCCATCTATGACCAATCCAAATAGTTTCTCGTTTTTGAATTTGGTTACTGGAAGTGTGTAAATTATATTTGTACCGTCTACTTTTCGTCGAGCAAGCTCGTTGCTGATTCGAATAAACAAATCCGTATTATGATCAAAGGCGATTCATTCAGTAAAAGTAAGGCCTATGTATATACATATATCGCCTGCGGATTTAGTCTGCGAGTAGCAGAGCAACATAACAAATATACATGTTCCAGATGAAGCACATGTTTAAAGTATAGTCTACCTTAATAGAAGTAGGCATAAGAACAAAGTACATAATATCATAAGCGGTAATCCGCTACACTTTGTAGGTTTCGAGATTGATTACCAAAGATACAATCCATTTAAGATTTATCAACATTTTTGTGCTGTAGGCTGAGTACATGGGCTTTTTGTTCATCTTTAGTTTAAAACTAGATTGGTAGATCCCAATTTGAAGATATTTGCAGAAATGGGCATTGATGGGTACTTGTATTTTATGATATGACAGTAGTAACACAAGTCTTGTCGCAACTTGTAACGCTCCTAGCGGTGAAACTTTGAAATAAAATGCGTGAGTCTGCTGCTGCTTCAATTATTGGCTATCAGGCTTTCACACTTTTGTTTTGTTTACATTTTTTCTTATCTCGTTATAAGTGAAATGTTACCATCGCTATTTGCTGAAATTGAAACATACATAAAATTGAAAAACTTTTCTTCTTTATAATTCAGTCACCTATTAAGTTTTTGCTACATTTACTTAGTTGATCTTGAAATATTTGTCTCACTCTGTGGGCGGGCCTGAGTAGGTATTATTAGGAATTTCATAAGAAGCTGCAAAGTTCAATCTGATTAAAATACAGAACTGTCATTTCTCAGTTTTCACACAATCAATCCTAGATTTTGTAATGATCACTCTTCTGCAAATACAAAGAAGTGTGGTTCAAAGCAGTTTGTTTCAAGCGGGCCAATAACTGATATTGATACATCAAATTGATGCAAGATTTGTTCAAAACATTTCAATTCTTACAACGTCACAATCATTCAATTATATTGGAGTTTCTCTCCAATTTATCAATTCATCGACTGAAAAAGTGGAATATTCCTCTTTATACAATTTAATGAAAACATGTGAGAAAGTTTCAACCTTATCATAACAAAACATACCAAAATATCTTTTTTTGTAGAATCTAGGAAGTTGGCAGACCAGTATTACTTTGGTTGGTAATATTTCCAATTAAATTATTACAAAATACATCATGTTAGATCTACAATTTAACTGCTGGAAGAGAAAATAGAACACACAAAATCTTGTTGATAACATTTCACTTATAATGAGATAAGAAAAAATGTAAACAAAACAAAAGTGTGAAAGCCTAATAACAAAGCTAGACAAAGCCACCTACACTAAAAACCATGCATGGTCAACTACATCAACCGAAGACGTCAACTCAAGTTTAATATGGCTTTTGCTTGATTTAAGTTTAAACTAAGAGTTTATACTCAGTTCTCATCTACCATTTGGTTGTAAAAGTTTAAAATACATTCCGCGAGTGAGACTAGTCTTGTGTTTTCTTAGATAGTTGACTGAGAAAATACATCATGGCTCAAAGGTCCCTACTCTCCATTTTCTAGCTGTCCCAAAAATCCATTTAGCTTTTGATCACTCTCTAACTTATAGGTCAACGTAATTTACCTCAACGTCAACAGATTCAAAATCATGAAGGCGGAGAATATCAAATGCGACAATTTTCAATGTAGGTATGCCTATTCCAAAAGTGCGAACTTCAACGATCTAAAAATATTGACAAGATGTTAAAAAGAAACATTCGACCATCTCTAAGACAATTTTTAATTACTTACATTCGGAATTTCCGTCATAAATATAAGTACTTGGTATAATGAATTGTCGGAATATCGAATATATAATAAAACGATTTGCTTTACTTAAAATGTTTTATTAGAATTAATTAATGGCGTACAAAACACATTCGAGATCTCTCGTAAATCAGTCAATGTGAAAAAGAGCAAAAGACAAAAAAGTAAGGTAGCGGTTCATAGACTATAAGAAATAAAAGAACAGAGAGCGCACTCTATGTTTACATGTTGACACTCGTTCCTTTTGTACAAAACTTTGGTTCAAGTTAGGTTTAACTTAATTTCAAACAAAAAGAGGACTTAATGAATAAAGGAAGAATTGAGTTTACAGTCTTAAAAATTTCATCACATTACTATCTTCAACACTGTTACATACTCCAAGTAACTCAAATAAGATATAAGATTTAATTATGAACAGAAAAATTCTTTTCGCAAAAAGGTCAATTTGCATCGCATCGCTTAAATTGCATCCTTAATCTCAATCGCTAGTCGCTACTCGCACGGATTTATATCGCAGTTTTCCTTTTTCAGCTTTCTTGATTTCTCAGTAGGTTTCTGAAACAAGGAAGAATCGCACATAAAATTACTTCGAAATTTCTCAAATTGTTGTTTCGCTAATGGTTTAGTAAAGAAATCGCCAAGTTGCTCTTTAGTACTAATCCAGTGAATATCTATTCTTTTTTGACTACTAAGTTGTCTCACGTAGTGATATGATAACTTTACAAGATGTCGCAGTGTTTGAGATTCTTCTGTAATCGCTAATTTAATCGCTGCCCTATTATCTTCATATAATCGCGGTTTCCTAGTCACTTTTCCTAATCGATTCGCAATCTCATTAACACTTATCACATCCTTACACGCATAGCTCATTGCTACATATTCTGCTTCAGCAGATGATAAGGCAACTTGTCGTTGAAGATTCATTTTCCAGGCCACTGGATCTCCAAACATCATTATTATATAGCCTGATGTTGATCTTCCGCTCTCCTCATTCAGTCCTAGAGATGCATCAACATAACATTCAATTCCTTCTCCTTTACCATTAAACTTAATTCCAAAATTTAAAGTTCCTTTAAGGTATCGAAAAATTCGCTGAACCTGTTCCCATTCTCTTTCGCCATAGTTTTGTTGTTTTCTGCTCAGAAAGTTTACCGCAAAAATAATGTCCGGGCGCGTGGAGTTTGCTATATAAGATAGAGTACCGATTGCGTTTCGGTATGGTATTCTCTTTGGATCAAATTTAATTTTTGCTCGCTTCTCGCATGCAGTTTTCCTCTCTGCATCTGTAGTAGCCATTGGGGTCGACGAAGTTCGCATAGTTTGGTATACATCAAATTTCTTTAATACAGAAGTAATCATCTTTCTCTGATGAATAATAATTATTTGATTTTTACGATCTCTCTCAATTTCCATTCCCAAGAACTTCTTTACCTCACCAAGATCGCTAGTTTCAAATTCTTTTCGCAGTTGCGCTTTCACTTCATCAAGTTTTTCTTTGTCGTTTGTCGCTATAAGTATGTCGTCTACATAAACAATCAAAATCGTATATTTTACTTTAATCTTTTGATAGTAAATGCAAGGTTGAGAAATTCATATTTAATGAATCTTAGTTTCTTCATCGCTTCGCTGAATCTTTTAAACCATCGCTTGGGACTGACCTTCAATCCATAAATCGCTTTATCTAGTTCAAGTATATGAGTTTTCTCAAAATTAGGTTCCTCGTTTCCTAGATATTCGCTTAAACCTTCAGGAATTCGCATATAGACTTTCTTTTCAAGTTGGCCATTTAAAAATGCAACTTTCACATCGATATGTTCAAGTTCAAGGTCGTGTTTATTTGCTATCGCTACTAAGCATTTAAAGTCACTCATTCTTGCTACAGGAGCATACGTTTCGTCGATTCCATACTCGTGTAAGTCTGAAAACCCTCGCGCAACTAATCTGCCTTTTCTTCTAATACCAATATGAGGCTCATCTTTAATTTTGAACACCCATCGCGATGTTACTATGGACGCTTTGGGCAGCATTTCGCTCATTCTTATTACTCGCCACGTCTCCATCCTTTTATGAGCGTCAAATTCTTCTACCATAGCTTTTCTCCAAAACTCGCTGTCTTTACAGTTGATCGCTTCGCCATAATTTGCCGGTTCAAACTCATTACCAACTTGTGCATACATAATCAGATTCGCTTCAACTTCATATTCTTCGCATTCTACCTCGTAGTCCAATACATCGTCCTCATCCCAAGTTAATTTTCGTTTCGTCGCTTCTCTTGTTCTATCAGACACGGGTTCATACGTTTCTTTCAACCTATTAATCAGCCTTTGTTTATCAGTTATTTCTTGCTCATTTGGAATTTCAAGATCTAAATCATTTCTCACTAAGTTTTCATCCTCTTGAATCTCGCTATTTCGTTCGCCGCTCAATCCATTTTCAGTTTCCATGTTTTCGCAATCGCAATCTTTATAAGATACCGATAGTTCATCTAAATTTTCTTTCCTAGTCGCCCCATAAAAATCGCCATAAACTTTAGATTCAATGAACGTAACATGTTTCGTTGGAATTACTCTACCTTTCTTAGGATCATAAATCAAGTAGCCAGATCGCGTCATTCCAACTAGAAAATCTTTACTACCGGTTGGGGCAAACTTTGAATTTCCCTCATCTTCAATTACATAGATAGCTAGACATCCGAAACGCCGAATATTCTTTAAAGTCCCTACTTTTCCAGTTATCATTTCATGTGGAGTTTTGAAGTCAATCGCGCTGTTTATGAATAAATTATGAACGTATAGAGCAAATTTCATCGCATAACCCCAAAACCCTAAAGGCATAGATGAGCTCTGAAGAAGAGTTCTGACTTTTTGTTCGATTTCTAAATTTAAGCGCTCCGGAATGCCATTATGCTGAGGCGTGTGAGGATTACAAGGATCGTAACGTATATTCTCTCGTCGAAATAGGTCTCGCATCTCATCCGTCTTGTACTCAGTTCCATTATCGGTGTGAAGTCGCCCTATTTTGCAGACAACTTGTTGACCTAGATTGTTATTTACTACTTCTTCAACTCGGATCGCTTCATCGTTCATTAGAATTCGCATATCGCTTAAATACTTCTTAAATTGTACGTGAAGTTCCTTTTTATCAACTAATTCATATCCTAACGCATATCTTGAATAATTATCTGTGAACGTTACAAAATATTTCGCTTTAACTTGAATTGATGCTGGAGTGATCTGACCGGCCGTGTCCGATTCAATTATTTGAAACGGTCGCTTCGCTCGCATTCGCTTTTCTTTAAACGGCTGTCTTTTCGCTTTCCCTAATCTGCAATCAATACAATTTTTAATTTCATCCGAGATAACTACTCCTTTTAAATCTGGTAGTAAATTTTTCGCCATTCGAAGATACGATTCTGACGCATGATCTAAACGCAGATGCCATAATAAACCTTCGCATATTTTCAAATTTCGCGTACGCTTTTCGTTTATCGCCTCGAGATCGCTGATTTTCATGCCAAATCTCCCTCCTAAATTTAGATTCGCAGAATTTTGATTTATAAAATCACGATCGCCTACCTCGCAGTTGTCTTCGATCTCAAGAATACTACTCCCTCCTTTAAACCGTTCCTTAACATCCCAAATTTGAGGAAGGTCGAAGAACGATTTATGAACCTTAATTTCTCTACTCCCTCCTTTCTCGGCCTCCAACTGCAAAATAAAACTTTCTCGCTCGTTTATTTCAACATTTCCAGCTGGTATCTCAAAAACCATCTTCCAAAATCTCCCATCGCAATGAGCCACTTGGACTAAACTCCGCGTTTGTTTATTGATTACGTAAGTTTCATCGCCATCAATCATAAACAGTAATTTTCCTTTTACCTTAAGCGCAGAGAATAAATTATGGGGAACATCAGGACAATAATAAACATTTCGTAATTTGATTAGTTCGTTGGTTTGGGTATTTCGCAATATCACATCTCCCTGGTATCTTACTATCAAGTTCGCTTTTTCATTCTTATTCGCACACGTAAATTTTCTTGGTCGCATTAATTTTCGCAGCGTAACGAATACCTCCAGTCTGTTCACAATATGATCAGTAGCTCCGCAATCTAAAACAAAAAACAAATTTTAAACAGATAGTTTGCTTACCAAAAACAGTATTAACTGCTCCATCACTCTTCTCTTCTTGAGCATCTATGAACAGATAGGCATATTCTTCATTGTCTAATTCGTTCGCATCGACGTACACGTTATCAAGATCATCATCACTTTCGCTAAATGCGATTAACGCTTTTCCTTTGTTTTCCCTTCTTTTATTGATTCGTTTGAAACATTAGAAAGATGCCTTCTTAAATTTCGACAAGGATTTGGGTTTGACCGGACGGGTATCTTGGCGATCATTGTTCCGTCGAGAATCGTTCCGATCATCGTTTCTTCGCGCCGCAGGATTAACATTATCACCAAAAGCGGGGCAATCCCTTCCAATATGATAGCCGTAGGTATGACAACGATAACAATAGATCTTTCCTTTATGCGGGCAATCGTCCGGACCGTGGTTGTCCGGTGCATGTCCGCACAGCTTACACGATGGAGCCGGTCCACGTCCTCGTTGTTCCTTCCTTTCAGGGCTATTTCGTCTTGACGAGTTCGGCTTCGGTGCTGACTTTGAAACATTCACTGCAGCTACAGCTGCTCGCTCCGATTTACGTCGTTCGCTTTCATGCCGTTCATTTTCTTCGGTAACGAATTTTTCCATCAAGACTTGCACCGGAAAGCCTTTGCCAGAGGTCCTTTTCTCATGACGATCGTCAGCCACTGTTTCAGTAGCTATACCATGGATTGCCAGCAGGTAGGCTCTTCTTTCTTCATCCTCACTAAAATCAGGTGTCACTTTTCGAATTCTCTCAACCAATGTGCTGAACCGAGCATTAAACTCAATAGCAGATTCAGTATCAACGTCAAAATGTATGAGATTTAATTGATTGAGTAAGCTATTTTGCAGTATCGCCTCGAGGATCAAAATATTTATCGAGAGCATTTAGAATTTCGTTTGGTCTTTTTGGTTTCGCTATAATATGCAGCAGTTCGTCGTGAACATTTTTAATAAAGAAATTATTCACTACTTTCATTTGTGCTTGAATTTCATTTTCGCTCAAACCACTGAGAGGTTTCATAGGATCTTCCAGTATCCACTCACAGTCTTGTGCTTCAATTTCACTCGTAAAACGGCGTCTATAATTTATCCAGTTAGTTTGTTTCGACACCTGTTCTTTCAATTTTGGGAATCTTAGAGAACTTGCTGGGGCAAAACGATTATCTATCAACACGGTATTTCGGTTCCTATCGATCAAATTTTCGTTATCATTCCTGTTGTCACGCACCAAGCGTGCCCTTTCGAGTGATCTAACAAAATTGTTCTGAGATTGAGATTCGGTATTCTTTTCTTCCACTGTATTCTGGTTACTCGCTTTTTCGGTCTGTCGCTCATCATAAGACTCGAGAGCTGCCAGTCTTGCTGCTTCGATTTCAGCGTCAATCTCTTGATCATTTGAAGTATCATTTGCGTCTTCCACCTGCACTAATTTCTCCTCAGAAGGAACTTTAAACGATTTAATAGCACGAACACATTCTTCTAATAGCTGTTTTTGACTGTTGAGTTTCGCATGAAAATCCTTCCGAGTTTGTTCGATTTCTTGTCTCAACTTCATGTTTGTATCGTCGAATTCAGTTCCTAAAACATCATAATTTTCGATAGCTTCTGTTAACGCGTCGCTGATTGATTCAACATCGAAGGTGTTCTCTGGTTGTTTCACCCTTTTGTTCACGGGCGAAATGGGCGTATCCGTCGCTCCTAAATTAAACAAATACAAGTTAGATAAATACATGGAATTTACATCCCAACTTTCGCATCGCATACTATTCGCTCGATTGATTCGCTCGCATCGCCTCGTCAACTGCAGTTGCTTTTTACCTGAACTAGCAGTCCCGTTCGCAGTAGTACTACTCTTTTCGTTTTTGCGATGCGAACTTTCATGCCAGTTCGTTCGCTCGTTTCGATCTCTATCGTTATCGGTTCGTTGAATATTCGACCTAATTCGCTTCATTTTTCTGGAAGAACATTGACGTAATTAATAAACCAAGACTTTCGATTCAATAGATTAGTATCAGCGTGGGTCTGAAGCGACGAATAGCAACAGGACAAGTAACCACGGTAACCTATCTCTATAATAACGACAGAATTCTCATCAGAACCGAAGGTTCTGGATTCTGAACTGGGGGCTACTCCTTAAATGATGCGAATGAGTGTTCTCCGCGAGCGTATTTTTGCTTAGCTGATATAATTACGAGAGTTGCCTAATCAACGGTAGTGTGTTGATCAGACACAGTTAGCGAAGACTAATTTTCCCTCGACTTTTGGAATACATCAATTTAGCACCAGAGAGCCAGCATTTGGGCCAGTTACGTTCTCCCGGCTGAAACTACACTGTAGAACACTCAAGCACATATGACTAAGGATACCGACTAGCACGGGGTTCACAACGCTTTATTTATCTCGATTTCTTGACTTACTCTTTCCGTTCTTTCTCAAATATATCTTTGATTTCTATCCACAGTTCTTCAGGAAACTGGTATAAATATTCTAGCTCGTTGTCCGCCGTCGTGATCTTTTTCAACTAACGTATCCGTTCTGCTGATATTTAGACTCCGAATAATCTAGTACATAATGAAATCAATAATGAGTACATCACATAACCGTAGATCAATTTTCGCTCCTATTCGATCGCTCGCTAGTTCTCTGTGCACAACGTGCTCGCTTTGATTGAGGCCGCATGTTCGCACGTTATCACGCAAATTTCGCAAGTAAGTCGATCTTCACGATAAATAAAGTTTCTAATTACTTACCGTGGTTAACCATGTCGGAATATCGAATATATAATAAAACGATTCGCTTACTTAAAGTGTTTTATTAGAATTAATTAATGGCGTACAAAACACATTCGAGATCTCTCCTAAATCAGTCAACGTGAAAGAGAGCAAAACTACAAAAAAGTAAGGTAGCGGTTCATGGACTATATGAAATAAAAGAACAGAGAGTGCACTCTATGTTTACATGTTGACACGAATTACAATGCACTTAGAAAATGAAACAAAAATTGTTTAGCTAATTTTTACATCTAAAAGTAGGGCTACTAATAACATTATTTTTGCTTCTTTGTAATTAAACACGGGAAACAATGAATGAGATAAGTAAAGCTTTTGAAGTTTTTCATTGAGTAAAGCAAAACGTTTCTTTGAAGTCATCCACGTTTTTAAAAAGCTTTGAGACGATGCAAATTTTATTTTCGAGTTCGGCTTAATACAAGGTTTAACACGGAATACATTCGTTGGAGAAACACCGAACAAATTCGTAATTCCACTTTTATTATAAATGCGGTTACTTCTAAAGGTTTGTTCAGCAGCAGTAGAAATATTTGAATCAATTTCTGAAAGTGTACTGATTGATTGTACCAAGGCAAGCCGTAAACCATGTCTCCTATCTTTAGATTCTACAAGTAAATATTAATGGATAAAACATATAACAATAATTAGTGAATTGAGATAAGAAAACTTGGACTGATTTTTTCCGAGTTTTCAATGATCTTTTTTAGCCTATTGTTTTTGTGTACGGTAGGAAAAGTTTGAATAAAAATAAAACTTTTTAACCTCTATCAAAACAAAAAAAAAAAAGAAGGAAGGTAAATAATACTTGCATATCTAGGGAACAATATTATTATTTATTGGCTCTTATTATCATGTCAAATGCTGAGGAACAAAGTATTGGCTAAAGTAATTTTTTCAAGATACCGTTTGGTTGGATGTTATTATATCCGTGTCGTGAATAGTATTAAAATATGTACTATCTTCAATATGACCTCTAACGTACATCTCAAGTTTTTGCAGTGATATTTTCGACTGTACTTCCCAATAGTTCCACAACTCGCGTTTTGCACCCCCATACTTCATCACAAATTGCACCCTATACCCACTTGACCTAACTTCTTACAATCTTCAACTAAGACAAGTGTGCACGTGTCTTCAAATTCCTCATTGGTCATTTTAGAGCGGGAAATTCAAATTTCAAATTAATTCTAGCGTCTCTTATCACCTTTTGGCTCACGTGTTTGTTGGACACGTGCTCGGCATTCCGCT
>Ga0268249_1000613_pt1 | contig 13274 bp, 8 predicted proteins | sample AgamicAtPe_FD_200257 | JGI IMG/M metagenome (GOLD analysis project Ga0268249, IMG submission 200257) | Agave microbial communities from Guanajuato, Mexico - At.P.e (v2) (version 3) | ecosystem: Host-associated > Plants > Phyllosphere > Phylloplane/Leaf | place: Guanajuato, Mexico | collected... | reverse complement strand
GGATTGCGTTTGCGTTTGCGTTTTCCTCCGCCAGCCGAGCCGAGTGGCGGCCGCCTGTTGGCCCGGCGGCCAGCTCGCCTCTAAGGCCGCCGAGCAAGCCGCCGCCGCCGCCGCCGCCGCCGCCGCCTCCTCCCTCCGTCGGCCATTCTTCGCGCCGCTCAGCTCGGCTCGCCCAATTGAAGTGGAACGAACTGGTCGTGGCTTGGCGCTCACTTTGGCGCCCGCTCAACGGGGCCAACTCGGCTCGGCTCGGCTCAGGTGGAGCCTTCCACTTCCAATTTGCTGGCTCCGCTCGGCCTGCACGCCAGCAAGCGCGCTTAGTGCGTGCGGGACAGCTGAACGCCGAGCGCTGAATGCTGAATGGCCATTGAGCGGCGGCCGAGCTGGCGGTAGAGTTGCGCTCGGCGCCGCTCCTTGCGCCAAACGGCGGTGGCGGCGGCCAGAGGCAAAGGCGACGACGGCGCCGAATAGGAACGCGAATGGCCGGCGAAACTGGGACACGGACAAACACTTGTTGCGCCCGCTGAAGTTTGGGCTGGAGCCGAGGCGGCGGCTGGCTAATGGAAGCTCGCAAGCTCGAGAGGGCGGCGAGCTCGTCCGCCGCCCGCGAGCCAGCTGGCCGGCCAAGTGGGACGCCGAGGCGAGTTGAGCCCGCAAATCTGGCCGCCGCATCTCCAGCCGACCTGCTGCTATCCATCATCCGGCGCTGAGCTGGCCGCCGGCCAGCCAGCCAGCCAGCAAGCCAGCCAGCCAGTGCGCCGCTAATGAATGGCCGGCCGCTTGGGCGTCGTCCTGGCAGCCGGGAGCTCGCATTCGTGTGGCTAACCCAATTAGGCCCGAGCCGAGTGCGTACAGGTCGCCCTTCCTCCCCCTGGCGGCGGCCGCCTCCACTCGCGAGGGCCGCGCAGCTCCCGGGCTGGCCGGCCGGCCGCTCGCACGCCAAGCCGCCGCCGGGGAGCGTGAGCGGCGGGCTGGCTTCGTGCCGAGGGCGGCTCCACTCTAACAGCTCGCCCCTTCTCTCGCCTCCGACTCTGCGCCCTCGCACTGGCGCCGGCGCTCGCACTCGGCCGGCTTGGCGGGCTGGCTGGCGAGCGCGACCGTGGCGCCGACCGGCCGGCCGCCTCCTAACCAGGTCACTGCACTCGCCGGCTTGAGCTGGCGGCGCCGCCAAGGGAGGGGCGAGTTTGCGCGCGGACTCGCCGGGCTGCTGAGCGAGCCAGCTCCAAGGCGACGAGCCTCCAACACAGCGGCGCTCCAGCACTCGAAGGCTGGGCGAGCTGAGCGAGCGAGGACAAAGGAGCAAGGAACTGGCCGCCAGCCTCGCTCGCAGTGGCCGGCGCGCACACACACACCTGTTGCGCAAACGAAGCCCGCGGCCAAGCCAGGCCAGGTGAGCCCTTTTCCAGTGCGTGTGCTTTGCGCGCGACGAGAGCTCCTGATGCAATCCTCTGGCCGCCGCCGCCTCTCCTCTCCTCTCCTCTCTTCGGGCGCTCAAACTGGCGGCCCGTTGCGCTGAGGCGCGCCAGCAGCGGCCAACGCAGCAACAGGCGCGTTCGCGCAATTGCGCTGAACTTGAACTCGCCGCCCCGAGCCGAGCAAACTCTAGCCCAGCTTAACTGGCCTAAACTGAACTCAGGCCAGCTCAACTTAACAGAGCCGAGCTGAACCCGACTCGAGGCGGCCAAAGCGGCGCCCGAGCGAGCGAGCAGACGCATTGTTCGCCCCTCCGGCCGGCCGGCCCAAACAATGACAACGCGCGGCCCTCTGGCGGCCGGAAGGGGCGAGTCCGGCCTGCGAGCGGTCACGAGCGGACGTGGCGGCTGCGGCGGCGGCTGCTGCTGCTGCTGCGGCGCCCCCATGACAGGTGCAGGCGGGATCTTCAAAGGCGGCGCCGGGAGGGTTGCGCAAGCGGGCCCGTGGAGGCGGCTCGCCTCTGGGCCGCGAGCTCAGCGGCTCGGGCAGGGCGAGGCAAGGGCGGCGCCGGCGCCAGAAGCCCGCGCTGGGAATTTACAATCGCGGCTGCAGCGCCGGGCCAATTTCATTATGGGCCACTTTGATGCGGCCGCCGCTCGGCCGGCCACGTCGCCCGCCTATAAAGGCGCCGCCCGGCCACTTGTCGCCCGCGCCGCTCGCCTCTGGCCGGAACTGGCCGCAGCAGCAGCAGCAGCCGCAGCCGCTGCAGCAGCCAGTGCGACAATTATTGCTGCCGAGCGGCGCGGCGGCCGAGCGGGCAAGTCGGCCGAGTTGCGCAACCCCGCCGGCCGCTCGCCTGAGCTCAGCTCGAAGCTCGAAGCTCGAAAAGCTCGGAGCTCGAGCGCCAACCCTGAGCCTGGCTAGGGCGCAGGCTGAATGGGCGGCCCAGCGAGCGAGCGAGCGCCGCCGCCGCCGCCGCCGCCGCCGCCGCCGACAGTTAGTGGGCGCCCGGCTGCGGCGGCCAGTAGAGCGAGCGCGCGGGTGCCTTACTCTGTTGGCTCCAGTCCAGCGAGCCGCGGGGCTATTTTTAACCCGGCGCAAGCTCGAGACCGACGAGCGCGACTCTCGCCGCCGGCCTGCCAGCCCTCCTCTGGGCGGCCACTGCGGGCGCACGCAAACGGAGCCGAGCCGCGGCCGCGGGTGTGGAAGTGGATGTGGATGTGGATGTAGAGCAGGCCGGGCGGGCGAGCTGGCCGCGTGGAGCTCGCAAACTCGATCACTGTTCGCCGGGCCGCAATCAAGGCCGCCAGGTGGATGGGCGGCGGCGCGCAGGGAGGAGCGCCGAGCCAAAGGCTTGGCAGTGCGCGCGCCGGCCAACCGCTGGCCGCTGACGCAACAGGTCGCCGCGCAGACGACCGCCCGCCGGCCGACCAGCCAGCCAGCCAGCCAGCCAGCCAGCCAGCGCCCACTGCGCCAGTGCTGTTGGCAAATTGCGTAATTTATATTCACTGCCAGCGGCGCTCTGGCGGCCGAGCTGCAGCTGCAGCCGCAGAGGCAGCGCCAGCGCCAGTCTCGCTGGTTCGTGCCTCTCGCCCGCCCGCTCTTCTCGCCGCCGCCGCCGCTGCCAGAGCGGCCAGGGGTCGCGCCGGCCAGGAAGCGGGCCTGCGACAGTGGCGCACGCACTTTGCTTGCGGCGCTGGCGCCGCCTCTGCGCCGGCCGCCGCCGGGGCCGTCCGAGCGGCCGGCCGGGCGGCCATTTTGTCGGCGAAGGCAGCGCAACGTGGCGGACGCGCGCACACTTGTTGCGGGCGCGGCGGCGGCGGCGGCGGCGGCTCCAGTGGCGCCGGCTCCGCTTGGGCGCGACCCGAGCGCGAACGCCGCCGCCGCCGCCGCCGCCAGCTCGGCCAATATTTGCTCAAGCTCAGCGCCAGGCTCCGGCCGCCGCCGCCAAAGTGGGTCGAGCGGCCGAGGCCAGCGTGCACTTTGCGCAACCAGCGAGCAAGGCAAGGCGAGGCAGGGCGCACGGCTTCCAGCTTGTGTGTGTGCGCGCGCTCGCGGGCCAGCGCCATCTGGCGGCCCGTTGCAGCGCGTTGCGCAACCGGCCGCGCACTGGCTCGCTCCTGGCCGAGCTGGCGGCCAGCGACGACGTTGCCGCCCCCAGTGCAGTGCAGTGCAATGCCGTGCGGTGCAGTCCAGTCCAGTCCAGTCCAGTCCAGTTCAGTCCAGGCCAGTCCGGTGCAATCCAAAGCAGTGCAGTCCGCTCGGCCGGGAGGAACAAAGAGGGCGCGTTTATGGGAGAGCCGCGCGCTCAAGGTCATGCGCGTTAGTGGAGCGACGCGTCGCGGTCGCCGGCCACTTCCTGGCCGCCAGCTCGCAACGCTGGCACGGCGCTGAACTCTGGCCGCGGCACTTGCTCGCGGGGTCGTGCGCCATCTGCTTGGCCCGGCTCGGAATCGAGTTGCGCCCTCAATGGTTGGCCGCCTTGGAACAGGAAGCGCGCGCAACAAGTTTGCGAGCGGCTCCCCTCTTCCGGCGGGCAGCTCGAGCGGCGGCGCGGCCGGCCGGCGGGCTGGCTGGCGGGCGGGCGGCTGGCTGGCTGGCAACAGGTGAGCGGGCGGGCGAGCTCTTGAATGGACGCGTTCCGGCCGCCGCTCGCACAAAGGCCAAAGATGGCGGCGCCGGCCGCGCTCAAGGGCGCCCGGCGGACGGGCGCATTCCGGCTGGTCGCGCAAATTGGCCGCCCCAGTGGCGGCGCTCCACAATTGGAGGCGGACCGGACGGACAGGTTGCGAGCGCGAGTGCGAGCAAAGTGCGAGTGCGAGCTCGAGCGAGCCGGCGGCCAAAACTGGAAACTTATCCCCTCGGCGAGCTGGCTTCAAAGCGGCGAGCAGGCCGCCCGCTTGCTCGCTGGAATCCCATTAATCATTGGGCTCTGCAGGAAGAGATTGTGGCGCCAAGCAGAGGTTGGCTCGTTGCTTTGGCGCAGCCACGCGCGCCATGGCACTCCATCGCGCCGGCCGATACTGATCGCACTGCGCCGGCCGCCAGTGGCTGCCGGCGGGCGCTCGTGTTTCGCGTTGCCATCCGCGCCCAAGCAGGCCGGCGAGCAGTGCGCCAGGCTTCCATTTGGCCAGAGAGCCAGCTCAGCTCAGCTTGCCTCGGCTCAGTTCAAACCTGACCGAACCAAACTCGGAATCAGGTTCAAATTGCGCAAGTGCGCCGCTCGGCCGACTGGCTCATTATGCAACGGGCGCAGCGAGCGCGTATCCGCTTTGTTGGCAAACTGCGTGGCCGGCCACTTCCTGTGGCCGCGGCCGCCGCTCGGCCAGAAGTGGCTGCGGCGGCAGGATGGACGCTGTCACTGGGTGGAAATTTGTGTCGTTTGTTTGAGTGGTCGTCGCATTGTTGCGCAACAATGCCACCATTGAGCGCACCTGTTCGCTTTGTTCGCCGCCACTTGTAGGCTCGGCCGCGCTGGCCCAGCGTGAATTTGGCACCTGAATGCGAGATTTGGTTTGTTTTGCCCTCCGCTCCTCTCCTCTCCTCTCCTCCCCTCTCCTCGGCGGCGGCGGCGCTGCCAGCACGCGGAGGAAGCGGCGGACGAAAATCAATTACCTGGCCGCCAAAGCTCCGGCTCCAGCTCAAACTCAAACTCCAACTCTGACTCAAGTTCGAGCTCAAACTCGAGCGCAAACTCCAAAGGCGGCCTAATGATGCCGAAAGGCGACCACCTAGCATGATGAATGGCCGACTGGCGCTTCGCTGGCGCACGAGCGGCCGGCTCGTTTTACGGCCAAAACAAAGAGAGAGAGGAGCACCGGCGCGGCTCTGTCGTAACATAGGTTAATTGGATGAATATTTGCCAAGCGCACTTCTCCCACAGAACAAACGAAACTAAACCTCTAGTTGGCTCCACTCGACTCGGATGGGGCGAGATTGCGCAGATAGAGAGGGCCGGCGAGCAAAGCAGACTTTAGCTCGGGGAGGAGTCAATAAAAGAGGGCGAGATTGCGAGGAAAGTAGGACGAGCGAGTGTTTGGGGATTTATTATATCTGCTGGCCCATTGGTTTGCCGGCCGGTTGCTTGGGGCCGGCGGTGCGACTGCAACCTTGGCTGCCCACACACATTCCCATGGTTGCGCCGCTTTGGGCCCGAGAGTTGGCGGAGAAAAAAGAAGCGTAGGACACCGGGGGTTCCCAGGTGGTCTCCCTCCCAAGTACTAACCCGGCCTGAGGCAGCTTAACTTCGCTGAGCTGACGAGAAGCGGTGCTTTCTACCTAGTATGGCCCTACGCGACCTAAGAGTGAGCAGTGCTCGTATTTATCCGCGGCATCACTCTCGGAGCAGCGCGCTCTAGCGGTCGGCGGCCAAAGTGGCGCGCGGGTTTGTTGTCGCTATCTCCCATTGTTGTTGTTTGCGCGATCGCGGCCGCTCGCTGCCAGTGTCGCCGCCGCCGCCGCCGCCTGACAAGTCACCGAATGGTACGAGCCGATTGCCAGAGCCAAGCAGCTTTCGCCTGCCAGCCCAGTTTGAACAGCTCGACCGGCGCTGTTTCAAGTCGATCAATTACACAAATTACAATTCTACCAGAGCTACCTGTCGCACGTTAAACGGCCGGCCCTGGTTGGCTTTGTTTCAGCCGGCCGTGTTGGCTTGCAATTATAAGGCCAGCGCTCGTTTGGCCCGTGGAGCCGCTCGCCTGCTCGCTTGCTCGCTTGCTCGTTGGCAAGCTAGCCGCCCGGCCCACTGGCTGGCTCACTGGCCGGCCGAGTGTTGGGTAGAACGCGCGCGCTCCTTGCAGGCCGCGTTGGCCAACTCGGCCGGCTTGACCTCAAAGTTTTGCACTTGCAAGCTCTGTGGTGCGTGTGACATTTGTCTGCTCCATTGCCATGCCCAGGTGCGCTTTAATTAGCGGCCTAGCCGGCTCGCGGGCGGCGCCCGCTTATGGAACGCTCGCCGCTGGCTACAACGTGCAGCGCCGTCATCGCAAGCCAGCCAGCCAGCCAGCCAGCCGGTCGGTCGGTCGGTCGGTTGGCTGGCGCGCTCGCCCTCAGGCTGCCAGACCGACCGAGTTCCCATAAGTTACGAGCCAACTCCGCTGGCTGCCGGGCAAGCGGCTCGGCAGCAACCAAGCCAAACGGCGGGGCGCTCGCCGAGGTCGAGTGCCAGCGCCACTACGGGCGCCAGTGTTGCAGTGCGAGTTTTACGGGTTGAGGAAGTGGAGAAATGGCTCGAGCTCGCTGGGATGGGCTAGCCCGTCGGCGGTTGAGCGGAGTTTGTCGCAATCGTGCCCACTTGCGTCAGCGGCGCCACCTGAGGCGGCCAGGCGAGCTTGCAAACAATTGCCAAGCGCTTAATGGAACAACAAAGTAATTGCCCAGCTCGGCCGGCTCAATTATGTTTGGCCGGGCCGGCGCGCGGACACGCCCCCAACCCGCAGAGTGTCGCCAAGGGCCGATTGCGTTTGCTCTCAGGTTTGCTGTTGCTGTTGCTTTTGCTCTTGCTCTTGCTCTTGCGCTCCAGTTGAGGGTAGCCGGCGCTTGCTGGTGCGGCGCCAACTCTCGCTGGACGGCAACGGGCGACGGGCGGCGCCGGCCAGCAGGCCCATCGATCGATTGTCTGTCCCACGTTCGGGCGAGCGCACCTGGGCCAGCCAGGGCGAGAGCTAGAGGCGGGAGCGCCAACTGTGTGAGTTACGCCCGACCGAATTGCATCCCGGTAGCCAGGCGAACGGGTTGCCAGCCAGCCAGCTAGCTGGCCAGGCGGGCGGCTCGCTCGCCTGGGAGCTGTCGGCGTGGTTTGCGTAACGGGAAACAACAATGAGTTTGGTGAAAAAGCTGCGCCGTCGCCGGCGCTCTCAGAGAGTCGCGACGAAGCTGCAAAAACAACCTGTCGCTGATGGCAGGCCAGCTCGCCGGCCAGCAGCCAGCGAGCGGCCAAAGTGGCGCCAGAGACAGAGACAGAGACAGAGATCGAGACAGGGCCGGCGGCAGCGACAGGCGCACAGTTACGGCGGCCAAAATGACAACAAAAGTTCTTCCAATAACCGCGCGTATCCCCTCCCGTCCTATCCAATCCAATCCGAGCTCCAGCCTACCTCAAGTCTGGCCGAGCCAAGCCAAGCCTAGCCTGTCTTGGCCAATCTGTGTGAATGCTCGCCGGGCGACGGTTTTACTTGCGCCCGGTAAGCGTCGCTTGTGCCAACACTTGGCAAGCGAGCGAGCCAGCCAGCCAGCTACCTGGCCGCTCGCCGTGGGCTAATGAAAATGCTCCAAATGTGAGCCAGCGTCGGCGCCCGCCCAAAAGTGGGCTAGCAGGCCGAGAGAGTGAGCGCTCTCGGCGGGCCGCCCGCTCGCTAGCAAGCTAGCTTTCCAGTGCCGATCCAGGCGAGTGTCTTGCGCTGCTCGCGGATCAATTGTAACGGAGCTGGAACGAGTTTACGCAGCGGCCGCCTGGAAGCTTAGGTTACACAACATCTGAAGCCGCCCGATCGTCGCCCAGCCAGCCAGCCAGCTAGCTCGCTCGCCCGCTCGCTGCCTGGCCGCCTTGCGAGCGGGCCGGCCGGCCGGCGTGCCAAGCCAAGCAGAGCCCATGCGAGCTGCACCAGAAAGTTGCGCCTGTCAGGCATGAGATCCTTGCCATGCCAAGCCCTCGTTGGGCTGTGATTTGTCAACCAGAGTTGCGCTCTGATTACACACAACAACGAGCAGTCTGCGCGGCGGCGGCGGCGGCGGCGGCGCCAGTAGTGGTGGCAACGGTGGCGCCACCGCCTCTCTGGTCTGCAGTCTGGTTGCGAGCAAAAAGCGACTAAGAGGAGCGAGCCACTAATCATTCAATTGTACTTTACCTGTTTAAGTTGTCGTTTTCCGCACAACTTCGGCGTCCATTGTTGTTGGCGCCGCTGGCAGCGCTTGCTGGATGTTGAGTCGGCCAGCGCTCGCTCGGTGCGACCGGCAAGCGCGCACACCGGTTACGTGAATTGCCATCCAGCCAATCCATTCGGAACACTGGCGGCCTAGCCCAGCTTGGCTGCCTGCCTGGCCGGCCAAGGTGGCTGGTTGCCTTAAAAAGCGCGCTGCCGGCGCCACCTGCGCTACCCGCAAGGCAGGCCGAGCGAGTGTGTGAGTCTGTGTATTGATTAGGCAGCAGCAGCAGTGGCGGCAGCGGCAGCCAACCAAGTTGGCAAGCTCATGTGACAGCTTAAGCAGTTTCGGGCCACCACGCTGCAAACTGCTCGGCCGCGGCCGCCGCTGCAGCCGCTCGAGCCGCAACTTGCGCCCGGCGCTCAACAGCCAGCGAGCCAGCCTGACCGACCGGCTTGGCTAGCTCGAGTTCATTCACTCCGATGGCCCAGCTAGCTTGGCGGCGGCGGCGACGGCGACGGCGACGGCAGCAATCTACGAGCCGCTGTCATCGCTAGCGGCGCCCGTTCAGCCAGGCGAAACGTCGCTCCCTCCAAGGGCTACGCTGCAAGATGCTTGAGCGCTCACCTGGCCGCTCTCCTTCTCTCACCTGGCGCGCTCCCTCTCTCGGCGAGCGAGCCCACACCACGCAACGACCTGCACCTGTTGCGCAACAATTGCGCCAGCCGATAAGCTTGTGCTCGCTGAGGCGGCGGCTGCGGCCATCCGATTGGCCGCTCGTTTGTTCCAAAAGTGGCGCGCGTATCTGTGTCAATGAGCCACCGGCCACGTATTTACCAATGACTCTGCATCACTCACAACAAAACCGATTCCCCCCTAAAACTAGATCACCTTGGCTACTCCGCTCCAACTGGCACCCAGTTATTGCCACAAACTCACTGCTTGTTTACGTGCAACTCAATTGGGCTGGCCAAGCTAGCGCACAACAATGACGTAAGCGCTTATATCCGTTCAGCTGGCCGCAAATTGGCCACCCAATGTTCGTGACATAAACCCCAATAGGCTGTTTGTTTTTATTTAACGTTTTAACGTTTGCCCGAATGCCCGAACCCTTCTCCCAAAAAGTGCATATATTGGCCAGAAGTAATCAGATCAACAGGAAAGGTTGCCTCCCATTCATTACATAACCTGCCCGTGTTGGCCTCATAAGCTCGTGTTGGAACTTGGTATCTGCTCGCCATCTAGCGTTTAAAATTAAAACCATTGAGTCCAACTTCCAGCCCGTTAGATGTCGCTGGCGCGCAATTGTACCGCATTCCTATCCAAAATCAACCTGATTGATCGCTTTTCTCTTGACCTCTGTTAGTCGATGGAATTTAACCTCTTTCAGAAGAGCTCTAGCTTCGAACTGAGCAAGCACCTACCCGCCAATGGCCCACAATGAGCCGGCGCCTCTCTGCGCGAGTCCAATTCATGCGCTTTATTATCATCAGCGCAGGTACGAACTTCTTCGCCACCTGATCCTGGTCGCTTGTGCCGCCATTGGATACCTCGTCCCTTGCTTCAGTTGAGCTATCATTCGATTTTGTTGGACCGACTACATTGATTGAGTACTGGCGCAGGTAAGTGTCTTTCTCGTGTTTACCTAGGCGGCGCTCGAGCGCAAACAGGGCGCGCGCCCACCTGAAGCTCCAAGCTCGCTCGGATTGGCTTATAATCAGGCTATAAGTGTTGTTCATCATTGCTATCAACCTGAATGGTTCAAATATATGCGCCATCGTGTCAGGAATCAAGGAATTAAAGCCGCAAGTAGCGGCCACATAGCAAAGCAAATGAAGGGAAGGATGTATGGAAAGCGAGAACGCGTTGAATTAGTGAAGGTGGGACAGGAACAAGAGATATGAGTGGCGAGCACGCAATTGTTGCGCCTTACTCAATCTTGACGAACGCTGAAGGTTAAATGGCCAGCCAATGGGCCATTGAATGGGAGCCATTCTGTCTATTGGCTCTCTGCTGGCTTTGCACGAGTCGTCGACTTCGTCGTCGTTGTCGACTGTTTTGGATTTGCAACAAGAAGGAAAGTAGCGAGTTGTTTTTGGCTGGGTGGTGGCAGATTTGGCAGCCAAATGGCAAGCTACCCTTGGCTCTCCTCTACTCGACTCACTGATTACCTGCCTCCATATTGACGCTTGCTGGCCGAAGCCTCAAATTGATCAAGAATCAAAAAATTCAAATTCAACCATTACTTCTACCACGGCCGCCGTTCAAAGGTGCTCGTAATTGATACATTAGATTATCGGTTCTCAATTTAAAACTAGATATCGAGTTGAGAAATATTAGAGGATCGGACAAATGGTTTTATGCCATTTGGATGGTTTGGAGCATGCAAGCAGGAGGGAGCGCGACAAAGGTAATTTGCTGCCAACTTTAAATTGGCCCACTTTTCCAGTTCCACTCCCTTCCAAACCGAGCTGACTTTCTCTCTCTCTGGCTTACTTGTCGCCGATGGGCCCATTCAAATTAGATCGATGAATTTGATCAAGTTTGCACCCTGAAATTGGCCGCGAGCAGTTGGATTCCTTTTCAGATTGGACAGGAAATAAGAGGATCTGTGAGCCGTTCGAGCTTGTTCAATGTGCAATATGAGCCGACTCAAGCCTCGAGCAAGCGCACGAGCTGTCTGCTGGGAGTGGGAGAGTTGATCTTGCTGCCACAATATTAATTTCTTTGATTTATTGGAGCAAAATTGTCTTATCAAACAAGTTCAACTGTTTTATGGGCGCGCGAACCAGCCCCTTTGCCGTGCGAAACTCGCATCCAACTGCTACAGATTGAGCAATAAATTTTCGCGCGCTCTCGGAAGCTAACAGGTAGCAACCCTTTGTAATCAGAAGTGCGAGATTCAATCAGTTAATTCATGGGCCATCAAATGCGATTGCAAGCTTGCTGGCCCAATCCAACTTAAAAGCTATAAGTTTAATGAAACACTTGCTCACGTACAAATCTAGCTTCCACCTCGCGCTCTTGCTAGATGACTTTGCGCTCTCTTTCTTTCTTGCTTGCTCTCTAGCTCAGCATCTCAAAATCTCTACCAATTACAGGTGTTAGATAAGTTCAATTTGAAAGGTTGTAGGGAAATTTGTACGGACTAGGAACGAATTCAATGGCAAGCGTCCATTGAATACAAGTCAGTGGGAGAGTTTAGTTTAGTTTAGTTTAGTTTGGTTTGTTTATTCAAACTAACCTGGCTAGAGGAAAGCATGCCGACTTGGTAGAATTTAATCTCGTTCAATAACGTTGTGTTTAAAAATTTAAATTGAACTAAAGTTCACGGCACTAAATAAGGCGAGATTTTAGTGTATCCTCCGACAAAGAGGTCCCCCTGGACTAGACTGGCCTGAGTTGATCAAAGTGTTTGCTTGCGCTTCGAATCGGGAGGTGGCACTCGAGTATATTCGGTTCGTGTTTATATCGAGCCAACCAAGGTAAGCTGACAAAAGTTCTGGTGTCAACATCCAAAGGATGCGCTCCGTGCAATCGACCCTCTGGACGAGCACTCGACGAGAGGGCTGGCTCAAGTGAGTGGCCACGACCCAACGAGAGAGAGAGAGCTGACAAGTTTCTCCTGATTGGCAATCACTTTCGCCTTCTCGAGGGGGCTAATCTACCTTGTTGAGAGGTTAACTCCATCGAAATTGGACTGTTCGAAACAGGTTCAATGGCAAAGTGAGCGCTCGGTTCGGGAAGCGACGACAACGAAGCTTTGCCGAACCGAAACGGCTCCACTTGCAAGCGACTCTTGCCGTATAACAAGGTAAATTGATAACTCGCTAAACAATCAACTTAACTCGGCTCAGTCCACTCGATTGCTCAATCGAGCCGAGCTCTGCCCGCTTGGCCAGCGCGTCGGCCGATCGAGCTAGGAAGCCAGGCGGCTGGCTAGCTTGGCTCTGAGTTTAACCGCCAACAGGCGAACTTGTTCTGTCGCTCACTTTACCTGTTCAGTTGGCTCGCTAGAGAAAAACGTCCACCTTATGAAAAAAGAAGCGCGAAATTTTGCCCCCCCCCCCAACTCTAATCTGACGCTGATCTATCGAGCGAGAGAGCGAGCAAGCCGAAGGGGCGAAGCTTGCGGCGCGAGAACAAAAAGGAGGCGAGAAAGTTTGAGCTTGGCTGGGATACTTACATGTTGAATAGGATTGGGATCAGGTAGATGAAGAGGAGAAAAAAGAGACGCGCCAAGCTGGAGTGGCGGTAGGGCTGAAGGTCGTAGACGCCCAGTGTCATCTTGAACAGATCCATCCAAAGCTCCACGTAGTCGTCCATGAGTTTTAACATGAATCCATGGGCCTGAAATCGGTCTTGCTTGTTTGACTCGGACAGATGCGGCGAGTAGTTGACGAAGAAGATGCATTGCGCAAAGGAGCAAAGGAAGACTAAATAGATGAGACTGAATTGGCGCAAATCGCGCACTATCATGTACCTGATTATTGCCACAAAGGGTCCAGTTACTCGGAAGGCGCTTCAATATTTGAGGACGGAGGGGGGAGAGAGGGAACACACAATTGGTTTAGCGTGTTGTTGGTCGGAAGTGGTTGGAGTTAAATTTAGCCTCAAAAGTGGCGCCACTCACGCGATGAAGAAGAACAGGCTGGACCAGAGAAGCGGCGCCGCAATCATGAGCAGAACGTCCTCTACCTGCGTCGGCTGGTTCCAATGGGCTCCGTTTGTTAGCGGGATAGCGGCTCTCATTAGGCCGCAAGCAACTAGCAGCCCGTTCGAGATAACATGGTTTGGTAGTAGAGGGTTGTAGGTCTGTTTGCAAGTTAGTCTGCTGCCTTACAGGAGTGTTGGCCTCTCTAGAGGGCTTGGTTGGCCGGGCGCTGACAGGAGCCGGTTAGTGGGATAGAAGTGGGCTTGGAGCCGAAGTGCAGTGCAAACTTTGGACGTTGTCGCTTGTCCGTCAGTTTGGGGGCCAGCTGGCTTCCAGTTTGAAG
>Ga0268249_1000610_pt1 | contig 13320 bp, 11 predicted proteins | sample AgamicAtPe_FD_200257 | JGI IMG/M metagenome (GOLD analysis project Ga0268249, IMG submission 200257) | Agave microbial communities from Guanajuato, Mexico - At.P.e (v2) (version 3) | ecosystem: Host-associated > Plants > Phyllosphere > Phylloplane/Leaf | place: Guanajuato, Mexico | collected... | reverse complement strand
CCTGACTAACTGGCTTGCCGAGAGACTGACCGAGCGCGCCTGTCTACGTGTACGTGCGATTGGCTGCCTGTGCGGGCGAGCGAGCGGGCGCGCGAGACGAGTCTGCGCTCGTGAGCGCGCCTCTGCGCGAATCCTCCCGGGCGCAAGCCTAAAACGCTCCCCCCAGACTCAGCACCACGGGCGAGCTTGAACGCGGTGCCAATTTCGGGCCCGTTTGGGGGTCCACGCCATGCCTGCAAGCTTCAAACTTGCCACAGGCCCCCTCGGCCGGCTAGTCCCAAAATAACGCTTGCGCACCCCGAGCGCCCCACGCGCCCTAACGCACGAACAGCTGCCAGCGCCCATGCCACTGCCCTTGCGCGCCCAGTTCCATCTAGCTGGCATCCATCTCGATGCATCACCGCCCTCTCGCTCCCCATCAACCTACATAGGTGAGCCCCAGGAACGATGCGGCGCAGGTTGCCCGTCGACGCGCCAGCCTGACAAGTCCTTACAGTTGTCGTGTCGGCCAAAAAAGTTTGCCAACTGGCTTGCGCGCCCCGCAGGCCCCCTCCTCTGTGGGCCCATTATTTGGTCGGCCCACTCGTCTAGCCTCGCCGAGCGCAATCCTTGTCTTGGAAATTTATTCAGCGCATTCTGATTGGGGGGCCGCGAGCCAGGCAAACTGCAAACTGGCCTCAAGCGAGGCGAAACCGGCTCTCCAAACCCTTGGCGCAACTCTACCGAGAGCCAGCTCGCGGGCACCAAAGGGCAGCCAATGAAATCTCATGGCCAATTGTGCAAACTTCGCTATCATCTCCAGCTGTCAATTGGGAGAGAGCGCGGATGGCAATAAAAAGGCGAGTTGAGGAAAACCGACTGCGGCAGCGCCGGCCGAGCAAGGCCAACTGGAACTTGGCTTTCTCTAATGAACACTCAAGCTCCAGCTCCAGCTACCGAGCCGTCGCCATCTCTTAAGCTGGCAAAGGTTAAACTTGATTGAATTTTGTCATGAGCTAGAGCCGCCAGCCGGCTAGTTGGGTCGTAAAGGACGAAGATGTGCTTGCTCGCTGATCTGGGCCTTTGTTTGCCAGTTTGCGGCCGGCAAATTTGATATGAGCAAGTTGGCGGCTGGCTTTCGTTTCTTCCTTCCTTCGTTGCAAGCAAACGAGCTCGCCAGCTAGCCCAAGCTTGTCAGCCAAAGGTGCGAATTGAAACCGGACTTGCGGACTAAAAGGGCGCCCAGTAGCACGCAAATAGAGAGAAGGAGAGGGAGAGCGAGCCAGCCCGCACTCGTATTGGCTGCCACTTGTTTGCTCATAGTTTGCGCCCCTTTGTAAAAGAGCAAACAAGCCCCATGTTGGCTCCAATTGGGCCGGCCAAGCTTGCAGCAAGCGGGCTCGATTGAGTCCTCAAACCTTGAAACTGCGGTTCAATGGGACAAGTCGGCTCGTTTAGTTTAGTTTCTAAAGCGGCCAGGTTCGCCCGCTTGCTTGTAATGGTGGCTAGGCGAAAGGGTATGAAAATCAAGCTACCCCTCACTCGGCCCCAAACTGGCGCACGCACTTGGAACACGAAGGGTCCGTTCGGATGCAAAATCAGTCCTTTGCTTTGGCATCCGTCGCCGCGTTTCACTGGCAAAGCTGGCCCTTTGTTTATGCCTAGCTGGCCAGTGATTCTAGACCTGAGCGTCCTCTCGATTCGAGCCTTGAGGCCGAGCAATCAGTTGGCCCTTGCGCGCTGCCTCCATAGGCAGTTATCGGCTGCCGATGACACCGAGTGCCGTTGGTCTGGACGAGTTGAAGTTGGAATCAAACTGATTATTATCGTAGCGACAGGCACGCTATTTATTCTGGCTGCAAATTATGCCCATCCAAGTGAAAGGAGGCCCAAGTTGCGGCTCTCCGAGAGGTCCAATTTTGCTCGCTCCTCCAACAACCTTGAGGGTTGGCCAAATTGAGTGTGGGTTCACGAGCATTGCAACCAGCAAAGCGGTCGTCGTGCTTGTCCGCCGAGGGCTCCCCCGCAAGCCAGCGACTGCATCTTGGCGGCGGAGTAGAAGACAGATAGAGGGCGAATCCTCCAAGCTCGCTACCCTATACTGAAGGTTATTTATTGCGGACGCACGACAGTGATAACATAACATTGATCAAAATATTGGCCCTCCAAATTTCACACGTGCTAGCAAGCCGCGGCCAATCTATCCATCTTCCCGCTCTCGCTAGCAGTGGCGCGCATCCAAGCAAGCAGCAAACCTGGGACACTTGCTTCGTCCAGACAGGCTAGCGAGGAGGCTCTCACTCGGCCTGTTAGCTTGCCCAGCTGAGCTAGACTAGCCAAGCGAGTGGCTTTGCCCAAGTTGGTTGGCTGGCAAAGAGGGAAGAAGGATGGCAGCGGGAAGCCTTTAAAACACGAGCAATAACCCTTTGTGTTCAATTTTGCGTCCATCATTTTCAATTTATGTGCCGTCGAGTCCCGACGGATGAGCTGAACAAGCAAGGGGGGCAGCCATAAACTGGACTGGGTAGAGTTGAGTCCAAAGGGGTAGGCGCCAATGGGTCCCAAGCGTCCCCGTTGGTGCCCTCAGCCTGGAGGGCGCCCACCAGTCTCAGGTTACGTTTGCAGTTCGGGTTACAGGCGGCGGCGGCGGCGGGACTGGAGCCTGCGATGGAGATTGGGCGGCTTCCCGAGCCTCAGGCAGTCCAGCGCGGACGCGCCTCCACGTTCGGACGCGCTGGCCGGACACGCCCCGCGCGAACCGCCCCCTCCTCCTCCCACTCGCGGGCCAGCAGTCGGCCCTGAGCCAAATGGCGACTAGTTAGCGTGTTTGCAGGCGCATTTCCGGGCCAGCGAAAGGGGCCGAATTGGGCCAAACAAATGGGCGCTAAACTTTGCCAAAGAGGGCCAGCAAACAAGCCTTTGGAGGTAGATATACGTGCTCGTTCTCTCGCGCAGCCACCTGCTAATGAGCAACTCAAACCAATTGGATCCGCCTAGCAGTTGCTCTGGGGGTTGAGCAGTGGCCAATTATTGGCCACTGTTGGCCAACGGTGTCAAGAATTTGGCGTTGGTTGGCTGGTGCCCCTCTTTAGCTGCCGCGCGAACAAACAAGCTGGCCCCTCCCAATCGCGTCCAGCTAGGCTAGCGAGTTTGGTGCATTAGGGGAGATAGGATCGGATCAGTTGGGATCAATTCGGGTATAAGCGGCTAGTCTTGGTTCCAATTGTTTCCTCCGCAACGGACTAACGACATTGGAGACAAACGGCGCCAGATGAGCGCCGATTGTTTGCGACGAACGGCGAGCCGGCCCAGTGAAAGCAAACCAAAGTAGTCTTGGAAGAGGGCGGGAGAGAGTGAGAGGGACAGACAGACAGGCGCGAGCATGAGCTGAGCTGCAATGGAGGAGTCTTGCCAAGTTTGCCGCACCCATTGGTCACCTCGTTGGCTTGGCGTTAATTCATCACCAGGACGACGGGGGTGGAGCGCAGTTTATTGCGAGCGAGGAAATGGCACGCCTCCCCGCGTGGGGGCAGCAAGCCTCTGGACGAAGTTGACCAAAACAATGGCCGCCAGGAATCAATCTCAGCTCTTAACTTTGGCCCACAAACCGGCCGGCCGCTTTGTCTCTATCTCCACTGCGATTGCGTCTCGACTTGGCCGCTTATTATCAGCTGACGGCCGGCCACCAATAATGGAAGCAAATCAACATTAGTCAACTGGATTGTTGTTTGCTGTCCAACTTGAGGGAGCCCAAATTGCGAGTCAGCCGAGAGTTGCGAGGGGAGGAGCAGTAGTGAGGCGCCGGCCTACCGAATGGGCCAAGAGGGAGCCGAGTTGGCCGCCCTCTGGCTGCCGCCTCATTTGGCGGCCCCATCAAGCAAGCGCGGCCGAGCCGGCAAAAATGGTCCGCCGCCGGCCATTTTATGCAATCGATCATGGCAGATCAAGCTGGCCAAGTCGGTCCGCTTGTTTGCAAAACCAATGCCCACTCTCGGCCGCCAAACTCTGCTCTCAGGGCAAAAATTTGTAGCCAGACTCGCGCTCCAATGGTGCTAATAAAAACAATAATAATGATAAGCGTCCGCTCTTGGGGCCCAAAATAGGAGTCTGTGCTCCAGTTGAGAGTTAAATTTATGGACGGCAAGCTGGGCGGATGCAAATCGGCCTCAAACGCTGCCGCCGTTAAGTCAGCGCAGAGGCTCGCCGCCAAACGCGAGCAACAAATCTCAGGGCCATTCGCTACGACTTTAGGGCGCCGCCGACTGGCTCGCCGGCCAAATGCAAGCCCAAGGAGACTGGCGCGAGCTGGCGGCCACCTTCTGTCGGCCTATTCTGTCTAGGGGGCCGACATTGAACAATGGGCAGCCGCCGAGTTCGGCTGGCGGGCTTGCGGGCTTGCGGGCCGGCCAAATAGAATTAGGTCCTAATGGATTTCGACTGGCTCGCCTCCCCTTTGCCCAGCTAGCTCGGCCTCGAACGCTGATGGTTTATGTGAATGAGTGATAAAATGTGACAAGACGCTCGGCTCGCTTGTCCAACCCAACTTGGCCCTCCCCCCGTCGGCTTGGCTCCCTCTCAGACAAACTGGGGCTAGGGCTCGTGCGCTAGACGGAGTCGCCGCCTCCGGCTCAATGTTTGCCGGGCAAACCTTCCAACTTCCAGCGAGACTCACTTCGTCGTCTCTGTCGTCAAACAGAGGCTCGCGCAGACAGCGATTGAACTAGCATGAGTTGGGCGAGAGAGCTGGAAGAGTGACGACTTTGTCGGGGTTCTGGTTTGTCCATGGAACGGAATGGGCAAGCCAAGCCCAGTCGCCGGCAGCCAACGCATCTTGGAGCCATTTGGCGCAAGATCGGGTTGCGGGCCTAAGTAGCCACCAGTACTAGTGCGCCCATTGGACGCTGCAAGGCGTGGCGCTTGGCCAGCCATGAACCGGCCGGCTGCAATCGGCGGCCGGGCAGATTGTCACTTGGCCGGTCTCGCAAGTTATTGTTGGCCCTCTCTCGCTCGGCCTCCTCTGGGGCCAGCTGATCATAATAAAATCCGGCCACGTTGGCGGGTCGAGCCGTCAGAGTTGGGGCCCGATCGGCTCCACGATTGGCGGCCGCCTTAGAGAGAGACTCGCCCGCTCGCCGCCGCCCCCCCCCACCCTGGACCAACATGGTGGCGCGCGAATATTCAGGTTCGAGCTCATGTGCAATCGAGGCTCCCTTGCAGCGACAAGCGACGTGATTCCTGGCATCGTGGGCGCCCGCAAGTTTGGTTGGTAGGTGGAGCCAGCGAGGGGCGAATTAAGTCTCGCCCGGATAGACAGAATAGACGAGCCAGTATTCAGCGCACCGTGGGCTCAAGTTGGCGCATTGGCTTCATCGTTGTGGTCTCATCCTCAATCACGTCCGCTAATGGGCCTGCTCAAGCGGTCCATTGTCTCGCCGCCGGCCCCATACCAATTCAATATACCGGCATCGCCCGTCGCGAATCAAGCTCGGCCGCGCGCTTACACGGAGAGTTGGCGTTGGCGCAGATTGCGACCAGTCGCTTGCGTCCAGGCAAGTGAGTTGGCTTGGCGGATTTGTCGCCAAGTTTAGCCCACGATCTCCGATTGGGTTCAAGGCGCGCGCGAATCAACTCGGGCGCCTCGTTTAAATTTTGCCCCAAGCGACGCCATCTGGCGTGCGTCCGGCTCCTGAGTTTTGGTTTGCAACTGGCGCTTACAAGCCGAATACATATTGGGCCTTTAGGACTGGATTACAGCCAGAATTGTTGTCCTCAATGGAGATGAGGGAGCCAGGCTGGCAGAGAGATACTTGGGGCTCTAGTCAAGTCCTGTCTGGTCTAGTCTAGTCCAACCAAGGTTAGTCCATCCTTGGCCAGACTTGCGGCGCTCCGAAGCCAAATGATAATGATCTTGGCCAGGCAGTTTAGTTTACGCGCAAGCAGCCGCCAGCTGAGGGAAGCAAATCGCAAGCCTCTCGGGCGCACGTACAGGAAGCTGGTTTGGAGGCTCCCAGACAATGCGAGCGAGTCGGGCGGCGGCGTTTGGACCAGAGGGGACAAATGGCTCGTTGGGCTCATTTGGCGCCATCGCAAGCGGAGCCGCATTTATCCAGGCAAAGGCGCCCCCCCTCCCCTGCATTGAGTAACCGCGATAACGGCGGCCGAATTGGAGGCCCATGAATTGAAATTGAGCCTGGCGCAGAATCTTGGCTTGCCATAAATTTGATTCTCTCGCTCAGGTGGGAAAATTGGTGTCGCCGCCCCTTTTGCCCATTGGCCATCCGCACTTTTGTTGGCTCCAATTCTGGCAGAGGCCAAACTAAATCGAGATGGCGCCCAAATGGGACGAGCGCAAACGCAATCCTCTAACTTGCGCGCAATCACAACCAAAGCCGACTGAGCTGGCCCAGTTGTGAGCGTTGCCAACATGGCTGGAGCATTATCATTATTAAAACATCATCTCCATTTGTTGTCCTCAAGCCAATCCAATTTGTTGGAGGCAAGGGGATCGAATCTGTTCGGCACAAGCAGGGCCGAGTTAGGCCAATTATTAAATGGCTCGCTTCGTTCATACTATGCAACTTTATCTGGGGCCGCCAGATTATCCCTGAGCTAGCAAAGTTTTGCCTTTTCCTGCGAGAAAACTGGCACTAGAATTGGGTCCCTTTTCATGCCACTTGCATCGATGGAATTTTACGCCAACCATGAAGCCAATGGAAGTGCGCAAAGGGTGCTAGATGCTCGCATCGGGTCAGCGCGGCCGCGGGCAAAGCGCTTTCCACGCCGCTAAGCTCCAACTAGCGGGTTGAATTGCAGGGATCTGTTTAGCTCGCCGCCAGCAAGCTTTGGCCAGTCCGCTCGGCCTCAAAGCTATGCTCAAAACGAGACTTGTTGAATACAAAAGCTTAGTCGCCACAGACGGAGTTTGCGTGGACAGCTCAAGTTAGTGGCGCTGCCCTTGAAGAGGTCGCTCTTTGCATCGGCCATTTGGATAAAAGATTTGCACAATTGCCAGCAACTGACCAAGTTTCTGCTTTCGTTTCCTCTCGTTCGTTTGTTTCACCATTAATCCTGACTCTAAGCTGCACGATGGCACCAATTAAGCGCTAATTAACCAGACTCAAACATCGGCCAGCTCTAATCAGTGGAAACAGAGTTGCTCCTTCCCGCGAAATTGGCGCCCTCTCTAGTCGAGCTCTCGTGAACAAACAGACTGGTGGCGGCCGGTCTGTTCTGGTTAACTCAAACTAGGAGCAATTTTCGCAACTCCGACCAAATAAACTGCATCCAGGTTGGAGGCGGCGCGCGAGTTAGTCCGCTTCCAGGTGGAGCAATCGATTGGGAGAGAATATATTTTAGGCGCTGGGGTTTAATGGGGCAGAATATTGGGAATTAGCCATGCAGCGCAAGCCCGTCCCAGATTCAGAGCAACCCCAACTACAAGCGCTCGAGGCCAGCCTCTCTCTCTCTCTCTCTCTCTCTCTCGCTCTCTAATTTAGTTAACGGATCACTTGACTTCCGATCGAGACCTTGAAAGGGCGGCCTCCGCCGAGCGAGCTGCCGCCAGGAAGCCAGATACAGCAGGCCCACCGGTTGGCGGCGGCGGCAGCAAGCGAGATAAGGTGCGCTGGGGTTGGCTCAGTGCACGGGGCCCTCAGATAGCGAGCAGAGAGAATAGATAAATTGGTAGGCAAGCTCGAGGCCACGAGCTGGCCCCAACGGCGAGTTAGCGGGCGCCAGTTTGGAGGCAGCCCACCTGCATCAAGCGCTCGCCTCCAAATTCACCGCTAGATGGCCCAAATCCGGTCGAGCGGCCTCGAGGGCCACCGAGGCAGAGGCGGCAGCCGGCTGGGCTGGCGGATGGACATGACAGCGGGCAAGGTTCTGCTAATTTAAGCACCATTGTTGGCTGCCGGCGCTCGCTCACTGTCTAATCATGTCATTGTCGTGCCCGCCGCCGCCGCCAAACCCAACGGACGACCCTAATAGCCGGCTGGCAAACAGTTAGCACGATAAGAGTTCGCGCAAACCTCTCGCAAGGTAGGCAAGTGTGAACTAGGCGAAGGGGCCAGCTAGTTGCTTGTTGTTGGATGAGGCAATTGTGTGACGCTTGAAGGGACGCTTATTAGTTTGCTTGGGCTCCCGCTTTGGGGCCGATGGGGTTCGTCTAGTGCGAAGTCCAGGTGCAGTTGCAACACTCGCAAGATGATGAACAGCAGCGAGTTGAGGCAATAACTAATTTCCTACGTCGTTTACCAAATTGCCGCCAACGGGTTCGCCAACCAAGCAACCCGCTAGTCTTGTATGACTTACAGTGGCCGCCAGCTGCGGACTCGCAAATCCGAACTCTAGTAAACGGTGAGGGGGGGGGGACTGGAACCAACTAATCGCAAAGCTGGCCGCCACCAATCCAACAACCATGCTGCCAACTTTGTGGCTTTCGCTCGGCCCGTTGTGAGACTTGCAGACTGGCGGCGGAAGTGTCATTAATGGCCAATTCTGGCCGGCAACTCAACGTGAAACTTGGCCGCCCCATGGCCAAGGGGACGCGCGCAAAGTAGGCTCCAGCCCATCTAACATCAAGTCCGAGTCCGAGTCCAATCCAATCCAATATCTCCCATTTCCAGCTTTCAACGAAAAAGAGGCTTAGAAGCGTGCTCGCTCCTCTCTCGGCTCCATTGAGCCACTTAGAATGCCAAACTCAAGGCTCTTGCTTGCGAGCAAGCGAGAGCTCAGGTGGAAGGCTTCCAATTGGGCCGCGCACGAGTAGCTTGGAAGCCGCAGCTAGACAATGTTTGTTGTCACTCGAACCTTACCTTGCCCATTGACTTGCGGCTCGCAAGCTGGAGCCAGCTAGTTGGAAGTGTAACTGGCGCCAACAACATCGCAGAGAACTCGAGTGGAACTCAAGGGCCCACAGGCAGAGCGGGCGGCTCTTCCCGCTCTCCTATTTGGCCACTCCACTTTGGTTCTCGACAACTAAAACTGATGCACTCGCCGCCAGCCTCTTGGGTGTTCATTGCGCCCGCTTCACTTGGCGACCATATGCAACCTCCAGCAAAGCTGTCCACTGCAACCACCACTCGGCCCTGCTGCTCCCCAAGAGCCGAGCTCCAATTCGGGTTCAGCACTCGAGCCCAAAATGAACGACCAACTCCGCCTACCTCCAACTCGGCGCCCAAAGCCCAGCCTCCAATTCGGGCGGCTTGAGTCATTAACCCATCGCAGAGTTGCCGGTCCGCCCCCGCCAGCGCTCGGCCAGGCAGCCTGATGTTGGCGGCCCATCTCGTGGCGGCCGCTCTCCTAGTTAGCACTCAGGGCAACTTGATGGACAAGCTAGAGCCATGCGCTACAGAGTGGACGCCTCTCCGCCTCCTCCTCCTCCTCCTCCTCCTCTTTGGGCCCCTTGAATGAGCTCGAGGGCGTTAAACTGATGAGAGTCCATCAGTAGAGGCGGTGGCCGTGGCCAGATAAGCGCGCTCTTCCTTTGTCATTGGCCAGCCTCTTGTCTTCCTCGGCCCCAAAGCTCGCCCTTCCTTTCAGCGCATCCCCCAACCGCTAACAACAACAATAATTCAAGCCAAACTTGGCCATTAGCGGGCGCCAAGTCGCCCCAGGAGGGCGCAGTGTCGCTTGGCCACTGGCTAGCTCGCCTGCTCACCTGGCTCCCTCCTTAGTCAAGCCTCTTTTACTTTGCCAACGCAAATGGCACTGCCAATGGGGCTGCGTTATCTCAGTCGACCAACAGCTTTGAGGGCTGGCAAAGAATGACGAGAACTTCGCCACAACTTCGAACGGCTTGCAAAACATTGAATACTCATGGGCCAAATAGCGGCCCTTTCCCAACCCAACCAGGGAGCCGCCAGCATGAGCATACATAATTCTAGCCCTGCAGACTCGTCACAGAAACAAACACTCCAAGGCGAGGATTGCCTGACCGACAGAGCAATGGCTGTACAGCCGACCAACGGCGCACCTGGCGCCATCTGCCAGGCGCCCAAATCAATCGCTTGGCCCGCGCGCAATCCCTGCCCTCTTTCTCGCCCCGTTTCGTCGGTGTCAGGCAACGGCTGCAGCCCGACTCGAAATGGGGCGCAAGCCAATAATTGCAGTTGCATATCGTTCCCTGCTCGGCGAGCCGGCACCAGACGACTGCACCATGTTTGACTTCGGCGGGACTCAAGTGGGCGTGACCGATGACATTGCGGCCGCCGCTCGAGGTTTGCGCTCAAATCTGGCCCGTGGCGCCCGTAACGCCCCCATTGCAAAAATGCACCTGCAAAGGAGCTGGCGGCCAGCGCGCGCCTTGAGCAGGCGGGAGGCTCCGGGCCAGGTAAGTGAATTGATGCCTCGAGCTAGAGCTGGAAGCCAGGTTGTTTGATTGATCCTGAAATTGATTGGATGTCTATCAATCGTTGAGACAATAATGCAGCAGCTTGCGCGGCGGCTGGAAGCTGGCTGCCTCTGAGGGCAACTAGCTTCCAGCCGCCATGCAAGCGAGAGGGATAGACTAAGAGCGTCCTCGCTGCTTGTTAAGCAGTTAGTGTATCTTTTGCAGCCGATTCAAACATGCAGAGCGCTTCCAATTGCCATCTGAAGGAGGGAGAGGAAACACTTGTTCGTCCGCACAAACTTGCTCACCTATAAGAGCCCGATGAACTCCGCCGGATCCACAATCTGATCCGTTAAATGAGCTTCCTAGCTTCTCAAAGGCCTCTCGTCCGCAATCATTCATTCGCTTTACGCTTGGCTCCTCCTACTTTGCCTCAGATTGGCCGAGCTCGGCTAGCAGCAAGCAGGTGAGCGGGCGAGCGCGTCTACGATGGCGCCACTGCGCCAGCATCCAAAGTGGGCCAACCAAGTTGGCCGGCCGAAGGAGGCAGCCGGCCGCCCTGCTTTGCCCATTCTCTCGTTGGCCGCCAACTATGGAGTCTTGAAACAAAACAAGTCGACCGGCAGGCATTCAACATTTTTCACCTCATCATCCATATAGCCACGCGGGTCTCTCGGCCAAATCCGCCTGTCTCGCGCTCGCCTCTGCCCTGCTTCTCGCCTCTCTCCCTCCGAGCCCTTGCCCCTGAGCGTCCGCCAGACACGGCCACATCCGCCGCCACTTTGGCCAGAACCGGATCAGCGCGACCGGCCTGGCTCGCTAGCAAATCAAACAATTACACCTGGATCCACCGAACGGCGGTTCGCTCAAAAGAGTGAAACGGCCGCGCCGCTTAATTGTTATTTGCCCAGTGATAAAGGTGGCTCTCGCAAACAAGCGTCGCCATCCCAGCCTCGGCCCTCCCTGGCCTCGCTCCTCCGCACAGGCGCCTTTGGGGCCTTGCAAGCCGGGGAAGGTGCTGGTGTTGGTGTTAGCGACAGTGGCCATTGGTTGCCGTGTTGGTGGAGACATTTAGGCCACTTTCAGGGAAGCAAGTGGGCCAACGGTAAGCGAGTTTGCCGGCTCTAATTTGGTGCTGCCTTTAAATCTTGCGCGGGCTTCCTCAAACCGAACCCAATGTCAATGCCAAAGCCGGAATCCCCAAAGGCCAATTTAGCGCCAATCTGAGCCAATCTTTGATTTCAAGGCACAATTTACCTTTGCTTGACACGCCTAAGCTGAATGGCCGTGTATTTTGAATAAATTGACTCGAGAACCATTGTTTTAACCGATTCAAGCCCCTTGCCTTCGAATGCAGCCTCCTCGAACGGACGGATTCGAAGATGAACCGGGCCCGTGGGTTTAGGGAGCCTGTTTGCAAGCGCACTGTTAACGGGCTGCACTTGGACAAACTGAGGGACCGAGTTTTCATTTACTCGCCCAAAACCGGCTGGTTTCCACTTTATTTAGCGCCGACTTTGGCTCCACCGATGAAGGCGCCCGCTTTGCATGGGCCGGCCGCCTTAGAGTGGCCGCCAACTCGTCCAATTAGCGCCTCTTTGACAAATAAACGCTTCTCTCCATCACTTGCTGCGCCAGGTGAGCGCCGGCGAGCGAGGCCCAAATTTGCTGGCTCAATTGGAGCCAAGCTTGCAAGAGCGCAAATCATTAGCCGTAATGTTAGCCTTGCTGCCTGCCTGCAAAATCATGGAACAAGTTGGTTGGTTTGATCGGCAAGAATCGGAATGGGCAATGGGGATTGGGATCAAGATCGGCCGGCTTGGGCTGGATCTACCTCACGCAAGTTATCTATTAGAAGGAATAGGTTAGCCAGCGTTGCTTGCGCCGCTGATCAATTGTTCATGGTAAATGGTTCGCGTGGCCAAAGTTGCATCCGACGGATGGAGAGTGCATGGCTTTTGCCTTGCAACGGCGCTCGAGTATCAGATGGCCGCCGCCGCCGCCGCCGCCTTTGGCTCGAGCAAGCCGAGCGACGATTGGACTGTTTAGGCCTTGGCTCTTGTTTTACCTTCTCCTCCTTCTCGTCCGCCTCCGGATCTTCGCTCAATTAGCGCCATTCGTTGGGCCTTAGACGCGCGCTCTCTATCTCGGCTGCCCTATCTGAGCTGCCTCCCGTTTCCTCCGCCTGCCCATTGTGGACCAGCGACGGCGGCGGCAGCGGCGGCCAGCAGAGGCGAGCAGAGGAGGGGGAATATTCAGATACTAGAATAATAATTCAATAATTTTACCTGGACTCAATAAAACAGCGCTCGTAGCTCAAACAGTGGAGCTGGAAGGAATCGCAGAGTGAGCCGGCCGACAAGCTGCAACAACAACAACAACAGCAACAACAACCTAGACCAAACCAAACTAGAACGGAGGAATTTTATTTCCAAATTCATAATCTTGGCCGGCAAACGCGCACTGATGAGCCCGCTCGGCCAGGTTAGCCCGCCGAGCTCTCTTGGCGGCCGAGCCACCAAAAGCAAGCTAAGCGAGCCACCAAAACTAGCTAATCCAAATGCTAGCTCAACAGATCGGCTTGCGCGCAACAGGCCAACCAACGTTGTGCTGCCGCAACAATAATGATGATAATTACGCTGATTCGAGTATCAACATCATGTAATTTGTTACATATAGACAATCTTTTCCCTGTTATTACCGGAACTCTGCTCGTACGCTGCAAAGTCGGCCGACGCAAGAGGCTCGCAGCGGCCAATGAGAGGACTCTTGGAGTGTTGCAGTATCACCTGTTGCTCGGCCTGGTTGGCCGGCCGCTCGTAACCCGATTGGTGGTGGTGGTGGTGGTGCTGCTGCTGCTGTTGGTAGGCGTAGTGCTGGTGTTGGTAGGCCGAGTAGTGGTGCGCTTGCTGTCGATGGCAGTGCTGCTGCTGCTGGGCCAACGCTGGCTGCTCAAATTGGCATCTAGGATCCGAGAGGTGATTATGTTGTTGTTGTTGTTGTTGTTGTTG
>Ga0268249_1000608_pt1 | contig 13416 bp, 7 predicted proteins | sample AgamicAtPe_FD_200257 | JGI IMG/M metagenome (GOLD analysis project Ga0268249, IMG submission 200257) | Agave microbial communities from Guanajuato, Mexico - At.P.e (v2) (version 3) | ecosystem: Host-associated > Plants > Phyllosphere > Phylloplane/Leaf | place: Guanajuato, Mexico | collected... | reverse complement strand
CAGTCTTACGAGAAAGAGGGGCGGTTCGCATAGAGAGAACCAAACCAAATTAGTAAAAGAAACCCACGCTTGGTGAAGGTGAGGTTTGGAGATCTAACAATTCCTTATGTCGTGTATCCTCGATTGATGCAGCCTCAGATGCTTCAATTGTAGATTTGAGTATTGAGCGAAAGGTTACACCACCTATAGGTTCTGTATTACAGGCCAATCCTACTCCACTAGTACCAATAGGCGGCATAGGGGAAAAAGCACAACACCTAGGAATAGGAATCAACAACACAAAAACTTTATTAATAATTACCCAGCAAGAAAAGAAAACAGACCTAAGGTGACCAATCTTTTTTATTCTTTCTCAACTGCCTAGTATGTTGTTTCAAGAACACTGGACTGTAACTCTATTGGCGAGAGAAGAGGAGGACTTATAAGCAGCTTTCCTCCCCAACCACATTAAGCATTTTGATTCACTTTTAGATTCCAGTGAACGAGAAAGTTTTTGTGACCCTAGGTCTAATTCCGAAGCTTCAGCGGTGGATTCACGAGCCCAATGAGTTGGTCAACGGGATTCGCTTTCAGATTGATCCCCAGTTGAAGGAGGGTCAGAACCCAGAGATAAGAGTTGTTGTAGATAGAGGGATGAGCCTGTCGAATAACAAGAATCCGTCCTCGCATTTCTACTATTAAAGGGAATAAGACTGCTCCTTTGCTGCTTCTCTAACACTTTGTTCTGGTTGATTCACATATCTTTTTTATAAGCTGGTTAGGAGGACTCTGTCGATGACCGGTAGTTAGACCCATAACTTTGCTTTAGTACCCTTCTTTTTAAGACATGCTGTGACACAAGGGCGGGCTTAGGTGTCTCCGAGGACAAGATATGCGACAGCTTCCAAATGATGTATTGAAGGAAAAAGCCACAAAGTGGGATCTCGGGAACAGCCATCTCAAAAGAAGTAAGTTCTTGATCATTTCCATGGGAATGTGATTTTAGCGGTTACGAACTTGAACTTGGCAGTAGCCACGAACTCTACTATTTTACTTACTATACGCGTGATGTGCCCGCCCTTAGAAGCGCAGTTGAAAATAAAATAGATAGGCGCGTAGTTGCAAGGCTTTCGTGAGCTAGCTGGGTTTGCTTCCTCTTTTCCTCTATGTTCCGGATGTCCATCCAATCTCTGATTCCAGTACTTTACTTCCTTGAATAGAGCTCCTGTTGCTCTTCTCTGGCTAGGATCGCTCTGACTTAGATGGCCGGCACTGGTCATTCCTATCTGCCCAAGAAGCAGTGAAAACTACACTCTTAAAGTGTTGTTGATCATATACGTGAATTCATGCATGCTGAGATTTTCTCTGTCCTCAGAAACGAAGAATAGGCGCGTAGCGAAAAGGGAGGGCTGTGTTCAGCTTATTCACTGAACGCTCGGCTAACTACTCCGCTTGAATAACGAGAAAAAGAGTTCAAAGCCTTAGAAAGCTTTAGCAACGGTAGGGAGGGAGTTACTACTTAGGCCAGCACCTGACGAGCTTACCAGAACCTTCTCCCGCAACAAGAAGAGTTTGACTTGGACAAGTTAATGATATGAAGAGCCTTTAGATGAACCTACTAATACAAGTAAAGTAGAGGCGGCACGTTGCAGATTCATATGCTTGCTTTTGAACTTGGGACTAGGGCTTGTCGGTAGAAAAAAGGAGCTCCCCTAAGCAGTAGCAAGCGCTTTCTGCTATCTCCGACTTGAGTCTAGAAATTCCTTATGAGCGTTGCAGCATACTTTTTATGTTGGAATAGAAGGTGCGGAGCGTGACATCTTTGCCCCACGGAGCGGTGTGTATCTATCTTTGTCTCGATTCTCTCTTCCCTCATGGCGCCACTCTCCAATTCTCTTAGGGGAGAGGCATCCTCTCACTCTCAGTATGGGAGACGGTCAAGAATGGTATGCTTGGCAGAAGACTGCTGCACTCACTGTTGACAAGAGATAGACGATATTGTTTCCACACGAGCTCCTATCTTAGACCAGAGCAGAGTGACCCGTTTCCACCAGAAGACTGATCCGTATCCCGGCACCTTTAGAATCGAACAAGAGATATTAGCGTTAGTAAGATCGGCAATCGACTGCGGCACCTTTCCTTCTGATTCTGGCATCCGGACTAGAATAGAAATCCGTACTAGACCCAATGATACACGTATAATGAGGAGAATAAAAAGAGGCCACTTCCACGGCAACAAGCAATCCTGTCTATCGGGACTAGTTTCCTACCAACAATCCTAAATCCTAGGAAGAGTCGAAGTAGTCACATATTGCTGGCAAGGCAAATGGAGTACGTTCTATGGCACCCATGTTTTTAGGCATCAAGCGTCATTCCCCTCTATGGAGTGGATTTCTTTTGAGTGCCAGTGCTCATCATATAGCTGCAAAACAAGCCAAGTCCTTTTTCCCCCGGGAAAGCCAATTGACAATGAAAAACTTCCTCATCACTATATGGAAAAACACGCTTTTTTTGACGATCTTCCATCCGTGTTATGAGGGAGGCTGTCAAAAATCCCGGGAATGTGAACTTTTCCAAATCCATGGTTTGCTACACTAGACGAAATTATTGTTTGCCGAGGGAATACACAAATTCTTTCCCGCAAATGGTATCTATCTAGTACCTACCCGTTTCCCAGATCCGAGGAGAAAGAAAGCTCTCCTCTGGCGCATCTCAGCTAGAAGTGAAGTGCCGTCTAAAGTTCGTACTTGATGCACGTGATTTTGATCCATCATAAGGAGCTGTCAAACTCCAAGCGTTCGTTACCTGCCACACAACATTAAACGACCTCCCTACCGTGATGACGACGGGACCTTCCCTACCGGACCGGTACCTGGTTCACGGAGGAGCTGAAAAATGCTCCAAAAATAGGCTATACAATTATACCGCTATGCATCTCTATGCCCTTCGTTCGTACAAGAAAAAACCTATGCCCGACGACTCATCGCCAAGGCAATAAAGCAATCTCTTGGATCGAACTATGGGCGGTTCGGTATCAATCCAATCAGCTCCACTACCGTCATCACCGATCAGACGGATGAAGCTAACGATGGAAAATCGTTGTAGAATCGACCCACACTGAATTCATGCTGAAGATAGATATATCGCGTCCATTCACTAATAGAAATCGTCTTTTCACTCATCTGCAATGGGATGACCTTCCAAGTTGCTGGAACAGGCGATTACGCATCGATAAGCGAGCATGTTTCGAATACAGGACTAGTTAGTGCCGTAAGGAGATAGAGGGTCTAGTATCGTGAAAGTACGGATGCCTTCCCTACAGGAGCAAGCCAAGGAAATCAATACTAGCCTTCTGATCTTAAGTGGAGGAAATAGCACCTTCTCCAAGGCAGTGCACTATTGACGTTCCGTTCCGACCTTCTCTCAAAACTGGCACTTGATACTGGCCAAAGCGCCTTCTCGAGACTTGTGGATGAAGGGCGGATGAAGCACTTCCTGTAAGATTGGACATGATAGACGGAAGCAGAATCGAGGTTTCTTATGTATCCGGGCCGGGTGAATTGCTTTCTGGCTCAGGGTATGGTCTCGCTACATCAATTTGAAACAGGGGCAAGACCCCCTCGGATTGAGGCGTAATCCGTCGTTCCAGCTACTTTTCGTGAAATCCTACAAGAATCATTGGAAAGCAGTTTTTATGACATGAATAGGCGTGCTCCTGCTGATCCTCAGTTATCGACGACCCTGCCCTGATCTGCTCTCGTCTGGCACTCTTAGGAATAGACTTGCACATAAGCCTGCTGACTCATATCCAACTGATTCTTCCGCTGAGAACTTCCCACTCCTGGCGAACCGGCCAACCAATAGCAAACCAAGACTCTGAAATGAAATCTCAATCTGCCGTTCTCTTTCTCAGAAAGCCATGCTAAGAACCGGGCCTGGATCTACTGATGAATTTCGATTCTAGAATCAAGAATATCTACGGTAGGGAGCAAAGGAAAACGAACCTTGTAATGTAATTGGTGAACAGGCTGCTCGCGCGGATAGAGTAAGTGAATACAGAAATCCTGGGAGATCAGAACTGCATTTTCATTTTCTATACGACGAGTTTCTATACGAGTTTCGGGAACAAGTTTAGGCCGGGCCTGGTTAGGTAGTTTCCGATCTTAGTTTTCATAGTAGACTTGAATCTCCAATTGACATATGGAATCAGAAGAAGGCTTACCATCAAGGCATCTTTAAGAGGACGGTTACCATTTACGTCTCCTGGAACGGGCAAATCATGATATCGGATTTGAGCTTGGCCCTCATCCCTGCAGGTTCACAATTGCTTTTGTTTTCACGCATCGCAACAAAACCTCAATCTGACTCTGGCATGCCCGACTGATCCGTATCCCGGCAACCTTGACTCGAACACAGCAGCTTGACTCGGACAAATAGGTTTTCGTTCCACAAGACACGATGACAAGAGATTCTTTGACAACTGCTCCTATTCTTCGCTACAGGACGTCTTTCCATTGATTTAGAGCCCGATTCTAAAGGTTTCAAAAGTGAGTTCTCGTTCTAGGAAAGCGTATTCACAAGCTCCGACAGTCCTTTGATCAAAGTGTGCTTCCCTTTCTGGAACAGCATCCCAATATCCGGCTCAATATCTGGTTTGGAGGTTGAAAGCGAGGGTTTCAGGTGAGAGAATTAGTCAAGTTGTTGCCGGTGCAGGTGCAGAAAAGAGATTTGATTCACTACCGAGTTGGTTTGATTCACCGATTCACCACTGCTTGATAGACTCGATTCATACTGATTTACCAGGATTTGATGACTGGATGGATTTCACTACTGCATTGCATCGCCGATAGCTTTCCTTGACTGCTTGTGAGGCTTGTCCTGTATCAAGTACTATCCCCCTTGGCCAACACTTCTCCGATTCTGGATCTGGATCTATCTCTCTCTTAGCCAGCGCCCTGTCGGTAATCAGTTCAAGCTGTGGAGAAAAGCTAAGCTCGGATTCTTCTGGCCGACAGCATTCACCATCATTGATGGGTAGCTCCATTGTCCCTGCACTGCAAACAGCAGATGGTAGAGATGGTCTGCTACCTTCTTAATGTGTATTGATGGTAAGCTCTGGTTTATGGCCTTCCCTGGGTTGGTTTTCATTTGATTTGTTTAAGTCTTTTCTGCATCTCCTGGTCCCACACCCCTGTAGTAGCAAGCGTGACCAGCGGACCGTCGGAACGTACCGTAACAGAGAAGTTGAGCACCGGCACTATCTACCTTTTTGAAGAGGCTTGCCAGTGACAATAAGAGCAGGAGGGACACTGCCCACATACCTTCTTGAATAATGGGGCTTTCAGGCTCGCTAACCTCAGTGGGCAATCGTTATTAGTATGGAATAGCAATTGGTACCACTTCAGCAGACAAAAAGCAAAGACGCTTCGCGCCTGAAAAGTTTCGGATAGATCTGCAGCAAGGCCAATGAAGATAAAATAGCCGGGCCAGGTCTTGTGCGTGAGTGCTTTCTATGCCTAGAATCTCCTTCTTTCCTCCGCCTTGGTTCAAGCAGCTCGAAACGACCAACTCCGATAAGGAAGGACATGGCCGAAAAGGCAGCCGGAATAAGCGGGATAGGCTAGGCACCAAGACTAAGAAACTAGGCTGTGAAAAGCATCGAGAAAGACCATCACACAAGAATGAAGACGAGAACCTATGCTTGCTATGGCACTTTTTTGAAAGGCGCGCAGCGGGGAAGAACTTTCCTACCTATCAGAGGACCGACCGGGCGTGTGCTTGCAAGGTAGAAAAAGACATCAAGAAGGTATAAGTAAGGCCTGCCATCCTATCTGGAGGCAAAGGGAAAGCCTCTATACTATAGAATCGAAAGGCCTCGTACGTCGTAAACACCAACCCAAGACTAATCCAACTAACTGCATCTCCTGCATCTAACAAGCCGGGCTTCTTCTCCGCATTTGACCCATGTTTAGTAGCAGTCCAGGTTGGTTCTGTTTCTTCCTTTCGAAGGGCCTCTGATTCTGAAAACTAGGGCTTTCCTCAACAACAGGATCAGTTAGTTAATGTAGTGGCACCGTCCCATCGAGGATGGCGGGTCAACGAGAAGGTTAACCTAACCCCAAACACCCATATCAGATTGGATTAGATCTTCCAACCGCTATCCTTAACGGCGCATGTACAATCCGTTGTCCGAAGAGAGGATTCCATAGTCGACTGGAGGAAGAGGCTGGATCGTTGATCCTAAGAGCAGAGGGAAGCCAGTCCAACTATTATTTGTTTGTATTTGTTTCATTTCACTGATCGAGAAAGCGGAAAGGCAAAAAGTGAGACACTCGAGGAAAGCTAAAGCCCTTATTTTGATCTGGATCTTCCGAGTCGGGGTGACTAATATGAATCTGCCCCTGAAGGTAACCAATATTGATCGGGTTCTTAGGATGGATGGCTGCCCACAATCAAGAATGAAGTAAAGATCTCGTAGATCACTTAAGAGAAAACCTATTAAGAGGATGCTGCGGGCTGTATTTCTCTTCTATCTTTTCCCAACCAAGCAATCGGTCATATCCTTTATATGCGTATCTATCTAGACCGGGTGATTCCACGTATAATCTAAGGCTGAGTTGAGTCCGTCCTTTCGAAGAGTTGGGCTCGGGCATTTTATCATCTTTACTTGCTTGTTGAGGATCTCTCGGCAAGAGTCTAACGGTTCCGTCCAAGTAACCGAACTTAAGGTGCTGCGACAACCATACCTTTGTTATATCCGAGCGTTTAGGCAGGCATCTACCTCTGCGAAGAAACAAACCTTCCCTGACTTACCCTACGGTTACGAATCAGCTAAATGAGCCTTCTTCAAGGGCAAGTAGAAGTGCCGTCAAGTTGGTTGATCCGAGAAAGGTTCTTGTTTTTATAGAATAGATGAAAGGGTTTCGTTCCCTCAGGAGAGTATATGGATGCAGGGGTTCAACACTCCTTTCTGTAGTACGTGTTACAATGGAGAATAGCAATTCTCGGCAATGCTGCTACTTAAGCATTCTCTCTGGCTTCCTCTTCCAAAGTTTCTATCTAAAAGGCTCTTCACATGCAAGGAACCGAACTGATATTTCATTTCTAATAGTGGATTTCTTGCCTATTCTGCCCGAGCCAGCCTCTGTTCTTTGAGCAGAGTAGCTGGACGAAGCTAGTACCTCCCGCCCGTATACGAGCGATAATCTAGACTCGCGCTCCGCATTCTGTGGGACAGCCCTGCTTCATCACCTTTACCAGCTGGGTGAAATCTCATCTACAATAATCTTCGATTGGGCAGTGCGGAAGGATGGGTTGGGATCATGCTCGTATAGCACGGCACCCTTTCGCATAGCTGCAAAAGCGCTTCTTTCCCTCGAGCGAGAAGACAGGGATAGGCCTGCCAGGAGGAAGGAGTTAGAGCTCCGACTTCCGGCAACCGTTACTTGCTCACGACCCGCTTCTTAGAAGCTGTCCGTTCAACTCGACTCGAGCAGTGGGCAAAAAGGAAAGGAGAAAACCGATCCTTTAGTAAAGAGAAGAAAAGCTATCTCAGATTCTCTTCTCCGAAGTTCCGCCTAGAACTACTCATTGAAAAGAATCCTATTCATATACGTACTTGCTCACTATCCAAGTGGGTTTCGAAATTGGATCATGATCCATTGCTTTGGATCTATGGTCAGCAGGAAATGCACTCCGTAAGTAAGGTATCTCACGGTTAAGGGTCTATTGGTAAAGGGCGGCCTATCCGGATATTCTATGAGTGGTCTTGTACTTCCTTGCTTGCTTCCAATGATGACTCGGGCTCCGGCTTTGAAGAGAAAGTTCGAGAGCAGGAAGAAGAAGAATCAATCAGTCCTTTGTCCGATCCTAGATATTCCAGGCTGGATCACGGAATTCCCTCATTTGCTCAGTTGCAAAACAGCATCCTCCCCTCCAATGCCAGCGAGCTGGATCACATCACTTATTGAAATTCATGAATTGAAGCTTGCATGCCATTCCCGAGTACGAGTATGGGTTCGCTAGATTGGATCATCTTACGATTATAGAAACTGGCATGGGGTCTCTTACAAGACAGGATGATCCGCACAGGAAATACACTGGCAGCCACAAGGCGAGATGGAAAGTTTTCACTTGATTGCCCCAATGAGACAAAACATGCCGGAGTTGGCCATCGAACTATTCTAGATCTGCATAATAACTGGCTGGCTATCCCTCGCCACAATCAGAAAGAAGATAACTTCTACGAAATGGGAATAGCCTCCACTTGAGCAATGGAAGCGGACTCATTGTTCGTATCCGCATTCTGCATGGGAGCACTCATTCCTTTTATTACTATGTTGTTTTGCACAAGAGCAGTACCGGAGAATAGAAGCTAAGTGAGGTATAGAGCCATTCCGGGCAAAAGGCCAAAACCCACGAATTACTCCTTTATTTTGCTTAAGAAGCTGGGTTGTTAGTGGAGGAAGAAGATAGTTGGGTTGCCAAAGCATATCTATGGTGGGTGATCTACGCCTCGAAAAGCAGAAGAAGTTGTTAGGCCTGGCAGGTTAATTAAGTCTTAACGGAACTCGATAGGTGGCATCAAGCACTCCTCAATTCATTTAAATTCCATTCATTGATTTTGGCTCTGCTTTCCATTGCATGGAGAAAAACTCATGCGCGTATAGCATCAAAAGTAGTGGATTCAAGCGCAACCCACGAGGCATATTTCCGAGTTGAGGAACATCTGTTTGTGTGTGTTCCGCTTTACATTTAGGCTGTGAAAAGTTCTAGCCTAAAAAGCATGTAAATATAGGCTGTGAGTTATGATGTGTGTAGCATAAACTCCGTTTTTTCTACACACTCAGAACTAGAAAGAAAGCTATTGAAGAGGAAGGTGCCGTCCATCAAACTGCTTGCTTCATTGAGTAGATAGAGTTTGAAGTAGAGTATGACACATCAGCGGTAGAATCATTCTTGCATATATATTATTTCATCTCAACTATTAAGATAAGATAAGATAAGATAAGAAAGAAGAAATGCCTATTTCAAGCACTGGTATAGAGCTAGCAAGATAAGGGAAAGACAAAGCAAGAAGGTTCTCCAGTAGGATGATTCTCGATGCAAGAGATTGCACTATTTAGGTACTTCACTAGCAGGAACTATTCTTTTGCAAAGAGCTTATTGAACTCCAAACATTATATTCTTTGTATATTGTTAGAATAACCCGCTAATTAGATAGGGGCCTAGCCAATAAGAGAGCGCCAGTATGCATGCTTATGGACGGACCCAGAGAGCAGCTTAATAGAGAGAAGTAGCAGTGAGGGCGCTAAGCTGAAGGAAAAGGCTGAATGCCATAGGAAGTTCTCGATGAATAATTCACTTACTTCGTTACTGCTGATTCGACAGTGGATCATAGCTCAAAGAACCTATTCCAGTGAACTTGACTACCATTGGAAATGTCGGTGCCGTATTTTCTTGTCTTGTTTGGAAGGTTTTGCCAAATAAGCGAGCTAACCTTTTGACTTATACCCGCGAACTTTAACTTTATGATGGAAATAGAAAAACTTGATGATAGGAATACTCGAGAGCCAGTTGTTAATGTCTTATAGCCCACGAAGAAATATTCCTTGGGAATGGAGAGACCTAGAGGAAGAACAACCTGCCGAGACTAGTGAAGTGGTTCCGGAGTTACCGGAACCAATTGGTTGGCACTTAAAGACTCCAGTTGTAGCCATAAATCCCCTGCAGTTCCGAAGGCTTCGCGCAATAGTTCTCCCTATCGTCTTGATCCACCTTTGGGTGTTTCTCCACAGAGCCGTGGTTATGTGCCCGAGACTCTTGGTTCATTGCGTCTTCTAAACCGAAGAGAGTTATGTATCGGATTTCAAATGGTGCGTTTGCAGGCTGTGCGGCAGTAATATTGTTGCCAAACCGTTGCCAAATCTGGCAGATAAGCTATGGTTTTCAGGACGAAGTTCTGATGCGATATGCTTTTAGTTGACACCTGATGGTCTATTTGAGGATACTGGAGTCGGATCTCGATGGGAACAAGATATTGTGAAGAGGCTTAGAGGCGAGTATAGTGCATTCATTGATTTCTCTGCTATTGAGAAGATTGATGATTAGTGTAGATGAATTCTTGATTGATGTTTGCGGGTTATGTTCGTGATATTTGACCTGACGGAGAAAAATAAGCGATGCCTTTTTATGTCTAGTCCTTTTGACCAAGTTCAGCTCGTTGTGCCAGGGCATCACTTTGAGCTTGCTTTTTAAGATTCTGATTAATGCGACGATGCTTATTCTGAATTCACGCTGCTTTGCCATGATTTTTCTGTCTATCAATAACTGCATGCATTGCCCGGTAGATGTGAAGAAGTAGGCCATTGTCGCGGCAATAATGAGCCAAACTAGTATTTCCCGTGAATCCCCCAGTTAAGTAGTCATGCATTATGAGAGGAACCCCTAATTCCCTCGCAAATACAGCTCTCTTAATCATTTCTTCGCGTGTACCTGCAGTCGCATTCAAGTAATGCCCCTTGATTCTATGATGATGAAATGTATAACGTACCTTCTCTGTTGTGATTAACGGTACCCGAAAGGTGTAGTTCCTTCTTGTGGATTTGACGGGAGTTCCTTCTCCTGGAATGGGACAAGGGGATCTGCTTTTACCCTATTTCTTTCTCATTTGTACAGATGGTTTGTCTAGTGTGGCTAGTTTAAGTAATTGATTTGCAGGGAGAGCACCGTCTATTTCTCATTCTAATCTTTCACCATAGTATGCTCTGTCACTGGTAACGAAAACTCGTCTTTAGGACAGGCTTTATTTAAATCTCGGAAATCCACACAGATGCGTATTTGTCCGTTCTTCTTCTTCACTGGAACAATGCTGGCCACCCAATCGGGATTTTCTTCTTCCTGTATGAAACCAGCTTCAATGAGCTTTTTGGTCTCGATGACGACCTTTTCTTCAAGCTCTATCCTCATGCGGCGAGGTGCCTGTTTAACAGGCTGCACATTTGGATCAATCTTGAGCTTGTGGACTGCGGGTCTAAACCGGGCATTTCTTCGTAGCTCCATGCGAAACAGTCAACATATTTCAAGAGGAGAGCTTGCCTGCGGTAAAGGAAGGTTTTTACTACGAAGCATACGAGTCTGCATCTCCTTATCGAAAAGTAAAGCCTCTTCCATAGGTACTCTAGCTTAAGATAAAAGGAAACCCATCTATGATACTAATACTGGCCTCTGGATTGATACAGAACCACATCATATCGAAGCACTTACTTACTGCCAATTAGTTTATGCTGCCATAAAGCAAAGTCACTCGCTTACATACAAGCTTTTCGGGCTAACTGCACGCACCTCCCTGAACTACTTTACCTATACCTACTTTACTTTGACTGAAAGATTAGATAGAAGACAGTCTTTCTCTTACTTTCTTAGTAGCAGATCCAACATGACATGACTGTATTAAACCTTAAGCAATCAGGGTTGAGCAAGCACACTACTTGAAAGCGAGCAGGGAGATTTGGATTCCAGTCACGAAGATTAAGGAAAGTTTACGGGACGTGGTCAACTTCTTTTTTCTTGACTCTCCCCCTTGGTGTGACTACCTGCAACCTTTCTTTCTATTCATCCTGTCTTAAAAAATGGAAATTTCTTTTCACTAACTTTATTCATTCGGGAAAAGTTCTCATTCCGATCGTTTTCTGAGGGAAATGCAACTATTTAGAATAATTGGGAATCTCAAACTCCTAGACCACTAATACTACGATAACGATATCGCAAATATAGGAAGACTGCTGCTTAGGTAGGAACAAATAAACGCCTTCTAGATACTAAAGATTCGTCTTACCTCGGTCGGCATCATCCTACCAGACTAGAGCCGGCCGTTAAACCAATGAGTAGATAGGACACCGGTAGCAACTTAACTCAAGAATGGATGCAATGAACAAGTGTATCAATTCTCTTTCTATTGAAACCAAAATGCAACTGTACTCATCGGGGAAAAAAAGCAGTGGTCAGTAGTGTTTGCATAAGGGAAAGCACGTCTTTTCCTTAAAAATAGTGAGCTGAGCCTAAACGATTATGAAATCCATAAATAAAGATAATGAATTCACGTATTATTCAAAAATGAAACACCAAAAAAATCGTATAAAAATGGTGTGGTGGAGAAAACTTCTTCTAGTAGGATTGAACTAGACTATTTGCTGAAGTGAGATATCCCTTCTTCTTTGAAACAATCAACTCCTTGGTCCCTTCTGATCTTTCCGCTACCTACTCACTTGCAGGGCAACAGATGATAGCGACTCGCCAGAATCGAACTGGCATAGGCCTGACTAAGCACCTATCTTCCATCAACAGGAATCGCTTTTTTTGCGCAGTTCCAGAAGAGGGGCAATCGCCCTTTCCTCCGTACATCTGCGGGCCGGTGGGCCACCCATCCTGCATTTTTCTTTTTTTAGGTACATAGATTCAATCCTGCCCCAGGCGTACCGTACCTGGAGCTTCCCCCTCCCCTAACCCTAGTTACCTTTACTTTAGCATCCGTAAGCCATCCCCCACTCCCTCATAACCTGGGGGAAAGGTATCAAACACACTAAAACTCAATCCAGAATGAGCGCACATATTGTTTTATAAACAGGGATCCTTTATCAGCTCGGGGATTTATACTTCACACTACTCCACTGCTTTTTTTTCTCGCACTCTCATACCATACTCCCGAAGGAAAAAAAAAAATAAATAAGTATGACCAAACCGAGAGCGAGAGCGAGCTGCACAGACAAGGTTGGATTTGTGAATAAGAAATCATAGTTGCCTATATTCATAGGAATTCTTGGGTGAATGGAAAATGGATCCCGCGGGCTCCCCGCGAAACCCCCATTGGCTAGGTCGCCTCCTCCTGAGCTCCCCGCTGGGTTCCCTCCTCCAGGAAGACCCGCGTCATTCGGCACTCCTATCTTGAAAGCTTTACTCGCAATTCCATGTGCCCTTAAATCGTCTAGCTGCCCTTCCAAAAATTCAAGATTCTTGCTATCTGCATGTACACGTTTGGCCGCAACCAGAACATCGTCTGGATCCCCCCCAATCATTAACTTTTTCATTTCCCCATGTATAGCTGCCTTCAGGAGCTCATCCTCATTCCTGCTCAAATTCAACAATTCTAATTGATAACTGATGGACTCGGAACCCCCATGGCGCGTTATATCATCTGTCAATGGGGATGGCCCATTTACGGAGGGAGAGGAAGAGGGAGTCCCACTGTCATTTAAGATGACTCCTCTCACTGAAAAAGACGGTGGTTGATCCACTCCGGAAGACGATGAGGGACTATCACCCCCAAAAGAGATGACTCCTCTCGCTGAAGAAGACGATGGTTGATCCACGGAAAAGGAAGCTAACGGCGAAGGTTGATTCACGGAGTCTGAGGACGACGGGCTATCACCCCCAAAAGAG
>Ga0268249_1000607_pt1 | contig 13433 bp, 9 predicted proteins | sample AgamicAtPe_FD_200257 | JGI IMG/M metagenome (GOLD analysis project Ga0268249, IMG submission 200257) | Agave microbial communities from Guanajuato, Mexico - At.P.e (v2) (version 3) | ecosystem: Host-associated > Plants > Phyllosphere > Phylloplane/Leaf | place: Guanajuato, Mexico | collected... | reverse complement strand
AAGAAGATCTGAACTGCGAACGTTCGTGATTGAGTTATCCGCTTTGTTTTTGTCCGCTTCATCTACTTCATCATTTTTGAGTGTTGCATTCTGAACTGACCTCCTCGAGCTAAGAGTAAGGATAGGAAGGGAAACGACTGATATGCTTTTGTGTGTCTCATATCGACTTAACCAACAGCTCAAACTCCTCCAACTCGACCACTAACTAGTCCGCCCTCTATAAACTGAAACACAGGTTGGATTCAGCCACTTGGCGGACGAGTCTCAGTTCATCAAAACTTTTCATTTTTGGATCTTTAGCTGCCTCACTAAACTAGTGCCTTGCGTTCTATTGACATTTTTCACAACAGTTCTAATAAGGTTGGTTCGTTTGAAGTGAGTTGAGATTGAATCCTACTCAAATTTGTCGCTAACTGATTGTAAATCGATAGAAAATTACTAAGCGCCCGCGAGCGGCGGCTTAGGTTGGCCTCCTACGCCACTGGTAATCCGAATATTAAGGATGCCACCAAAACCCCTCTAACAAATGGCGAAGCCGATAGACCGGAGGCCCTCGAGCATGATATGCTCGTTGATCAATCAACCAAACATAAGAACTCGTCCAATAGAAAGAGTGCACATACGAATTGTAGATTGGATAATTTAACCGGAAATTTTTCGAAGGATATTGAAGGGGATCAGGAGGAGAAATGCTGGAGCTTGGGCGTGTCACAAGCCAAAATGAGCAACCTAGCGACGGGCGATCTGAAGTTAGCTCAACAGAGTTGCTCTAGTTGTACGATTGATGTTGAGATGATGGCAACAAGTTGTATGAGTAGTTGCACGAACAGCCATAACAATGTGCAAAATAACCTTGGCCAGCAGAGAATACTGAGTCAGCTTTTGGTGGAGAGCGACAAGACCGATGATAGCAGCACAAGGGTTTTGACGAAAACAGCGCCAACTAAGATGCTAGCATCCTGTGATAACAAGGAATGCCAGTTTACGGGTGCGCTGAATCATGGCATCGAGACGCAGAGGTCCGCTTCCACTTGCGGCGCCTTGGATCTGTACATCGGCAAGCCTTCGACTCGCGACCAAACGAATGACTGCCAACCTCTCGTGGGTGCCTCTGTGGCAGTGTCGCAGGATTTGCATCCAATAAGGCAGCCACTAAAAGCCAGAATGGGCTCGATCGCCCGCGACAGCGAGAATTCAAATCTACCCACCGGAAGCAATCACTCGGATAACGAAAGATTTGCTGAAGCCAACAATGCGAGGAGGGGCCGGTCAGTTGGTAGCACCTCGTTGGCGCCTATGCAAATGGTAAAGCTTCAGACAGCTCAAAAACAAATAAGCCAGAATGAAACAACCACACGGCTTCTAATCGCTGTGATGATAGTCTTTCTGATATGCGAGTTTCCTGCCGGCATCTTGGCGGCACTATGCGCTATCCTCGGCCAAGACTTCTTCGAGAACGTCTATCAGCCAACGGGGACCCTAACTGACTTATTGGCCTTGATAAATAGCTCAGTGAACTTTATTCTATATTGTTTCATGTCCACACAATTTCGAATCACATTCTACCGAGTGGTCTTACATTGTCCGGCACCAAACATGCCTCAAAAAACTCAAGCAATGGTCCTACACAAGACCAATCAAATGAATGACAATAAAATCGTCAAGCCAACAGATTAGCAACAACATGCTCACTTGCTACCTTGTGTAGTGTAGAAATACTCAATTGACATTAAATTAAATCATGATGTCTGTCCTCATATTTATGTAGTCTTGCTAATTGATTTTGGTCTGGCTAGCTCGGTTTGTCTGAAAAATCGGTCAAATTTCGTGTCGAATTTTGAATACGCGCGCCATTCGGTCGCGCATCTGCAAAGAGCCTCTATGCGAAGCTTTAGCCCAAGCACTCACCTTCATGGGAGAAGGGCGACTTTGTTTTGTTTTTGATCGTCGTGGTTTGATCAGCGCAGTTATTATAGAACAATCCAGATATTTTTGAATACATGTGTCGACATTAACACCTTAAACACATCGTTTTTCGACTCAGGCAGCAGCCGGACAAAAACTACTAGCATGATTCGTAACGCACTCGGGGTGATGCGGCTGGTCAACCATCAGAGCACCAGAGGAATGGCAACTCTCAAAGACATCAAGTTAAAGCTGAGCCCCGAATTCAAGGAGCACCTTGTTCAGAGGGTTCTGAAACCCACTCTCATTGAGCTATCACCTCCAACTCCTGCAGAACTACCGAGAGCTTTCAAAGATGGTCTAAAATTATTCACCAAAAGCAATTGGAGAGAGGTGACTGTCCGCGAGGCTTGGCTCAATACACTTATCACTGTTGAGGTTGTTTGCTGGTTTTTCGTGGGAGAGGTCATAGGAAAAGGGACGCTCATAGGTTACCAGGTGTAGATAAGTTTGATTGAAATTTAATAAGGTTAGTCATTAAAAAGATCGTTTTTTGAATATACGCGCCAACTGGTCGCGCATCTGCAGAGAGTTTTCTGTCGCACAGTTTTCACTCTTGAGATTATCGAGCCTACATTCAAAGGGCATACAATGTTTTGCCCTTGATCCCGTGGTCAACGGAGTATTATTTATCGAACTATCCGAATAGACGTATTTATATCTACCAATATTAACACGAGAACTCAGACCATAATTAGATCTTGTCTGTGCTCGAGCAGAAGCTTTAAGCATGATTCGTAACACACTCGGGGTGGTGCCACTGGTCAACTACCAGAGCACCAGAGGATTGGCAACGCTCAAAGACATTAGAGTCAGGCTGAATTCGGTCAAGAATATCCAAAAAATCACCCAATCTATGAAGATGGTTTCGGCAGCCAAGTATGCGAGGGCTGAGAGAGATTTACAGAAGGCTCGATCATTCTCGGACGCTTTTCCTCTCAAGTTCAGACAGGATGCCGAGAAGCAGAGCGAAGAGACCGATAATAAGATCGGTAAGACCCCAACCCTAGTGATAGCTATAACATCTGATAGAGGTTTATGCGGTGCAGTTCACTCATCTGTAGCCAGAAAAATAAAGGGTATACTAGCCGCATCAGACAACCCTGACAACATCAAGATTGTTTGCGTCGGGGACAAATCTCGAGCTCTCCTAGCCCGAGTGTTCCCCAATAACGTCTTATTGGCGTACAACAATTTCGGTAAGAAGCCGCCATCATTCGCAGACGCTCAGGAAGTTGCTCGCGATATCATCGAGTCAGGTTACAACTTTGAGAAGGGAATTGTCGTGTACAACAGATTCAAATCAGTAGTCTCTTATATCACATCAGATCAACCTGTGTTCAGTCTAGACCAGATGTCAACATCACCAAAAATCTATGAATTCGACAGTGTCGACGAGAGTGTTCTACGTAACTACTACGAGTACTCTTTAGCCAGCTTGATTTATTACGTTATGAAGGAAAACGCTTGCAGCGAGCAAAGTGCCAGAATGTCGGCCATGGACAACGCTAGCAAGAATGCCGGGGAGATGATTGGAAAATTAACACTGCAATTCAATAGAACTAGGCAAGCAGTTATTACAAGAGAGCTGATTGAAATCATTTCCGGTGCTGCTGCCTTGTAGAATCTTGAAACCAATCGATATTCAACTTTGAGGTACCTAGATGTCACGTTTTTTCTTGTGAACTGTTATATTAAATCCGGATAGATCTGGCCGAGGTCGATCTAGCTCAGCAATGATGATGTTCAGCGAAACGTCATGTTCTCGAGTGACTTTGCATGCCACCTTCGACCCCAACCTACTTCGTGTTGCGCGAGGCATTGCCTGATCGAAATTGCTTTGTTTTAACCACACTGGACTAGAGGCTATCATCTCATTAGCATTGGAGAAATCGCCTCCGAAGACAGCCGCAATCGAATTGGCACCGTAAGCGTCACGATCAAAATTGATCGACAGAGAACGGTGTCGCTCGGCGGCCACCTGAATCAGGAGTTATCCTATGCTCATTTCGGTCTACCCATCCAACCAGAGGCATCATGCGTTCTACCTATGTGGGACAGATTCTAATCAGAGTTTATCTGCTAAAACTCAGTTTTATTCATAAGGAGATAATCTATCAATATAGGCCTATCAAACCAAAACTAAGTTCCTGTGTAACCCATGTTCTTAAGGATTTGATTTATGTAGATATGTGTGTTTGCATTACACGCTCGAGAGTTTTAATACTTTGGCTTGCGAAAGGCTTCTTGTGAGATAGTTATTTATGGATTGTCGGAACCTCTAAGCTGTGGTGTGCGTTTTCGGATAGCATTACATTACATTATTTGATTGGTTGATCGATTTTACTGAGGATCTCCTTCTTGCTCAGGTCAACATGTTTGTACTGGCCAACGAAATAAGTGTTTTTCAATCATAATGAAGCTTGGGAAAGTTACAATCATTGCACCCATGTTGTGAGATGTCACCTAGTTGGCGACTTCCGTCTCCTTCTCTGGACTCTTGGATGGATCTACAGATTGCGGAGGCTTGCAAAGGGTTGCCTTTAGAGCCTGCAGCGAGGCGACAGAGGCGTTCTTCTGTGTGATAGCATTGTTCAAAACTGAAGCACTGGTCACAACTGAGATTGTGGTCTGCTTATCATCGCCTTTTGTAACATTGTAATTCGGTGCCGATTCTGCGCTCACAGAATTGCCGCCAGGTTTGCTTCTATGGGCAGTATTTAGATGTCTCAATAAGGTTTCCTGCTTGGCAAACTTTCGATTGCAACAGGGACATAGTATGGGTTTCATCTGAAGATGAATAGATCTCAAGTGACGATTGAGATCACCTGTAAAAGTGGGGCATCAATATCGACGAAAGATGAGTTAATACAACTAGAAATTCCTCCACCCAGGAATATGGAACAAAAATCGACTCACCTCTTTGGCAAAATCCCTTGCTGCAATGAGGACAACCGAAAGGCTTTTCCTTGTTGTGGAACCTCTGATGAGTAACCAGGTCAGAGTGTCTGATGTATCCCTTACCTGTAGTGGGTGAACACATAAAAAATTGCTATGTGAGTTAGGATTTTCAATAAAATCATTGGTTAGAAGTCTTGGTCTGGTTACGTACCGCAGATATTGCATCTATGGGGTTCAGTTCCTCGGTGTATATGGAGGTGTCTAGCAAGGTCACAACGTTGTAGGAACGACTTGCTACATACGTCACATTTGAAGCGTTGGCCGTCCTGAAGAGTAAAGTTCGTTGGATTAATCTCTGTAGAATCTTGGAGATTTAACAGAAAGTAATAATTACGATGATGCTCACCTTTGTTGGAACTGTGTGGATCTTCTTATGACGAGTGAAGTTTCCCAGTCGGGTGAATGTTGAATTGCAGTGCTCACAGCGGAAGGGCTGTGTAGGATCCACTTGACGATTGCCGGTTGAACCAATCTTGCTTTGTTTTATAGATTCCGATTCAGGTTTGAGAGTGTTAAGTTGACCGACGTTTCCGGAAACTGTTGAGGCAAACTTGGTAGCCTTGTCGTGTCCATTCGCAACAATAAGACCCTGAGTGTCAATCAAGGTGAGAGTTGCCTGAATATTGCCACAATCGTTACTTTCGAGTTTGATCCTCTTCTCTGGCAAATTGCTCACGCTGAAATTAACATTCTTGATCGACTGTGATTGACCGCTATTACTTGAGTTACCAACATTTGACGTTAGGTTATAGTTGTTGAGATTTGATCCTTGTTGAGCCGAGGGGTCGTTTCCTCTTTTCAATTCGGCCGGGTTTCCGCTCACTAATTTTCTTAGAAGATTTGTTGAGACAAAGTTTTGACTAGAAAAGTTGCTGTTACTGAGATCGTTATTACTACTGCGACTTGAACCGGCGTCCAACAAAGCTGCCAATGTAGGGGAACTCGCGGCTAAACCAGACATTTGGCAACCCGCACTCTGGTTAGACGAATTAGCCATCATCCCATTCTCAATATTAGTGTTAACTTGCTGCTGAGCAACCATGTTCGTCACCGACATGAGAGGCAATATTGAATTGCTATTACGATGATGATTCGCGTTGCTGGCTAGGGCAGCCTGTAGCTGTTGATGTTGATTAGTCAGAGTTACTGCAGCATTGAGTGTAGCCGGTGATGAAACAGGAAGTACTAGAGAGGTTCCGTCCTGGCAGATTACCTGAATAGCGATTTGATGAGCCCCAATAGCTTGTCCACTAGACATCGTCGTATTTGCGGTGCCACTATTGTTGTGACCGTTGGATTGTGAAGAGCAGGAAGCTGACTCTCCGCTTTTGAGCAGTTCGTTATTGGACATGATTCCCTTGAGCTGGCCACCTGTGGTGGCTTTGATTGTTTGAGGTCGGCATAAGATTTGATTGTTGAAGGTTGCGCCAGTTGGAGTGATTATAGAGCCATTTACGTGCTGTTGTTGTTGCTGAATACTTATTGGTTGAAGAGTTCCGCCATTAGCCACAAAAGTTAACGACGGACTAACCTGCAGCTGAATTTGCTGCAGTCTCTTTTCACCATTGTCGCTATCGTTTGTTTCTGGTGTTGATGCAAAACTGTTTACTATGAAGCTATTATTGCTTTTGGCATCGCAACTGTTCGACAGAAGATCCGCCAGTTTGATGTAATCCGAACTTTTGGTAGTTGTATCGGGTTCGGCAGTTTCAGTTGTCACAGTTTTGGCAGCAGCTCCAGAATTATTATGAACGGAATTTTTAGTGCTACAACCTTCGTTTTTAGGACCACGACTCCTGCGATTCCTAATGGGGCGGACACTTTTAGTCTTGCTCTCGGTCACCGAGCTAGATGCAGTATCCTCATCTTTATTGGTTCCACCTGATGAATCGGGTTCCTCCTTGATACAAGCAGGCGTCCCCAATCGCAGTTGGCTGGATTCACAAGCGGATGAGGTTGAGGTGCTAGCTGGAGTAGCTTTACTTTCCCCTGCTGCGAGGCTGGTGGTATCTGAGTTGTTGGCGCATGTGCCAAATAAGCGCTGCTGCAATTCTTGCAGCTTCTTATGATGATTCAAGTGTAGGTGTAACTTGGAATTATGAACCAATTGACGTGCATCATCAGTTGACTGGTCAGTAGCAGCTTGCTGCTTCCGATTGTGAATTTCCACATTAGCCGATTGTTTAGCTGAGCCAGATCTTGCCCTCGATTTTCGTGCTCGACTGGAAACAGGTAGCTGAGTAGCGGTAAGATTGCCTTTCGTAGTCCTTCCAACAGTTTGCTTCGGCTTAGTCTGTGGTGTATGGCCGCTCAAAGATTTGCATTCGACATCTGGTTGGTCAAATCCCGCGCCCGGTGGTGGCTCCGATGAGGGGCGATTAGTAGTGGGCGAGTTCAAGTCAAATGTTGAGCTATTGCTGACTAAAGGTGGCGGCTCGTCCAACGATTGAGGCTCGAGTTGTTGCATGAGCGAATTTAGTTGCTGGTGATGTTGAGATAATAAGAAAGAAGTTGACGAGCTATTCAAAAGTGAAGTACTTTGTGTGATCGCGGTGCTCGAAGTGGACCATAAGTTATTGTGATTTGCAGAAGCTGATAGGGGCGAGGGAGAAAGAGATCGAGCGTCATTGACATCGTCGTTAACTCCGACATCGCCTACTAAGTTGTCCATCTTCAATCCATTCAAGGATGACTTGAACGAATGATGCGAGCTGCAAGCCAGCGAGGTGGGAGATATAGTGAGCGCATTGTCGCAGTCTTCAACCAAACTTAGAGGCGAGTATTCTTCGAGGGAAATCCTCGAAAATGAGTGATGAGAATGGTTTTCGGTGAGAAGTGGCATAGTTGAGGTGGATGAAGTGGATGAGCCTGATAGCATGTTATGCATGCCATCTTCATCATCAACACCAGTCAGACTATCTTGATCTATTACACATTGATTGCTGTGACGTTGGTGGTGATTCTGTTGATTCTGATGGCTGTCGACTAGCGAATGATGCTGGTGATGGTGGTGGTGATTGTTGCTGTTGTGATGGTGATGGTGTTGGTGATGGTTGTGCTCGCTTTCGAAGGGATTGTGTCCTTGGTGGTTTATACTGGAGGAGGAGGTTGAGAAGCAGTCGTCTACGTTGGAGACGTCCGCTGTAGAGGAGAGTAGAGGCGTAAGAGGGTTCGACTTGAAGGACCGCTCGGAATGGTGAAACAAAAATGGTGATGTTGGACTAGGTGAGGACAGATGTCTGGCATGATCCATCATTCAGGTGCGATGGTATCTAGGGTGTGAGTGAGGTTTAGTGCTTTTGGGCAAATGTTTGCGCGTATTATATCTGTAAGCCTCTCTATATGCGCTGATATTTATCGTATAATATTTTCGATCCGTGCGAGATATGTACTGAAAGATTAGATTACTGATGAAATGACTAGATTGGATTGACTTGTATTCCTTAAGCTGAATTTGGGGACGTTATAAAATGTTTCGATTTGCTAAATATATATCTATAACAATGTATAAAGTATGGAATATTCCCTCTGACTAGAGCGTGCCGATTATCATCATGAGATTTTTAAAAAATATATATTAGGTCATGGATTTGATTCTGGTGGGTGAGTTTCTCTTTCTGCCCGTTTTACTGTCTTTGTGTCACTATTTTCTAGCCATCAAAATATGAGAGCTCATTCACTGACAATTTAAACACATGGTAAATTTAGCTCTATGATGCTCGATGGATTTACGTTCTAGCTAGACGTAAGTTAAGCTTGAATTGCGAGTAGGGCCGAGCAATCATCATGAACATTCCAATGAGGTGATGAAATAAGTAAGCTTAAATTCGAAAGAAAAGTCGAATTGTAACTATTGCTGGTTAGCCCCTTGTCCCTAATTCACAACACAAGCAGGATATAAGGGATGCTAGAGGCTTTGAGTAGTCCCTATTCTCTGAGTGGAAATTGATCTGAAGGGTCGACTTTTAACTTCATGTGCGTCGCTATGATCCTGCCTCTGGCGACAAAGGTGCTTGCTTAGATGACGATTAATTCATAGGGTAACCAGAGTAGCTAGGCGATCCTTTTAGTGCACGTTGTTGTATTGTTGCCATAGTGCATTCGCGTGCTAACAAGACCGAACGTAATATAAGTGGTTATGTAAGCGTGGCCGATCACATTTGTTGGCGGAGGCGCGCGTTTGGCAAGAGATATTAGCGGTTGCTGAGAGCTAGCTGCTGATTATTGAGTGTGCCAAGAGTTGTCAGGTCGATGTTCGTCGGCCTGTCTTTCTAACTGGTGGAATTGCTTCTGTATTTAGACTTTTTGTTCTATCTCTCTCTCTGTCTCGCAAGCGGAGTTCAAGTAGAAGACGAGTTTAGGGGGCTTGTTTGGCTGCAAAAATTAATATCTCTATTGGACTGGTGTAGCAATTGTTCGAAATGGTGCATCTGTCGCGGCAATCAATTCTGAGCTGAAGTAAGTCGTCTAGCCCAAGATTCGTATTGTTTATCGGCGCCTAGCTGGCTTGCGCATGGACGACAACTGCGAGAGCTGTTAGCTTTCCTTGAACTCCGTTTGGTGAAGATGTTCAGCTTGATTTTTCCTTCGCCTGTCAATGAGTGAGAGGCTCTCCTTGGGTCTGGCTCGAAATCGAGACTAGTGTGACGAGCAAAACTTGTCTGGTTTCCGCTTGACACTCTTCTCTCTCCCTCTTGAGGCTCGAATATGTTTTAGTTTGGTGTTTCGCTACCAAAGGGGATGGAAGAGGAACAATCGTGTGTCGTTGGCTCGCCTCTTCCTTTGCTCGTCTTGAGTGTGATATTCGTGCTCGTCTTGCGACTCAAAGCGCTGGCTCATCGTCCTGTCTCGTCTCCCCTCCTCTTCTCTCTTCTCTTCTCTCCTGGCTCAAGTTTGACTAGTATTTGTTTTTGGCCAAGTTGGCCGCTTTTCCAGGCCGAATCTGTGGATGGATTGTAGAGCGTGTTGGCCAACTCGCCCTCCGACTCCAACTCTAGCTCCCCTGACCAACTGCTCTCAGGCTAGGCGCCAAGTTCAAATTGTCCACCAGAAGACGAGGCCCACCAAACTCGCTTCACTCTCCTCTCGCTCCGGCTGTCCCGTTGGCGTTTCCTTATTTCTCTCTCTGAAATAGCAACACGACGACCAGAGTGACACCAGCGGCGGCGGCAGCAGCAGCGGCAGCGCGCGCGCACACACACGGACAGACACACGCTCGCACACGTAGGCGCAAACACGCAGCAAGGCGGGCAAACGAATTGACAAGCCAACAAGCGTAATTCGCTCGATCTATCTCGCAGCCTCACTCTGGACCTGTTTGCAAGCGGCGAGCTCCATTCCAATGGGAGGCCAGCCAGTTTTGGTCTAGGTGAGCGGGGCGAGTATGCGCCCTGGGCCCAAGTTGCGCTGGGCCCTCGTGGCGCTTTGTCTGTGGGGCGCGCTCGTTGGGCCGCCGTCGGTTTGGATGGGCGCTCTAGCTTGCAGGGTCGCTTTTGGGGCCAGTTTGTTGCGAGCGGGCGGCGCGCGCGCTCACGCACACGCACACACACACTCGCCAGCTCGCCGTCCTGGCCCCAGCGAGGGGGGCGCTGCAGGCCGAGGCAGGAGGTTGATTGTTTACCGTGGGCGCCGCCGCTTGCTCGCGCGCAGCGGAGGGGCGAGAGGGCCGAAATTGGGACGCGCTCGCACTGCTGATGCCTTATCAGCAGAATTACATTACCAGCGCAATGCGCCAGCCTGCAGGCAAGTGTGGCTGGCCGAGCCGCTCCTCGGGCGAGTGCGCGAACGGCGCTAGGGGGCCGCGCGCGTTGCCGCCGGCTTGGCTCGCAGGCAGCACGCGCGCTCATCTGCCTAATGGCGCTCGGGCCCATTCACTTGCTCGTGCAAGCGAACGCAACACTGGCGCCGCCGCCCCCAAAGCGCCCAAATCGAAGCGCCCAAAGCTGTGATAGTGAATGATTGCGGCAGCGCCAGTCGCCGTTCCCCGCCAGCGAGCAGCCAGCGGCGAGGATGGGGCGCCGCCGCCGCCACTGCTGCTGTCGCCGGTCGCGCGCTCGAGCGCTGGATTGGAATCGCCGCGCTCCCATCTATTCTTACGCACAAAGGGAGGAAGGAAGTGGAATTGCCGCTTTCGGGAGGGGAAGGAGGAAGCGAGGGGGCCTAACGCGCGCGCAACCTCGTAATCGTCGTCATCGTCGTCGTGCTCGCCGCTAGCCGCTCGCCGTTCACGATAAGGAACACGCACGACTGCATTGGGAAGCTCGTACACTGCGACCCAATGGACGCTCGCATGCTTGAACGGGCAGTGCGAGCGCAGAGCGGCGGCCCACCGGCTGGCTGGCGGGCGGCCGAGCGCAGGCCAGCCAGCTGGGCCGGCTAGTGCGCTGCGGTCGGCCGGAGCCTCTGCGCCAGCGCCAGCGCCAACGTCTTCGGCAAATATGTGCGCCAAGGCCCGAGCTCGGGCCGGCAGCCTATAGAGCTCGCCTGGTGCCTCCGACTGCGCGCCTCCGCTTTATAGTGCGGCGAGCGGGCGGCCGGCCTGCCTAAATCCGCCAGCCAGCCAGCCAGCCAACTGGCGCCGCTAGTTTGCCGTCCCAACCGCCGGCCAGAGCCAACAAAAAGCCCGCCGAGCGCGCACTAATGAAACCCAGAAGTCGTTTGCGGCGCCACTTCCAAGCTGCGACCCTCGAGCCAGGAGAGGCCGCACTTGGCTTCCCACTCGCGGCGCCGACTCGGCCGAGTCCACCTGGCCGCGCCTCGAGTCGGCCGGCCGCCAAGCAGCCCACTTGGCCCACTTTCGCCGCTCGCAGGGGGGCGGAAAACTCGAGTTGCGACGGTGGCTGCCAGCGCGCGAGCGGCCACCTCAACACTGCCGAGCCCCTCCAATCTCGCCGCCAGCAAGCCTCAGCTCCCAAACTGCTGGCTCAATCCGCTCGAGCGCCCCAATCGAAGTGGGAGGCTCGACGGAGGGTGCGATTGTGCCGCCGCGGCCGCCGCCGTTAGATTGGCCGCGCCAATTCCAGGGCCAAGCCTCGAATGCTCGAACTCGCGCCAAAGCTCACACTTGCGGCCCCAGTGTCGCCCACTTTGGGCCGCCAATGTGGGTCGGATTTCAGCAGAGCGGCCGCTCGCCAAAGACTAAACCTCCAGGCGAAGAGCAAATTCGCCTTCAAGTCGGCCGAGTGGTGGTGGTTGGGGGGGGGGAATCCCACGTTTGGAGTTAGGCCCATGGCAACAGCAGCTGTGCGCCTCATGTTACTGGCGAGTGGCCGTCTAGCTGGCCAGTGGGCCGCCCGGCCGCCCATCGCATAAATAGGCCCTTTGTTGTTTGGGTTTGCTCGGCTGGCGGCGCTAGTTCGCGCTGCCAGCGTGTTGCCATTTCAGCCTTCATGTTCAGCTGCACCACCATGATGGCGACCGAGATGATCACCGCCATCATCGCCGTCCAGCTCGCAGTGCACTCTGTGCTGGAGTTGGCTCAATGGGGTCCCCTTGGCGGCCGCTCGATCGTTGGCGGCCGCAGCCGCCGATCCGCTTAGCCCAATCCAACGGCTCTCGGCCGGCCAGAGGAGCGAGCGAGCGAGCGGGAGCCAAACTTGCGCCGCCAGCTTATAGGCTCCTCTCGGCGCCAGTCGCCTCCTGGCGAGAGCTTGCGCGCTCCCTCCAACTCCGATTGGCCCACTAACGAGGCGGTCGGCGCGCGGGCGCCTTGATTGGGTCTCGTTGGCGCACTTCGCTACCTGGGCGGCGCAACCAAACTCGGCGCCCTGGCCGCGCACCAATCAAGTGCAGCCGCTTTTAATGAAGCCCCAAACACGAAGTCCATTGCCGGCCGCCCCGCAACTGCTGCCTCCGCGGCGCCAAGACCAGGCGAGGAAGGCGCCTCAAACTCGCCAGCCTGGACAGTTTTGCCCAAAGTGGTGCGGTCAGAGCGGCGGGGGGCGGCGCCAAGACCCTCGCCGCGCAGTGGGCAACCCGTCTGCCAGCTCCCGCCGCTAGGTCGTCAATATTTATACAGTCTCACTCTCGAAATCTCGCCGCCAGGAGGCCGCGAGATTCCGAGTTGAGCCCGCGGGCACAAACTAGAGGTTAATCAATACTTCCGTCGCCCTCGCAGCTCAGATGGATCGGGCGCAATGGGCGGCGATCCGCCGTGCAGCCTCGGCGCAGTTTTGCACGAGAGCGCAAAGAGCAGCCGCCAGCCGCAGCCGAAACACGGACTCCACCCCCAACTTCAAACCCTGCCCGGCCCCTCCAATGGAAGGGCCATGTTTTCCTTGAAACAACACTCTGCTGACAAAGCTGAGAGTCCCAGTTGTGCTCGCCGAACGCAATTCAAGTGGCTAGACACTCCAATCAGGCTAGCAAACAGAAGTAGGCGAGAGGCTCGATGCTTGAGCTCTCGCTTTTGGGATTTGAAGCTCATTTCACGCAACAATTGTGCTGTTTGCTTGCGTAAACACGCGCCCTCTGATTTGCGGGCCAAGCGAAGGTTGAGCAGAGTTGAG
>Ga0268249_1000605_pt1 | contig 13501 bp, 16 predicted proteins | sample AgamicAtPe_FD_200257 | JGI IMG/M metagenome (GOLD analysis project Ga0268249, IMG submission 200257) | Agave microbial communities from Guanajuato, Mexico - At.P.e (v2) (version 3) | ecosystem: Host-associated > Plants > Phyllosphere > Phylloplane/Leaf | place: Guanajuato, Mexico | collected... | reverse complement strand
GCTGCTTGCTGCCGGCTGTCGAGCGGCCGGCTTGCTCGCCGATCACGACCGGGCGAGCAGAGCGGCCGGCTTAATTATAACAACCGCAAGCGCTCCCCTCGCTGGCGGCCGGGCTGGCGCAGAGCAAACGCGGACAGGCCGGCGGAGGGACGCCGCCGACGGCAATCGTGCAGAAATTGTCAAGGGAATTGGCGCTAGCTCGCCGAGAGAGAACAATGAGCTCGTTGGCTTGGTCCGCCTCGCTCGCCTGTTTGCTCAGGCCCATGGAGCCAAGCCGGCCGCTTTCCTCCTTTAGCGGGCGGCTCTCACCCGCCGTTGCTGGCGCTCGTTGCTCTGCAAGCGGCCGCCTTTCGAGGGCAACGCCGTCCGCCCCACTATCTGAGCGGCCGAGTGCGAGCACCTGTTTCGCGCTGACCGCGCCGCCTGCGTGTCATTGGACGCCCTTGTTTGCCTTCCTTGCGCGCCGACTAGATCGGGAGGCTTGCGGTTTCGCCGCCCGACTCCCAGGCCAAACGGACAAGCTCACTGACTTTGCATATCGACGCAAAGTCGGCAAACGAGAGCCCAAATTGAACTGTAAACTAATTTGTCAAATTGGCCCAAACGGCCGGCCGGCCAGCCAGCCAGCGCCAGCGCCTTTGGCTGGCCGAGCGCGCGGGCTGGCTGGCCGGCCAACTGGAGAGCCGCTTATCGGCGGCCCAAATCTAAGGGCCGCCGCTCGTCTGGACGGGCGGCGATTTGTTTTAATTAATAGCCGAAACCCAAACGGCGAGCCGAGCTGCCAGCGCAAACCCCTTTTGGCGCCTCGCTTTGGGTTCAAAGGTGAGTTTAGGCGCAATCGTGATTTGTGACCAGCGCAAATCGGCATCATCCATCAAGTTGGCCGGCGCCAGCAACAATTGCGCGCTGGCCAATTTGAGAGCGGCTCCATTTGGCTTGCTCATCAAGCTTGCCACTCGGAACCCTCCGATCGGCGATCGGCCGCCCAGACAACAAAGGGGCTCCGTTTGCGCTCGCTTCCGTCCGAGCGGGACTTGGCGAGATGCGGAACCAGGCGGGCCGCTGACCTTGGCGCGCCCGCCAATTCCACCTTGAGATCCTATTTTGGACTGCGAGCGGCTCGATTTGGGATTGCGAATTGGAGCTCGCTCGCTCGCTTGCTCGCCGGCCGGCCGCTTGGCCTGGCCACCAGGCCGACTAATGTGATTATTCAAGCCGAGCGGAGAGGGAGAACAGAGGTGGCACCTGAGGGCGAGCCGGGCAGCCAGTTGGCCGAATGGGGCGAGCTTGTGGCGGCTCGGCGGCCCATGTTGCCGCCTGTCGATCTCGGCCCAAACAAGCAAAGCCTCGCTCCTGGATACTAACAAGGCCGCAAACTGGGAGAGTCAGCCAGCAAGCTAGACCTTTTTGTTCTTTCGCCCTCCCAATCCGCCTCTCATTCATCAAAGCGAGCGCCATTCATCCCCTCGGCTCCACATCCATTCTCTTTCGCTCGCTCGCTCGCTCGCCTATCTCTATCCATCTTGCTCGCTTACCTGTCTCAAATTGGATTAACCTCCGGCGGCCAAATCCAAGAGTCAGTCAATTTAACGCCAACCACCTTCAAGACTAAATATAAATTTTAAATCTAAATAGCGAAACTAATTGCGCAAACTAATGCAAACTCTCCCCTTCTCCTCGTTCGCGCGCAAAACTCGCCCAATTTGTTCTCCCATTGAAATCGATAGACATTCTTGTTCTCGCTACCAATCAAAAGTGGACACATCAAGGGGCGGGCGGCAGGTGGAGGCTGGAATTGTAGCGCCAGCAGGTGAGCGCCGCTCGCATTGTTCTCCACGCGGCCTCCTCGTGCTCTATGCTCGCCTGCCAGCATCTCGCAACAAGCGCCCGCTTGCAAATCAATTGGATGCCATTGTGCGCGGTCCTCAGCTTGGCCGAGCCCAGATGAGAGCCAGACTTGTGTCCAAGTGGGCGCCAGCAGTGGGGCTGCTCGACGCGTTTCGGCGCCACAAGCTCGCAGCTCTCGAACGAAACCAAATCCGCAAATGGAGGTGGCTGCAGTCTCGCGCGCAACAAGAGCAACCCGACAAACCGCTTCTCGTTGAAATTGGCACGATTATCGTCTGACTGAGTTGTCACTTTGCGCAAGGACAAATTGGCTCTCAGATTGGATGCCCTGTTTAGAGGTCATGCATGCAAATTGCGTGTGCATATTATTGGCTCGGAATCGACGTTAAAACTGTTCGTGCTCTAGTCGTGTCTCTAGTTGAGAGCGACTTGAGTTACGATTTTGGTCGGCAATTTTACGATCCCATCAAACTGGGTCGTCGAGCTGGCAGAGCGTTGGGCGCTCTCGCTCGCCAGCTCAGACTCTGATTGCATCTTGCGCTCCAAACATCGCAATGAGGCCCCCGAGCTCGCCTCGAGCTCGGCCCAAGTGTGCACCCTCTTCGTGAGCTCGAGCTAAGCTAGCCGCGGACCTTCGAGTTCCAAAGTGCGCGAATTTTAAGCCAGAGCTCTGGCCTCAATGGTTTGTTTACAAACTCCGGCCAGATTTTCCATCGCCAGAAATCGTCAGGGGCAAACCTAAAACCAAATTCGAGCACGATGAATGCGGACCTCGAGGCAGTCATAGCAGAGGGGAGGCGACGTATGAAGCAGTTTGAGGAGAGGACCTCGCACCGGATCGACATGTTCGACCGCGAGGTCGACAACCATCACCACATGCTCGGCCACAAATACTCGAACATAAACGAGGACTTGAAAGCAGTCAGCTGGCCCCTTTGGGGTGTCGTGCTCGAGACGGGCAGCGGGCAGCGCGTGTACAAGGAGCACGTCCCCTTCGACCTGGTAGCCAAGTGTCCCAGACGCTGCGCCTGTACCTCCGCGCTCTCCTCGGATCGACCCATCGAGGTTGGCAGCTCGATCCCGTCGGTGGAGGCGAAGGCCATAATGGAGGGGCGCAGGTGGGGAGTGAACAAGTACTTGTACGATGAAGACTACGTTAGCAATCCGCCCTACGGTATTGTGATGAGGAGGCCACAAAACCATGCACCAAAGGGGCAAGCAGGAGCAACACCACGGACGACAACAAGCCCAACGTCACTCGACGCGCCTGAGCCAAACACCAAGCTCGTCTCTCAGTATTGGCGAAGGAAGTGGAAAATACCGAGCGATTGGTGAATCATTCTCATCGATGGATGAGAATGATTCGCCTAGATCAGCTTGGTTGGTTTGTTGGAGGCGATTGAACGCGTCAAGTTTTGGAAAATTGTTTATATGAAACTAACTCAAACACCATCAACTAGTACTCTTGCGGCCCATATACCTGTCTCAGTTTTGGCGTTAGATTTGCGGTTATCTCCCTGTCGAACAGCAACGATTGCTCCTCGGTGAAGAAGTTCTTCCAATCGTTGACTTGTCCCTTTCGCACAAACTCAAATCCGTTCGTATTGATGAGACCCAACTGAGTCCAGTCATGGCGATTTATTGTCCGATTTTGGCGCATCCTCTCAACGCTCAGATGGTCCAACAGTCGCGACCAACCCTCCTCGCCAACCGGCTCTTGCATATCCAAGAACTCGCATATTCTCTTTATCTGCGACCGCAAATCTCGCTTCATGTCCTCGTAAAAGATGGTCAGAGTTGTCTTTGGATTCTCCTTGTGATATTTGTAGGTTTCGTTGTACATGAGCCAGATTGGGCCGCAAGGAATCTTGCCGGACACAAAAGTGTCAAAGAACTCGTCAAAGGTGAATTGAATATCGTAATGTTTCACTGTCTTGCAGTGATGATAGAAAGAGACCAAAACGTCGCGCGGATTTCTAAAGATCGAGATCACTTTTGGTATCGCATGCTGCTTCACTTCAATCAAGTTTGGCTTGTCGACGAGGAGAGTTGGCGGAATGGAGGCCTTGATCAAACGGCGCTGGTTTACGTTGTAAAAGCGCTCGAGAATTAGGTTGAAAACGTCATGCGATGGCGAGTCAATTTGGGGAAATCGATACTCGATTGAGTCCTTGGAGGCGAGCTCGTATTTGTACCCATTTACAATCAGATAGATGCACTCGCTGAGCCAGGTTGAGCCTGATTTTGGAAACATGGTCAGAATAACATCGTCGCTTCTATACTTCAGCTTGTCGATGTTCATCAGAACCTCGTAGGCGCGCGGATGGAAGTTGAACTGGCCATAGGCGTACAGCAGGGAGCTTCCGAACTTTCCCGTCACCTTCGCATTGGGGCAGCTAACTTTGATGAGGTTAGGCTCATTGGCGACAGATATCAGGTCCATGTTGTTCTGTTTGGATTCAAGGCGAAGGTTTGGCTTGCGAAAGGTTGGCGGCACTTCGAGGAAACTCGCACAGGTGATCGAGAGGCTTCAATCGAGTAGAGGCATTTTTTCGGACTCTTGCTCCTCTGTGGATGTTATAAATCGACTAGGGACTGACAATCATGGCTAGAGCAAACAACATTAGAGATAATTGACGTCTCGCGAGATGTAATCTAAATCGCCTTCTGTTGCCACCCGGAGACTACGCATGCAGTGTTGAACTTCCTCGATCAACAGAATGTTGATCCCCATCCAGATCACTCGACCATCCGCCTTGATGAGGCTCAAAAGTGGCACAATGGAGACAACTGATTCCAAATCAATCAAGTCAGTGAGGGCCATTTGCTCTCAAATACTCGTGTCTCGAAGTAAAGTCCCATGACACAATGGCTTGGAATAGGAGACTCAAGCGAATAAAACTTGCTAGCTACAGGCCAGCCAATCGAGAAGTGTCCGTTTTGGCGCGGCGCCAAGTTGAGTCTAGTCGTAACAATAAATGTATCAGTGGTTCAACTCGGTAGTCCGTAGCTTTGGTTAGGAAAACATTGGCGTCTGTCTTGCCGAAGAGAATCTACAAAGTGCTCGGCCTGACATCCTGCAACAAAACTCGACAGAGTGACGAACTCGTCGGCCAGATGGGCAGATAAGCGAGATTAGATCAAGTCTATCATCTGTCGGCTGGTATTTGTTTATAAACAAGATCCACTTGGTCGGTGAGCTGTAAAATTCATGATCCCAGCCAACACAAAGTGCTGGCCCTATGTAGAGAGTGCCTCCAATTTTAGCTGATAGTTTCATTCGATTTGGCAAAGCGAGATGTGTCCAACGAGCCAAGCTTCAATTCGTTTGGTCTCGGTCCATCTACACGTTTAGCCTAATCGGTTGCATCTGGAGCATCCGTCAGCATAATGTGAGATGGTGGGCCATCAAGGTCCCCGAGAAGTCCCTCCAAGAGGCACTTGGGTGCACCTTTGAAAGGTCAATTATCTTCTGATGTCGCCTGAGATTGGCGCCTTGGATTCGAGATGACTGCGTGCTACTGATGGAGGAGACGCGCGCTCGGTGGTTAGCCTTCCTCAAGACGGAAAGCCATGTGGCAAGCAACTCTGGTCGTGTCTTTGCTTTCACATTAGCCTTTTAGCTCTTGCTCGAGCAGTGTCCTCTCAAAGCCCCAAAGACTAGTCACCTCCAACCTGATCGAGATCCTTGGATTAACACTGGCTTCAGTAGCACTGGATCTCCAGAATCATCGGCATCAAGCTACGAGAAATACGAGGACCCTTTGAAAGACCGGGCGACACCCATCGGCGATCGTGCGCGCCGATCTTGTTCTATTCATCGGAGCTAAGGAAAGCATGAAAATAGGTAACGGGTGTTTCGAGAGTGCCGTTTTCGCTTTGATCTCGCTCCACTGTCGCAGTCATTGATTTAGCGAGCGAGCCATCTCTACCGCCCTCTCACATCACCTTCCTAGTAATGAGATCTCGATTACATGTAATTGAATGGTATAATCGCCGCGACAAAGAATCGCGGATAGGTGGCGCCGGATGATTTTCGCAGTCCACCATCTACTGCAACTTTGTTTTCAAAATTGCATCATAAAGACACAACTATCGGAGTACAACGATGGCGACAGAGTTGCTCTAACCCAACAAATCAGCCGACCAGTCAGGTGAGATCCGCTCTATTGGTCGGTCAAAACTTGTTCGTTGAGGGGAGATGAAATTGAATCGAATGGTCCTCCATAGGCTATGGCTAACTGTGGGAAAGAGAAGATAACGGCGCCCGAGTTATCCCTGAATTAGCCTTGGCGTGCTGGGGGCGCTGTTCAATCTACTTTCAGCCTCAGCCATGGTGTGCGTTTTACAGCAACATCAAGAGTGAACGAAGATTCAGGTTTCAGCGCGAAACGTTTTGCTGGTAATTGGTCGCCATGCGACCGCAACCATCCGTGCGCCAGGTGATGTGGATCAGATATCCGGCTTGATAACATGGAAGCGGGAGGAGGAGAGGATGCTTTGACCAGCTTTGAATCACTTTCGCTGGATGAGCAGCGTTAGCTTTGCGCAATTTCAGCTCCACTCCCAGCTGCCATCTCGGCGGCCATGAAATCTCCATCAAGCTTCCCGTTACAAACTCCATTTCAATGTCAAACTTGTCGCCACAGTTACCCATGGCCAGCCTGTCGGCCGCTACCCGTGATAGCGGTCGACAGAGCATTGATATGGCCAAGGATGTTCTCTCGAGCATCTGCATTCAACTGAAGCTCTCTGTTTATTCTCATTCGAGCCACCAACCTCAAGCCGCCAACTTCCAGTCTGGCCGACACGATCTCATCAAGTTACCACGAAACGGGCCATCAAGCACGAAAAGAGGCCGACCCTCGTGAGTCAGCAACCATGAAGCCCATTTTCAACCTGTTGTTGCCAGTATTGTTGCTCGTCTGTGGTCTCCATCACAGCTCCTGTAGAGCTCAACTTCAAGGAGATGCGAAATCGGAGGAAAATAGAACTGGGGACTCGCTCGACGAGAAGCACCTTAGTTCGGAGATCCGCTTAGTTCCGTTTGATAACAACATCCCATACAAGTTGGCCGAAAACTTGAGCAACGAGCAATGGCAACCCTCAAACAATGATGATGATGATCTTTCCACCAAATCAACAGCTGAAAACACCTGTGTTCCAATGTTCAATCTAACAAATTATCTCAATGTAACTCCACCGTCGCATTCAAACTCAGAAGCAAACTTTTCCTTTGCGATTGGTGACATTGATCTACCTGTCTCCCTCTCAAATAGCTCATTCAGCGCAGCAATCAAGTTCCTCTCCTCGTTCAGCAGCCAACTTGAGCCTGATAACGAGCAAGAGCAGAGAGAAAATTTTGTTAGATTCCGAGAGAATCGTCTACATATAACTGGCCCCAATCTCACCATGCTCAATATGCACCTTTTCGCCGATAGCGATCCAAAGTTTGGAATTGGAATAACAATCAAGAACACAACACTGACTGGCCAATTCTCCTACAATGGGCCGCTAGCTCTGACCGACTCAAAGTTGGCCGGCTACTATCGCATGTCTATCGACAGCGTTTTCCTAACAGCCTCATCAAATCTAACAAAACGGATCGACAACTCAGTCAGAGGGCGCGAAAACAAGCGTTACAATCTGAGGACGAGCGATTTCAAGATGAACATCAGCAACCTCGGCTACATCTCGATCGACATCTTCGATTCGAGAGACTCCAACCGACCAACCTCAAACTACCTGCTCAAAATGCTCAACCGTCTCCTCCAGAGAACAATCAAAAGAACCTATTACACCTTTGAGACTTACATAAGAGAGGCGCTCGAGAGTGAAAGCAGACGCTCGCTCGATTGCGAGCTGACCAGATTCTCACCGTTACTCGACAATCGTGGCGCCTCAAATCATCAGAGCGACCTCGGCCGGATCCTCTCCAACGAGATACTTCGATCTCAGCTGAATTTTGTTCCTTTGCCGAACTATGAACATCAGCAGGCTGTTTTGGGCACCAATGCTATAATTCAGCTCTACAATGGCTCGTTGACTGGTCTCGAGAGCATTAGGTTGAACGGGGAAACTCGAGTTAAGCTGCAGGACGAGCATTTGTTTGTAAACACGAGCGTCGGTTGGACCGAGTTGAAGCCCCACTACAATTGGAACCTGTTGATTGGCAACAGCAAGACGCCAATCTCGAAGGGTTTCGTCTCTTTCAACATCAAGGGGGTGAGTGGGCTATCTTAACTTAACGAGCCCAAACCTGAGTGATGGCTAACCAAACCTTTTCGCTCCTCTTCGCGCTGATTAACGTAGATTGATTTCGACACCGTGATAACGAAAGGATTAAAGCCTCACACGAGAATTGTGGTCGAGCAACTGGCGATCAAGCGTCTAGATAATCCAAAGATGGACATCGGTGGCTTGCCAGGTATGAACAGGGTTGCGCGCGGAATGGTAAACTTCTTCATGGGTCGCCTAAAGCAGCGTATTGTGAGCTCTATCCAGCCAGTTGTAAAGCAACAGCTGGAAAAGTCTCTCAACAAGATAAACGTAATTCTGTAACCTGGTTGTCGCTCAAGCTTGACTCGTCTCTCTGCAGGATTGCCATTTGGTATGGAACGTAAACAAGGAAGTTCTGTCAAAGCGGTGAATGGCGGAAATTGAAGCTAGAGAATCTGATTCCGCCCTCACATGGAGCTCATTGTGCGACGAGCCAGAGATGGAGATTGGCACTAATGCTCGGACACTCTCACTTCCGACCGCACAAACAAGGTCCATCTCTCCTCTCCTGTGAAACCAGAAACGCGCACACTCTATGCACGATATAACCTTCCACTCCCGTCGAGTAGATCGATGGGAGTACTTTAAATTCAAGGTCATTTTTCGAATTACTTGCTCTAACTAATTAGTTGGAACAACTATGTAACAAAACCCACTGCTCAGTTGCTCTAGATGGAAAGTTGAATTGCAATTTTAACTAGTCGCTCTTCTAGCTGAAAAGGTTTAGTTTCCATCAATTCGGGTCTTATGTAAAACTTTTAAGTGTCAGAAAGTTGCAAGCGCTGTCGAAAATTAAAGGCAATTCGAGTGCGACACTCCTTTCAAAGGTATTCGAAAGTTAATGTTTATTGACTATGTATATACATTAAGCTATACCAACCCTGACTTGACAGGCTCGACTTTGCCCATGAAAGCGTCGAAAAGTTTCTTGACATTTCAGTCACCAGAGTGGAAAGTTTACTCAAGCTATGTCGCGAGGGCAGTCGCTTGGGTTGGCAGTGCATATCCAATGGCGGTAGCTAAAAGTCAACTCTTGTCGGCCTGCTTAACAAAGCCTCCGTTCTTCCAGTAGGGATTCTTGCTGAACTAACCCGGGGGCTCCAAGGCTTTCGGGAGGAACCTTAGTAGTGAGGTGGTGGGTAGTAGTCGTCGTCATCGTCGTCGTGGTGGTGGCTTGAGTGGCTCGAGAAGAGCGACATCAAGTTTGGAATTGGCAGGGTCAGCTTGTCCAAGTTTATTCTCAGGTGTGGAATTGGAACTGAGATGAACTTCTTCTCATGGGTCTCATAGTGTGGCCGATAGTAACCGTGGCCCCCATATTGTGCTGCCACAACTGCGACCAAACCCAGGACCACCAAGCAGATGATTGTCTGTTTAAATTGAGGAGAGACAGTTAGCTTGATGGTTTACGCCGACCAACGATCAACTTGATCTTATATCAACTTACTGCGCGATTCATTGTTGTAATTTTGGTTGCTATTGATTTTTCTTGGGTTAGGAAATTTTTTTAAGTTAGAATGTTAACTATTTGTTATTGTCCAGTTGCTGTTCGAGAGCGATTGATGGTTTCTACCGGAATGGCTGGCTGTTTATATAGTCGAAGAAGTTTCTATTTCTAACCCAACTAATCGGGCTCATTCAGAGGCGAAACGATTCGGATTGTAAGCAAGCAAAGCTCACTAGAGGGGACCAGGAACCGCGAGAAAGTTTAAAATCTCTTGCCACTCCCACTGATTCGAGGGCGCGCTCGGTGGAGGGCTTGGTCAGGTGGAGAAATCTTGCATAATTTGGTTTACTAAAAAGCGGACAATCAAGCAACTGTGTCTGGTGGTCGCTTGTTGGAGGGGGAGGTAGTCTGTTGGGTGTGTAAGGCACCTTGAAAAATTTGAGCCCACCGACCCTCTGACATCAGAGCAAAGGCGGAAAGAGTAGAATGAGTTTGGATAGGAAGAATCGAATAAAAAGCGACGAACTTGAATCTAAGCAAACCGACCCTGGTTTCAAGTCTCAAACAGAGTCGAAGTTAGAAGTGAGGGTATTGAAGCGCAAACCTGATGGCCATCAGCTCTTCCACGCTCAGACGAAGTGGCCGGCTCCCAGGGCAATCATATCATAATCGTATAGATTCATCCTTGGGCTCGGGACACCTAACTTCCTCGACCGATAATAAGACCGCTTAGCACCTGCCTCGAGCGGGTGCCATTAATTCCTCCTCTCAACTAGAGCGGTAGTGCGCTGGTTAGCCGCTGTTGCTGCTAAGACGTCTAGGCTGGGCAAGTGCGATGGGCGGGCCATCGTGCGATTGAAGCTAGCTTTAGAAGAATAAGCTTGAACCCGGCCCGAGAAGCCAAGAACAGATACATGCTCTCTCTCTCTCTCCAAGCCCGAATGAATACTTTCTCTCTTCCTTACGTAACAGAAATTCAACTGAACAAACTGGTTGTCAAATTTAGATTAGACTCTAGTTAGCCCTAATTTTATCGGCTCTACCTCTATCAGCTTTCGGCAGGTCTCACCGATGGCTCAAGTTTGGTCGTTTATAAACTTAGTTATCGAGTCTTTATTACTTTAGTTGGCCTCCAGACAAGAATTTGTGGCTATCACCATTCCTCTTCCACTCCTAATGCTGCTGCTGCCTTTGTCTCTTCTTGGCCTTCATGTGGTTGTGTCTTACCGTTAGGACTGTGCCTCTTCCCTCTGCTTTTGTTCTTATTCTTTTTCTTTCCAACCTTCTCTAACGGTACGGCATCCTCTTCGTTTCTTCCCAGGTGTATCCAGTGCTTATATAATTCCATGGCTGCTATTGCGTCCTCCATAGAGTTGTGTGGTCCTTTTTGAATGGTTTGTCCAAGGACAGACTCTGCTAGACGCTTTAGCGATGCCATTTCGTTTGGTCTAAAATAGGAGAGATAGCATCTGCTTGTATCTCTCAATTTGAGTCCAGGTAGATTCCTTATACCTAAAACCTCTAGATCTTGTTTCAGATCATGACCGATCAGCGTACGACCATCGACAAGATTGACGACGCAATCTCTAACATCACTGAATGTTGGAGCGTCCTTCAAATGGTGGGGCTTGATACCTGAAAAGCGGGTTCTATAATCGCTGACCTTATACATTGGATCAACGTAAGTGTCTAATAAAGGATTCAAGTTGCTATTTACGATGCTAACTCTCGCTAAAACTGAAAATCTTTTACCATTTGCGGTGGCCTCAACCATCTCGCAGTCGATGGCTATCTCTGGCGTCAGAGGATTATCAATAATTTTAACTTCTCTCTTTGGTAGCTTTAAAATTCTACTTGTGCCACGTTCGTTTGCTCTAGGATACAATTCCATATTGAAGCTAGAATTTGATGGTAAATGTTTGATATATTGAGCTAATTGAATAAAATAAATATGGTCGGTTGTTCATGAGTTGGCGAAGTATTGGATACTACTGATTAAATCCGCTGTACACTATCACATGGTTCGCCGAGCCCATGTTGAAACTTCGAGGCTAAGATGATTAACAGCCAGAACATGGATGAGATCTGGATCAACTTAGTTTAGTCCTGATTGAAGTGTCTAATGGGAACTCAAAATCCTACAATGCGATGATGTTCTGGGATGGAACCTTTTCCTGGACCATGATCATTTCAACCTGAACCTAAAATCAGAATATATGCGAACCCTCCAAACGCTGTCCTCTATGACTATTTACTTGAAATGACAACCCCTACCTGTTCGCCTGAGAGCAAAGGAGCCGTAGACGCGTTTGGTGAAGATCGTTTGGCAGCTGAACTAGTTGGCCTCCTCGGATGAAATCATCAGGGGAAGACACGGTTGCGAAATAGAAGGAGAGTCGGTTGATGAGTCCAATGAAGTTTAATCGGTGGAGAATTGAAATACATGTAAATATAGCTTGCAAAAGTGGGAGATGGACAGATGGGCCATTTGCAATTGTTGGCAGACATGCGAGTAGGTCGCTTTCAAGCCGCACACATTACGCAGTAAAGCCGAACACAGAAGGCTCTTTGTTGTCAGTGCGTGTGCTTTGTGATTGAGTGCCAGCTGATGAGCACTCAATCACAAAGCACACGCACTTGGCCTTGGTCTTGCAGCAAGACTTGCTGCAAGACCAAGGCCAAGCTTCAGGCATTTAGGCCTTGACGCCCTTCACCTCTTGCTGGACATGCTGCTGCTGCTGCACCTCCTGCTGCACACCCTTGGTGGCCTGTTGTCCCTTGACCTCAAATTGTTGTTGCTGCTGGACACCCTTTACTCCCTTGACGGACTCGGCTTGTTGGTAGTGTTGCTGGGTCTTGGTTCCCTTGACAGCCTCTTGCTGCACAACCTGCTGCTGGAATCCCTTAACTCCACCCTTGACGCCCTTGGTCTCTTGTTGGACATGTTGCTGCGGGGCAAACACCTCCTGCTGCTGCTGGTAGCCCTTAACTCCGCCCTTGACGCCCTTAACCTCTTGCTGCACGTGCTGTTGAGGCGCGAACACCTCTTGTTGTTGCTGGCCCTTAATGGCCTGTTGGCCCTTGACGCCTCCCTTGACAGCGAACTGCTGCTGACCCTTGACGCCTCCCTTGACACCCTCAAACTGCTGCTGCTGGCCCTTGACGCCTTCAAGCTGCTGCACCTGTTGCTGGGTCTTGGTTGGCTCCTGCACGACGAGCTGCTGCTGGGGCGCCTTCACAGCCTCCTGCTGCACAACCTGCTGCTGTTGCTGGCCCTTGACCGCGAAGGTTTCCTGCTGCTGGGTTTGCTCTGGGGCCGCGTACTTGTTGATGGCGAAGCGGAGCGACGAGGCTTGGCAGCCGGCGGTGGCGACCAAAACTAAGATGAGGATGGTGAGTTTGGCGTTCATTCTGGCTGTTTCGGGTGGATTGTAGATAAGAGGGTTGAAGTCGAGAGGTAGGTGGCTTGGATTAGTATTAACGGTGATGAGTGTTCTTGGAGCAACCAGAGGGAACTGACAAATAAAAAATCAGTGAGCAGCGGTATTTATAGCCGAGCGAGACATCTCAGATTAGGAAAGTTTGGTCGGACAAGCGTGGCGAGCGGCGGACTGGACATCCCAACAAGTGCAAGTGGAAACAGGAGCAAAAGTAGAAGGCAAAGGAGCGAGATTGGGAGGATGGGAGTGCTGTCTCGGTGCGCGTTGATAGGGTCGCTATCAGGTGGCCGCATCAACGCATCACACCGCACTGCACTGCACTGCACTGCACTACGCTGCTCTGCTCTGCTCTGCTCTGCAAAAGCGCCTGAACTTGACTCCCGAATCACAAGCACAAGCACAAGCACCAGCCAGCGGGCAGCACTCAAATCAGAATCGGGGATCTAGCGCCCGCTGAGAGCTCGCCTCTTTCTCTCTCCTCCTTCTC
>Ga0268249_1000602_pt1 | contig 13602 bp, 16 predicted proteins | sample AgamicAtPe_FD_200257 | JGI IMG/M metagenome (GOLD analysis project Ga0268249, IMG submission 200257) | Agave microbial communities from Guanajuato, Mexico - At.P.e (v2) (version 3) | ecosystem: Host-associated > Plants > Phyllosphere > Phylloplane/Leaf | place: Guanajuato, Mexico | collected... | reverse complement strand
GGCACTCGCGCCAGAGGAGCCAGGGCGCCCCAATTGGCCGCTCCGCTCTGGTGGCGGCCAACCGACCGGCCAGCCAGTCAACCGGCCAACTGGCTAACTGGCCAACCGGTCAGCTCGGCGCCAGAAGCTGTGAAAGGGAAAACAATTAATCAAATGGTAATATTACCGAGTGGCGCCCGCTCCTCCTGGCGGCCCCATTAAAGCGCAGCGACGCCCACGCGGCCGCCACTTGAGAGATGGAGTGGGCTTGCGCGAGGAGGGGCAGCTCGCCCGCGGCTTGCGCGAGTTTCCGGCCGCTTGGGCCGGTGTTTTGTTTCGCGCGCTTTTGCCGGCCGGGCGAGCCGGAAATCTGGCCGCCGCCGCCGCCGTCGCCGTCGCTGTCGCTGTCGCGCCCAAAGCCAAGCCATCAATTCGGGCCACAGGCGCGCTGCTGCCAGGCGCCGCGGACACACTATTTGTTTTCCAAAATAGACATCACACGTTAGAGGCTGGAGTTTGTTTGCTCGCTCGCTCGCTCGCGCCGGACGAGCGGGTGGCCTTTAAAGTGGAGCAAAGTTTAGATTAGAGGCTGGCTGGCTGGGCTGGCCTGGGCTGGGCTGGGCGCCTCCTCGCTCTCGGCGAGATGAATTATTGGCCAAGATTTCTCGCCCCCTTTGGCCCCAAAAGCGGGCCGCTCGAAGTGGCGCCGTTGCGCCAGACTTCGGCCCAGATGCGCGCGGGGGGGACGAGAAAGCGGCCGCTTGACACGGCGCCCACACGAGCAGCTCGCGCGCGCTGACACTTTTGTGCAAGCACCGCGCTAGGCGCCACCTGATGGGCGGCGGCGAGCTGGAGCTCCAACTGAAACTCAATCCGCCATTCGGACTCCACGACAAGCCGCCCATTAGGTAACCCAAACGCTCCTGCCGGCCACAGAGGCGAGCCGCCGGCCCAAATCCAAGAGCCGGCCCAAAGTCAGGGGAGGAGGCGGACCTAATTTCGTATTCTCGCCCGATTCAGACGAGCCACGCAACATCAACAAGCGGACGAGAGAGGAGAGGCGAGGCGAGGAGCGGAGCGGAGAGCCTAGGACAAATGGGCCGCCTGTCACGCACAGATCACCTGGCCGGCGCCGCGTGGGCGACGCTCGCCTCGCCTCCAAATCGGGCCGCTCCCGAGCGAGCGCGCCAAAGCAGAGTTGAAGTTTTAGCTGGAGCTGGAGCTTGAGGCTCGGTGGCCGCAAAAGGGCCAAATATGAACATCCATCATCTTTTGGCCGAGCCGGAACGGACAAACTGCTTTGGGGGCGGCAAAAGTCGGCCGACGCTGGCAGGAGTTGAATTTTGTGATTACTTTGCAGCAAATTGAATGGGACGAGAGGCGAGCGGCGGCTTCCAGGCCGGCGCTGTGGCGACAAGCGAGCGAGAGAGCCAGCCAGCCAGAGAGGGGGCTCCCATTTCTACGTGTACATTTGAGTACACCAGCGCCGGCGCCAGCGGCTGCGGTCCAGTTGCGGTGGCGCTCTCAACGGGCGGCTCAATTAGGGGGCGGCCGCAATCCGGCCGCCTCTCTGCGGCCAGACCCTCCGCTGGGCGAGTGTCACCCGCAGTGCCCGCCCGCTCGCCAAAGGCCGGCCCAGCCGCCGACGAGTCGCCCCTTCCGGCGGCGCCAAAACAAAGCGAGCAATCAGAGGCGCCGCCAACACTCGGGCCCCAATTACCTGGCGCCCGGGGAGAGGCGGCTGAAATTTGAAAATGATGGCCGAGTGGGGCGAGCAAAGGTTGGCGCCCATTGAGCGGACGTGTGCGCCAGATTCGGCCGCCCGGCCAGCTCGCCCGCCGGCAAAACCACTCTAGTCGGCACACTTCCGGTTGCCCAGAGCCAACGGCGCTCGTCGTTCGCTCCTCTGCCGCTAGGCCAGCGGCGGCTGCAAGTCAGTCAATAGCATGTAATTATACGCAGCTCAATCAGGCCGCCTCGCCGCCGCCGTCCTCCTCCTCATCGCCGCCGCCACAGCCGCCGCCGATCCAACGAGACTCGACCATTCAAGTGCAAGACGGATGCCAATTGCAGCGCCAACCAGCCGGCCGCTCAAACAAAGCGGCCCAATTTGGCTGGCGCCAGCGCCGCGAGCTGCGGAAGCCCGAAACAAAAGCAGAAAGGCAAACAAGCCAATCATTTGGCTCACCAGCCAGCCAGCCAGCCGACCCATTTGGCCGGAAACTGGCGGCTTGCTCGCAATTGGCCGGCCGGCCGGCCGCTGCGCCCGCCCCCCCTCCCCAAGTGGAGTCGCCGCCGCCTCTGGTTTGCGCTGGCCGCAGCAGGTGAATCCAATTGCGCACTAGATCGATCATCTAACGCGGCTCAAATTACCACAACACTGGCGCGAGCTATCAGCGCTATCGAGTTTTCCTATCAGCTTTGTCAAGCCCACTTTTGCGCGGCCCAAACAAGCAAGCGGCCAGGCTTGCGGGGAGATCCTGCACGAGGCCGGCTCCTTTCGTTGCGCTCGAGTTTCCTTTGCGGCGGCGGCGGCGGCCAAACAATTGCACGATCGATGGGAGCCGGACTGCGTGCTGTACGTGCGGCGGCCATTTTGTTGGCGCGCAAGTGGGCACAGCTCAATCTTGGCGGCGGCGGCGGCGGCCAAATTGAGCGCGCGGCCCCCTCGACCGATGCCAGGTGAGCGCCGCCCGCTTCAAGGCAAAACTACAAGTGTCCTAGCCAACTGTCGAGCACTCTAGCCGCTCCTCTCGCCGAGCGGCCCAGACCGAGTCCGCCGGAGGGCCCGAACAAAGTCAAGGGCTGGCCGCCGACCAGAACACCAGGCCAGCCACATCCGCCAACGAGAAGGACCTTTGTGTTGGCGAGGCTCGCCTGTCATTAACGGGCGCTGCCTTTGCGAGCAAACGTCAAACGAGCTCAGCGAAAGATCATTAAAAAGCAAGCCAGTTGCAAGGCTCAAGTCGTTTGGGGGGGGGGCCAAAGAGAGTTGAGAGTGTTGAAAAGTGACAGCTAGCCGATCATCAGTCATTTGAAGTTGAGCTCAGCTGCTCAGGGCTCCCCGCTCCAGTGGGAGAGGGGATGAGATTGATTCCTGGCGGGCGGCTTTTGGCGGGATGGGTTTGCGCCATCAAAGGATGATGGCTCGCCGATGGACGACGACGACGACAGCCTCATTCGTGGAGGGTTGCCGATTTTCCCGTCAAGAGGCACGAAGGCTCCCTCTGACTGGGCCCTCGCTGGGGACGAGCTATAGCCAGTTTGGGGTCAGCTTGAGAAGGGGCCGGTTTGGCTGGACCCATGAGCCTCGAGGGTGCGATTAGCGCGGTCTACGTTCGGCCAGAGCTTGTGTGTCGCCTTCAAGTCTTTGTTGGAAAATTTCCCCGAAGTGGAAGCCATTTCAGGTGTCACGTAGAGCGGTCAAATGGGCGCTGCGGCGTCTAGGAGGCGGCGCTCATAATCAGGTGAGCTTAAATCAGGGCGAGATGATGAGCTTGGCTCGGCAACATCAATTCAGGATTCCCGCTTGCACACTCTTGGCGGATTCTTCCGCCTCCAACTCTGAGGGGCGCGATCGTAATTGGTTGATTATAATTGATCGTCCTTCAACAATAACCTCCACCAGCTTGGAGCGGTTTGACTCCCGCGCGCTGCGGGACGCACTGCAGCCGGGCAGAGACTCTAGATGGGCGCCAGTCTCTCGGTAGTTCTGGCCCGAAATGGCGGACAAGGCCGAAAGCTCGCCCGCGCTCGCGCTGAGGTCCCGCTAGAGTTGGCCAGCAGGGTGGACACCCCACGGAGCGATAATGCACCTCCCGTGTCTTATGGAAAGCGACACAGATTTGCGCACCTTTAAGCGGGCCAATATTAACCAAGCTCAACAAAGGGCTTCCAGGTACACGGAGCGGGGCCAGTTTTTGATCCAAAACTTTTTTCAAAACTTGTCGCCGGCTTTGCCCTTCACGGGTTGCATAGTCTTGATTGATGGGCGTCAGATGATGATCGCTGGCTGGCGCTCACTTACACCTGTACCTGCGCAAATGCAACTTTGCGCTGCCAGCGCTAGACTAGAAAAGCAATCTAAGCGCCATCAAGGGCCCATCGATATTCATCATCGGCCCTCAGCTCTTATTAGTTTTCCAATTGCCACCCTTGGTTGCCTAACGCCGCCAAGCTGAATCTTTGGCGCCACAATGACAGGCAAAATAATCAAAGCTCCTCCCAGTGCCGGCGAAGCTCGACTGGCCGCTTAGCTCCAATCAACTCCAACCACTCGCTTGCCTGCCTCTCCTACCTTTGGCCAACTCAGTTTGGAGGCGGCGAGTTGGCCAAGGTGAGGAACCTCAACGGGGCTAAGTTGCCGGCTGAGCCCTCAAATTGCCGCTTGTGCTCGATGGATGGCCCATCGAAAGGTCCACTCGTCCGACAATCGGCGCTTCCTTCTCCCACCAAATTCCAATCGTCGCCGGGCGACACTTGGCGCACCCTGTTAACTCTCGATTGTGTTCCAAATAGACGCACCTAGAATTGAAAGCTCGCTGGCCAATCATTGTTAGGCTCAGCTACCAACAATGACGCCACCAACAACTGACGCCCGATGGCAAAGCCCGGCGTTAGCTCCATTTGGCCAGACAAATTGATTGTTTTGTCTCCATCAGGCTGGCTAGTCTCAGGTTCAACGCCATCTAGCCGCTAGTGGCCTACTTTCCTCTTCCGGTCCGAAAGCCAAGCCATAGGGCTAGTGTTTTATGAAAATCGCCCCTCCCTGAGCTCATCCGCCCGCCAACCAACCAACCAAACAAAGACCCAAACCCCGTCGACGCGGCCCCACTTTCAGCCGGCTTTATCGCCCCTGCGCCAGCTTATCTTCGCTCCAATCGGTCAGAGAGCCTCACTTCCGATTAGGTTGCGTCATGGAAAGCGAGCCTCTGGAATTGATATCGTGCAGAGAGGGATAGCTGCTAACTCCATTTGGTAACTTTTGTCCGCTCGCCAGCGGGCTGCAAAGCGCGAAGGAGCGTCACTCTTGCTAGTGTTGGAGTTGAGACTGGCTGGGGCCAAGTTTGGCCCAGCAAGCTGAATTAGCGGCAGCAGAATCGATTAATGATTATCCTGGCGAGTTTAATGGTGCTTCAAACTGGCCAACAGCAGCAGCGGGCGCAAGCTTAGCTCTCCAGCCTGCTAAATCTGCGCCTGCTTGCGGACAGCGGAAGTGAAGTGGGCCGACCATGGCAGCGGCGCTGGCAGCTAGAGCGGCCCACTTTTTCCCCTCACTTCGGTGGCCTCATTGGCGACGACAAACAGAAGGAGTGGCCAGCACCGCCGCCGCCTCCTCCTCTTCCTAACTGAGCGGAGCCAAAACTGCGCCCTCGAGTTGAGATCGCCACTACAAACAACAATGGTGCTTAGGTGGTGGCACCCCCTTGGCCTCCTGCTCGTTGCTGTTGCCGTCGTTGTTTATCACTTTGTTGTGCGACTAACATCAATGTCACCATTGCTGATTCCATCTGGTGAAGAATTTGAGCATTGCTCCCCTCGCCCCATGTTATTGCCCGATGTCAAAGATGATGACGCCAACGCCATGGCCTCGCTCTTCAAACCTTCGCCCCTCTCCCCACTGTTGCTCAAACTGGCGTCGCCAACCCGGAAGGTTGGGGCCGTTAGCCATTATGGTGTTGGTTGGCCCCGCGCGAACAGTTTCCCAGCTAAAATTGAGGCTGCGGCCGCCTACTAGATCCCCAAAATAGATTATCGTTATCTTCACCCTCGATTGGTCGCGCTCTGAATCTCGGTGGCCGGGCGGATGGGGGGAGGGAGGGGGCCAACATTTGTAGTCGCAGCCAGCTCTTTGTATCCTAAGCTTTTGCGCTTCAGCTGCAACGCCGGCGGCATCGATGGCGGCTCAACTTTTGCCATAACAATAACTGCCTCTACCTATACCAACCATTGGCTGATTTACCCATCTAACCTGCAGCTGTCCTGATGAAAACGATATTCTCTAAGCTAAGACCCGAGACAATCCCGCTGAAATGGGATGGCTAATCTCCAAGAGAATGATCCCTAACCCTTTGGCGGGCTATCCGGTCTCGTGTCTTGGATTCGCTACCAGTGAGCCAACTAGCGCCACACCTAGCTGGCGCCAAAAATGCCAAACTCCCAGCTAACCTGGTCATCTCCATTAGGACGAAACCAAGTGGATTAGAGGTGACGTGCTCAGAATTCATCCACCAATCATTAGGACGAAACTTCAACACAGTGATGACGACCGATTGTATAAACCCTAACAAACCAACTGCGCCATCGAGCCAACATCATTATCAGTCTCCTCAAGGCTAGCAGTCTACCTTGAACGGGACTATGCGCGCGGTGTCTTCGAAATAATCAGGGGTCGCCCGGTTGTTCACTTGATTGCGTCATCCCGCAACCTCTTGGAAACTGACTCTCATTAGCCAGCTATCGATTGATTGCTTAATCCAACTTTAGGCGATGAGAATAGATGGCTATGAGCCAGAAACATCTGCGCTCGTAATATGAACTTGCCGACTACCAGCCTCCTTTATATCAATTGTGTTCAATTTGCTATGTTCATTCGCCCATTCATCAGACCCCATCACCATCAGAACGAAAGGTGACCGGCGGCCTTTGTCGTGCCCGATATTGTCCAGACTCTCACAAGTCTATCACTATCGGCTGGACCGCGAGCAATCGAATGGAACCGGGTTTATAAGCAGCATCAGAGCTTCTTATCTCGCCAATTCTGAGAGCACTAAGAGCGGTATGAGCGTCCACTGGGCTGGTGAAATGTTCGGATGATTTAATTTCTCGGTCACGTCGTAGCAAAGATTAACCGTTGATTTATTATCTTAACAGGGGTCCGAAAATGAATCAGTCCCCACGTCCATGCTAAAGCACTAATCTAATTTCGACCTAGACCACCTATCATTGGCGGTAGGAGCCAAGCAAGTGCTTGACCACTCTCACAGTGTCGGCAGCTATTGGTCTCGCCTTGAGCTCGCCCATTTTGAGCACCTCTTCTAAATAATCTTTGTGCGAAATCAATTGTTCGTACTTCGTTCTAGCCTCACTAAATTTGTCAATCAGAACGTCGGCCAATCTCAATTTGAATTGGCCAGTATCAAATCGTTCAAACTCTTTTGTGATCTGTTCAAAGGTATTACCGGTGACTAGATGGTACAGAATCATTAAATTAGAAACTGCTCGACGATTCTCAGGATCATAGTAGACGGCTGAGATTTCATCGGTCAAAGATTTTTTGCAATTTTCGAGGATAACATCTGGACTGTCAATCACAGTTATATAAGACTTTCGTGTTGGATCCGACTTGCTCATCTTCTTTTCGGGACTTCTCAAACTTTTCACACGCCTAGCATAGGGTGAGTCCTGAAGTAAGGCTTTTGGCTCCGGGAATAGTTGGCAATCGTATCGCGAGTTGAACTTGTGGGCTATATCACGAGCTAGCTCAATGTGCTGTACCTGGTCTTCACCCACTGGAACTAGATTTGCACGGTATGTCAATATGTCTGCGGTTTGTAGGACAGGGTAGTTGAGGAGACTATTCCAAATGAATTTGGAGGATTTGGATTTCTCTTTAAACTGAGTCATGTGAGTCAGTCTTCGAGCTGTCACAAAATTGTCCAATACGTTATCGATATAACAGTGCTCGAGCAAGTCTGATTGCCTGAATAATATGCTCTTATTTGGGTCTAAACCTAAGGCTAGTAAAGAGGCAGTGGTCTTTAAGATATTGTCATATAGTTGTTGGCCATATACACCGCTATCCGATGTGTAGGCATGAACGTCCACTATGCTGTAGATTGGCATCTCACAGTCCGATTCCTTGCCATCGATTACAACTCGTCTTTCGTTGGCTATCCTGATCCACTGAGATATGGACCCAAAGTAATTACCGAGATGTGGAACACCAGTTGGCTGGATCCCTGAAAAAATTCTACGAATGCAATTCATTTTGGCACCAACAACACGTCTTACCGTTTGTCCGGCATTTTATGCGATAGCTTCACCAGATTCTTTCGTAGCTACCTGACTTCGAAAAAGACGGCGTGCTTGATTTATATAAGTGGTGAGTACATACTGTGCAGCCTTGCTTATGCAGAACATTGAATGTGTCGCTCTGTGAATTTATATTTCACAAACAATTCGATGTCATCTTGAATAAGTTCATCTTTAACCTCTAAAAACCAGACTTTAGCCGGGATCGAAGGACTCGTTCCTCTTCAAAATAGGTAATTCAATCAACAAAGTTTCGGGCCCAGCGATGGAGGAGGCACAAAAATTAGTTCAAACAACCATAGCTTCCAAGCCGGTTGTGGTGTTCAGTAAGTCGTACTGTCCGTTCTGTGTCAAAGTTCGAAATTTGTTTCAGAACGACCTCAAGATACCTGAGGACAAGCTCGAGATAATGGAAATCGAATCGAGACCAGACTGTAGCAGTATTCAAGCTTACCTCAAGGAATTGACCGGAGCATCATCAGTAAGTATCGTGAGACCAATTAGTAATTCGTTGCAGACACGAATTTAGAGCTAGACGAATGTTTTTAGCTTAATTCTAAATGACGATTAGAGATGTCCCTTAGTTTAAGTCCTTAAAACGACATTTACCTGCATCTCAAAAATTAAATTGTATATTGCTCCCCAAACTAATTGGTTCCTGCACCTTATACTCCCATCCATAATCGTGTCGGTCACCTATGTAAACGTTTACTCATTTATAGGTTCCAAGGGTTTTTATAAAGGGCAAATCCGTTGGAGGTTGCGATGATACATTTCGTCTCCACGCATCTGGTGAGCTGAAGAAGCAACTTGATGCCGCTTTAGCTTAAACTTTTGATTGGTGCTGGCTATTCAATAAAATAACCTTCAACTATTGTGCGAAACCTATGAGCATCCAAGATTTGCAGGTAATTGCAGTGTGTTTTGTATTTTGATGGTAGAACAACAATACTGTAATCGATTGTAATAGAATGTTGGTTGTGGTTCCTTAAGTGACTGTCATCAGACGGTGACATTGAGATCAGAATCGGTTGGATCGTTTTGTTGTTTCTCATATAATCTCAAACATCTCAGGTATCACTTGGGTTGTTGAACAGGGAAAGAGCGATTGTTCTTAGGCTTTGTAAAGATAATTCACAATTCGTAGTCACTAGCCTATCTTTGACTTCTGGGCCTGATTTTTCCAAAATAGCGTAGGTGCCAGCTGGCACTAATCCATTGGACTCCATTTTCATAATATGCGATTTAGATCTTAAATGTTTGGCTAAATGCCCGTGTTTTCTGAATGCAACATCACATTCTGAACAGCCATAGGGTCTTGGATTGTCAATGGTTGGAATACCAAAAGCTTGAGTCATTGCAACACGGGTCTCATGGGCAGAGCTACGTTTGTGCTTTTGTAGGTGACCTGTTGACCGGGGGGGAGCATGTTTAGTATTTGATGATTAGCAATGGTTTGTTAGAAAGAGAGCAATGAAATCGTTCCACACTTACCCTGGGTGTTGAAGGAAACTTGGCATGGCTCGCATTTGTAGGGTCGTTCAATCACGTGCGTGTTGCGGTGTAAAGATAAATTTGAGGGGCTAGCTAGATCCTTATGGCAGATATCACAAATATATTTCTCTTCATCATTTTTCCGATTGAGCGCTGTAAAGAAGGATCTGGTCCATCTTGACTTGATCTTCTCCGTCGATTCCATTTCGGTTGCCTTGTGCACCCTTAAGCTTACTGATGTAAACCCGTATCTGTCCTCTAACTTGTCCTTCCTCTATTCCTAGTTAAGTGGTAAACCTACTCTTCCTCTCCTCCCCCTCCGCCTCCTTCCTCCACTCAAGTCCGCCCCTTTGTCTCTCGCGCTCGGTTACCAACTTGATTCCAACCTCAATGGAGCCACAGATCGGTGTTGCGGACGACGCTTTTCATCATTTAACGCCAGCTTATGGAAGGGCGACCTATGAATCAGGTTCTTTGATGCAGCCCAGTTTTACAGGGACTAAGATCGAGAGAGTGGTGCTTCTGAATGTTATCGATCGCCGATTCCCATCAATAGCATGGCCACTCCGTGCACAGAGCATCAGAGTTATAACTGCTGCCGCTGCATACAGGCACGCACACAGAAAGACAGACATTCGTTTACACAGACAATGGATAGAGAGAGTGAGATTGTCCAAACAGTGCCCTTATGGCTAACATTGCTAGAGGGCGAACAGGCTCCTACGACGCCTTTTATCCAGTTCGGAAACACGTTGTTACAGTTAGCTCAGATTAACCGCGAACATGTACTGTCACTCGGGAAGGGAGAGAAGTGAATCAAGTACGCCTCAACTTGTTCCAGTTTTGTAGCCAAAGATGACTCTCCTTTCAGTGGGGCTAAACTTTCTCGCTCCTCGAGCCAACTCCTCGAGGTGGCACTTTGAGGGGGGGGGGGAAGGTTCAATTTAGGGATAGATTTGGTGGCCTAATAGAGTTCGCTTTACGACGCTAGCGCTACAAAACAAACTATCCAGCTAGACCAGAGGAAAGAGCTAGACAGGACGAATGGATTGACTGACGAGGCTTTGCACTGCTCTCAGCACCTGATTAAAGTCCGATCCTAGCACGCGATTAGGGTTGCAAATAAAACAAGTTGGCTCAATGAAGTAGAGAGCTTTAGTAGGTTATAACTGAGATGGATCAAGATGAGGTTACTCTCACACAGTAGCCGGTCAATGCCCACGGGAACGCACTCACCGATGCGAGGGGACATGGAGTAGGCGAGAGTGGTTGCTCTTACCAGCACTGGCTAGCCTAGTTGATATATGGCTGCAACAGCACTTGACTCGGACACAAATCGCCACTCTCTCGGGCGATTCCACTGGCAACAACCAAAAGCTGTTCAGAGCTTGAATCCCAGTTAGATGTACACGAGCATCTTAGTCCCACTGGTCTCATCCCTTGTGGGCACTACATCTTACGAGCTTGTATAGGAGGTTTGTTGGCCTCAAGGAGGCGACCAGTATTGTTAGGTTGGCCCCATCGATTTGTACATGAGATGGAGCTGAATTTCCCCTAAATCTGTTGAAGGGTTTGAATCAGTGTAGTTTAGTCACGAAGCAGATGAGCTAGTCAATAGGGTAGAGTCCCTCGAAGGGCTGTTCCAAATTCCTCCTAGTTGAGTGTTTCCGTTGAAAATCGGGAAAGATTTAGTGGTGTTAGTAGGAGCTAGGCTATCTTTAGTTGCAGGTCAGAGAAACAAGGCCGAACACTAACATTGAACTCTTTCAGGTAATGCTGCAACTGATTCCTGCTCTCAACTCTGGCTAGCTCCTCTCGAACTAGTCTAAGTGCCTTATCTAGCGGCCGCTCATTGTCCCTATCGTTTGGCTCTGGTTCGAACGATATGTCGAACGCTATTTCACTCAATTGTCCCAACTGGTGCCCCTTTGTTCCCTCAATTCTCTCCTCGGGAAACTTTGAAGTGGTTAGTTAGAGAGTGGTTGGCAGCAGGATGGACACATTAATTTACAGCCGCTCATTCTAAGCAAACTAAACTCACCAAATCGGCCTCCTCGGTGATGAAAGAATCGTGAGTTCCCGCAAGGATGCGAAAAAGTACACGAGCTTTCAATGTTCTAACGCAACTTTTTACGAACATGTGATGCCTCTCCCATTCTTCGCGAGGATTTGAGGCAACTTTTTTGTTGTAAACAGCCTTGAACAGCTCATAATTGAACCAGAAAGGTAAATGTCCCTTGCGGGTTTTTGCGAATTTACCGCCGAGTAGTTTGATATTTTCCTCGCTCAAGTCGAAACTGGTCTCCTGATAGAATTCAGCTTTCCTCTGAAGCCAAGGGTTCTCATCCTGTCTTGTTGTTGGCGCTAGCTCAACAATTTGGGGCCCAAAGAGGAGCAAGAGGTTTGCAAAAACAAAGCCGGTTATCAATTGATTGAACAACAACATATTCCTGCTCTTTCCGAAATGAAGGGAGACTACATGAATGAATCCAACACAAAACAGACCCAGCGAGAGTCACCCAAACCATCTCCTCCTGCTTACACCCTGGAACTCTCGCCTAGAACAATCCGCCTGTCGTCAGACTGGCTAAACAGTCGGATGCAACAAAGCGAACGATTAGTTTTATTTAGAGTTTAAAAGCGCTGAAATCCGCCCTTAGGTGCAACGTTTGTCAGTCAATATCTAATATTGATCGAGTCCAATGGAGGGGCGCTCAGTTTGGCCATCCCTCTCTGCATGGGCCTCAGATGGTTGCTTGAGATAGACTTTCTCGATTGCTCTGCTCTGGATTGAGTCTTTGTGTGTGTGTGTGTACGCGTGTGTGTGCTCGCGTGCTGTTCTGCGTGCGCGTGCGTGTGCTTGTTGGTGTGCTTTCCTGGGCGCCCATGGGACTAGGAGTTGTTTCGACTGAAACAGGTGCAGGTATGCAGCCTGAAAGCGGACACACGGAGAGAATATTTGTGCGACTTTCCAGTTGATTCGCAGCAGGTCTTGCAGAGAGCCTCGCTCTTCATGTCTTTGCATGGCCTACTCTTGGCCTCAACGAGGTTTGGAACACCATCCTCAAGGACATCAGTGTTGCCCCACAATTCCTTGATCTTTGAATCACCATCTGGATCAAAATCGTCCTCATCGGAGAGTTCGCTTTCCAACAAATCAGGATGCTCAGCTTCGTTAGCTGAAACTGCCACAAAATAGGTGACGGCCATTAGGCCCAGTAACAGAATTGTCAATTTGTTCATATTGGACGGCTTCTGTGATTTGTGCTCGTTTCAGAACTCCCAGTTGAGCTACTATTGTTGGCCCCACGAAAGACTATGGCCCAAGCTAGAATTGAGAATTTATAATAAAGCCTGAGGTAGGTCGGGCGAGCCGGATGCGGTGCTGCCGCGCCGACAGCTATTTTAGGCTTTGTTGCGGGGCGCCCAGGGCCAAAAATAGCCATTGTTAAGCTGGTTGCGGATTTCCAGCGTTTTAAGGGAAGAGCGCGAGCTCAGGGCGAGCGCACCAATCCTAAGTGAAAACGAGGGCTCCTCTCAGGATGGCCGCCCTTTAACGTGTGTCGCCGGATCAGGTTCAATCAGATCAGATGATCGTGGCTGTGGTTGGGGTTTTAGTTGGCGTTAAAAATAGTATTTGGTTGATGGGCCTTCTCCTTGGTTGGTTTGGGCCGCCCGCCGCACGAGTGACCCTCCCTCCCTGCTCGCCCCCTCCTCTTGCCTCACTCCTCCCTCGGCGGCAGGTAATTGAGTGGCCGCCTTTGAGTTCGAGCCGGCGCCCTTGGGCTCCCCAAGCGGCGGGCGGCCTTGAGGTTGCGCAAGTGCTCGCTCTTGCCACAGGTGTGCCGCTTTGCGCGCCTACGCGCTCGCAGACGATTGTGTGTGGGGAGGCCGGCCAAAGGTTAGGTTAGGGCCCTTGGAAGTCGGGCGCCGGCGCTAGATGGCGCGTCGGGGGCGCTCGGGCCGCCGCCGCCGCCGCCAGGTTGGGCGATAAATCAAATTTAGGCCAGAGCAACAAGCGAGCCAAAGGCCGACGAGCAAAACCAGACCAGACAGGCTCGCCCACTTCCACTTGGAGCTCAAGCCCAAGGCCGG
>Ga0268249_1000601_pt1 | contig 13638 bp, 5 predicted proteins | sample AgamicAtPe_FD_200257 | JGI IMG/M metagenome (GOLD analysis project Ga0268249, IMG submission 200257) | Agave microbial communities from Guanajuato, Mexico - At.P.e (v2) (version 3) | ecosystem: Host-associated > Plants > Phyllosphere > Phylloplane/Leaf | place: Guanajuato, Mexico | collected... | reverse complement strand
TGCCACAAAATACAATCCTCGCCCCTTCCTGCAGCAGCGATCACCCACTCGCAGATCAAAACGAGCCACAACCGGACCCGAAGTGATGCGGCGCTCAGGTAGCAGGTAAGTTTTGGATAGTTGAGCTCGCACTCGAGGTGGCGAGCAAGCGAAAGGATCGCGTTAGGTTGCGTGTTTGTATGGGTTTAAAGAGAGAAAGGAGGAGAGAAAATAGTGACTGAGCAGTAGATTGGTTAGCTGTCCTACATTTGCACCACAAGAGATCGCTAACATGAGACGATAGGCGCTTCACTGACACCAACACCGCCGGTCCAATCGATCATTGCGGCCGTCGCTGACAGCGAATCGGAGGGCAGTTGTCTTGGGCCATTGGCTTACTCGCATAGTGAAAATAAATCTCCCACTCCAACTGGCCTTGAACAAAATTCTCGAGCCATGTCCACCTCAACGCATTCTACTGTAAAAAGCATGGGCTCGGTCGCTAAAATAATCGACATCCAACTGTTGCGGCGTCGAAATGAGGCCGAGCTCAGTACCTCGAAAGTCCTGGAGAACTGGTAAGCAAAATTACCCAGCCTTGCAAACGGTAGAAGCTTGATCGTAGATTGAGAAAAGTAGTTGCACGTGAAAACTTACTGATGGAAAGTAAGCGCCTGCTAGAACAATGGTCGGCAATCGCTTCCAGCTCTCGCCTGTTGGTTGAATCCTGCGGTTTTAGTGTTGAATTTGCACTGCGCATTCGCTCGTTCACAATCCACTCCGAACGCCCCCGCAATCCAGCCCACCAGGTATCTTTCTTCTCTGAGCATTCCAAGTCCAACAAGGGAGCAACGAGCAGCCCAGTGGGCGGAGTTTTCCTATCCATTCCTCAAGTCTTCTCTCCTCATCTCAAATCTCTGAAATCAGCGCAAACCAGGCGAAAATGCTCAAGGGCCTACAAATGGAGTGGTAAATTTCATTTTCGAGCTCAGCTAACTGATAGTTATGGGGCAAATTTAGGCTGAATAACTAGACGCGAATGGCCTCTGATTCAAGCAAACTTGAAATCGATGTTACTTGTCTAGTTGTGAGCGAGTCCAGATTTGGTCTTAGTTGAGCAAAACTCAAACTTTCGTCTTTTGCTTGAGAGTTGGATTCAACGTTTTTGGACGCTTACATTGCTGGTAGTGTTTTAGTCCTGTTTAGTGTAGTAGTCGGCCGCTTTTAGAGAGTTTAGTCTATCCCCTGCCAAAGTGACCACCACCAAACGCATGTTTGATCCATGCCTCTGGAATTTAACACTCATCATATCGAGAAGACGAAAAGGCGACAATCTTCACCTCTTTCTCCCTAATACCGCACTAAAAATCACCCATCAACCAAAACAACAAATCCAACTTCATCAACTGTGAGCAGGAGCGGTCAGCCGAGCAGGAACAGTGTGTCCGAATTGGGTGGCCAGCAGCCAGTTAGCGAGCAAAGCGCGCCGGGCACTGGCAGGTGGAACGCGCCCTCCGGTGGCCACAACAAATCGGCTGTCCAGCAGCAACAAGAGCAACAGGGCGGCGAGAATCTGTCTAGTTTCGAGTCCGATTATGATCTATTAGTTTATCTGGGCGAAACAGAAACCGAGGACATTGTTGACACAGAGCGTTCGCTGGACTACCAGGATCAAACTTGGCGCCAGAGCATCTGTGGGGGAGCCTCATTGGCGCCCACGATTGATGAAAGCCTGAGCGAGCTCATAGGTAGCATTAGCTCGAGCCAGAATCAGAATCAGCCCAGCCAGAGTTCGCAGGAGCACCTCGAGCAAACAAGTCCCTTTGCGGTCAGAGGTTCGCCTTTAGGTTTGCCACTGTCGTCTCCGTTGCAATTGCGCTCAGCGTCACAAAACCAACTGATTCCGGCGGATCCAAGTGCAAACCAGCTTGGTCCTGACAATTCGCGGGCAGTTTGGCGGCAAAACCAGCAATCCAGACCGAGAACTCCCGTGATTCTGGCCAAGGGAGGCGCAAAGTCTGGCGGAGCGAGCAACGAGTGCGACAATGAGCTTTTATCGGTGCTTAACGAAGCCAGTCAAAGCCAGCAGCCAGCGAGAGGCTTCCAAGCAGGTGAGTGCTCGCTTCCAAGGGTAGGGCTGCAACATTGGCAAGCATGCTCGACGGGCCAAATCAAGCGGATGGACGAGCAAGAGTGGCGAAAATCGGCCAGAGCCATTCAAGGCGAAGAGGCAATATCAAATTTTAGACAAGAATCGCTGGCGCAACCAAAATTGGCCAACTTTGGCGACAAGTTAGCGTCTTTGTTCAACAGAAGGCCGGCCAATCAGCGCCAACTTGGCGAGTTTGCTCTCAAACCGGATGGCGGCAGCGGCAACGACGACGTATACGACCTGCAAATAAGGTCGCAGACTCTGCGCGCCAACTCGACGTCGGTTCCTCCGCCGACAAGCGCGAACAATCCAAGTTTTAGTGCCTTCCAAACGAGAGATATGTACGAGCCAAACAACATGATTGGACAACAACGTGAGCAGTCGCCTCAGAAGGACGTCATGTCAAATTCGGACGCCGCTGAATTGGACAGGCTGTTGGCCGAGATGAGCCAGTCGCTGGACTTGGACTCGCTGGCCCGTTACGATCCGCAGTCTTCCAGGAGGAGGGTTGGACAGCCGTCTGAGAGGCAGGTCTTCGCAAACAGTAGCCAGAATCTAGACAGACACGAGCCAGCGAGGCATTTGCAGGCACCGATTGGCCACAGGAGCTTGGGCAGGGTTTCAGAGCAGCGCCCACTTGGCCAAGCAAGAGCTTCTGGCAACAACGATTGGCAGTATCGGCATTTAATTAAAGCGGACGGACGCAAACAGGGGCCCAATGACAGGGGATTGATCGATGGTACGATGCAACTTGGTAGCCAAAAGACTAGCAACGATTCAATCTTAGACGAGTACGATGGAGCTTCGAGAATGCTTGAATTGATGATCATCGATCAACTTGAAGAGTCGAGCTCACGAAAGCAGGAACAGCAGCACAGGTTGAATAACAATGATCACGCCCGCCAACTGACTGAGGGTAGAAAATTTGCCACCGCCAAAGCTCAAGCAACTGAGGATACGAGGATGGGAGAGGCGAAAGTTAATCTAAACGGTCCAACAAGTACCAACCAAAGTGGCGCCGACCAAACAATGGCCAACAAACCAGAGATCCAGCAGGAGCACAGGAAAGTGTCCACCTGCTCGTCCTCGGTCGCTACTCTGTCCAGCGTGGTGGCTGCAAACAAGGTCAGCGAGCAATCGCCCCCATCGCCGACTTTGTCGGCGGGCAAACACGATTCATTCACTGGCCGCTCGGTTTGGCGCCACAAAAGATCAGCAAAGGGAAAGCAGACGGAGGAAGGGCGACAGTGGCAGCAGAATCCAATCAGCCAAGGCAGCTTCGATCAGCAGGTGTTAGCTCAGAGAGGCTCGCCCACTGAGAATAGGCTTGCCGCTAGGTCTATGTCATCGCTCCGAAGTGAAAGGGACCCAACCAGCGAGGACGATCGTAGGCGAGCAATCGAAATTAAGTCTCAGAGAGTGAGAAAACAAGCCGGCGCCCTTGGTATAGAACAGCGAGAAGCAGAGATTCCGCCGCCGCTGCCGAAGGTGGACTACGAATCGGACAAGAATGAGCAAGACGTTATAAGAGTGGAGGCAGCAGAGTTGTCCTCCTCGTCGTCCTCGTCATCAGGCAGCGACGATGAGAAGAGTGCAAAGCCTTCAGAGCCAGAAAGCCAGCTCGACCGGATGAAGCGCCGCACCATGTCCAGCATGCGGTCCATGCGCGAGAAGCTGAGCGATTTCATGGGCGGCGAGCAGAGATCAAGGGGTAGATCGTCAACAAGGAAACAGAGTGAGACTCGTCAGCTAGATCAGCATAGGCCAAGAGGAGAGCTTGCAGCTCCCCCGCAGCCACCTAAACGGTCCTCCTCGATTGGCAGCCGGACAAGCGGGCAAAAATTGTCGCCAACTGCGACAGGTAAACCCGTAGCAGTGCGGCCACCTGAGGATCTGATCGAGAATGAGCCCAATGAGCGCAAATCTAGAAGTAGCCGCAGGGGTAGAGCAAACCCAAGCGGCCAATCTTTTGGCCAGCTAGTACGCGAGCGTCTCAGCAGGTCCAAGAGCCGCATTGCCAGGTTCCTAAAACCAGCCTCCTCAAAGCGGGCGCAATCGAGTCCGAACAAGAGGGAGACTGGCGAGGAGAGAGCGGAGGACGCGGGTCTATTCCAGCCAGGCGATATAGCAAGAAATTGTGAACCTTTCAATGACCCTGACCGATTGCCTAGCGATCGATCCTTCAACGAGAGTTTGGACAGACATTTGGCGGCCAACATTGCGAAGAGAGAGCGAAAGAGCAGACAAGACCACAAACGAAGCTCCGAGTCGTCAATCAGCGGACTTGACATCTCTCGTTCTAGAACGAAGAGCCGAAAGTCGCTAGCCCTCAAGAGTAATGAGACTAGATCGTCGAGTCTCCTCTCGATTAAGAGACTGAGTTTGGGAAAGAATAGAGAGCAGCCAGAGAGAGTGATGGCCGACTTGGTTAAACCTAGCTCACCAAAAGAGATCTCGGGTCGAAGTAAACGCAAGAGGAGAAAGAAGAGGCGTCGCGGGAATGGAAACAAATCGGACACAAGCGAGAGTAGCGGTGGCTCTCACTCGACGCCGCTAGCTGGACCCAAGCTGGCGACACCTGGCGAGTATCTCAGTCAGTCGGTTGGTTCGAAGAGACTAGATAGACGCGAAGGAGATTCGGCTCACGAAGTTTCAGTTGAGGGCAACGAGTCTCCAACGAGGAAGGAGCGGCCAGCAATTGGAGGAGAGCCTGGACAGGAGAATGGGTCGGCAAGATGCGAGGGAAAGGCACCAGCGAGGAGCCTGTCTCTCAGGAGCTTTGGCCGTGGCTGCTTGTCCCCGCAGCCTAGCGAGCACTCGAGACCAGAGCTCCTGGCCTCAAATGTTAGAACAATGTCCTCGTCAAACTTGAACCGCCAGCTGCCAGTCACAAACAGCTTTCGCCCCCTGAGCGCGTGTGCTAAATTAGAGGATCCCACTGACTTCGAGCCGGACGATGAACCCAAAGAGACCGAAGTCAGGAATCTGGTGACACCTGTAGGGCCCACGAATAGTGAACTTTCAACTGAGCCAGCGCATTTGTTGCCACCACCAGACCATCGAGTTGACAAGGACGATCGAGTGGGCAGCGTGTCGCCGATGCGAGTCAGGGGAGCTGCAATACTTGGCGACTTCAAGAGCAAGTGCAACGAGCTGTTTGGATCGCGAAATGCGAATCTCAAGTGTAAACAGACTGATCTGGCCACCTCACCACCAATCCGGCCGCCGAGAAAGGGTAAGCGAAGGGTGCGTTCGAAGTCCACCGCAACACCAACTTTGGCGCTCGAGGAAGAGGAAGCTGTCACGGCGGCGGCGGCCACGACGACGACCAGCGCAGGTAGCTTGACAGTTGACCTGGGGGAGCACCCAGCTGACTCTGTGAAGGCGAACAAGTTGGCCAACCTAGCACAGCAACTCAGGCACTCGGCCGCGGACTTTTTCATGCCAAACACCTCAGGTGCCAGGAGGTGCGAGACTAAACAACGCGGCCACATCCCAGCCACTACCCCCGCCACCGCCACTCTGCCATCTGAGCTCGCGGCAGATGAAACCAACAAGGTTTGTGACTGGAAGCCAGTAATACAGCCTGTAACTTCCGCAAAACATCCATTTAGGTTTGGGAGCGTTAAAACGAGCAAAGGTAAGCGCAAGAGAGTTACTCTTGCAACCATAACAAACAAAGCCCCTTAATTTGTTCCAGATGCTTGCAACAAGGATGAGGAGAGCGATTCAGGCACAAACTCGCCTCCCACCAATGACATTGGCGCTTTGGTCCCGCATGATTCCATCCGAGGCCATCTAAATGGGCCCATTAATTTCGCAAACCCCTTTCACCTGGAGCCGAGCTAAATTCCTGTCAATCACATAAAATCCCGTCTATACTCCCAAGCATCTTGGCCCCTCTTACTTTGTTGCCTCAATGTTGCTTTTGATCCAGCCTCGCATCGCTCTGTTTCGCCAGCAGATTTTAGACAGTTTGCGTGCCTAGTTTGAACGATCTGGCGCATCCCTCTCACAGCGACGACGACGACGATCAAGAGTTGGTAGCTTCAACTAATAACAGAGAGAGTGGTGTTACCTGGCCAGTTGGTTTGAGCCGAGAGAAACCGGTGGCTGTTTGTGTTGAAGTGTGAGCCCAAATGCGGATCATGCCTTTTGCGTTCCAGTGCGAGTCGTGCGCGCCAATTCGTCCATGCGCCCAAATGTGCGCTAACAAACTTGATTGTGTTAGCAAGCAGGTTGACATCTGCTAAGCCAGTTAGATTGAATCGCGCAACTAGAGTTAGAGGCTCAACCCACCAGCTTTATGAAACTCCTCCAATTTATCTGCCTTTGCTTTGATAACAAGCGAGCAACGAGCTAACTGGCTAAAATGTCTGACACTAACACTTTGCTCGTCTCTCTCCTACTCTCTTACATCCATCTATCATTCAGAGGGAACTCGTAAGGAGCTCGGCGAGCCGACGGACAGTCTTGGAGGCGTCGGATCTGCTCGTGCTTGCATAAGACAACACTCGTTAGACACAGACTCAACATGGGAATCGTCAGAGCTCGACGAGGGGAACGAAGTTGGAGTCGTACAGTTGAAAGATGGCTTGCTGGATAAGGCTGACTCATCGGGTGGCCGATCCGAGCTGTTTGCGCTGGAATCGGTCGATTTGCAGTCAAACGGGAAAGGACTGCTGTCTCTGCCGTCGCCTTTGCGGCCGCCGCCGATCGGCCAAGCTAGCTCAACTGAGAGGGGCGGCAGCAACAGCTCGTCGTTAGAACTTGCTCAGGGGCACACTGATGGCGAGAACTACGAGCAGGCAAGTGGAGGGGCAAGCAAGCTGGCTATTGAGGGAATCGAGCGGCTCGGTGTAAATTTAGCAAGCAACAGCGAGCTTGACGCCAATAGTGAGCAAGCGCGGGAGCTAAAACAGCAAAGCCACCACCAGCACCAGCAACAACAACAACAACAGCTGCAACAAGAGGTGGATGCGATCTCTTTGAAATCAGAGACACCGTCTGTTGGTGAGCAAAAAGCGTTTGATCGGCGAAAGGTCGACGTGGAATCGGCAAAGGATCTGCATAACGAGGATAATTTTTGCAATAGGCCATTCAAATTTAGCGCTCACCTGCCGCCACCATTGCAGATCATCGATAAGGACGATAGAGGCAACGATAGAAACAACAACGACGATAGCAACAGCATAATAATAGAACAGAGACAAGCAAAAGCCGAGCAAGCGGTTGGCCGGAGAGAGGAGAGGGAGTTGTTGTCGGAAGATGGCACTGAGGCTTTAGTTGAATCTCTCGTTAATGATGACGCAAGTTTGGCAGCCCTGCTAGCGATTCAGGGGCCCAACAGGGAGCAAGTGGTGGGAGTTGGGGCCAAGTCTACAGCAGATAGTCAGCTGGACTTGGAGCCGCAAGCGCGTCCAATTGCACCTGAGACAATGGCCACTGTTGCAATGAGTGCGCGAGAAACGCGCAAACTGGACGAGGCGGACGCTCAATTTCTCAAGGCCATGAGTCATATTAAAATCAAGGCCAACGAGCAGAATCCTCCTAGTCAGCAGCCAAGTCCAAAGTGCATCAGTGACCAGGAGACGCTAGATGGAAGTGAGAACGAGGCACAGAAGCGTCTGTCTGCCTATGAAAACGTGGATAGTGCCGATACAGACCTCTTGGCCACAGTGACAGACCGATATAAGACCTCACCACCAGCCGGCAACAAGCGCCACTGGCGCAGACCCCTGGAATTACCCAAAAAGCCGGCGCATCTATTGCTCCAGAGGGCAGAGATTCAAGACATCTCAGACAACAGTGGCCTTCGCTGTAGTCCACCTGGTTCGCCCTCCGTTTGGTCGCTGAATGACACGGCGGATAATATTAGGTTTACACCTACCTCAACAACAAGCAAAGGTGTCCTAATCATGAAAGATGATACTAAAACACAAACTCAAACCAAATCGACGGAGAATGAAGAGGAAGAGGCGCCGGCAAAGCCAAAACGGAAGCTGGTCTCCATGTTGAGCATCATACAAGATCCCAATGACAATCTTATGGTTGCGGGTGCTGCTTCAGCTCAAAATCCACCCAAGGATCCCAGTGAGTTGGCACAAGCGGATGAAAAGGGACAGCCAGTGCAAACTTCACCTCACTCGCTAGCTCCCTTCAGTCGAAGAGACTCGACTTTTTCCTTCACGGCCGATGACAACAATTCTGACAGCGACTCGTCCTATGCGGCTGCCGCAATAAATCGTCAGCGTCTGATCAACAAGTTTGAGCCAATAAGTTTGACCAAACAGACAAACAACGACCAGAAACGAACAAAGTTTCCAGCCTTCAACGACGGCAAATCGGCTATCAGCTCAGCGTTAGGCGGTGGCGAGTCGCTGGTCAAGCGGCTGGCAAGAAACTTCGACCAAACTGTTCAGACGAGCAACCAGCGGATACCAAAGCAAATTGAGCCAACCTCAATGCTTAGTGTGGACGAGGATCCGAGATCCGAATCCTCTTGGTACGATGCAAAGAGTGCCGAGCCCTTAGATGAGGCTGAGGTTGCTGAGTTCTTGCAAGATTTTGACACGGCCCCTGCTGATCGCAAGCCTAGCGAGTCCCCCCGAATCTTGCATCAGGCAAAGGACGACAATAGGCCTCTAACAGTAGCCGAACTTAGCACGACTAGCGAGGTTGGCTCCATTTCAACTGGCGCAGATCCGTTTGTAACTGTCGCCGAGTCAACACTTAGCAATGACCAAGCGTGCAATGGTCCACCTAGGCGACAGGTGAGTAACGAAAGTTCGAACGAGGACGAAAACACATTGAACGATGACGGTGTTGAGCAGTTTGGCGATGAAGAGGATGAAGCCTGCAAAGACGAGCTAGCACTGGATGTGACAGCTGTGGTTGGCGACAATAACGATCTATCCAGCTCTTATCGAACAACTTCGGCCGATAGCGCCACTCCTGGATCGAACCATTTGGATGTGGAGCAAAGTATGCAGGAACAAGGTAAAGATAACAATCATGCACGATACATACCATCTGACATGTTAGATGCTGAAGGAAGGGTTGATTCTATAGCTTGCGAGAGTGATGCACGAGAAGCAGTTGTTTTGAGAGCTGAGACAAATTCCCCAAATTTACACAAACTCGCCCAGATTGTCTCAAAGCCTGACCATGATGATCATGGCTCCTCTATTTCCAAAACTGCCAGCCATTCACCTGAACAAAAAGCATCGCCATCAGTTGAGATACCTGTTGGAAGCCAAATAATTGACAACCAATTTAAAAACTCCTTGAACCATATTATTGCCCGTAGATCTCCCGCGTCGCAGATAGGCGGCCAACAGCAGGCTGCAAGCACGAGTCCTGGCAAGACAGGGACGGCCGAGTTAATAGATGCGAATGCAGCAATGACCAACAAATCCTCGCTAAAACCAACCAAACTATCCAAAGATGACCCACCATCAATCCACAAGGAGCTCAAAGGTTTGAGTAAATTTTACTACGCAATTCTTGGACATGGTAAACGTCGAAAAAAGAACAAAACTAGTTTAAACAAGAGTAGCGATGTCAAGAGCAAGACCATAAGCGAGGATCTGATCCACTCCTCATCATCCTCATCTTCCTCGTCCTCAACCTCGTCGCCCTTATCCTCCTCGAATCCGTCGGCTGCGACTAGCGACGACGAGGAGGTAACTGGGACGACGAGTGACAAGGCAGCCGAAAGAAAGAAGGATAAGCGTGCGAGAAAGTGCTCTAAACTTTACCAGGAGCTTGAGAAAATTTTGGCCACCCGCTTAGCTCGCGAGCAAACGAAGTTGGATGCCCAGGTCGATTTGAAAGATTCAAGGTCGGACAGAAACGATGGAGGGGATGCTAAATTCCCGACAGTTGTTGAGGACTCAGAAAACAAACCAGTGTTAGCGGATGCTGGCTGTAGTGGTGGCGATATTTTTGAAGAGGAGGACGAGTATCTTGGAGACTTCTATGATGAGTCTCTAAGCAATACAACTGAACGAGATGACCAAATATCACTCTCCTCGTCGTCGGTTTCCTCTGAATCTATACAGGAAATTAAGCAACGCCAGAATCTCCAGAAACTCTATCATGTTGTGAATGAAATCTATTCTAGTGAGGCCAAATTTGTTGACACATTACGCCTGTTGAATGTGGATTTCCGAGAACATATCAAAGCTCAAAACGGTAAATCCTCTTCAAATGGTTCAGTCAATATACCTGGCGATTGCATCTCCTCTTTATTGAAGCATCTGCCCCAGCTGCAGGCCTTGAACGAGAATCTACTCGCCGAATTGAAGCAGGCACGCGATCAATGGCCAAAGACCCAAAAGATTGCCCATGTTTTGGTTAAAATAGGTCCATTTCTGAAACATTATTCCACTTATATCAGAGAATTTGAATCTATTCAGCAACAATTAAATGAAAACATCAAAAAGTATCCTCATTTCGCCGAGCGAGTCAAAGAATTTGAGGCTAGCGAGAGGAGCCAAAAGTTGACAATTCAACACCATTTGCTCAAGCCGATACAAAGGATTCCGCAATACCGACTTCTTCTTCAACAATATCTCCACTATCTCAAACCAGATGATGTAGATTACGAGGATACTGTGAATGCTCTTGAGGTTGTCTCCCGAGTTGCAGAGCACGCGAATCAGTCTATGTGCGAGGGCGCAAATTTCGCCAAACTCTTGGCCCTGCAAGCTAAAATCGTTGGAAAGCAAAAGGACATTGTCCAACCTGGAAGATTGTTTCTCAAGGAGGGAGAACTGATGAAGGTTTGCCGTAAACAGATTCAGCCAAGATGGTTTGTCCTGCTAAACGATGCTCTCCTCCACCTGACCAAGATTCAATCGAGCGACATTCTGTATTTGAACAACGAGTTGCCCTTGGATGATTGTCTCGTCTCGGCCCCAAACGAGAGCGAGCAGGCTGACATGATTGGGCAACGATTCGAGACAGAGTTCAGCGTTTGTACCAAGACCAGATCCTTTGCCCTCATTGCGAAATCTCGTTCAGAACGCGATGATTGGATCAACGCAATTCGGCGCGCCATCGAGGATCATACGGAACGAAGACGTTCGTTTATACTTAGAAAGTCATCGACATATCCCAATGTTCAGGTTGGCAGTCTCGATGTCGTTGTCTCAGCCAACCAGGATGCCACCAGTTCCTTGCTCGGCCAGAAGGCACCTCTTTGGGTACCCGATTCGCGGGTCACCATGTGTCAGCTCTGTACAAGCAGCTTTTCGACCTTATTTAGGCGCCACCATTGTCGTTGTTGTGGCCAAGTAGTTTGTTCAGCTTGTTCCTCGAACAGGGCTCCCCTAATCTACCTGAAGTGTCGAGCTAAGCGCGTTTGCGACCAATGTTATGACCAATTGAAGGCCAACATCCATCTCTACCACCTACCCTCCGGCCTGATAGACGCAACCAATCAGGTTAGCGGCGAGAGAGAGCTTCGTCGTTTAGAAGAGAGTTTTCGGGCCATCCTAAGGAGCCAGTTCGTCCGCCACGCTGGCCTGCGAAGTCTATCCCGTCTCGCCCGAAACTCCTCAGGCGCCTCCTCAAATCTGAAAAAAACCTCGCGACTCAACTAACGAGAGCCGACGTGAATGTTCAGGAAAAGGCTCTCGCGTCCTGGAGGAAATTGGAACCTGATTGTGGAACGCATTATAAATCTTTTCTCGGCTTCTCACAATTGTCAGCCCTAAATTTAGGTGAGGTTGGTTCAAATTCCGCGCGAAGCGAAATCCCTTCATGTTTACATATGTAGTTTGCTTATGTGCTCATTAAAGCGATGCAGTATACTCAAAACCAAAAATAAATAATATTACATTCAATCCAAGATCATGGAGACGAACAGAACTTCCTTGAAACGGAAACGAGATAAAAGCGATCCAGAGGTGGTGGACCTCACAAAAGAAGACACTGTAGTTATAAATATATCCGACGAGGACGTTGTGACGCTCGATGATTCGATCGACATTAGCACACCCAAGCCAACTAAGCCAACCAAAACTAAATCGCCCCCGCCGAACACACTCAGATGTCCTATTTGTATAGAAACATATGTAAACGTCAAGGAGAGAGGCCTCAAAATTGTTGTTACCCGTTGCGGCCATATATTTTGTGATTTCTGTCTCAAAAAAGCAATTAGTGATAACGGAAGGAAGTGTCCCAAGTGTAGAAAGAACGTCCCAAAAGGCCCGACCGGTTTCATAGAAGTATTTGATGTCTGCTGATGTCGATAGAGAATACCCATAAACACCTGTCAATCAAGATGCATTTACTCGCTAACAGGATTTCCGTATTTATTCTAACTGCATCCTCTGTAGGTTAAATCAAAAATCTTTTGACTCTAATCTGTGCAATGAAATTAAGGAATATTCATTTCTTTAAGGGGTGACGGAAGTTTTTGCCAGCATACTTGGCAGATGAGCCCAACTCCTCCTCAATACGGAGGATCTGATTATATTTCGCCAGACGCTCAGATCGGCAAGGTGCCCCTGTTTTAATCTGACCTGTGGACAGGCCAACAGTCAGATCGGCTATGAAGGTATCCTCAGTTTCACCACTTCTGTGAGATATCATCGTCCCCCATCCGCTCGACTTCGCTAGGTTGTGTGCCTCGATTGATTCAGTAACAGTTCCAATTTGGTTTACCTTCAACAGCAACGCATTGCAAGAATTCTTCTCCACTGCAGTGGCGATCCGCTTTGGGTTGGTGACAGTCAAGTCGTCTCCAACGATTTGTATCGGAGTACTGCTGGTTAGCTTGCTCCAGGATTCCCAATCGTCCTGGTCGAACGGATCCTCGATGCTAACTACTGGATACTCTGCAATGAAGGAACGATAGACGTCACCCAATTGATCGCCTGTCAAAAAGCTGCTTGGTTGACCACCTTGCTTCGTCTTCCATAATAGATCGTACTTTCCATTCTTGTAGAATTCGCTCGCAGCCACATCCATACCGATCTCGACCTTGCCTGCATATCCAGCACGTCCAATAGCAGTCTTGATCAGCTCAAGACCCTGCCTGTTGTTCTCGATGTTTGGTGCAAAACCACCTTCATCGCCCACACAAGTGGCCTCAAGTCCGTACTGTTCCTTGATCACACTACGCAGGTGATGGTAGACTTCCGAACCCATTTTCATGGCTTCAGTGAAGGAGCTTGCGCCAGTTGGTAAGATCATGAACTCTTGCATTGCTAGGGCATTACCAGCGTGGGAGCCGCCATTGATAACATTGAATGCTGGCACTGGAAGCACGAGCTCCTTGACTCCTGCTAGATCCGCGATATGCCTATACAATGGAACTTTCTTTGCACTAGCACCAGCTTTACATACTGCCAACGAAATTCCAAGGATAGCGTTGGCTCCAAACTTGCTTTTGTTCTCGGTGCCATCCAATTCGAGCATGAATCTGTCTATCTCTGCCTGATTCACCACGTCAAAGCTCTTGGCAAGAATAGCTGGAGCTAGGGTGTCGTTGACAT
>Ga0268249_1000594_pt1 | contig 13802 bp, 5 predicted proteins | sample AgamicAtPe_FD_200257 | JGI IMG/M metagenome (GOLD analysis project Ga0268249, IMG submission 200257) | Agave microbial communities from Guanajuato, Mexico - At.P.e (v2) (version 3) | ecosystem: Host-associated > Plants > Phyllosphere > Phylloplane/Leaf | place: Guanajuato, Mexico | collected... | reverse complement strand
CGCAGAGGCGCGCTCACGAGCGCAGACTCGTCTCGCGCGCCCGCTCGCTCGCCCGCACAGGCAGCCAATCGCACGTACACGTAGACAGGCGCGCTCGGTCAGTCTCTCGGCAAGCCAGTTAGTCAGGATTGCTTGCTGGCGCTGTGTAGCGAGCAAGCGAGCAAGCGAGCGAGCGAGCGAGCGGGCGGGCGGGCGGGCGGGCGGGCGGGCGAGCTGGCTAGCCAGCTAGCTAGCTGCAGAGCTCGGCAAGCCCACTTGTGCTTAATGTATATCATGGCAGCGGCGGCGAGCGAGCGCGCGCGCGCGCAAGCACACACGAACACAATATAAACACAAGCAAATGCAACAGACCACCAACAGTTCGCTCGCCTTCATCGTCGCCAGTCGCCAGCAAACGGTTCAAATGTCAGTAAGAAAAATGAGCATCGTCGGCACCATTTTGAAGGGCATCAAGTGGAAAGAGGACTCCGCTTCCCCGGTCACCGTTCGTGTTGATAAGAATGGATTCTACATTTATTGGGTCTGCCAAAATGGCGAAACCGACACCCTCGAAATAAGCTCAATCCGTGATACTCGTACGGGAAAGTACGCGCGCGTTCCATCAAGTGCAAAACTAAGAACAACCATCAACTATTGCATTGGAAATACAGATTCTTTAGAGGATAAACAAATTCAAATTATTTATGGATCGCATTTCAATAATTTAGATGAAATCAACTTCTCTTGCGCAAGCAAAGAGTTGGCACAAACATGGACGAACGAATTGATGAAAATGGCTTACAACATTTTTGCCATCAATTCTTGCCCGTTAACATTCCTTAGGAAGGCGCATGCAAGGTTGAGGTTCATGGTTGAAAAGGGCGATGTTTTACCTGTTAAAAAGTTAACTAGAATGCTAACAAAGGATAAGGTTGAAATGAAGAGGATTGAAAAGGCATTAGAATTAACAAATTTACCATCCTCGCGTAATGATTCAATATTGATCGATGATTTTACGTTTGAAAAATTTTTAACTTTTTACAAGAATCTCGTGCAACGTCAGGAATTGGAACACATATTTGATAAATTATTTCCAAACGCTCAACAATATCATCCACAAACATCACTATCATCAGCTTTCTCATCGTCACATTCGCAAAGAGATAATTCATTCACTGGAACTAGCGCAAAATATATCGATGTTGATACATTAGTTCAATTTATAAACAAACACCAACGTGATCCTCGACTAAACGAAATCCTTCATCCATACGCAGATCGTGAACGTGGCCTAGATATAATCAAGACCTATGAACCACATAAAGAGATATTGAAAAAGAACTCTCTATCCTATGATGGTTTCTTGCGTTATTTGATGAGCGACGACAACGCCATTGTTGCTCCTGAAAAGTTAGATCTGCACATGGATATGAGCCAACCATTGAATCACTATTTCATAAACTCATCACATAATACATATCTGACCGGACATCAACTGCGTGGAAAGTCCTCTGTTGATATGTATAGACAGTGTCTATTAGCCGGTTGTCGTTGTGTTGAATTGGACTGTTGGAATGGAAAAACCGATGAGGAACCCATCATAACCCACGGTTATACAGTTGTGACAGAAATTTCATTCAAGGAAGTCTTAGAAGCAATCAACGAGAGTGCATTCAAGACAAGTTCCTATCCCGTGATATTATCATTCGAAAATCATTGCTCCCCTCGGCAGCAAGCAAAAATGGTGCAATACTGTAAAGAGATATTTAGCCCCGATGTGCTTCTGACCGAGCCGTTGTCTGATTATCCGCTCGATCAAAATACAACACTTCCCTCGCCTAGTCAGCTTATGAGGAGAATTGTTATAAAGAACAAGAAGAAACATGCCAAGAAACAGCCAACACAAAAGTCTTTCACACCATCATCCTCAACCGTTGCTACCTGTGATATTGAGGAGCAAGAATTGGAGGAGAGTGAACCAGACGAAGAGGAACTGCCACCCATTGATGCAGATGCGCCCGATTCGCCAACCTTGAATGGTGAGCTGGATACATGTGGCTTTTCAACGGCAAGTAGCGCTTACTTCACAAACTCTTCCGTTATAACCGCTCCGAGTGGTACCAACAACAGTCAAACGCCTCCATCTTCTTCAATCTCAACTTCGAACTCAACATCCGCACCCTCAGTGATAGCGAATTCCTCTACTAATAGCAATTCAAATGTTCAGAATCGTCGACCCCCACCCGTAAATCAAACGTCCACCGCTTCAATCAATACCGCCACTGCTTCAGACGTGCAATCTCAGAATCAACCCTATCACCTTCCACCACAAAGAACTCTCAGCAACGATCTAAGCGATCTCAATGGCGAAGTCACCTCAAACAACCAGCAAGAAATCATGGCATCCCCCATGTCGCAAGAGGCTGAGCCGGCAGTTGAGATGTCTGCCTTAGTTGTTTACATGCAACCAGTGAGATTCAAGTCTTTCGAGGAAGCTGAAAGGCGAGGGAGAAGCTATGAGGTCTCGTCTTTCGCTGAAACCCAAGCTACCTCGCTACTGAAAGAGCGACCAATCGATTTCGTCAGCCTCAATAAGCGACAATTCACTCGAGTTTATCCGAAAGGAACGAGAGTTGATTCCAGCAACTATATTCCTCAAGTTTATTGGAACGCAGGTTGTCAAATGGTTGCATTGAATTTCCAAACATTCGACCTAGGAATGCAACTAAACATGGGCTTGTTTGATTATAACAATCGTACTGGCTACATTCTCAAGCCTGAATTTATGCGACGCCCCGACAGATCCTTTGATCCATTTACTGAATCCACAGTAGACGGTATCATAGCAGGCACTGTCAGTGTTAAAGTAATTTCAGGTCAGTTTCTATCAGAGAAACGTGGCAACACATTTGTCGAGGTTGAGATGTATGGCCTTCCAGCTGATACTGTTAGACGAAGAAGAACAAAAGTAGCCCAATCAAATGGAATTAATCCTACGTGGGACGATGAGCCTTTCACATTCAACAAGGTAGTCTTACCTGACTTGGCTAGTTTGCGCGTAGCAGCCTATGAAGAAATAGGCCGCTCTAACCGACTGATAGGTTACAGGATATTGCCAGTCGTAGGTCTTCGACCAGGCTATCGTCATCTACCTTTGAGAAGCGAATCTAATCAGCCCCTCACACTTCCAACCTTATTCCTAAAGATAGAAGTAAATGACTATGTACCCGACAGGTTGGCCGAATTGGCGGAGGCTCTTGCTAATCCAATAGCTCACCAATCAATGATAGATCGGCACGCCAAGCAACTGATGGTTCTGAACGAACAGGATGAACAAACAGATTAAAACGTCAAAAATCGATTTTCTGCCATCTTGCAGGAGGCATTGACTCTTTCCCGGGGACAGCTGGGGATTCTCATTAAATTCTTATAAAGGGGTCGCAAATCCGACTTGTTAATGTAGCACAGGAAGTGGCTCCATGAGCAATCGTGATATTGACACCTCATTGGCGGGACCGATGTATACAAATTGAATTGAATTCTTCAGTCAGATGCTTATTGAGCAATTTTTAATGTTCGCGTGGTACTTTGATTCAACGCCAAATCTTAATCACACCGTCGCGACTTGCTGAAAGAAGGAGACTAGACTGGTTGACGGTGGCCAAACAGCTGATTGAATCATGATGAGCTGCTGATGGTTCTAAGGCGTCGGAAATGGTCAGATTAGAGCTAGGTGCGACTGGTTCATCAGAGTTTGTTTGTTGAGCATTATGAGATTGAGCATTGTTCTGAATGGTGGCGTTCGTTGCTGGAAGTTCGTCGGTTTCCTGGACAACTTGTATGCCATCCACAAGTTTCATTTGATAATATTGACAAGTTGCTTCACTCGAGCTTTGCTTGGCCGGAACAGATCGTTTCATATAAGCCAACTTATGGTAACTGTTCAGGGGAGGTCGGCTGACCACGTAGGATCGATGCGGACTATTGAGGTCCCAGAATCTGATTTTCATATCATCACCGGCAGTTATAACACTGTTCGTGTCTTTACTACTGTCAACGATCATATTTAAAACACTATGGTGTGACGAATATGTGGACGAGAGACAAGGGGCAGGACTGGCCCAAAGAGTCTTGGTACGTGAAGCAGACTCGCAGTCCCAGGTAGAAACTTCGTTGTTTCCGTCCACAGAGCAGTAAATCTCATGGTTGCACAGCAAGATTCGACGTATGCGTTTCTTCATCCTGTCTTGATATGGCGGGTAACTCATTGATGTTGCTCGTATGTAAAACCTTAGATCAAACATGGATATGACGCTCGAAGATGTGCCGCAAGCTAGGCAAAACTCGTTTCCATCGAGGCAAGTTATTAGGCCGTCACTGCCGTCCATTTTGAGATTCCACAATTCCGAGGTGGTCGGTAATCTCAGATCATATCCTTTCAGAGTGGAACTAGTGGAGCAAGTTGCATAGGCATAAGGTGATAAAGACACGACATCAGTAACCACTTCGGATTTGGACTGATCTGAACCAAAATTGATTGATCTGACTACTCTAGATTGCGAGCTAGGCGTATACATCTGCAATAAGTGCAGGTTGTTGTTCTCAGTGAGGGCTAGTAGTGTATCTGTGCCAGTGCAGACCGACATAGTCGTGATGGCACCTGCATCTGGTGATATGAAGGTCTGTTTGGATCTGAAGAGAACCTGCGGCCTACTTGAAACGCCAACAGCGTCCCAAAATTTGATGGATGCATCAGTGGAACATGATATAAATGTCGTTGAGTTTGGGATAACTATCAGCTTGTTCACTGCACTCTTATGTTCATGCAAATGCGCCAATAGTATACCCCTGGGTCTAGTCGTTCGTGTTAGTGATACAGATGATGACATCAAAAGCCGAGAGTCCACGTTCGGTAGGCTCTGAATGATTGCGTCCTGACGGCGAATGCTTATATTGGGCTCGATCTGTTTGCTTGACGAGGTGCGCTTGTTTTTGTGTATTCTTCTTAATAAGAGCTCACTATCGATTAATTTATCCTCACTAGATTGATCAACATTGGTCAACGTATCTTTTTCATCACAATTCGTCGTTGGCCCATCGATTAAGGCGTCAAAATCTTTAGTATCAGTCTCACTAACTGTCCGATATCGTCGTTTGTCTCTAGCCATCTTTCTTTTCGTAATTATGTGAAATATCTCGTCTATGTCGTCCTGTCCATTGAGAATGGATTCAATGAGAACTCGAGGCAGAGGGTTTTGCAGGGAATCAAGGAGCACAACCTCATCACGCAGTCCATGAATGTCTCTGTCCAAGTGTAACTTGATGGCTGGTAAAACTCGTCTGTTGAAATCTATTCTTTGGTCGGCTCTTGATAAAACTAGTACAAAGTTTATCGCTTCGTTACGTATCCATTTGTTGGGAAATGACAGCAGAGGAACAGCCTCTTGAAATAACTCATAAATAATATCTTTAGTTAGGAGGCCAGAGCTAGTCATAGATGATATCGCTTTCAGACACTTGGAAATAACAACCTCTTCACTGTCGGCTAGCCCCTTCTGCAACAGCGGTTTGACAACTGGAGCATAGTAGGGTCCCAATTTTGTGGCGGTGCAACTAATATTTTCAAAGAATGCAGATCTTAACCGGAAGTCACTCTTATCGTTCAAGAATGTTATGATATGGCTCAATATAACTTCGTCTGTTTTATCCGTTCCGAAGAAATCGCATAGTTTAGAAACGCCCTCTGATAAGACAGCTCGACGGACATTGTTGCTTGGATCAACTAGTAACTGGCTGATTATCGACCCGAAGGATTCTTGCAGTAGACTTAGCTTGGTCTGATAATCGTGCTTATCTGGATTGAGAAATCTCTTCGAAGTTTCCGCCAGCTGGCTCATATTCGAGGCTAGTGCAATTCTTACTAGCGTCGAGCTGTCATGAGCTAGAGGTGATAAACTTGGCAATATGTAGTCAATGAAAACGTTTGCATCACTTGGTTGCAACTTGTCAACATACTTCAGAACGGTATTCAGTGATGTCACACATAAGGCTCTAACACGCGATTCTGACTTAGCCAAAAGCTGAATTATGTAGGGTAGTAGTCTGTCAGTTGTATATTCAGACATGATTGCTGGAGAAGATTCGAGGAGTCTTACACACAACTTAAGTGCTATTAGTTTTGCATCCGTGCTCTTGAGGGTTCTGAGTGTCGAGGAGGCCAATATAAGGGGTAACAGCAAGCCATGTTCATCCTCAGTGATTATCTGCTCCATGAGCTTGTCTAGGTTTCTGTTCAAGGTTAATATCTTGGAATCTGGTGACAATGGCACAAGTTTGTCAAAAAAGTCATAAAGTGTTTGGAAGTAGGCGGGAAAGAGGCTAGGTACAAGTTGATCAAGATGATAACTTGCAGAATTGCGTTTGCTCGGGTCGAGAACAGTTAGATTGAGGATCAATCTTCTTATTTTCGAATCAGATATACCGTCCTCGATAAATTTGCTCGGATCGTATTGATTCTTTTTGAACATGAGAATCTGACCAAGATCAAAGATCGAACTGTTAGGTGTATCATCTGAGAAGAGTTCTGCAAGTACACAGCCGAGACTGAATAGGTCCATCTGCGGGGTTAGTTGGTTGGTTTCCATATCACTGGTGTAGCTCGGCCAGGTATCGCTCCCCTCTTGCTCGTTAGATGGACAATTTTGTTCGACGAACCTTTCGGGGGCCATATTACAGCAGTGTCTTCGGGATGTGTCAAAGAAATAAGAGAAATCCGATGGATTGTTCTCTGGCAGCACAACTGGCTTGTAGGAAGCGAAATCTGCTAAAGTTACCCAAAGGAATGAGGTGACTAGAATGTTCTCTGATTTGATGTCCCCGTGATATATCGACTGTCTGTGAATAGATTGGATGCATCGCAACAGTTGGTAAGCGATCCATCGTTTCTCTATGGACGTCAGAAAAGGTCTAGTTGAAAGTCGATCGTAGAGGTTGTATTTGACATATTGTCTCAATAAGATGATGGATTTCTCGTTTATCAGACAATGTTGGAATGGTAATGAATTCGACTCTTTGCTCTTCTTGATTGTGTCCCTAATGTGTTCTATCTTGAGCCTATGCTCTTGGATGGGTGTTGAGGGATCATTTATGGCATATATCTTGGCCACACAGTAGCCAGCTTCTCTATGCTTCACCCGAGCGACTTTCATGAACCTAGTTGAGCCCAAGTTCGCATCGAGAGTGAAGTCGTTGCAATAATCTAATAGATAATATTCTACAGGGTAAATCTGACCCAGGGTCGTTACTTGATTACCCATGGCGAATCCAGATGCCAGAAACAGTTATAGGATTCCAGAATTTGTTGTGGAGCTTTTCAAGTCAAGCGAGATCATAATATTTATCTCTCAGGCGAAAATGCGCTGACTTCGCATTCCGCCCCACTGATACAGAACTTGGAAAGTGATATCGAAAGCTAGAATCAGTAAAACCTAAATTATTTCCATAATCGTGTCAATGTACTTTGTTTTTGTTATGTTGAACGATAAGTAATATTCGAAAATACTGTCGAATTGAATCTGTAGTCAAGAATATTACGTTCCTGGTGACAAAAAATGAATGTTCAATCGACCACCAAAGTCCATACTAGAAGTTCGTGAGATCTTTCCGAAAGGCTTATTTATTTTAGTCGTGTGGTACATACTATTCTTGAGTATGAAGATAAATATTGTATTTATTTTGGTTTTGAGTTCCGTAGACTTCTATGTTTACAAAAACTCAACCTCTTTGATTTATCAGACCAATTCATGGACTGTTTCTACGCCATTACGTATTCGTTGGGTTCGGGGTTAAAAAGCTCTAAGGCGGATGCCATGTCTGAAGAATATCACTTTTCGCTCGAAAAACCTCCTTGAAATTTGCTGAGCTGAGGGCTGATTGAAAGGGAAAAAAGAGCGCGACTGAGAATCGAACCCAGTTCGATAAGCCAAGAAAAGATAAAACTGCATTATTTATTTTCTCTGGCTGAGTGAAAACTACCCTAGAGAAACGATCGGCATGTCACTATCTCGTCCGATCTCTATCATCCAGTCCGCGAGAACAGATACAATCCCGATTCGCTTCCACATCGACCACATTTATTGATTAGTATTTATATTCGGTTTTGAGTTTCGCAGACTTTTACAGCTGAATTCATTGGCACGTGGCTCAGGAGTCCCACCGCGATGATGGAACCCGCAGCTACCATTAGCTGTAATTATTCGTGGTAAGCATCTGTGATCTCAGACCAAGGACGCCATCCATAGAAATTAGAGGGAAACTTGGGATTGTTTGTTTGTCAAAATGGACAGTTTGACTCAAGCAGGCTCAGTATTGACCAAGGATGATCTCATCAATCGGGCCCATGAGGCGCGGCGGGTCCGTGAATTGGCTCGTCGACGGGAGTTAGCCGCTGTCACGATACAAGCACATCTCAGAGGGTATATTCAGAAATTGAGACTCAAACATGAAGCCGATCAGAGACTGCATGAATTGACCGAGTGTCCCGTCACCTTCGATGGCCGGGAACTGGTCTGCCGTCTAAGATTTATTCTCTTCGCATGTAGGCCAATCAATCTCAACACGCTCGACTCTCTCGTGCGTATCATTCTAGGACCGGCAGCTCAGGAGGACAGTACCGCTAACGATGCTTCTGGAGATCCCGTCGAGAGAGCTGACCCTGAGGCCAATATACACTCCAGCAAACACTTGGTGAACGATGAGCACAAAAGCCTTACTCGAGTTTCATCCACCAGATTGGAGTCTAACCAAAGATACAGCCTCTTGCGTGTTATACGCGAAAACTGTTCAAAGACCAAAGATGACCGTGACCAATGGTTGTTCGTGCTTACGAAGGTCATGAATCTATGCTTCAGGTTCTTGTCTGACGCAGATTCTCTCTCGTTGAATTCTGGGAGAATCGATTCGTACTTGCACTTAGTGAATATATGTACTTCACCGAGCGAATTTAGGAAAGCTTGTCAGCCGCATAGCAACGAACTCATTGGTCAAATCGAAGAGCTCGATAGTCTCCCGCGCGAGCTTTTCATGAAAACTTTGCATGATAGGAGAACGGCTTTGAGTAATATTTCAAGCCTTCTTTGCGAAAAAATGGACCGTTTGGATAACGATCTGAAACCTAGAATAGTGTCCAACTATATCCAAATTGTAATAGGATCTCTCGATCTGAGAGACGCCTCTAGACTACTCAGCGAAGGTTGGAGCTCAAACGTGAAAGAATCTTCAGAGATACTCTTAGACACATTTAGTATTCCTGGACTCATTCACCATTTAGAAGAACACTCACCTGGTACGCTTACGGACTTAAATGGTCTATCTCTATTTAGTCACTCGATCAGATTGCTACTGACGCACAAAGATATGCAAAAGCTGACGTCTACTTCGTCAGTTTGCCTTCTAGCGAATCTCACTCATCTAGCTTCTTTGAATAGGGACGCTCTAGAGAAAGAGAGCACGACTTTCTTCATTCTCGCCAAGCTGCTCCTTGGATCCTGCCAGAAGAATATGCTACAGTCGGCATCAGCAGTCACGTCAGGTGTTCCACAAGTCAATTCATGTCGCCAGAATAACAAGAAAAGTGTATCTGGTGACGTTTCCTTCAATCCCATCCTTGGTTGGTTGACCAGAGAGCGAGCAGCCAACATTGATAAAGAGATCATCAAGTCCCAACTGTCCCATCTCTGGAGCAAAAATTTTCTCAAAATTATGTTAGTCGACCTCAAGGATACTATTACCTGCGATGTTAGCAATAACGGAAACAAAATTCAGAATTACGGATCGAAGCATAAAAGCATCTCACCCCCTAATACTAGTCAATCGTATGGTGATAATAATCGACAATCTCTCTCTCCCGGCGGCATACTTCGAAGAGCTATGGAGAGGGCTGCTACAACTGTAAGTCGGACAATCCATGCATCATATACGAAATCGCCTGGTACCTCCAGCAATTCAGCGAGATCTAAGCTCTTGACCCAAGAATCTCAGCGAATAGCACTAGTCTGCTCAATGTTATACACATCACTCAGAACATTATCGACTATGAAACAGGACATACTGACTGGTCTGTGTTTGCAAGACTATATCTTGCCTTACCTCTGGAGTTTCATAAGCTCTCTCGGACCTGACAATGGATTGAGAACGTTCCTTGAGCACTTGACGTTCTACACTAAGACAGATGCCCCAGAGTTCCACATATTAACGCTGTTCTGTGAGTGTGCCTCCCATCTCATAAGTATTCTCGATGACTCGGAACTGTATGAAAAACAACAGCCGTTTCGATTGGACGACTTGGTTAGAATATCTGCCTTCCTAAACAATTTTGTTTTTCGAGTGATCTCCAACAATTTAATTGCTCATACCGAACAAGACCAGGATCCAGTGTTGTTGGCAACCCACAAACTTCTGACAGATCTTTATAAGAGGGATTGTAGACGAAGGTTTGCACCAAAAGGCCACTGGCTGATCAAGGACACAAAAATGACGATATTCCTAAAAGATCTTGAAATAGGTAAGCCTACCGCGAAGGCAATCATGACGCTGCTTCCGCATATCATTCCACATAAGGAGAGAGTTTTGATATTCAGAAGGCTAGTCGCCAAGGATAAATCTCAATACTGCGCAGGTCTATCCACTCTCATTACAATACATAGATCAAGAATTGTCGAAGACGGGTACCGGCAACTAGCCAGATTACCTCCTCACGCTTTGAAGGGTCTCATCAGGGTGAAATTTATCAACGACTATGGCCTCGATGAGGCTGGAATCGACCAAGATGGTGTCTTCAAAGAGTTTCTTGAAGATACATTCAAAAGAGTTTTCGATCCAGCTCTCAACTTGTTTTGCTCAACTAGTGAACAGCGTCTATATCCGTCTCCGACCTCGCGACTCCACGAAGACTACTTATCACTTTTCAATTTTGTTGGCAAGATGCTTGGTAAGGCAGTTTACGAGGGCATTGTGGTTGATGTTCCCTTTGCTACATTTTTTCTGAGCAGACTCTTGGGTAAACCGCAAAGCACACTGTACTCGCCCATCGACGAGTTACCATCATTAGACCCAGAACTTTACAAGAGCCTGACTTATATCAAGCACTACGAGGGTGACGTGAGTGAGTTAGATCTTACCTTCTCGATTGATCAGGATTTCATGGGGAAGATAGAAACTCACGAGCTAGAATCTGGCGGGCGATCAATACCTGTGACGCGTGAGAGTCGTGTTCGTTACATACATTCGGTGGCCAACTTTAGAATGAGGACTCAGATTGCTAAACAAACTGACGCTTTCATCAACGGTTTCAAGTCTATCATCAACCTTGAGTGGCTTTCAATGTTTTCTGCTTCCGAATTCCAGAGATTGATTAGTGGTGATAATAGACCTATCGACTTGCAAGACCTCCGACGACACACCAAATATTTTGGTGGCTTCCATAACAACCATCGTGTCGTTTCTTGGTTGTGGGACATTCTTGAAAAAGATTTCTCACCTGAAGAGCACAAGCTCTTCCTTAAATTTGTGACTAGCTGTTCAAAGCCACCCTTATTGGGCTTCGCTAACCTCGAACCTCCATTTTCGATACGATGTGTCGAGGTTAGCGACGACCTGGACTTGGGCGATACGGTGGGATCTGTATTAAGAGGTTTCTTCGCGATCCGAAGATCAGATCCGGTTGATCGACTACCTACATCCTCGACATGCTTCAACCTACTCAAATTGCCCAACTACCAGAGACGAAGTACTCTAAGAGAAAAACTACGTTACGCGATCAGGAGCAACCCCGGGTTTGAGCTGTCATGAACGGCTCGTCAGTGCCAGTTATAAATCCATTCAGATCAACACTCATAAACAGATTGATGCTCCAAAGCTTGATCACGATAATAGCAGTGTTCTCTGGGTGAGATGAATAAAACAACTAATCTAACACTAGGATTTATTCGGTTAACGGACGTGTCGGTGCTGGGCATAGGTTGCACAATAATTGGGTATTATAAGCTCCAAGAACCTAACGATGTCATTTGGGATCGGCAGACACTTGTTGTTGTAAGCTGATCCCGTCTGATCTATGAAGAGCTCTCTTTAACTTTAGTTGATTCCGGTTACATGAGGCAAACGAAGATTGTACATTCAATCAAGACAAGCGTTAGTGACTACTGTTGCTTGAGCTCGGATCCGATCTTGTAACCCATGAGCTTATTCCATTCGATTTTTGACCTGATTACGGGCAACGGCCTTCTCAGAGCCTTGAATGTGGTGTCTGACATCGTCTGGTAGTTTTCAGATATGGCTCGCTGATAGTCGTTTTCAAGTTTTTTGACTGCCTCGACCATATCTCTCGCCATCTGTTCAGGGTTCTACAAAAGAAAGAATTGCTCATCAGAGTTGAGCTCATGCAATGTAGAGCACAAGAGTCCAATGGAGTAAAACTTACCGTTATAGATATTGTGCTGTCACAACGTCTAGAGCTAACTAACTGCACATTCCCGTCTTCATAGTAGTGGACATGTAGCCGGATGAGACCATTCAGCTCAGCTTGTTTGGCGGACGGATGAAATGATATGTTCCAGACAGATCTCCACCGACCGTTCCAAAATTTTTTCGGTTGGAACTGGTGACCTTCTAGGCACGCATTCAAGGTTATTACATCATCGCTGACTGAGGAAAACACAGATCCCGCTCCTTCATGATAGTGTTCCGAAGAATACTTTGTCCATTCCTGTTCGAGAGCGAACCTCCAAGTTTCTGCTGTGGCATCTGGCTCCCATGGCTCTATATTTGATATGCTGCCAGTAACGTGATCGTACGTGAATGATTTCTTAGACCTTGGATCAACAAATATACCTCCAATATCATTGAAATTGCTCAATATAACTGCATGATCGGAGCCTTCTAGATTGACTGGCGTTAGTTGAGTCTTGGTGTATTTAGGTAGAACTTTTGAGACTTGATCATTGATGATTTTTTCGTCCCTTACTATCCCTTTCACAGCCTCGAGAACCTCAACAAGTTCACCTGGTGGAGCATTTAATATAAAACTAGACACCATGTCTGCTGGCGTCCGCCCTTCATCTCTCTGGTCGTCTGAGCATTCCTCACTATCCATTAGCAAGATAGTACAAACCTTCTCAGATCTGAGGAGGGAAAATTGTTGAATCACACTGTCATAAGAGATGGTAGTGATGCAAAATGAATCTGATGGCCAGAATACATATTCATGGGATGAACCAGTATTTGTCTCTGTGGCGGGTCTGCTTTGCGGGAAATAAAAATGAAGTTTTTTAATTTCCAGGTGGCTGACTGTACAGATTCGAAAGAAAACCACACTCACGGCGACAATGTGTGCTCGTGCCGCGACTCGGGAGCGGATTTCGAATTACTTATTCTTTAGTCTAGTATTTATTTTCGTTCATTTTATGTGTCCTTGGCCTCTAGGACTCGGTTCGATTCCTTCAGACGAACGAAGATAGAAGCCACATGGGAGTTTAAGCGAAGGCTAACGACAGGCTGGTCAATATAGGATGTCTTCTATTAAATTCTACTACATGCCCGAGAGCCCTCCATGCAGAACTGTGGAGATGGTCGCCAAGATTGCAGGTGTCGACCTGGACAGGCAACTCGTCAATTTGTCAGCCAAGGACCACCTCAAAGAGGAGTACCTCAAGATCAATCCAATGCATAAGATTCCATTCATCATTGATGGTGAACTCAAGATCAACGAAAGCCGTGCAATCGCAGCTTATCTCGTAGACAAGTATATGCCTAGCGATAATACCCTA
>Ga0268249_1000588_pt1 | contig 13934 bp, 6 predicted proteins | sample AgamicAtPe_FD_200257 | JGI IMG/M metagenome (GOLD analysis project Ga0268249, IMG submission 200257) | Agave microbial communities from Guanajuato, Mexico - At.P.e (v2) (version 3) | ecosystem: Host-associated > Plants > Phyllosphere > Phylloplane/Leaf | place: Guanajuato, Mexico | collected... | reverse complement strand
GCTGGCTGGCTGGCTGGCAAGACGGTTAGCCGGCGAGCAGTGGCGCCAACGGGTCGCCTTTCACAAGAGCGAGCGCTCGAGTGGCCCCCACTTGGCCAACTGATAGCCGGCGAGCTAGGCGGCGCCGGCGACGGCTGCGCCACAGCCAGAGCCATGGGCTTGGGCATGGGGCAGAGCCATAGGCAGAGGCAGAGGAGCTGGCGGAGGTTGGCGCAATAGGCGAGCGGCGCGTTTTGCAATCGCCCACTCTCACGGGCGGCAACGAAGGCGCCGGTGGCTACGATTGGCTTGAAAATGGAAGCCAACCCTTTTGCAATGGAAAGTGGCGCCTTCGTGAGCCACTGCCAGCGAGCGTGCGCGTCTGTCTGCGCGTCTGCTCTGTGTGTGTGTGTGCGTGCGTGTGTGTGTGTGTGTGCAAGTGAGCGAGCCAGCCAGCTCAGTGCCAGCGGGCGGGTTGGCGTGCGTGTGCGCGAGTGTGCGTTCTTGGCGCTCAGCCCCCTTGTGCGTGCGTGTGCGAGATTGTGCGCAAGACGGTGAGCATGCGAGAGTGGCGTCGCTTGCTTGCTTGCGACGGTGTCTCCTCGGCGTAGTCTTGGCATTTCAACGAAGGAAGCCGGGCAAGACACTTGAAGGCAAGGGCAAAGGAAGATTGAGTTTAGAATAAGAAGAAAGAGATAGATTTAGAGGAGAGGATGGGGGATTTGCGCGAACCAGAGATCAAGCGACAAGCGTTCAGCTTTAGATTGAAGGAGGATGTTGTGATCAGCGGAATTGGGGGCAGATATCCTGAGTCTGACAATGTGGACGAGTTGGCGGAAAACCTTTACGGGCATGTGGACATGATAACGGAGGACGACAGGCGTTGGACGCCGGGTTTGTTTGGGCTGCCTCGCCGGTCGGGTAAAATCAAGGACTTGTCCAAGTTTGACAGCCACTTCTTCGGGGTTCACGGGAAGCAGGCAAACATGATGGATCCGCAGGCTAGACTCTTGCTTGAGGCAACCTACGAGGCGCTCGTTGATGCCGGCCTGAATCCAACCAAGTTGCGTGGCTCCAAGACGGGCGTTTATATTGGCGCAAGTGTTAGCGAGGTTGAGGAGGGTTTAGCGCAGGATGTGAGCAAGGTTAGCGGTTACGCACTTACTGGTTGCTCGCGTTCAATGTTTGCAAACAGAATCAGCTACGTCTTCGACTTCCGCGGGCCAAGTTACGCAATGGACACCGCCTGCTCGTCGACCTTTCTCGCCTTCCACCAGGCAATGCTCGGTTTAAAGTCGGGCCAGTGCGACATGGCCGTGGTTGGCGGCGTTAGTGTTTGCTTGCGGCCAGTTTCGGCGGTTCAATTTCACAAGCTAAACATGCTCTCGGTGGACGGCAAGTGCAAGTACCTCGATTCAGCTGCAAACGGTTACGTTCGTTCAGAGACCTGTGCCGTTTGTATCCTCCAAAAGTCAAGCGATGCAAGGCGCATCTATGCAACAGTTGTGCACGCAAAAACAAACACCGACGGCTACAAAGACTCAGGCATCACTTATCCCTCCTGGCAAGCTCAGCGCGATTTGCTTAAGGAAACCTACGACGAGTGCGGCATCGACCCAAACGACCTAATCTACCTTGAGGCCCACGGAACTGGAACGCCAGCTGGCGATCCACAGGAGTGCAGGGCCATAAGCGACGCCATTTGCTCAAAGAGGCGCGAGCCAATTCTAATTGGAAGCGTCAAGACTAATTTGGGCCACAGCGAAACCTCGTCAGGAATGTGCTCCATTGCTAAGGTTTGCATTGCTTTGCAAAACTCAAAGGTGCCCTCAATTTTGCATTTCGAGAACCCAAACACCGAAATTGATGCTCTAGTTCGGGGCCAGATAAAGCCTTGCACCGAAAACACTGACCTGCCACCTGTTGGATTAGTTGGAATTAACTCCTTTGGGTTTGGGGGCGTCAATGTGCATGTTATACTGAAAGCCTTCAACAAGTTGGCCTCAGCGGATAACTCAAACATTGTTGAGGGTAAAATTCCGCGAATTGTGCTCCTAGCGGGCAGAACACCAGAATGCTGCCAGTACATAATCGATTGGATCCGCAAGAACCCGCAAAAGGTAACGCGCGAGTTCCTTGCACTCCTACATGAGGTTTACAACTCCGACATTCCCGGCTTGGGCCACCGAGCTTACATGCTTATCAAGGAGCCGCTCAAGCAGCGCGCAATAAGCGAGCCAGCGCAACAGGTAGCGGGCGCCGAGGGCAAGAGCGAGCCGGCAACAGGTGAACAGGCGCCGCCGGCGGCCGAGGAGGAGGAGGAGGACAAGTCGGTTAGGTCGAGCGTGGCCAGGACTGGCGAGAGGCGCCCACTTTGGTACGTTTTCTCAGGAATGGGCTCGCAGTGGCCCGCTATGGCCAAGGGCATGATGGTGTTGCCCATGTTTGCCGACTCAATTCGAAAGAGTTGCCAAATCTTGAAACCATACAACATCGACCTGATGGAGCTCATCTGCGGCGAGGATCCAAAGGTTTTGGAGACAACAGTGGCCCCATTTGTTGCCATTGCAGCTGTTCAAATTGCGCTGGTTGACATTTTGCGCGAGATGGGCATTGAGCCGGATGGTATTGTTGGCCACTCGGTTGGTGAGTTAGGTTGCGCCTACGCGGACAACTGTTTCACCCACGAGCAAATGCTCCTTTCGGCTTATTGGCGTGGAAAGTGCGTTGAGGAGGCCAAGTTGCCGCGAGGTTTGATGGCAGCAGTTGGACTCAAATGGGACGAGGCGCAGCGCCTTTGCCCGGAGGGAGTTGTGCCAGCTTGCCACAATTCTGAGGATTCAGTTACCATCTCTGGCTCCTATGAGGCAACGAAAAAGTTTGTCGAGCAACTAAGCTCGGAGAATGTCTTTGCTCGCGAGGTTAAATCATCGGGAATCTCATTCCACTCTTATTACATGAACCCAATTGGACCTCACCTATTGAAGAAATTGCGCGAGGTTATTCCTGAGCCGAAATTGCGTTCCTCAAAGTGGGTTTGCTCGTCGCTGCCAGAGAGCCGCTGGTCGGAGGATTTGGCCAAGTATTCGGCCCCTGAATACTTTGTCAACAATCTAGTCTCGCCGGTTCTCTTCAAGGAGGCCTTCGAAAAGGTTCCAACAAACGCAAATTTAATCGAGATTGCGCCACACTGCCTGCTGCAGGCGATCCTAAAGAGAAGCATGTCCAAGGATGCCGTATACATTCCAATGATGAAACGAAACAACAACGAATCAAACATGGAAGTCCTCTTCTCGGCCATTGGAACCCTCTACCAGCTTGGCCTGCACCCAACAATTGAGAAATTCTACCCAAGAGTACAGTTTCCAGTTAGCCGCGGAACTCAGTCGCTCTCGCCGCTAGTCAAATGGGACCACTCGCAATCTTGGCTTGTGACCCAATACCCTGAATACTTCAATCCCTCCTCGAATGCTGACTTTACAGTTAAATGCGACATAAACGAGGCAGAGGATGAGTACATTGCGGATCATTGCGTTGACGGGCGAATACTCTTCCCGGCCACCGGTTACCTATTGTTGGCTTGGAAAATGTTGGCCAAATGTAAGGGTCAATTCTACGACAAGATGCCGGTTTTGTTTGAGAATATAACCTTGCATAGGGCGACCATATTGACAAAAACGAACTCGGCCAAGTTTGTTGTCCGGCTAATGGAAACTTCGGGCGACTTTTCGGTTAGCGAGGGTGGCAATGTTATTGTTAGCGGCAAAATATTTGCCCAATCGGAGGAGTCGCCGCTGAAGTTGCAATCCTTGCTTGAGAAGGATTCAATTGGGGAGCCAATGTACGAGGAGGACGTTGTTTTGTCGCAGAAGGAATTGTACAAGGAGTTGCGAGTTCGTGGCTACGATTATGGGCCAAACTTTCAAGGTTTGCATCAGCTCTCGTTGAACCAACATCGCGGCAAGATTATTTACAATGGAAAGTGGATTTGTTTTGCGGACGCTCTACTTCAGCTTGCAATCATGTCGGTTAAGACGCGAGCATATTACCTGCCAGTAAGGTTCCAATCAATTCGTTGCGACCCCCTTGTTTGGAAGCAAGCTTGCGAGGAGGCGCCAGGCCAGATTGCGGACGCCATTTACGATCCGTTCGTGAACGTTGTCGTTGCAAAGGGTCTCGAGATTCGTGGTTTGAAGTGCTCGTTAGCGCCGCGCAACTTGAACGCACAAGTTCCAACACTCGAATCATACCAATTCGTTCCAAACAGTTCAACAACCATTGACGATTACTCGAGCAAACTGTTGCACGATTATCAGATTGCCTGCGATTACGAGCTCGCTCAGTTGGTGAAGAAGGCGCCAAAGGATCTTACGCTCGCGAGGGAGCTCACGGATCGTTTGGAGCAATCGTGCAAATTGTACACAAAGACGATTGAAAACAGATTCAGGGACACAACACTCGAGGGCACCGAGTTCCTGGCAACCATTCGACAGGTTATAAAACCAATGGTTGAGAGTAATACCTTCCAGAGGAGCGCAGTGAAGGCAGCGCTCGAGGAGAATAGCGTCTTTGAGCGGGATATGCTAACTAATGTTTGCACTAGAGAGCACTTCTTGAAACCATACTTGGACATTGTATTGGAGAACCTGGGCTCATCAAAGCTCAAGGTGTTGGAGGTTAATGCAAGCAAGTCCATAGTTCAAGGCAAAGTGGCTGAGTTCCTACAAACACTCAACGGAATTAGCGATCTTGATTATACGGTTGCACATCCAAACGTCAAGACTTTACCTGGCGAAGTGTTGGCCAACTCGGCAATTAAGTTGCTCGATTGGAACACTAACAAGTCGAGCATGCCAAGCGAGATAAACAATTGCGACTTGATTATTTACAAGGACGTTGACTCGAGCTTAGACGCTTCAGTGGCGCCAAAGCTCGACCACGAGGCCCTTCTAACCTCAATCCACGATAGCATTCGGCCGACAGGTTTTGCCATCTGCTTGTTGCGCGAGGCTTGCGAGCAAGAGCGGGCCTTTTACGCGCTTAGCGGCCATAGCGCCGCCGGGGGCGCAAGCGACCGGAAGAGGTTTGTGGCGCTTGCAAACAAGGTTGGCTTTTGCGTTATTGGCGAACGCGCCTACCTTGGCCACGAGGCCCTTTTATTGCGCAAGTTGGCCGCCCAAAGCTCGGAGGAGAAGCAGGTTGTGATTGAGGTGCGAAACCACGAGTACGGTTGGATTGAGCAGGTTAAGGAGGCGATGGCTTCTGTTGCCGCAAAGGAGGAACCTGAGAGCATTTGGTTGGTGGCCGACGAGCCTCTTAGTGGAATCATCGGCCTTATTAACTGTTTGCGCTTTGAGTCTGGCGGCTCGCGAGTTAGATCTGTGTTCAACTTTACTGGCAAGCCTGGCGCAACTAAGGGTTTATTTGGCGAGCTAGTGAAGATGAATCTAGTCAACAATGTTGTTGCTATGAGCGGCGACAAGCTCCAAATTGGCTCCTATCGTCATTTGCCATTCAACGTTGCAAACAACGACGAAGACTTGATGGTTGAACGGGAGGAGGCTTACCTGAATGTGGTAACGCGCGGCGATTTGACCAGCTTGCGTTGGTTTGAGTCGCCAAACTCGCTTTGGAAGGAGCTGCCGAGCGAGCTACGCCAGCCAAACCAACAACTGTGCCAAATTTACTATGCGCCGCTGAACTTCCGCGACATTATGCTCGCAACTGGAAAGTTGCCACCGGACGCGCTACCTGGCGAGCTTGCGCTCCAGGATTGCATTTTCGGGCTCGAGTTTGCGGGTTGCGACGAGCGCGGGAAGCGCGTTATGGGTTGTGTGCCAGCGCAGGGCTTTGCAACCTCAATTGTGGTCGACGATCCTGAGTTTTTGTGGCCAATTCCGCCCGCCTGGAGCATGGAGGAGGCGGCCACGGTGCCGGTTGTTTACGCAACAGCCTATTACGCGCTCGTGGTTAGAGGCGAGCTAAACGAGGGCGAGTCGGTCCTTATCCACTCGGCTGCGGGCGGCGTTGGCCAGGCGGCCATTAGCATTTGTTTGGCGCGCAATTGTAGGGTTTTCTGCACCGTTGGAAGCCAGGAGAAGCGCGACTTCCTCAAGAAGAGATTTCCCCAGTTGAAGGACGAAAACTTTGCAAGCAGCCGCGACACTAGCTTTGAGCAGCACGTTTTGCGCCAAACCAAGGGCATTGGTGTTGATGTCGTGCTCAACTCGCTCTCTGAGGATAAACTGCAGGCCAGCGTTAGAGCCTTGGGCTCGCACGGTCGCTTCCTCGAGATTGGAAAGTACGATCTATCGCAAAACAATCCCCTCGGCATGTCGGCCTTCCTCAAGAATATTGCCTTCCACGGAATTCTACTTGACGCCCTGTTTGTAACTGGACCAAATGTGCCGCTCATAATTCGCGACCAAAAGCGCTTAGTTTCAAAGTTGGTCGCTGACGGAATTAAGACTGGCGAGGTGCGACCCTTACACAGTGAGGTGTTTGGCATTGACGAGGTTGAGAAGGCGTTCAGATTTATGGCCTCAGGTAAGCACATTGGAAAGGTTATGGTTAAGATTCGCGACGAAATCCTGCCAAGCGATCCAAGGTTTGAGAAGATCTCGTTGCAAGTGTTGCCGAGGACAGTCTTTGATCCGCGACACAGTTACATTATAACGGGCGGTTTGGGCGGCTTCGGCCTGGAGCTCGCCTACTGGATGGTTCAGAGGGGCGCGCGAAAGCTCGTTCTGACCTCCCGAACTGGCCCGCGCGACGCCTTCCAAAAGCTCTCGATTGAGCGATTGAAGCAACAGGGCTGCCAGGTGCTCATCTACACGAAGAGCGTTCAAACTGTATCGAGCGCCACCAAGCTACTGCAGGCAGCCGGCCAGCTTGGCCCAGTTGGGGGAATATTCAACTTGGCCATGGTGCTCAGGGATGCGCTCTTGGAGAACCAGACGGTGGAGAATTTCGACGTTGTTTGCGCGCCAAAGGTGGACGCAACAATTAATTTGGACATTGCAAGTAGGAAGGAGAGCTCAAAGACGCTCAAGTACTTTGTTTGCTTCTCCTCCGTTTCCTGTGGCCGCGGAAACTTGGGCCAAACAAATTACGGATTTGCAAACTCAGTTATGGAGCGAGTCTGCGACCTCAGGCGCCAGGCTGGCTTGCATGGCCTTGCCGTTCAGTGGGGAGCCATTGGCGACGTTGGAGTTGTAACGGAGACAATGTCAACCTCGCACGACATCAACATTGGCGGCACCCATCCGCAGAGGATCCCATCCTGTCTGGCCACCTTGGACAAGTTCCTGAACTCGCGCTTCGCCATTTGCTCCTCAATTGTGAAGGCCGACAAGAAGACTGGCTCCTCGGGCGGCGGCAAGCAGGATTTGCTCAAAGCAGTTTGCAACATTTTGGGCGTGAAGCCTGGAAGTTTGGCGCCGGCAACAACGCTTGCCGAGCTAGGAATGGACTCGCTGATGGGAGTTGAGGTTAAGCAAACCTTGGAACGCGACTACGAGACTATAGTGAGCATTCAAGAGTTGCGCAACTTTACCGTTGAGAGGCTGCAGAGTTTGAGCGGCGGCGGCGGCGGCGGCGGCGGCGCTGCAGCGAGCGGGCCGGGCGCGGCGGGCGGCAAGTCGAGCGGAGGGGCGAGCGCAGACTCGGGCGCTGGCGCAGACGCTGACCAACTTGGCCAGACGGTGGCAGCACAGGCGCCCCACTTGCAGGCGCCAAAGACGGCCGCGGGCGAACAGATGCAAAACAACAAGGCAGCGGCAGGAGGTAAAATGATTGCACCTATGGCAATCTCGTTGCCCCGATTAGATGTGCCCAAGTCAATGTTTGTCGATTTGAACAAGTCTAAACAAGGGCAAGCTGTTTTAATGTTGCCCCCACTGGAGGGACTGTTCAACGTTGTTGAGCCTCTGGCGCAACTTTTGAGCAGGCCAACTGTTGGCCTCAACTGGACCCAGGAGCTGACTAATGTGGCCACAATCGAGGAGGCCGCAAGGATTTACCTTGAAAATTGTAAGCAAGTTGTTAAGGGCGACGATTACGACCTCATCGGTTACTCCTTTGGAACTGTTTTGGCCTTCGAGATGGCGCTCCAGTTGCAGAGGGCAGGAAAGCGAGTTAAAAATCTTATTTTATTGGATGGTTCGCCTTCGCAAATTTATCACGGAATTGAGGCCATGAGAAAGCTTTATGGGGCCAACGACGATGAGGCCAAATTGAACACTGGTTTAGTCTCCTTCATTGTGCAACACGTTCCAGTTGACACCACTGCAACATTACAGGAGCTGGCCTCCATCAAAACGAGAGAGGGCAAATTGAAGAGGGTTGCGAGAATATTTGCTGAGAAGGGCGGGCCAAAGTTGAACCAGAAGACGACGCCCGAGGATATAGAGATGGCCGCCTCAGCCTTTGCCTCAAAGATGCTTATGTTACACAAGTACAAACCCTCGGCCAAGTTCCAAGGCAACTGTTTGCTTGTTAGGGCCGAGGAAACAATTGTTAAGGATTCGAGTATTGATTATGACTACAATTTAAAGGACGCGATCACTGGCCAGTGTCAGGTTCACTCAGCTAAGGGCGACCACACTAGTTTCATCAAGAACGAGCTTGAGTTCATATCGCGCCTCATTGAGCTAAAGCTGAGTCCAGTTTGAACTCGCCGCCCCCCTTTGGTCATGATTAAACTAGAAAAGTTTATTTGAAACTGTTTGCCCGTCTAGACTTCTGCCCTAATTTTCTACAACTAACCCCGCCTCAGGCGTGAATGCGCATTTGCTCCATTATCCAGGGCACAAACTTTGAGACTCGCGTGTAGACGCCCGGCAGGAGGGGCTCGCCGCACTTGACTCCATTTGAGACGATCCCGGCCAGAGTCCAGCGCTGGTCGTTTGGCCGGCGCACAATCAGGGGCCCACCTGAGTCGCCCTCGCAGGCGTCCATGCCGCCCTTCGCAAAGCCAGCGCAAAGGTCCATCTCGGTTATGAGCTTGTCGTGGCCGGCCTTCTTGTACATGGACTGGCAGCGTTTGTTTGACATTATTGGGAGGCGCACGATCTGCAGCGTGTCGGGCAGCTGGCGCTTGTCGAAGTCGGTCAGGCCCCAGCCGGTTGCGTAGCCGTCCAGGCCGGTGAAGTCCTCGTTGAAGGCGGGCAAGCAGATGGGCTGGATGTCCTCCCTGAAGGGCACTGGCTTCTTCAGTTTGATCAGGGCCAGATCGTTTTCCAACGTTTTCGACTCGTAATCTGGGTGCACAATTACAGTTTCAGCCAAAACCTGCATAACCGGACTCTTGCGGTGCCAGCCAGTGTCGATCTCGTTGGCTCCGTCTGGTTGCGCAAAGAGCGGCGACTTGCCGCCAACGCCGGTCACCTTCACGATGGCCGCCATCGCGCTTCCCTCAGGCGGCGGCGCATCCTCAAAGGTCTTGAACTTGCCCAAGATTATTTCGAGCGAGGAAAAGAAGGCCGGCTTGCAATGGGCTGCGGTGATAACCCAACGATGGTTTACCAAAACGCCGCCGCACTTGTTGTAGCCGAGCACGCGAAATAGGTGCGACTCGCGCAGGTGCACAATGAAGGGCACCTCAGCGTAACTTGCGCTCCGGCCGCCAACTATGCGCTCCTGTCGAAGTTCCTTGAGGTTCAGGCCGCAAACTGTGGTTTTCGTCGTGGTTAACTCGGTTAATGGGCGAGCTTAGCGGTTCGTGCGTTGCTCTTGGACTTGCTCGACTACTTACCCTCGTCGGCGCCAGGCGGCGGTGGCGGCGGCGGCAACGCCTGCAGTAGGCCAGTGAGCACCGGGTTTGCTTGGAAGGGAGAGCGCGCGAGTTGGCCCGTTTGGATTTGCGGCGGCGGCGGCGGCGGCGGCGGCGGCGGCGGTGGCGACAGCGGCGCGGCCGCTCGAGCGCGCGAAAGCTCCAGCAAGACGAGCAGCACTTGGAGCACCAAGAGCGAGCGAGCGGGCCAAAATGGCGCCCAAACTTGGCCTTGAGTTCGAATCTGGTTCATGGGGCAAGTTTGGGTCTGTTGGCTGCGTTTGCAAATGGGCCCACTTGTTTGCGGATGGAAGAGTGGCGCCGGCCAAGCGGCTTGATCCCTCAAGGGGCTGGTGCATGTTGGATAAGCATTAAGCGAGTTATGGCGGCAAATTGGTTTACCAAGCGGCCAAAGGGTGGTCTGCGTTTGTGTTTATCGCGCGCGTTCAAGTGGCAAGCCGAGAGGGAGACAAGCTGCAAGCGTTTGCTTAGCTCGCCGCCACTGTTGCCAGGCGGGCGGCTCCCTCCGAGAGAGGGCGACTCTCTCTCTCTCTCTGTCGGCCCTGTCGGCGCCCTGAGCGCGCAAGAGGCGAGAAGCCAGACTGGCTGGCCAGCCAACACAACCCAATGCGACCGCTAGCCCGGCTGGCGCATGCGCGCGCTCGAGCAAATCAAGGCGACTCTGCGCTCTCGGCCGCAGCCTGTCTCTGTTGGGAGGCCGACTCGGTTGCAGTCTTGGCGGAGCTGTCGGCCTGCGAGCGAGTGAGCGAGTGAGCGAGTCGGCGAGAGAGAGAGAAAGTTGCGTTGAACAAGTTTCCGGCGGCGGCGCTCGCATTTGGCGCCGGCGCAGTTCGAGGGACCGGCTCGAGGCTTCCGGGCGGCGAGGCCTTTGCGCGCGCCTGCCGGCCTCGGCTCGCTCGAGGGTCGCGCCAGCTCGAGCCAGGCTGGAGGAGCGAGCGCAAGTGGAAGTGGAAGTGGAGTTGGAGGTGCAGGAGCAAGTGCAAGTTTCAGAGTGCGAGCGAGCGAGCGCGAGAGGGCGCTCAGCCTGGAGCGAGGGCGCCGCTAGCCACGTCATTCGCATTGCGGCCGCTCGCTAATGCCCGCAACGCTTCCAAGCTAGATCCTCGTCCGCGCTCAAAGTCCCATTCCCATTCCCATTGGAAAGCATTTCAAGTGAACCAATCCGCCCCAAGCGAGCCCAAGAGAGGAAAACTCTCTCACGGAGCATCAAGTCGTCGGCGCTCGCGGCCGCTCAAGTGGCTAAACACGCAAGCTTGTGCGCGAGCCAACCACTCGAGCCGCCGAGCTCACAGCGGCTCCAACTAAACTTCAAACTCCAGCGAGAGCCAACACTTTTGGAAATAAACATTATTACCATTATTATTCTTATCATTGCTGCCGCCACTAAGAGCTCCATTTGGGCTCGGCAATCTCGAGTTTGGCTCGCGCTCGTTGCCGCCGCCGCTGCTGCTGCTGCGGCGGCCGCGCCAAGTCGAGTGTCCCAGCGACAGGTGAAGTGTAACCTGGCGCCAATCAATGGAACGCAGCTGTGATCTTTGAGCGGACGCAACAAGTCTCGCCCATTCACTCCAGGCGCCCACTTTGTCGCGGCCGAGCTCCCCTCCGTCAAGCAAGTTGCGCAACCCACTAGAACCAGAACCTGGACAAGAACTTAAACCTGAACCTCGACTCGAACTCGAACCTAAACCCGAATCAAGACACGAAGCTCGGGGTTGAAGTGGACTCGTGGAGCCTCCGTTTGGCTGCAAGGCGGCCGATCGAGCGAGAAGCCGCTGGGATGCGAGCGAGTGACAAAACGAGCGGCGGCTCGCTGGCCTCGAGGGACTCCCTCGCCTGCTCGCTGAGCTCTAGCGGCAAGAGCCTCATCTCGCGCAAGGCAAAGCTAAGGCACCTGCTCGCGCTCGGCCTCTTCATATTTGGTCTCATAATCTGTGTTAGCTCGCTCGCCTGCATCCTCCTCCTGCCCGCCTTTGTCACCAACCAGATTGCAAAGGTAAGTTCAAGCCGCCTAGTTTGTTTGGAGGCTTTGCGCTGTTTCTCGCGACTAAACATCAAACTCTCCTCCTCCTTCAACCAAAAACTAGCGGCTTGTGCTCAAGAACAACTCAATGCTGCTCGAAAAATGGTCCAAACCAAACGTTCCTATGTACTTCAAGGTTTGGGTGTTCAACGTTGAGAACGCGCAAGAGGTGCTAGAGCGGCGGGGCGCGAGGGTGCAACTCAAGGAGCTCGGCCCCTTCGTGTTCCACCTGCGGCGCCAGAAGGACATCGTGTCCTTTGCGGGCGACAACCTCTACTACACAGAGCGAAAGGTCTACCACTTCAGCCCAGAGCTTTCATGTTGTGCCATCAACACCACAGTGACCATTCCAAACATCCCGCTCGTCGCTGTAGTCGACAGGGCGCTCAGCTACAATCTGCCCCTCGTTGGCCGCTTCATTCCAAGACTCATAAACAGGGCCATCCAGTCGCTGAGGGAGCAACTGTTTGTTAGAAAACAAGTGCGCGAAATCCTCTTCGACGGCTACGAGGTCGAGCTGCTGAAGATGGTGTCGCGCGTTGGCTCGCTCGTTGGCTTGCCGCAAACCCAGCAGAGGTTTGCCATCCTGAAGGGCCGAAACGACACCTGGCGGCCGGAGCAGGACGGCGTGTTTGCAATCAACACTGGCGCCCGCGATAGGCGCCAATTCGGGCGCGTTAGCTCCTGGAACTCGTACAAGCAGTTGCCCTTCTGGCCGGCGCAAGCTTGCAACGCCATCAACGGATCCGATGGAACCCTCTTCCCGCCGCCCATAAAAGCGAGCGAGCCGCTCTACATATTCAACGCTGAACTCTGCAGGACAGTGAATCTGGTCTACGAGAGGCCGAGCGACATCAGGGCGATAAAGGCGCTCAGGTTCGTGCTGAACCCGCTGAACTTTGCGCACACCATGTCTGGCGCGCCGCCCACCAGCCGGCGGCCGGGCAGCGCGGGCTCGGCGGCCGGCGCGGCGGCGGCGGCGGCGGCTGGTGCTGCTCGCGCGAACAACCAGCCGGTGCAAGGCGACCTCGGCTCGGCCGCCTCGGAGCTTCGAGCGGCGGCCGGAAGTGGGTCGGTGGACGTGGGCGCGGCGGCGGCGGCGGCCGCTGCAGCCCTGCTTGCGAGCAAGCGCCGCCGCCAGAACCAGAACCAGAACCAAAGCCAGGGCAAGAATCAGCCAGATGAGCCAGCTGAACGGCAACAAAGCGGCCAGGCGCAACAGGAGCGACTTGTGCAGGCTGCGCAGGACGCGCAGGCGCAACTCGACCGGCGCGAAGAGTCGCGCAAAAACCCAAACACCTGCTTCTGCGACAGGAGGAGCACAAACTTGAACGGCGCAAATGTGTGCGAGTTTGACGGGCTCATCGATCTGTCAAAGTGCACTAAACAGGCGCAGGTAATCTTTGGCTCGATGCCCCACTTTTACCAGAGCGACCCGCGCCTCCTGCGCCAAGTGGGCGGCTTGCAGCCAAACGCAAGCAGGCACACCACCTACCTCGACATTGAGCCGGTAAGTAGCGCGCCTGTGCGCCACCCTCGGCGGCCGCAAGCCTGGCGCCGGAAATGCTTGAGTGTTAGTGCGAGTGCGGGGGGGGGGAAGAGAGCGAGAGTGGCGGTTGCGTCACTTGCACTGGCTCCAGTTGGCCTGCAGAGCCTTGCTCGGCCAACAATGGCGCCGCTCACCTGTCGCTGGCGGCCGAATCAAGAGCGCGGCTCTTAATTGCTTTCTTGTGCTCTTGTCGCAGGCGGGCGGCTCGCATTGAGCGGCCGGCCGCCAGCGAGTCGAGTGGATGCGGGCGCCAAGGTTGTCGCCTGCAACAATGTTGCCAGAGCCTTGAAAGGAACTCGCTCTTGGCGCCAGCCAGCCAGCCAGCGCAGACAGTCGGCCGGCCGGCTGAGGTCACTCGGCGAGCGGCCTTTGGCGGCCGGCAGGGCTCTAAAACGTTGTTGGATTATATAAATGGAAAGGACGGAAACGGCAACACAATCAGCCGGCTCGCCGCCAAGGCAACCTGCAAGGTGTCGCGCGCGCCTGTTGCGCCGCCAAGCTCGAGCTCGACTCGATTCAACTCGACTCGGCTCGACTCCAATCCAATCAAATCCGCTCCACTCTACTCGACTAGACCCAGACCCAGACCCAGA
>Ga0268249_1000582_pt1 | contig 14109 bp, 13 predicted proteins | sample AgamicAtPe_FD_200257 | JGI IMG/M metagenome (GOLD analysis project Ga0268249, IMG submission 200257) | Agave microbial communities from Guanajuato, Mexico - At.P.e (v2) (version 3) | ecosystem: Host-associated > Plants > Phyllosphere > Phylloplane/Leaf | place: Guanajuato, Mexico | collected... | reverse complement strand
CAGCTCAGTCCAGCTCAACTCAACTCAACTCAGGTAGCCAAGTCGAGCGAGCGGCCAGCCCGAGCTGGCTGCTTGGCTGGTCGTGAATTAGTTTAATTACAAACTGCGCCAAGAGCACAATAAGCTGGAGGCGACCGCGCGCGACCGAACGAGCGAATGAATTAGGGAACAAGCGAGACCTCTCGAATTACCTGCCCAATCCAAGCGATCTCATCTCCACTCCGCTCGCCAAACATCGCCAATCCTCCTCCTCCTCCTCCTCCTCCTCCAACCCAACGAGGCGGCCGCCCTTCTGTGTGAACTTTGCGCGCGAGCATCCGCTTTGAATATCATTGCGTAAGAAGGCGCCGATCGCCTTTTGGCGCCAATCAATCATCGGCTCCCCTCGCTCGCAGAGGCACACAAAGGTGGCCAGGAGGCGGCGGCGGCCGCGCCAACGGCAGCGGCCACTTGCGGGCGCCGCCAATTGGACTCGAGCTGGACTGCGCCGGACGGACTGGCCTGGACTGGACTGGAGGCAGACCGGACGAGACAAGACGGGAGCGTCGGGAGAGGAAGCCACTTTGTTGGCACGATTGTTGTTGCGGGCCCATCTAATCAAAGCGGCCGCTCGGAGCGGCGAGCACTGTTGGCCGAACTGGCGCCCATTGCGTCTTCATCCGGCCGCCCGCTCTTGGCGCCAGAGGGCCGCCAACTGCTGGGCGTCGGCCGCCAGTTCTCACGGCCAGGGCGGGGGAGGCAAAGGATTGCGTTTGCAAGCTCGAGTGGCCCTATATGAGCGGTGTCGTGTGTCTTGCGCGGCCGAGCGAGCGCGAGCCCTGCGCAGCTCCGTCTGCCTGCCCGCCCGTCCGCCTGTCTGTCCGTCCGTCCGCCTGTCCGTCCGCCTGTCCGCCTGTCCGCCTGTCCGGCCGGCCGGCCAACTGGAGGCGCGCGCGACAATTACTCGCGGACAATCATTTCGTGCGCAAGCAACCTGCTTGTTCATGCACACAATCGATCTGGTTGCGCCGCCGCCGCACTGGTTGCGCCACTCCAGTGCGCCGATCGAGCCGCTCGCGGGCCGAGCTCAAGCCCAAGCCCAAGCCCAAGCCGAGCGAGGCCAGCGAGAGGCAGCGGCGGCGCCTCCAGTTGGCCAGCCAAGCAAATCGCCGCCAATGAAATCAGCGGGCCACAATCGGAGGGCCGCTGTCATTAGAGGCAGGTGCGCGCAACCTGTCCGCCCGCCGCCAGCCACTCGCCGGCGCCGCCAGCCAGGGGCGGCTCAATGGCAGCACGGCAACCTCCTAATTAGATTGCCTCGTCCCCGCGACCGTCCGCGAGCGAGCGAGCGAGCGGCCCGCCGAGCGTCCGGCCCCGAAAACGCTCAATCGGCGGCCAAACAATCGGCCACCGCGGACCACACAAATCGGAAGCTCCCGGCGGCGGCGGCGGCGGCGGCAGAGGAAGCGGCGCATTGTTGTCGCCGGGGAGGCAAAGTGAGCGCCGTTATGCCATCGGCGCCGCTCCAACTTGGGCGCGCCGATTTCCTGTCGACCTCTCGGCGGGTTGGCCCACTCGCGCCGCTTCAATTCGGGCCAGAAGTGGACTCTGCAGGCTGGCTCAGCGCCGCACTCGCCGCTCGGCTCCAATGGGCCGATCTAAGCGCAAGATAAGGGCCAAGGAAGGGAGGACATCTGCATTTGTGTGCTTGCTGCCGGCGCCACTGTCATTAGCGCCGGCCAAGTCTACCTTTATTCGCCCCCATCAACTCGAGCTCGCTCCTCCACTTTGACTCCAACTCACACTCACACTCCAGCTCAGACTTCAGCCCCAACTCCATTTCCTTCTCCATCTCCGTCTCCATTTACATGTCAGCCTCCAAGCTCAGACCTCCGCTCCTGTTCCGCCCCCGACTTGAAGGGGCGGCCAGCCGCCAGCTCCACAGGTGCGCTTCCCAAACCTCGGCGGCAGGCGCATGAAAACCGGCTGAACGTTGCGCAAACTCTTGTGCCCGATCCGCTGCTCCTGGCTCCTGCTCGGCCGCTCGCCGGCCGACCTCGCCTCGGCCGCCGCCGCCGCCGCCGCCGCCGCCGCCGCCGCCTCTGTCCGCGCCTCTGCTTCCGCCGCCACCTCCGCCTGCTGCTTGCGCGAGCTGAGCCAGCGCAGGTAGTCCGCGCGCGCGAGCAGGGCGCGCAAGGTGGCTCCGTCGCCCGTCGAGCTTGATGGAGCCGTCGCGGCTTCCTCCTCTGCCGCCTCCTCCAGTTGATCCGGTCCGCCGAGGCTCCAAACCTGCTTGAAGTGCTGCTGCTGCTGCTGCTGGCTGAGCGCGAGCGCCGCCAGCCAGCTCAGTAGGATCACCATGAGCGTCTTCATTGTCCTCCTCCACCGCCTGCAAGTGTGCGAGTGAGCCCCCGAGCGAGCCGCCCTTCTGGCGGCCGGCCGAGCGAGCGAGCAACCTGAGCGACACTCAATCTAATTGACCAATCAGCGCCACTCTGACGGGCGGGCGGCGCCAAATCAATCAGCCGCAGCCTCGCCTGACCCCCACCGTCGGCGGCCGACAATTAATCAAGCGCGAGGATGGCCGCTTTGTCGTTGTCGCCGGCCGGCAATCGGTGCCATATTGTACCTGCGCGGCCGGGCCAGCAGCAGCAGCATCATCAATAACCGCGTCCGGCCGCCCGGCTGCAGCTGCGCGCGCACGGCCGCCCCAACTCCATGGGCGCCGCCGCCGCCGCTGACCTCGGCCGCTCGCGTTCCAGGCGCTGGAAGTGGCCGCCGCCGCAGCCGCCGCAGCCAGCAGCAGCAGCAGCAGCGGAGGGATGATAATAATTCCCCTAAATGATATCATCCCGCGCGCGTGATTAACGTGCACCACACCAAACAGCGCGCAAATTGCTACCTTTTCATCGGCAACCTCACTCCACTTTTGTCCAAACTTCCACTCCCAAGTTGCTCTCCTCGTCGCCGCTCGCAGCCTCGGCGGGCTCCTCTCTCTCTCCGCTCGCATTCGTCACAGTGAGTTTGTGTTTTGCCACGGCGCAAAAGTTGATTGATTTGAGAAACTTTTGCCCCGAGAAGCCAGCCGAGAGCCCGAACTTTGCCTCCTTCCTTCCTTCCGTCCGCCCGCCCGCCCGCCCGCCCGCCCGCCACTCCGCCCTTTCCGGCTCCGCGAGCGCTCCCATAATGAGGCCGGCGCTGGGGCTTCGTTTGTTGTAATTTATCATCGGCTAGCGCGCGCTACTCCATCGGCAGCGTCGTGTCCAGTTGTCAGCGAGTCAATTGAACCGTTTGATTGAGCGGACAAATTGAGCGCGCTCGGCCCTCCAGGTAGGCGGCCGCTCCTCGAGCCAAAAGTGGTCCAAGCAGCGTCGACAAGGAGGGCAGCAGCAGCAGCAGCAGCAGCAAGAGCAACTCGCGCGCCAACAAAGCCGCCACGAGAAACCGCAAATTTGCCGGCCGACCAAACAGCAAGCGCCGACCACCGGCAATGCGCAGGAATTCGAACCGCCTAGTTTGAGGTTTGAACTCGCGGCTGGGCCAGGTAATGATCGGCGCAAGTGGCCTTATAATGAACTCTTTGGCCTCCTTGTCGCTCCCGCTCGTCCGCTCGCTGCCGCTGGCCTCCGTGGGCCGGGCTGCGCGCGCGCCTCCACGCGGCCGATAAATCATCGGCCCGCTCAGTTAGGTCACCCTGGCGGCCGACTTTGGAAGCAGCGGGCAGTCTCGCCCCTGAACCCGCAATTGAAGGCCCCATCCGGGCGAGCGGAACGCGTCTCTGCTGCGTCTCAATTAGTGGAAGTGGTCCAGTTTCGTGCCAGCTAAACGCAAGCTCAGCGCGAGCCGCGCGCAGAGCTGGTAGCTCCATCGTGACCGCGCAATAAAGGCGCCTCCAATGCTCTGCGAGCGGGACACTTGCACAAAGTAGAGCAAACACACGACCAAGCGAGCTGGCAGGTGATATAAATCATCTACCTGATGCCGCTCTCGATCGAGCGCAAACAATTCATTGTGTTGCGATTAAAACAGAAAGTTGAATCAACCAAACCGTCGTTCAATCTTATACAACATTCAGAGCGACGACAGAGGAGCAGCTCGGCGGGTTGGATTCGAACACGAGCGCTAGCAGGAGGAGGCTGAGCTCGATTCCGTTGGTTGACCAGCAAGCCAGCCGGCGGGCAGCCAAGAGCGGCGGAGGATTCTATTAATTAGAGGTTAATTTATGAGCGCTCGCTCGGCCAGAGGGCTGCTTGCTGTCCTTGGGCGCCGATTGCAGCGCCCTGCTCCTGTCGGCGCCCCAATTTGTCTTCATTACTCGGCTCGGCTCGGCTCGTCTCGTCTCCTCCTCCTCCTCCTCCGAGAGGCCGGCCGCCTAATTCATGGTTAGCCAGCCAGCCAGCCAGCCCGCAAACCTGCGGCTAATCTGCGCGCCCGCAAGCCCAAAGGGGGAGGCCAAGTCGCCGCTCGGGCCCAACGGCAGCCAACAAAACTCGATCGGCCATTCGTCTTCGTCAGCCAGCGAGAGTGGCCAAATCAGGCAGCGAAGGTAAAGGATTCCACCCTCTCGGCTGGCCGCCGCTTGATTAATGATCCTGTTCGCGCGCGAAAGCCGCCCGCTTCAACGATAAACGAAGTCAACGAACTCGAACTTGAACCTCAACAAGCGGCGCCGGCGGCGAGTTCCTTTTGCGGCCGCCGGAACGAGAGTGGCCGCTGCTTATAGGTGAGCGCGAGTGATGCAAATGGACCAGTTCGGAGCCAGAATTGTTGCTGATGGGAAACGGAAAAGGTGATTCGCGCGCGCAAATGAACCGGCGGCGGCGGCGGCGGCGACTACGACGACGACGCCAATTGCGCCAGCTCCAGGGTCAGCGGGCCACTAAGCGGCCGCTTGGGAGTGCAGTCGTGAGCTGGGATAATTTTCATCGCAAATCTACCTGGCCAGCAGGGCGGTGGTGGCGGTCGCAGCGGCAGCGAGAGAAGCAGAAGCAGAAACAGCAAACATTTGGCCGATGGGACAGATACGAGCAGCCAGCCGGGCCGGTCGACTGGCAACGCGCTCAGCCAACACTTTCCCTACAAGCGACTCCGGCCGGCTGCTGCGCTGAGGGCCCCAGCAAGAGAGTGGCCCCCATTGTGGGCGGTTGCAGGCGAGCGGGAGCCAGATTTTTATCGTTCGCTCAGAGCGAGAGGCCAAAGCCAATTGTCTCTGGCAGTAAAAACTTATCAACAGGTAAACAAGCGGAAGGAGACTCGAGCCGCTAATCAGCTTCGGCCATCTTTGCCATGGGCACAGCTTCGTCTCCCCGCGCCAGTCAAGTGCTGCTGAAAACTACTGTATTTTGTGTGCACGTCTCTCTTTGCTCCAGTTTTGGAGCCGAAGAAGGGAAATTTAGATTAGCCTGCGCTGATGACGGCCGATGGTGATTCTGGTTCAAATTTTGGAAGGCCAGCCAGAAGATATGCGTTGGGCCTCCTTTTACGAGCTGTCGACACTTTAGACACAATTGGCCCCTCGCGCGCTGCCAATCTCGCTCAAAGCTCCCGAAAATTTTTAACCTCATTCCGATGCCAAAAAGGCGGGTCTAAATGGCCGATAGTCATGGCAACGATTAACACAGGCTGCCATACTCTCATTGTTTTGCGCCGGCGCTGCCATTTATTGAGTGAAATATGACTTCCATTATCGTACACATGCACGATCAAACACCATGACTAACCATATGCGCAAAGCCTCCCTTAATTTTGGTGCTGCAATTTTGTCCAATCTAAACTCTAGATTTCGTCGAAAACCTTAACCCAAACAAGATGATGCACTTCATGCTGCTATTTAGTCGCCAAGGCAAATTGCGCCTACAAAAGTGGTTCACCGCTTATCCCGAGAAGCAGAAGAAGAAGGTGATCAGAGAATTGGTTGCTCTCGTTTTGGGCCGAAAGCCAAAGTCATGTGCCTTCATTGAATGGAAAGACCTCAAAATAGTATACAAAAGGTATGCGAGCCTTTATTTCCTGGCAGCCATCGAGAGCGAGGACAACGAGCTTCTGACCCTAGAGATCATCCATCGCTATGTTGAGGTTCTGGATAAATATTTTGGCAGCGTGTGCGAGCTAGATATCATCTTCAACTTTGAGAAAGCTTATTTCATCTTGGACGAGCTGATTTTGGGCGGCGAAATCCAAGAGACGAGCAAAAAAAACATCCACAAGGTCATTTCATCGCAAGATCTCATGCAGGAAGAGGAGACCCCTCACGGTTTCTTCAACGAATACGGTCTAGGTTGAGCTGATCTACTCGAACAAGTGGTCTTTAGCTCCATGAAGTTCACATCAATTCCGATCCAATTCAAACGGTCACGAACAAATCACACTAGTCTCAGACAGTCAGCTTGATGCAACCCTCTATAACTCTAAGGAATAAGAGCTAACAACAGAAACAGTAACTTGTGTTTAAGCCATTGGTAACTCTTATTACTAAATTATCTTGTCTTAGCTCTCTATCTGCACTTTGAGGTACCTCTAAAATTGGTCTCATTTCAACGTGCTCAGAGAAGAGGCTAGGAATTCTTTCGTTATTACAACTAGCTTAGAGTAATTTTCTACTGTTAAGCTATCTTGCAGAGATCTATCCAACATTGAAAGTAGGTCTTTGGCCAGACTAGTGGCCTTATCTGGATTTTGTGACACCAGGTTTGCAAGATCCGTGTTCTCGGCCAAAATGGTCTTCAGCTCAGCTTTAAGCCTGTTCCGCAAGGATGCGTTGAATAGTTGGTACAAAGAAGAGTTTATAACAGACGAGAATTTGCCAACTAGTTGCGACAGTTCATTCAAACAAGTGACCGATTTCTCAATGTGATTAGTTTGCTGCTTCTCCACCACGAGTAACGACGTTTTAAGTTTAGGTGTATCAGCATCAAGAATACCTCGTAACGTTTGAATGTAATCGCAAGCCTTGTCCAAGTTGTTCAAGGCAGAAAAGTATTGCATTTTGGCTAGCTCTAATTCGCTGGCCGATTGTAAATATCGGCTAGATTGGATGGCGCTGTAAGCTTGACTTATGTCAAGATTCTTGGCTGTAAATGCTACCGAATAGTATTGCTGATTCTTCAACCTATCCTCCAAGACCTGGCAAAAGGTTGACTCTAATAAGGCAACACAATGGTTTATGATTGCGCAAAACACTTCATTGCTCTTGGTAGACACCGCTCGTTTCGTACACTTTTTGATAATGAAGAATATATCGTCCAACATACTAGATACGAAACAAGATGAAGATTCAGAATCGATCTGATCTACCATGATGGCCTTCCTTGAGGATTCATTTAGGTAAAACTGTTCCAACATAACATAGATGCCACCGACTTCCTGTACTAAATGGTTGAGCTCACATTCCAAGCAGACCAGGTTGTACAATTCTAATAAATTCTTGTGCTTCTGAGCTTCATTCTCTGTTTTCGAGTCTAGATCATCCTTGATGCGTTGAACGATGAAATTTAAATAAACTTCGCTCCTCGAAATGATGAGTGATATCTCACTCAGAATGTTGTCTACACTTCTTGGATCCAACTTGGATTGGCTGGGATTAGGGGCTGCGGTTTGCAATGAGGTCATCGGTGTTTGGTGGGAAACTTGCAAGGAGGAATTTCTGACCATCTTGGCCACATACTGAAGTTTAGTTTCATTACGAAACTCTTCCAAAATCTTCCTACTCAAGCGATCACATTCTCTTTGGATAACCCTGATCACATTAATTAAATAACCCGGCCCATAGTAAGTCTCAATCAGGGGCTGATGTAAATCGATCAACTTGGCGATATTCTCGTACAGAGCTGCTAGCTTATCTGCCTGATTAATCTGCTTTGACCTGAAGGTTTCATCGATTTGGGGGTCGACTATTTTGCTTCGTAAGTAGTCAGCATACCTCTTGAGACCGTCTTGGTGTTCGTTGAGCATTGGGAAAATTTTTAAAAATCTCTCTATATCTTTCTTGTTATCATCAGCAACAGCTTGGGCAAAGTTTTCTTGACAATCCCTCAAAAGTCTTCCCCGAGCTTCATCCAGCTCTTCGAGTGCTGAATTCATAAGTTTTGGATCAATTATTGACTCTTCCTCACCTGCCCGATCTTCGCTATCATTGTGGTCCATGACGAGGTTTTTCGTGCGTTGTTTCGGAATGCGATGGTCTGATAGTATGCTAATAGTCCGTTGTAGCTCGCTCTGGTTGATAGAAAGGAACCGCTTAATGTTCATTGCAGCCTCTTCGTAATTATTAGTCTCAAGAGCCTTTCGCACTCCGACTCTACAAGTTTTCAAATCCAGAATATCACCGACTTTTGAGAGACAGTCGTCCAATCGAGCTTTAGCCAAATCGATACGCCTGACTTTACTGCAGACATCTTCCACGAGCTCGGAGGCAGCATCAACAAGCGAGGAGAGCTTTTTAGTATCCTGATCTATCTTATTCATGTCTGGTACATGATTTCGAAGTTGATCGATTAGTCTGATATAGTTCACCTGCTTCTTGAATAATTCTTCTGTCTCCTTGACAAGCTGAACCTCTTGATGAGACAGCTTCTCCAACGCTACCTCTGCATCTTCGAGCAACGTTGATTTCACGGGTTCCATCTCACCTAATTGTGCGTTCATCATGATTGCAAATCGGACTTGTTGTTGGCTTCAAGTATTTAACAAATTTTTAATCCTCTCTTCGTCATCATCTTCAGAATCCTCAAGCTCGACTGGCCCAAACTCTTGTGCCGCCTGAGCTAACCTTTCCTTGACAACCCTGTTAGCTGCAAGCAAATCCTTCAATCCCTGCTCCAAAGCGTCGAGAGCTTCACCCTTGTAGACTTGTACTTGAAAATTTATTTTTCTCTCGTTTGGATGAGGCAGAGCATAACCACAAAATTTAACCTCAGGATTCTTTAGTATCATATGTCTGAGGGCGTTTCCAAGAGTATGATCCTCATCCAATAGTTCGAATGTTGCACAACGACCTTGGTCTTCGGTGTTGAGGACACGAAATCGGCCACCGGGAAATTCTTCGCTGCAATCTTGGACCAAATTCATAATATCATTTGACGGGATGATTTCTCGGTACATGCAAGTAGTGGGGGTAGTTTAATTTAACAGAGTGTTCTTTTAGATCTATCGAATGGGGTTCGTTGGCCAAAGGCGAGCCAATAAGAGTATTAGGCACGAGCTCGCAAGGCCATGTGGCTCTTTTCCTCTGCAGCGTTCACCTTATGGGCACAGCGCGCACAGCTGTCCGAGTTGCGGAACATCTAGACAAGCGTCCCCCCAGCTAGCTCCGTATCATGGACGACCACTTGCGCCCCTTTTAGGGCCACTTCGATAGGCAGGAAGCCCATCGGTGAAGCCTCCATCTCCAACCAACGCCCACTGTATGGATGAAACCACGCAATCCGCGAGAGGACCTAATTTTGTGCCAATTAGATGCTCACCTCGTGGGGCCGGACAATTGCTGCCCCCTCGAGCGCGCAGAATCCCCCTCAAATGGGATCGCTCGTTGCAATTGTATTCATCTACGTTTATCGCTATGGTTGGCCCACACTAGCAAGCCGCGACTAAGCCATCGCTAGCTCGCACCAAATCTCCATGTCGCTGTAGCTCCTGGCTAGGCCAACAGGCGGCCTGACTCACCGCCACTGCCGCCACCACCTCAACCACCAGACTCAGCAGCTAAAGCTCGCATCCGTTTATCTTACTGGCTCGCCAATTGGGGGCGCAGTCGCAGTTTGGGCCCCTCATTGCGCTGGCGCCCATGTACACGATGAAATCCGCGGCTTAGCCGGCTTAGCTGAGTTACATGGGCGCCTCTGGCCCTGGCCTATCCAGAGCAACGGCACCAGCAGCTACAACAACAATGGATTTAGCTTCATTTGGTGCTAGGAGAGCAAGGCAGCGAAAGGGAGGGAGAGAGAGAGAGAGAGGGAGAGCGCACATTTCGCTCGTATGTTATGTTAGAGGTCTACTAGACACCATGAAGCTACACCTTTGATGGCTGAGGCGAGAGTCGGTGTCGGCACATTGGCTGAGTAAACACGAGTTCCACTCGACTTGGCCCCAAGAAGAGGAGCTTCCCTCTCTAGGCGCTGCTCCTTAGCTTAGAGTTTCCTGGCCAAAGCTGGGCGAGCAATGAGAATGTGAGCTTGCAGATGTTCAAAACTCGCCAACATGTTGACCCTTTGCAGCGAGCACCGGAAGGGGACAAGTGAGAGGCAAGCGAGAGGGCTGATGGGTGCGAGTCTGTGCATTAGAGGAGGACACTTGCGCGAAGAGTTGCCGCCGCGAATGGGAAATTTAGTTGCTATAAACCAAATTTTGTCAAGTGTTTGAGGGGAGTCTATCGTCCGGGCAAGATTTGTTGTTTCTTGCAAGATTTTACAAGCCGATCCGGATAGAGTTTGCCTTCCAACTGGAGAGCGATAAGGCCAAGATGAGCCATTCAAACCGGAATAGCAGCAGCACTGGCAGCGGAACCAGCGTTGGCAGAGGCATGACTGCCAGCTGGGCCCAGATGAGCGCCACAAGCCAGCCCACCGGCCAGCTGGACATCAGGCAAGGCCAGACGAGCTCTGCAGCGAGTCCCGTTGGCCTGGCGGCCGTTATTGCTTCCGGCTCTGGGGGGCCAAACTCAACGTCGGGCTCGTCGTCCATTCAGAGCAGCGAGGAGATGGTCTCGGCGCCCTCGAGTTTGGCGGGCAGCCTCGGCGGGCCCCAACTCTTGGCCCAGATTATGGAGCAGCCGCGCCAGGTTACTGAGGGGCAGCAATGCGGCGAGGAAGAGCAACAGCAGCAGGAGGAGGAGAATAGGAAGTTACGTTTGCAATTGTACGTTTTTGTTTTACGTTGTATCTCTTACCCATTCAATGCAAAACAAACAAACACCGCCGACCTCCATCATCGTCATCAGCAACTAAAATTGAGAAAGGCGCAATTGGAACAAATCGTACAACTTCATACCAATTTCATAAGCTCGCCCGGTTCCTTCGCTCCGGCTCGTTCGCCTCATCAGCATCTAACATTGACAAGTTTGCAATTGAAACAGTTGGACGAACTTTACGAACGGTGTCATATAACTTTCAATAGAAAATTTTTACAAAATGAACGGATGAGATTGTTGGTCGAATCTGAGTGCTGCAGTCAACAAGATTTTCGCGAATTATTCAGACAAAATGTTGAACAAATTTTAAAAGAATCGCAAATATTTTCAGTCAACCACACAAAACAAACCAGCTACGGCTTGAGTTGCGGCTTGAATCGTTTGTCTGCCGAGGGTGAAAATGATTACTTGAATACTCTTTTAGCAAGCAAGGATGTTGTTGTCAACTCATGGCTGATTAAATTTGAATCCATCATACGCGATGATCAGTCCGATCAAGCAAGTTCAACCAGCTCAACGCAACCAACAGACCCGCTCGGCTCAACTCAAGCCGCTGGCACCTCAAGCCAGTCGTACGCACAGCAGCAGCAACAACAACAACAACAACAGCAGACCTTCAGCAAGGAGCAACTGTATCAGATGTTCCAAAACATATTGAACATCAAAAAGTTCGAGCACCAGCTCCTTTACAACGCGCTCCAGTTGGACTCGGCCGACGAGCAAGCGGCGGCCATTCGGCGCGAGCTCGATGGACGCGTTGCAAGGATTGCAGAGCTCGAGAGGAACAAGAAGCTGATGCCAAAGTTTGTCCTGAAGGAGATGGAGAGTCTCTACTTGGAGGAGACAAGAATGGCGGTGAACAAGCTTATGGTTAATCTGGACAGTTTGCCTGTGATGAAGGGAACAAGCAACGAATCGCGCGGAGTCTATGGGTTGCAGAAGTTTCGTCGCTACAATAGCAGGTAAGTGGATTGGCGGCAGCGAGTTGCCCTGACTCGACTCGTCGGCGGACGCTAGGTTTGCGTCTGCGCGCTGTTTTAAACCGGCCAGGGGGCCAAACTAGACCGACAAACGGACGGACGGACGGACAGGCGGACAGGCAGACACTGAGTCATGACAGTTTGAGCGGCCGGGCTGCTTTTATTGGCAACAAACTCGCTCGGTCCATTACGAGCGCGTTCGCCTCTATGCTCGCCCAAACTCGTCGGCCCCGGCGAAGAGCGGAGGCCGACCAAAACAGGACCGAGCCCGACTAAAATTAGGGGCGCTCGCTTCTGGGCGCCCAAATTGAGTTAGCGCCAAATGGTGGCTTGGGTTTGCGCTCCGCCAGCACGCTAGTCTGGTGCGGCCTCGCTTCCGGTGCCGCATCGGCCATCTTATGCGCCCAAAGTGGCTGTAAATTAGCCTTGCGAGCAATGACAAATGCGATCCCAAAGCGCTGCATAGCCGAATGCAACCCACTCCAGCTATCTCGCCCTCCCTGTCTGCTCCAAATCTGCATAACAAATGCCCATTCGAGCAGAGCGAGCGCCAACTCGTGGGGCTCGGAAGCAAACGGAAGCCAGCTCACCCCGCTTGGGCCAAATCAAGCGGCCGCGCTGATTGCGAACGGCTCATCACGTGCATTCGGCCTGTGGCCGCAAGTGTTTGTTTGCGCGTCAGCCAGGTGATGATTGATTTGCTGTCCGGGCTGCAAATGGGGGCTGGTCGGCCCACTTGTCCCGGCCGCCGGCGGCCAGCAGGGGTGGCCGCTTTCAGGGGCTTGCGGGGGGAGGGGGCTGCTCGCTGGCCGGGCGGCCAGTTTGCGTTGTTTACGGCGACAGCTCGCCCGCTGGGAGGGAATCCCCATCTCACAAACCCCCAATCTGCTCGCCCACTTGCCGTGCGCGCAATATAATTGAATCGTATTGGCCAGGTGCTCGCCTTAACTGCGAACCCATTCGAAGGCGCCAGATCCAATCAGACTCTATCGCCCTCCCGGCGACCAGCTTGCGGTGGCCAAGCTCGGCTAGGTTTGCGAGCGCAGGATTTAATCTTGGCCGCGGGCAGCGCACACGCCCATTGAAGCCAATCCGCCAGCCCGGAATGGGCCGAACTCAAGCCGAAGAGTTGGGGACGCCGACACCTCGGCTGGTTGGCCGCATGAGGAGTTGTCAATCATTCCGTTGGCCCCTTTGTTCTAGAACCGCATCCAATATCCGCCGGCCAAATCAAACTGATTGATGGCGGCTCCTTGGCCAACTCGCGAGTCTGCGCACGATTTGGGGGGCCAACTTTGACCTTGAGGGGGGATCAGCCGGCCAAGATCCAATTTGGATTCGGGCTTATGACGCCAATAAGTTCATATTGCGCTCACACACACACACACGAGCTCATGCTCATGCACTCGGGGAGGACACGCACGCCGAGGGGCCAACACGAGCCAGCTGAGAAGCCAGCCAGCCAGCAAGCGCGAGCTGCAATAAAACATCGGCCGCCGACTGGCTAAGCGGCGCCCGCTCGAGGCTCTTGCTCTGCGGCCAGCCGCCTTTGCCGGGCCGGCGGCGCCCAGATAGCGATCTCAAGCCGCGCCTCCAGATGGAAGGCGCCGCAGTGTGGGCTGTAAAGCACAATGGGCTTATTGTGAGCTCAGCGCTGGCGCCACCGCTCGGCCTGGCCCATTATTATGGGCGACACTTTTATCACTACCGGCGGCCGCGCAACAGTGGCGGCCTATCTTCGAGTGGCATCTGCCCGGCCTGGAGCGCCCACTTGGAGCGCTCTTATCGAGCTCGCGCGGCCAGCTTGCCGGCCAGAGCGGCCACTGGGCTGGGGCTGGGGCTGGGGCTGGGGCCGTGGCGCGCCGCCCGGCCGCAGCCAGGTTGGCTGCGCGTTCGGGCCAGCGCGTTCAATGGGCCCGAGTTGATGGATTGATTGATTTACTCGGGGGATTGGCGCCGGCCAAAGGGTTCGAGCCGGGCCGGGCCGGGCCGAGCGGAGCCCAGAGCCGAAGCAGAATCGCGGGCCCGCTGAATTTGGCTTGCTGGCCAAGCTCGCACTCCGCTGAGCCAGCCACTCTGGGGCCCAAATCCCACTGGGCGCCGCCGCCGCCAGCGCGCGCGCCCTTCCGCTCGCTGGCCCCAAATGAGCTGCCATCCGGGCCAATGGAGTCGGCCATCAGTCAGAGCTGATTGACTAATCTGGGATGCAAATGGTGAGCGGGCGGGCGGCCAATTTGTCGGCCGAGC
>Ga0268249_1000581_pt1 | contig 14112 bp, 4 predicted proteins | sample AgamicAtPe_FD_200257 | JGI IMG/M metagenome (GOLD analysis project Ga0268249, IMG submission 200257) | Agave microbial communities from Guanajuato, Mexico - At.P.e (v2) (version 3) | ecosystem: Host-associated > Plants > Phyllosphere > Phylloplane/Leaf | place: Guanajuato, Mexico | collected... | reverse complement strand
AACGCCACCGTATTCAGCGGCCTCTGAACTTAGTTCAGGGTGCGTAAGTCGTCCTAACTCGGTTAGGTGACCTTCATAGCATGGTATCTCAGAATTTGATGCTCGTGTTTTAACCCTTGTTCTGCATTCATAGTATCAACAATTCCAAGAATCTCTCCCCGCTCCTAAAACTATATTATTTGAATGATATTTATTGTTCTGTTTTATATGATACATCACTTTCCAGCTAGAAATTTATCCATATCTTATTATTTTCCAATCGTTTCTCTCTGCTCATCTACTTCATCTGCACGGCTCTGCATAAAGTGTTACGTAGTTCCTCATCTTCGTAAAATTCGATCGGCACATCCATTTTCTTCAACTCGTTCACAAGTGCGTTTACGAAGCTGGGACAATTTGCGTCTTTCGCTCTGTGGCCATCCCTGCGACAGTTGCTGCATCTCCTTGTTTTCGATCTGCAATCCTTGCCATCGTGCCCCTTACGTCCGCATTGTATGCAAGTCTTCCCATCGCATTGATGGTTCCCGATGATGAAGCAATCCTTGCACTGCCATGGTCGTGAATTAACCCTCAACACCAGTCTTATCTTGGTCCCAGTTTCCAAGTTCACGTAAGGGATGGAACCTCCCATGTTGTCAAATAAATGCTTAAAGGCTTTCGAGTCCACCCTGAAAAGTATGTTGCGCGATCTAGTGACCGGATTGACCTTTCCCTCTTTGAACTCTGTTAAGTTCCCAATTCCCTTCAACTCTGTTTGTAGAGTTTTTTGGATCCTATCGGCCTTTATGTTTCCGCGCACGTTGTTTATTTCGATTCTTACTGGCTTCCTGGTAAAGTGCATCCCGTCTTTGTTGGGTTTCAAAACCAAATCTTGCAGCCCCATTCCCGAGTCCAGTCTGATGTTATCCAGGAACCTATTCTTCGCTTCCAAACTAGTGAATTGACAGTAGGTGAACTCCTTGTCCTGCCAGTACGTACCATGTAACTGGTTGTTCGGTTCCACCCATTTGGTTTCGATTATTTCAACAATCTTCGAATGATCGTGTGTGCTATCATGTTTGATCGTAACTGTTGCCTCTCTGAGTGCTTTCTCGCGCTTAGAATTCGCCCAGATTGTCTCCTTGAGCGTATCTTTGCTGTTTTTGTTGCCAATCATGTGCTCCAAATTGGTGGCCTTCTCGTTGATCACATCTAGGATGCTTCCAGTAGCCTGATGGTCGTTGTTGTTGGCCATGTTGAGCTGATTTTTCTAGCTATTTCCGGATGCTTTCAAATGTTATTGGTACAAAGTCTTTTCTCTGTTTGTGGCGACCCTTTTCGTTCTCTTGTTGAGTAAAAGTGTGCTCTCACTGTCTCCTCTCTTCTGTGATGTCGTCTATTGTTTTCCACGTTGCTGTGCTCTTTTGTCCCAGTTGTACGTGTCGCAGCGTTTGATCTCGCGAGATACTTGGCGCCGTCTTCTGTCTGTGGCGCACGTGCCGTTTTGCCTCGTTCCCCTTCTCTGAGTCGGTTTCTATGCCCGGGGGCTCCATTTTCGTGTTAACTGGCGCCTTTTTATTTTCTATACGCTTATGCTTTGATGTCGCGCCAAAGCACGCCAACATTCAAGTTGATTCTTTTTAAGTTTGCTCAGTCGCCAGTATGATTTCGTCACTTCTTTCGCTATATTCGCGTGCGAATCAACAGGTCTCCCTGGACATTTTATCGCTTGCCTTGTCTCTTTATCGCACTTTAGATTCACCCTTCTCAAAAGGTTGTGTTTATCTTCATCTATTCCTTTGATCGCACCGCTTCTTTGCTGCAGATTTCTTCTTTTCACCTTGCAACTAGGATTGAGCTGTAAGTTCTTCCACTGTTTCGTTCTCTTAAGAGCACGTTTACTTCCTTATCATCACCTTCTTGCCGTTTAGTAGCGTGGCATGTTTCTACCCGATTTTAGGCCCATCTTCTGTCCGCGATATTAACTCCATATCGATTTGGTTCCCTTCGACAAATTTGGAGCCTCTTGTTTGTATAAGACTGTAAAAACCACCGCAGTTGGCCTTCACCCGCTATGTCGTTGCGCTCCATGGGTCTTGCGCTTGGCTGGCCAGTGTGCATCTCGGCACTCAGTCATTTGTCGCCCAGTTACCGGGCATTTGCACGTACGTTCGGTGCATTATGCATCAAAAAAAATAGTGCCCGTTCTCAAGTCGTGTCGCTTTTATTACAAGATGTTTGTTCGATGCTGGTTTGCAAAGATGTTGGAATCAACACAGCTCCGATATCATAAGCCATAATATATAATCATCATCTAGTTCCACTGTTTTACATCTTATATGGTGTCTTGCCTGTTGCCAGGCATGAGTATTTATGAATATTTATCTATTATTGTTTTAGCGGCTCCCCGATTGCTCGGGTCGCCTTATGTTTGAGTGACACCCAATAGGGTGCCGATGATCAGGCGGCTCCCTGCAATGCAGGCAGCCAAAATATGGTGATGAGCTCCAGTTTCGGGTTCCAGTGCTCAGTGGGACCCATCTAGCTGGAGCTCTTTCGAGGATATAATCCTCGGGGACTTACTCCCAGAATAGTTTCCAATTCACTCAAGTTCCAATCAATGTAGTGTGATATTTTGGTAAGTTGCATAACAATCCTGATCCTCATATAGATACGGTCATGAGAGTATCGTTGCCTTGCTTAATGTGTCTAAAAACTGAAGGGTTGGATTTTCCGGAAGATATGTAGATCATGAGCCGGATCCGCAGAGAATTTTGCCGAAACACAAATTCTGTTTTTGAAACATGTTGTCACTTCGCCTTCCAAAATCACACTGAGCGGAAAAACACTCACTTCACTCTTTGACGCCGAACGTACACACAGACGGACAAACAGACAGACAGACACTCGCACAGACAGACAGGCACTGGTCTCAAAGTTCAGAAAGACACAGATGTTCAGTTGGTTTGGTTTTTATTTAGTGATTTAGAGGGACTCGTCCCTCCAACGGCGCGCGGTTGAACCGGCACTGCCGTTTTACTACAAAGTTTGAACATCTTACTCAAAACAAATGACGGCGTTCCAACGCAATATTGTCTCTTATTCTAGACTCCCGTAGCTTTTTTCCTTGCCGTTGCGTTGTGTCAAAGCTCCCCTTTCGCGCTGTAAGCCTGCAGCGTTAGTAAACTCCGGTCCTCCATTTACTCTAATCCCTGTGAGTTGTCAAAAAAGTTCCGTTGTTTGTTTTCCTCTTTTGTGTCCTTCAGTAGTGTTCTCGTCTGTGGTTATTTCGATTTTGTTGGTTGGTTTGTCCTGTTGTTCATCTCTCCATTGCACATCTTGTTGCAAGTTTAAGTATCTTGTTGCAGTGAAGTCTGTCATCCATCATACTGCGTAGATCATCTGGTTTTTGTCCCAGTCCCATGATGTCCATTCGGGCTCTGTGAAATCCTCTGCATTCCCACATGCGGTGTGCAATTATGTTCTCTTCGTCTCTTCTGTCGCACCCTTCAAACTGACATACCTCTGATCCAGATTTTGTCAGATTGTTTCTTTCGTTTATATAGAGTCCGGATAATGTTAGCATGGTTAGTGAAGATACCTCGCTTGGTGACATTTGCGTCCATATCAGGGTTCTGGCTCGTAAGGTTTTCATAAAATTTGTTTGGTTCAGTGTCATTTCGGTCTCCATTTTGGTGTTTGTCTCGCGTCTCTTGAGATTGTTCTCCTTGTAGTCAGTCAAATCCGGTGTGCGTGTTATTTCGATATTCGCTGATTGTATATTTTTCGCAATATATCTGATCCAATTTTTGTTCTTGTCATTCATAGTGTAGATGTTCCATCCATTAATGATTAATCTTTCTCGAAGCGTAATTGTCCTCCAATCATGGCTACTGTTGTTTGTTAATGCTCTGAGCAGCGTGCTGTCGCTGTGTAGGGCTAGATTTCTGTTGCTGATTCCTACTCGTTCTGTTAGTCTCCATAACGCAGTTAGTGAGTTGAAGTATTTGATTGGATAGCTCGTATTGAGCGCACCTGTTACTTGTAGGACCAAGTTTCCGAGTAATTCTATCGTTATGCTGCCCTCATCCCTCTCAATAATGTACCAAAGGGGCCCCATGATAGTCCTGATGTCGATTTCACTAGGATTGTCTAAGAAAAGTGTGGGATTTGGTTGCTTTCGTTTGTGTGAGAAGTTATTGTCTAATATGTGTTTTATTCCGCTATACTCTTCATATGTGCTGTATTTCATGATTTTTAGTAATAGCTGATATCCATGTTGATGTTCAGTTTGGAGCTTTTTGTTGATGTAGTTCTCAATTGTTAGTTCCGCTGACATCGAGTTTGTAATCAGGCAAGTGAGTTTGTTTGATACGTTCCGTGGCCACTTAAATATGGTCTTGATGCATTTGATCATTGTATTGTCCGCCCACTCTCTTGCCTTTGGATCTATTGCCAGGATTGGTGCATTGTTGATTATGATAGTACTTCTCAAATAGCTGTCGATGATCATCTGCCACTGTTTTGGTTCTTTGATGACTCCGTAATGATTGAGTTTCTGTAATAGTTCTACATTTCTCTTGATGGCATCGTCTTGGCTCTGCGTTTTCAGTTTCAATAAGTGATTTACAGTAACCCCTAATATCTTCATATGTTTAACTTCACTTATGTTTTGTCCATAAATTTTGTAGTCATGCCTATGTTGTCCTCTAATTCCATCATAAATGCACATTGTACTACATTTGGTTGGATTTATTTTCAGGTCTATGTCGTTAAGCTGTTGAGTTAGGAGATCGAGTTTTTGCTGTATCAGTTTTTGTTCTGGTCCATTGTAAATGAGGTAAAGATCATCCGCGTAAGCAAGTAGTTCAAGCCTTCCTGGTATAGTTATGTTGTGATCGATTTTGTTGATTGTGTAATTCCATAGTACAGGTCCTAGGCTCGATCCTTGTGGTACTCCTCTGCAAATTGTAACTTTTTTGGACCTGTGGTTGTTGTGTTTTAATATAATGCTTCTGTTTAGAATGAAAAAGGTTAGCCAGTGTTTCAAGTTATCTGTGTCAAGATCTGTCATTAGTTTGGAGATCAGTTTGTCTTGGTTGACATTATCAAATGCTCCTTCGATATCCAGACTGATGATTGTTGTTCTATGTGTTTTATAGCTGCTTAACAATAACTCCTCTCGCCTGTGTTTGATTGTCAGCTCTATGATTCTCGTTATTAGGTCATGGCGGCCCCTCAAGGCCCTGAATCCAAACTGATATGGGTTGTGTAGTCCATTCGCCTCAAGTCTATACTCCAGTCTATGCAGTGCTATTTGTTCGAGGAGCGATGCTAGCGGTGTTGATATGTGCACAATTCGATATTTGTTGGATTCTTTCTTTGGTATGAGTGTTCCTATCGTTGTGTGACAGCATTCTGGTGTTGACGTTGTGTAAAATGACATCTTGCATAAGGTGTGAACGATTCTTGGTATGTAGTTACAGACTCTATTGAATACAGCAAATTTGACTCCCTCGACGCCAGTGTACCTCTTATTACGTAGTGATTTCAATGCTTCGGTGATTTCGGTATCTGTTATTAGTATTGGCGTTACGATTTCTAGTTCATCCGACGAGTTTGTGTCAGTTGTGTCCTTTGCATTTCTTTTTATAAACGGAAATTTCGTGCCTGCTATTTTATCAACGTCCTCGGATTTTTCCTTTGGTAGAGTTATCTCGGTGCGATCAAGTTGGTTGTAGTCTGATATTATTTGATTACATTGTTCAATAGCCCTCCATATCTGTCTTGGTCCGTTTGGTATATTGCGGTTTTGGTTCTCGATTTGTCTTTTAAGAGTGTGTGTGATTCTCGCCTTCATTCGTCTCATCATTTTCAACGCTTTCTTCCTGGTCTGTAATTTTTTGCTGAGCTTATTCTTGTTCAAGGTGTTCCGATTTCTATTGATTCGACTTGTTAATCTAAGTTGTTTGGCTATTTTTTTGGATCGTTTTAGTTTCTTGATTTGTTTAAGCAGTTTACGATGGTAGCCATAATTATCAGAATTGCTTTTTCTGGATCTCTTGGCAATCTTAATGTGATTTTGCACCTGTAGGATGCGTTCATATGTTGTATCTGCTATCAAGTTCATCCTCTCCATGATCTGTTTTCGTGGTAGGTGTTCCCATTGTACGCATGTTTTGTCAAGTCTCATTTTCAATTCCGTAAATAGTTCGCTGGTTATTTTGTGTAGTGGGTATTTGTACTCAGTATTATCATGAGATAGTGGTGCTACTTGACTCGTGCGTCCGCTAGTTTGTCTGTCATTCGAGGTTATGATAATGGCTTTATGTCCTCTGCTGCTGTTATCAACATTTTTTAGCTCAAATCTTCTCCATACCCTGTGAGCTTTTTCCCCTGCTGCTGCAATATCGATGTATGCTACTTGCGGTTGATTGTCGTTTAATGTCAAGTTGCCGGTGTATGTTGGGCCCTCATTGATGTTATTCAGGAGTGTCAGTTTCATGTCCTTCAGTGCATTGGAAATCTGTTTGCCCCTGTTTATTCGTATTTGATGATAGTGTTTGTCACTTGTTTGGTTGTAATGGCTGTTTAGAAATAAGTTGTGATCGGGTGCCCATTCTGCTGCTTCTGCATTGATATCTCCTAGTATTATTGTGCGTGAGTTTCCTAGCTCTTTTGCTGTTAACCGGATTGTATCAAGAATGATTTTGACATCATAATACTGGGCTTTTGGTCGTATGTAAATGCTGTAGAGCTGATACTTTCTTCCATCAGTGAGTTCGATTTGCAATCCAAGTGTACTTGCAAGTTCAGAGAGGTTTTCGCTGAGTTTGATAATCGTTCCCTTTATTCGTTTGTCGAGCAGAATTATGTTGTCTCTCTTTGCACGAGTGTATAAATCGACATTGTTCGTGCTGTCGTTCAAATTTTGTGTGTAGGCATCATAAAATATCATGTTGGGTTCCATAGCATCTTTATAGTTGCATATGCTTTCAATTTCAGTGTGACATATAGAGGGCAAATCTTGTATGAGTATTGCTATTGGATCGTAACTTCTTGCAAGCTGTAGCAGTTGATTAAGTTTCGAGGTTTGCCTGTCAACGTTTAGTGAGATTATAGATTTTGAATTAAGCATCTTAGATGGTTGTTGTGACTTTAACTTCAATATGTTGGTTGGTTTGGTTGGTTAGTTGGTTTGTGAATAATGTGGTGATTGATAGATTGTTCAAGCCGAAGCTTGTGGGATAGTTGTGTGGAACTAGGTCCACAGTGTTAATGCTGGGTTTCTTTTGGTAAGAACCCAGTTGATTATGCGGGTAGAGCCGAAGCTCAAGAACGAGACTACAGTTGTCTCCTAGTTCGTTCTAATTGGGTTGTTCCCTGATGATACTCGTCTTTTTGGGTCAAATAAAGGGCTGAGGCCCGAGCTCGAGTGAGCTGGTTAGTAAGAGGAAGAGTTGAGAAAAGCGTGAAGATTTGAAGCTGAATCGTTCTTCGTGGTTGTGTTTCTTCGGGCGGATAAGTTCCTGTTTTCTAAGGTTACGCGATCCCTATTGATTTGTTCTGCCTGTTGAGCTTTGTGGTCGAATTTTTTCCTCGTGATTGTAGCTGCCTGTAAGATTGAATGTTTATAAGTGATTGTTTGCGTCCTCAGGTATTCTCAGTTACTATCTCGGTGTTGCAGTAAGAGGGTAAGTCGTCCTTATCTTCGAAAAATCGACTCAGATTGAGCTTCGCTCCAAGCAACGTCCAAAAAGTCTTGATCAAGGAGTTCCGTATGGGTTTGCTATTATCTCTGGCTGAAAATGGCGAATGTTCGATGATCAAATGTCTGATAATATTATTGGCTGTTCCTGTGGAATCGATTATCGCTGCGACGGTAAAGTTCCAATTTGTACAGAAATTTACTGCGCCAGTCGATCTTTCCAACAGTATATTGGCGATTACGCTTCTCTGAGATGATTGAAATCTGTAAAGTGAGTTTGTTTGATGATACTCTTGAAACAGGCGGTGATACTTGTGAACCTTCCTAAATGATAAATGTTCGGGTGAAAGAAGTGGAAAGTTAGTATAGTGAATCAATGTGAATTTCCAATATTGTGTCGTTCGTGTAAGCCACAGAGCATAGATCTGAGGTGAACACTAGCGCTACTGAAAATGGAATGGTTGCCACAATGATCCACACTTCTTTTATATATGACGAGGATGGTGTTTTAGCCACAAGGCAGTGCTGCGCAGAATCAGGCAGCGACCTTTCTGGGCGTTCCTCCCCTGCGAGCGATTCCAGTGAAATTTGTAAGAATCTTGTTTGGCGCCGTAGCTTCCCCAAGAAGAATTACTTATGTTGAACGCGTGCCGAAAAACTGCTCAGATTTCGCCTGACCCATGATCATCTCTACTAAGTAAAGGGTGATCGTGTTTCATGCTTCTGGAGTGCTCAGCTTGTCGCCAGTGGTAATTCTATCCTATTTCCAGGAACAAACACAACTTCGCTATAAATCTGAACTGGTTGCCATTCTTCCAGTCATCGGATTTAGCTTGAATTCAATCTAAAGATGGCGCCGTCGTCTGCGGTCCTGGTCTCCTCATTTCCAGGGATCGGATCTTGAGAGGTCACCCACCTTCCATCTGACTGCACATAGTTACGAGACAAACTCAGTGAGTTCTATATGCTCCTACAGCAACGGAATAGTCTTCTGTCATGCCGTTGACAATTCCCTTTGGTAGCAGCTATCCTTCAATATGCCGATTCACGGGGATGATCCGGAACGCCTGTTCAATATTGGCAGTCTCGGCTTGCAATTGCGCTCTGTCTATTAGACGCTCACTATAAGTTTAGACCGTTCTAACTGCTCGACTTAAGTCTAGCATAGTCTTCTTGTAGACGATATTTGACGAGATCGTTTGCCTGACTTCTCTGATATGACTGTTATTATTTGGTTGAGAGTTTCCATAAATGCACTAGTATCAAATCGGCGCTATAATAATGTCACAACAATCCACCTTAAATTCTTCAATTATTTTCAAAGGTTCACTCAAAGTATGGCAGTTTTTTGAACAAACGTTTCCATAAACGGGAATGTGATTGATTTGAGAAATGAGAGCCCAGTGCACTGATTGCGTTCAATGACAGCATTCCCTCAGTATCGTCTGTTGGTCATCAAAGCGCTGACCGTATCTTCCACACCTTAGCACTAGAGGCTTTGAACAAGGGTAGAACAGGTAGTTTTGTACGCTGAAATATCCTGAGATCAATGTCACTGGTGGCAGCAAATCTCATAAATCAAAGCCCCTAGACAACTGTGACTACTATCGAGGATTGAGGACTGTAGTCGAGAGTTTTGTGTCATTCACTTTGCACGATCATTGATGGCCCATCGGTGCTGGTGCGTCACCGCATACGAAGCAGTGCTCAGTGAATGTAATTTTCCCTCTTTGTCTTATCCCCCAACCTCTTATAGAGCCCTCTTGACGCTTTCCCATGTGGAGGTAAAGATGATCAGGAATCTCATGAGTGAAATTTCATTAGAATCGATCGATCGGTTTCCATTCTAGCGACGAATCATTTCGATGGCTCGAACCGTTCTCCGCTGCGAGTACCATTGCGCGTTCAGGGCGAACGAGCTTATTGCCTCGCATACATGAAGCCTGTTGGCTTAGGTTAGTGGATGAAATTGACTCGCGGAAGTCGCTGGCCAAAGCTTCGTTGGAATAACTCGGGATCTGGCGATAGAGCCTCCATGAAACTTGGGGTCTTGATAGTTTACGACCCATAGTAGCCGCACAGCGAGATTCATGACTTTCTTTCGGGGAATCTCAGAGTTATGCATTTTAATGCACAAGTACTTCGGCTACAAATCAGCGATCCGCACTCCATCTAGTATCCTCCGCTCACAGAAGCAATGACGCGTGCGCCCTATATGAGTGACGTACGCTCACTGTCTCATCGGCTGCACGCACAATGCACGCTGAAGCCAGTGGATTCAACAGCAGCGGCCGCTGATTAAAGCCACTGCTGAAGTTGTACAAGATACATTCACACTTGAGATTCGAATGTAAATCCAACAAAATAAAGTGACACCATAGAATGACAAAAGTCCCTTGCCGCCTCCTTCACTATCTATTATCCGAAACTCTAACAAGCGTGTCTATCTAACCACTCGATTATCGCAACTGGCTCATAATGCGATGTAGAGCCCTCAAGTCATTTGCACGGAACGAAGCTTGGATAAACTTGAATATGATTTTCTCGGTTCGAAATAAATCGGTCGAGCCGTTATCATAAAACGAGAGGTATTAGATGCTGGAGCGAGATTTTGCTGCACAGAAAATTCTCAAAGATGCGATACCACCATGCTGTGACCACTGTAGGTCTCCTATCTGACCGTTCAATGTTGGCGCCGGATATCAAGTTGCCTTGTGGGAGGCAGTCACTAATATTCTGCAGCTAATCTCTCCTCCATAAACCAAAACCAAAACCATTCAGATCCATGGAGTCAGGCATCGACCGTAGATACTCTCCGAGATTCCCTCAGCCTAAGAAAACAGTGCAAGCAGGCTCAAGATTTTGATTTCAAGTCGCGAATCATGGCGTCGATGTCAAAATATTTCAATCAGATCGCAGCGATAGTACAACCGAATATGTAAACCAGAGCGATTCGACACGTTGAAATAGTGTCACCTACTAAGCAATATTGCCAAAACCGCAGTAAAAGATCAATTGAGCATGAATGTACGATGATTTATTGTTGGTTTTGGTTGGTTAGTTGGTCCATCGATAGATAAATCCTTTGTCCAAGTTAGTTGGAGAGTATTGTTAGAGATGAGATGGCACACACCACCTGCATCAGTTTAGAGTTCACTTGAGGATCATTGATTTGATGAGCGTGAAACGTAAATCGTCCTCCTCAAAGTATTCTAGAGGAATGTCAATCTTACGTAGCTGTTTCACCAAGTTACTGATGTATATTGGGCAGATGAGATCTCTCGCTCGATGCCCCTTTTTGAGACAATTGGTGCAATACTTTGTAACGGAGGTGCATCTGTTCGAAGCATGATCCTTTGCCCCACATTGGCAGCACAATTTACCACTGCAATCATGCTGATCAAACTTGAAACAGTTTCTACACATCCAGGGTCGGCAATTTAATCTCAGGGTAAGCCTCGCTCTCACCCCATCGGCAACTGACGAATATGGGATGGTACCCTCCAATGTTCCGAAAAGATGACGAAATCCCGCAGCATTGGTTGTCAGCATCAAGCTTCTAGCTCCAGAGTGGGCATGTTTCTTGCCCTCGCGTATTCCCGAGATGACGATCCGCTGATCAACAATTGTATCTTGTAATGTGTTCATGATTCGACTTGCCTCGATGTTCGAGCGAACGTTTGGAATCTCGAGACGAACTGGCTTGCGACAAAAATGTTCGCCGACTAAGTTAGGTCTCTTAATGAGCTTAGCCAATGGAAAATCGTTTGCCAGGCGAACATAATCCAGGAACTTATTTTTCACAACTGGTGTTACAAATTGTACGTAAGTGTTCCTCTGATCGCGCCAATATGTGGCGGGCAGTTCGTGTTGCCTTTGCATCCAATGGCTATCAATCAGATCAATCACCGCGGAATGATCGAACTGGTCATCTAGTTCGATCGTGATGGTTGATTGTCTGAGCGTCCATTCTTTTTTAGAAAGTCCCCGTATCGCATCATTGATAGCTGTGTTGACATCTCTCTTCATTGTCGACTCATCAACGTTCGTCACTTTCTCCAGGATCTCATCAAGAATGTTTTGTCCGCTACCATAGTTAGAATTGGCTCGCTCGCTGTTGCTAGCAGTGCCAGCGTGAATGCTGTTGCCGTTACGCTGTTGGTTGGTTCGAGAAGCCATTGTGTTCTTCAATTGAGATTATCTGGCGGAGTTATATAGGAGTAGGGTTAAACATACAACTTGTTAATTATTTCCCAAGATGACGATTATTTGACGTTGAACTAACTTCCAGTTATTGGAAACGAGAGTGAAACTCTAATTCAAACACGATTCTGCTTTTATACTTGATTCTAGGGGTAGAAATTTGGAAGAGTATTATCGCGCAGGCGCTGTTCCAAATCAAACTTGTGTTCCCTTGAAAGCCCATATTGTGCCCAGCCCAGTTTCTTTAGAATCTGTGCTGGCGCCAGCTAAAATGTGCTGAGAAAGCTTGCTTTGAGCAACAATGCGGTTGCGGTGCCGATGCCATTCGGGCTGGCTGTCGCCGATCGTGAGAACTAATGCGTTGGGTCGCTGTAAGTTGTTTCGTCCACGGCGCCTGTCTAGACGGCGCCAGTCGCGTTGATATCCAATCCAACCTTCTGCTTGAATTTCCACTCTGTAATCGCCAAACAAAGAGTGGTGCAGCCTACACCGTATTATATGTGTACATATGATCCATATGTTCATTCGAGTTGCAAACAGAGGGATCAGAAGTCTATAGTTTATCTTGCTCTAAAATGTTCCCGAAATAATCGATGAGATGCTTTCCTGTAGGCGGACAAAATTTCAATCGGCGCCGTGCAGCAGAGGACATTTGATACTTTGCAGACCTACACAGTATTGCACTTTTCTTTTCTTCCAATCAGACGTCCAATCATAATTTGTTGGACTCACCAAACCTGTTTGCCGACATATGGCCTGAGCATCTGGCGATCTCTCCACACACCGGTTAGCAGCTTCAGACATGCCTCGATCTTTTTGGTCCTATGATTGCTATATTGAACCTCTAGAATTTACAATCAGATAGTACGTGCAATAATACTGCGACAGAATCAAAGCCTCCGATCGCAGGAGACTCTTCGAGCCGTTCTCATCAATGGCCATTTTTGTAGCTCCTGCGAGCTGTTTGTACATCGGCTCTGATGAGATAGTTATGTGGCTCGATACTGCTCCCAAAGCGGAGCAGTATCGTATTTTGAGTAAAGTAACACGATAAAACGGTCTAGACATGACACATTTGTAGAAGTTATATCATTCAGCTGAATTCTCTTGCCTTCTGAATCCTCTTGGTCGGCAAAGGCGATATCCGTGCGTTCATTTCAAATGCCGAGCGTTTCAATTGATTTCGAGGCATCACTGAAGAATGCTGATTATCGACCTGATCTTGATGCTAGGATCAACGTATAGGATGACATCATCCAAACGTCATCATCATTCAAACGTGGACAACTAGGCAATTATCAAATTTAATCAAATGGTCCCATCAAAGAAACAATAACCAGCTTAACGAGAATGGAACGTAGCTTTTCGTCCTCATAATATTCTAGTGGTATATCTAACTGGCGCAACTCGTGGATTAATTTGCTGATATACTGAGGACAATTCAGATCTGTCACCATATGTCCACGCTCATGACAATTCCTACAAAAGCTCTCCATCGATGGGCAATCATTAGTACTGTGATTATTGGACCTCCCGCACTTGATGCAGATCACACCTGGGCAATCATGTCGCTTGTAGACCGAACAACAAGTAGCGCACATCCATGATCCGAAACGAATCATGAGTCTTATACTACCTCGTTCACTTATACACGCTGTTCTCAAGCTTTCAGTTCCTCGAGGGAAGGGTAAATATTGTATTCTATCGCCAAATTTAGAAAGAATATCGCGGAATCCGGCGGCATTCACAGCGAGCACCAATTTATGACCCACACCTGTCACACCTAGATTATTCTGTCCTCCTATCTTGATCGCAATTATCCCGTTTTTGGCCCGACATGATTCGTTTGAAACGACTGCTGAATCCACTCTAGATCCGTCTCCATTGCTCTGTAGCAAGCTTTCAATATAAGTCCGTAACTCCTCATGTTCACGACCGTTCGCATTGTCCTGAATTTCGATCGGTACTGGCTTTCTAGTGATGCGTTCGCCGTTTTCGTTTGCTTCCTTGATTTTACCTCTGAGTGGCGAATCCGTACTATGTTCTACCAATTCGATGAATCGATTCCTCAACTTCTCCGAATGAAAGTAAGCAGATGTGAACTTATCATCCGACCAATAGTATACTTGAGCGCTACTCAGCTGTTTGAAAGTTAGACTGTTGAACACGATTCGACGAATATAATCAAAATCCAGACCCTCACTTTCGTTCATCTCAATGCT
>Ga0268249_1000579_pt1 | contig 14175 bp, 11 predicted proteins | sample AgamicAtPe_FD_200257 | JGI IMG/M metagenome (GOLD analysis project Ga0268249, IMG submission 200257) | Agave microbial communities from Guanajuato, Mexico - At.P.e (v2) (version 3) | ecosystem: Host-associated > Plants > Phyllosphere > Phylloplane/Leaf | place: Guanajuato, Mexico | collected... | reverse complement strand
GCCTAGTTTGGTTTCAGGTTTGTTTTGGAGGTTTAGTGTTTTGTTAATGGATTCATGGTCGAAAGGGTTGACCTTTAGTTGGGGTATGGCTGCAGGGCAAAGTTCGCACTCCAAACTTGGGGGCGCCTCGAATCACATGGACACAATAGCTCCAGGTCGCTGTCAAAAAGCAGCGCCGAGCGGAGTCAAGCTCAAACGCCAATTCGAGGGGCGTAACTCGCGCATCAGCTGATAACAACAATCACCGACCCTACCATATTTTGCCTCAAGCCATTAGCCTCGGTTTGATAAGATGGAGTTCGCCGAGTTAATTAGAACTCCAAAAGTTGATCATGTAACACTCCATAGACCTCGGACGCAACCTACGGAGGTTGTACTTTGTATTACAAGTCACCATTTGATACTATCCTCCAGAACCTCAAGGGATGACGAACTATGGGTAAGTTAATTCTACACTAAAATAGACCCACAACACCTCCATTCATCCTGACCAGTGCCCTTCTCAATCTTTCTCTTCAAGATTCTACATGTCATGGTCGATTCCCTCGAAAGGCGGCATACCAATCTGCAAAACTCATTGATAATCAAGTGCAAAGATCTCAAAGTGATACAATTAGATATGAAGAGTCAAGAGGAACTCAAGAGTGTTGCTGATTCCATCGACTGGTTGTCCAATCTCGATGACCCTAGATTGTTCTATCCATTTTATTACCGTCCGATGTTTGACATCATCGAAGATGGTTGGCAAACATTTGAGCTCGGCCGCGAATACCAGAAGATCCTACATTCTACCGACGATTGGCGCATTTCTCATGCAAACAAAGGCTACAGACTCTGTCTTACTTACCCTGAGACTATTCTCGTACCAAAGTCAGTCTCAGACGAGGGTCTTAGTGTAGTTGCTGGATTTAGATGTCTAGGGCGATTTCCAATTCTAAGCTATCTACATAAGCCAAACCGTGCGGTCATTGTTCGCTCCAGTCAACCAATGACTGGTCCGAGTAATAAGAGATGCAAAGAGGATGAAAGGTTGATGAATGTCATCATTGGAAACAAGAGAGGCTATATTATCGAAACAAGAACTCAGAATATCTCGCAACTAGCCAAAACGAAAGGCGGTGGCCATGAGCCGGAAACTTATTACCCGCTACTGAAGCGTGTACATCGTCCAATAGATAGGTATCACACGCTAACAGATTCTCTCCATAAACTAGTTGATGTCTGCCAGGATAAGAATTGTTCTACAGAGAAATGGCTATCAAGACTCGAAGCATCGAACTGGTTGCGCCATATACAAGATGTGCTTAATTGTGCCTGCCTGGTGGCACAATGTATCGATCACGAAGGAGCATCGGTTCTAGTTCACGGTTCCGAAGGGATGGATTCTACTTTACAAGTGTGTTCACTGGCACAAATGATTCTAGACCCCGACTGCCGGACAGTTCAGGGGTTCGAGGCCTTGATTGAGCGCGAATGGTTGCAAGCCGGTCACCCTTTTGCGACACGATGCAAGCACTTTGCCTTCGCCCCAGCCAACGTTGGGAATCCAGATAAGAGAGAGTATAGTCCAGTGTTTTTACTGTTCCTAGACTGTGTTTGGCAAATCATGCAGCAATTTCCCTGTTCATTCGAGTTTAACGAGGACTTCTTAATCATGCTACTGGATAACGCCTATGGTTCAGAGTTTGGTACCTTTTTAGGAAATTGTGCCAGAGAGAGGGAGGAGTACGGATTCAGCTCGTGCACAACCTCGCTGTGGTCTTTCGTCAACAAGCCAGATATCCTGCAGAGCTATCTCAATCCAGTATACGAGCCAAACGATGAGGCTATATGGCCATCAGTAGCTTCACAGAGTATCGTACTTTGGGATAGCGTGTTCTTGAGGTGGTCGATCGACGTGAGCTCTAAGAATAAGGCCAAGCAAAGAATGGAGTTCATTCGAGAGAGGCGCAAAGAGTTGAGAGCCGAGGTCGATAGACTCAGGAAAATTTTGGAGTCCTCGTCAGCCAGTGGCTTGGCTGGCGATCGGAACCTGTCCATCTCAAATGCCCAAAATTAAAATGAGCAATCCAATCCTTTTTGACTCTCTTTATTCAACGCTGGCCTATCGATACTTAGTTTAGACATTAATTTACAGCAATTTAAGCCGTAGTCTTCTTAACTGGGCTGGCCGGCTTGACTGGTTTGAATCGGAATCCGTTCTCGAATCTACGGTGAACTTTCTTGAGATACCTCATGCGGCCCGTGCCGGTTGTGCGCCTCCTCTTGGCCTTCATGCTCCAGTTAAATTTCCTTATCCTCTTCTCTGGATACCCACACGAGGCGCATTTGGATTTCTGAATATGGTATGAACTTCTGCCACATCTTCGACACAACGTGTGCGTCTTATTGTGGCGTTTACCAAACGATGATGTACCTTTCGTCTACAAGATTGAAGGGAGAGAGTTGAGTCAGCTTTATGTACAAATCCATTTCCACATATGAGGTCCTTCGGGTGTTCGATCGATTGTTCAGACAAACCATAGGCCATCATCTGCGCTCGAAGAAACGCATTCGGTGGAAACCGCGAATGGTCTTCAAAGGTTCTTTTCATCATGCTGAGATCGACAAGCACAATCTCTGGACACTAGTGTCCTAAACTTACCATTGTGACGTAGGTTGCACGTTGAGAGGTTAAACTTGATCTTACTCCCTAGTTAGATGCGTTTCAAGGGATTGGGAATTGTTACTAGGAGCTTCTGATACAAATTCGGCGTTTATATACCAGAACGGACTTCCTATCAATATTCTCCATTCATTTCTAATGGCACACTACAAGCATGCACGAGCGTTGTCGGGCGACTCACGCCTGCGCACTGTTGCTATTTCCTGTTGAGCGCCGAATACGAAAGAGATTTTTGCGCGCTCGTTCGAGCGGGCGAACTTGATAGAACTCTAGCGAACTTTTCACCCGGAGATCTTCATCGAGTGGACAATTTGATTTCAACCGGTAAACCATAGCGCACTAACAATGGATGTTATCAGAAGATTAGTTTCGGAGACCAAAACTCTGGCCTCCAAAGAGGAACAACTCGCAGGCAATCTGACGGAATTGAAACGAGAGCTTTTCATGGAGGAACAAAGCTTAACCATTCTCGAAAAGGACCTCCAAAATCTCGTCCAACAAACAAGTGATATACAAAGCTCCATAGACGAATTCCACTCTCATGACACAACTCTCATGTCGTCTATAGAGCTTATCAAGCGATTCTCGCTGATTAAGTTCTTCTTGAAATCTTCAGTAGACAAGTTGGAGCCCAATCTAAAGCAACAAACGGAAATGCTCAACAAACTCCAGGAGGACTATGCAAAAATGTTGAGCAAATATGAGAACTCGCTCAGTTATCAAACCATCCTTCAGGAGGAGGCCGCTGAAAGGGAGCTCTCAAAGCTGATTATCGAAAAACGAAATGAGATCATGAGAGTTGAGACGACACAAGATCATGAATAAAAAACTTGGCTGTCGAATTCCGAGCAATATGGGCAAAGAATTCGTAGTATCACATTTATTTACTAGTGTGCTAGGTTTCTGTCGCTTTGTTTTCGGACAAACTATCTCTACCAAGGAGCGTAAGCATATATTTTGATTGCTTGTACTCGAGTATTCCTAGGCCGAGGCAGAATACACTAGAAACGGCCCATGTTAGAGCCAAGTTCTTGGAGTAAGGTTTCAGTTTGCTGACTATGTAGTTCAATTTGTTCACCGTACCAAGATAATGTGGGTCACCCGGGATGTAGACAAAGCCGAAACGTTTCGCTGCAACAAATGTTAAGTATATTGAGGCGAACGTGGCGGTTATGAATCCTACCTGCAGCGCTGCCCAGGATCTGAAGGCATAAGTTGTCCAAGATTCATCGCGATAACAACTATGTAGAGGTGAGGTGACAAAAAGATGATGGCAAACTGGTCCATTGACGGTGCTTGCAAGAGCCGGTATCATAGTTACTGTTCTGGCTTTGCCATATTTAGCTAGGTTGAATCCTCTGAAAGCGGCCCGCCAAGTTACAAAGCCGATCGCGAGCACAGGTATACAGCTGAATCGGTCGCCGTAGGCGGATAGGAACCAATAACGTCTTGGTACCTTAGACCTTAGCGTGTACAGACTACTTATTAATTTCTCTTGTTCGATCAGGCTTGAATACTTTCCTCGAGCCTCAGACATGGCTTGTGCTGTGCGCCGACTTGAAGAAGATAGGCAGTCAGTATGTATCCGATACTTGTGACCGATTAAATTTTGCGTGCATTTTCAACAACGTGCTTATTTGGGGCTCAGGGGTGGCAATGGGACGCAGAGCAGTGTTTTCGCGAGCGAGCTTCACTGACTTGAGGAGCTCTGGTTCGGTGAGGGGTGAGAGTTCAACTTGATCCTCTCTAGTTTAATCATTGGAATGGTGTCTAGAGAATTATCAGTTGGATGGTGGTCGTAGCTAGATTCATATTCATCGCTTAGAGTTGAACTATCGATAGATTTCTTAACTCTTGCTTTTGCATCCTTGATGGAGGAGTCAATTCTGACCAAAAATTTCATCGGGTCCTCTGCATTGCACAATTCTATTCGGGGCTCTTTTTCTTTTGTTCTCAAACTGCCGTACTTTGAATACTGCTTGTTGATGGATTCAGTCAGAGGTTTGTCCTCCATCTCGAAACTGGCGTTATAATCCGAGAGCTTGACACAAGTAGTAGCCATCCTTCAAGCTTCATGACAGTACACAGTACTCTGCGTGCGTTTTAATCCACCTAGAAACTGCGACGCGATTTGAATATTATTCCTGCCAGCTGCAGGATATCTTTATACCGACAACCAACTAAACAGGCCATCCGTTAGAAACCCATCATTTTGATTCGAAGCCATTCACTGATTTTGGTCCTCAATTTATGCTGATAATCTACCTCTTATATTGTTCGATCGAGGACCATAGCTAGTCTCGACAACCTATTGTGGAGAACCAGACTTGAAAATTAGATCACAAGATTGTCCAGCGCGATGCACCCTGAACCACCGATACCAGGAAAGAGAAACGTGCTGATCACGAGTGCACTTCCTTATGTAAATAATGTACCACATCTCGGTAATATAGTGGGCTCGGTTTTGAGTGGTGACGTATTCGCTAGATATTGTCGATTGCGCGATTACGAGACCCTTTATGTATCTGGTACCGACGAATACGGTACAGCAACTGAAACAAAAGCTTTGGAAGAGAACAAGACGCCCCAGCAAATTTGCGATGAATACCATGAAATTCATGCCGATGTTTATGATTGGTTCAATATTTATTTTGATGAGTTTGGCAGGACCACTACCGAAACACAAACGAAGCTTGCGCAAGAGATATTTACTAAATTAGAACAGAACAACTACCTCTTTCAAGAAACCATAGAGCAGCTGTATTGTGGTTCTTGTGATAGATTTTTGGCTGACAGGTTTGTTGAAGGAATTTGTCCATATTGTGAATACGATGATGCGCGTGGCGATCAATGCGACAAATGTGGCAAGCTTATAAATGCGATCGATCTTAGGGAAGCCAAGTGCAAATTATGTAAATCTGCACCTGTTGTTCGCGAATCAGCTCACTTCTTTTTCGATCTACCAAAGATTCAATCCCCATTGAAAACTTGGTTTGATGAAACAATTTCCCGGTCGGCACCACCACCTAGACCACTGCAATCCTCAAGCGGCGATACACCTGTAGCCGAGAAACCTGAGGACGACGCTGAAAGCGGACCTCCAAATTCTCCATGCAATCCAGATTACAGAAGCTTGAACAAAGAGGACACCCATTGGACAAATACAGCACGAGCCATCACCGAGAGCTGGTTTCGTGATGGACTCAAGCCTCGTTGTATCACTCGAGATTTAAAATGGGGCACCAAAGTCCCATTTGCAGGCTGTGAAAATAAGGTATTCTACGTTTGGTTCGATGCACCAATCGGTTACCTGTCCATAACTGCTAAGCATACGACTGAATGGGAGAAGTGGTGGAAGGGTGACGAAGCTCAGAGAAACGTAGAACTGTTCCAATTCATGGCCAAAGACAATGTTCCCTTTCACTCAATAATGTTTCCCGCAACCCTGTTAGCAACTGGTGAGCCCTGGGTTAAAGTGAAAGGTTTAATAGCTACAGACTACCTCAACTACGAGAACACCAAGTTTAGTAAATCGCGAGGGATCGGCGTTTTTGGTAGTGACGTCAAGGAAACTGGAATCCCAGCAGACGTGTGGCGCTTTTATCTCATGTACATCCGACCTGAGGGCCAGGATTCATCATTTTGTTGGGACGATCTTCGTGAGAAAGCGAACGGTGAATTGTTGAACAATTTGGGCAACTTTATTAATCGAGCCGTTTCATTTGTGGATAAGAACTATTCCGGCATATTAAAATATTACAAACCAAACAAGGAGGATCTGAAATATCTCACTGAAGTAGGCCAGAATCTCATTGCCTATGAGGAACGTCTCGAGCGAGTCCATCTGCGTGATGGATTGAAGCCAATCTTGGCAATTAGCAGGTTAGGAAACCAACTTATACAAGCTAACAAACCTTGGGTTCTGGTCAAATCAGACGATTTAACGCAGAGGCAACGGGCCGAGACTGTAATGTATCTCGCATTGAACACTGTTGCGCTGATCTCAGTCATTCTCTCACCGTACATGCCCGAAGTTTGTAGGCAGATAAAGGAACAGTTGGCTATCGAATGCATTCACTTGGCCGAGATTGGCACCTCTATGCCGTTGCTGTTGCCTGTTGGACACAAAATTGGTAAGCCAGCTTTGTTATTCAAGAGAATAGAGCCAGATCAGGTCAAGGAATTGAAGATGAGGTTTGGTAGCAAGAATTCAACTGAGTTGTGATGAGATGGTTGCGCGAAATTGATTGATTGGATGATGAAAATATGTAATAGATTGTATTACATGTGCGCTTCCTTTTAATAGTATAAAGCATGCTTTCCAATGAGGTTGCCTTGCCGATGGATGACGCTCGAGACGGCTGCGTCCACTGAGGCGTTGTAATAGTATGGATTGTCTGAATGGGTGTTTAGAAATTGAGTGAATAGTTAGTATGCATACATGTTGCTGTTTGGCATGAAATTGTTCAACATGGTTCGTGTTGGCACCTACCTATTGAGCCGATGATGGTCTGGTCATTGGGCGAGCCGGTCGAGCGCGATTGCTGGTCGCTGCCGGCCGCTATGGCGTTTGCGTAATGCTGTTCAATCATCAGCTGATGGTGATGGTGATGGTGGTGATTGTGCTGGTGCATCGAGGCTGAGACGCCGGCGTACTGGTGATGGTTGCTGTGATATTGCTGAGGGTGCTGGTGTTGGTGGTACTGGTGATGCGTTTGGTTGTGGGCTTGGTGCGTCGTGGGGTGGTGGTGGGCGCCGGCGAGCTCTGCTGCGGCAGGGGCGGGGGCGGCCTGGCTCGCCGTTTGGTAGCCCAGCGAGGCGACTGCGCCGGCCGCGCGGGTGCGCTGGTGGTCGGCGAGCTGCTGCGCCTGTTGCAGCTCCTGGTTGTGGTGCTCAACGAAGGTGGGAGGAAAGGGGAGCTGCGCTTGTGGCGGCTGCTGCTGGTGCGGTTGTGGTTGGTGCTGGTGCTGGTGCTGGTGGTGGTGGTGGTGTGATAGTGGGTGAGATGGTTGGTGGGGCGCGTTTGCGGCTAGTTGCGCGTCCAGACCCGGGAGGTCCGGCGCAGGCTGGTGATGGAACTGGCTCTGGTTTGTCGCGTAAGCGCCGCCTAGCCGCTCTGGCGACTGATTGTTCAAAGTGTAGCACGAGCTCGAGGGCAGCGAGTTTGAGTGCGCGAGCGACGCACTTGAGGGCGTTGAGGTTGGCGCCGGCGAGCTAGCCTGCACCTTAACCCTGCTCAGGTCTGGATAGCATCCGGCTGCGAGCGGCTGTGCCGGCTGCTGCTGCTGGTAGCCGGCCGGCTGGTAGGCGGCCGCGTGGTAGGCAACCCCAGCCACTGCGGGGCTCCCATACTCAAGGGTGTGTTGCTGCTGCGGCTGCGGCGCCACAGCAGCGGCCAACGAGCCCGAAAGCTGTTGTGCAAGCCTATTGCTCGCCGCTTGCTGGTAGCCGGGCGCCAGGTTTGGCGGCGACACTGAGCCAGAGGTGAGGGCGCCGCTAGAGACTGAGTGGCTGTGGTTGCTTGCGGCCGAGTCCAGGATGTTGCTCGCGCGCTTGATGCTCGTGATTTGGCCAGCGCTGCTCGCGGTCGAGTTTGCTGGGGCGACATTTGTTGTTGTTGTTGTTGTTGATGATGTTGTTGTTGTCTGTCTTCGCTTCTGTTGCTTCCTCTTCTTCGCCCTTCTATTTTGAAACCAAATTTTAATTTGCCGCTCCGAGAGTTGCAACTTGTGCGCGATTTCCTGCTTCCTCGGAATCGCTATGTACTCGTTCAACCTAAACTCATTCTCCAACTCAATGCGCTGGGTGTCATTGTAGACAACCCGATACTTGTCCTTGGTGCGCGTTTTATTCTTTGACATTGCGCCTATATGAGCCGAGTGGCGAGCTTTGCGCGCGGCCACCTGTGCTGCTGCTGCCGTCGCCGCCGCGCTTGTTAGTCGGCCGGCTGACCTATGTTGCTGTGCTTGCTGGCTCGCCTGTCGCAGGGGCTCGTTCGCGAGTGACAAGCTTTGGGAGACAAGTGATTTTGTGCTGATGGATGGCCATTTGCTTGCGCGCGGGGGGCTTTGAGCGCGCGCGCGCCGCCGCCGCCGCCGCCGAAGCCAGTGCGCAGCCGCCGAGTCCACCTGCTGGCGCGCAAAGTGCCCTCTGTCAGCGGCCGCTCGCCTATTTGCGCTCTTGATCCGCCGCTGCCGATTGCACCACTTGAAAGGGAAGCCGACGCGGGCGCGCCATTGACGCAGCGCCAGTGCGCCACTTTGGGCGGCTCCGTCGGCGGCTCCTATGGGCCGCTCGCGTGGGCCTAGCGAGCGAGCAGGCGGCGGCTCGTCGGCTCCCAGCGGCGGCGGCGGCGGCAGAGGCGGCGGCAGAGGCGGCGCCGGCAGCGACGCTGGTGTCAGTGGCAGCCCTTCGAGGGTCTTGTTAGTAAATAAGACATAAGACTTTTTAATGTTTCCTTCATTTGACTACTGCAACTCAAGCCAAGGCGAAAGCTTCAGCCAACCAAACTCAGGCTGCAGAGCCGCCAGTTTGGCCTCTGGAATCTGGCGAGCATTGTTGTTGGTTGCTCGCGAGTCGCGAGCTGCTCGCAAGACTGGCAGCCAGCGGCGGGCGGCTCTCCTCTTGCAGGCTCCTCCGGCCGCTCAAAGGGAGGAGCAGCGGCGGCGGCGGCGGCGGCAGCAGCAGCAGCAGCAGCAGCTGCAGCTGAGGCCTTAGCTCAGAGCTGGCGAGACCAAGGCTCTTGCTGGCGGCTTTGAGTCAGGCGCGTTTTTGATTTTATTAGTGGCCAAAGAATTTCAATTCACATTTTTTCGTCAGCTTGCAAATCAATATTACGCCCGGCAAAACTATACAAACCTGCGCCGCGGCCGGACCATCCGAGCGAGCGGGGCTGAGCCAAGGTGAGCGCCAGCCCCACCGCCCGCCTCCTGGAATTCTCGGCCGCGCCAAGCAGGCGGCCGTCTTGCCACAGCGCAAACGCAAGCCGTCTTTGGTCCCGGCAAAGCTGCGAGCCAGCCGACGAGCGCGCTCGAGTCTCGCTCTCGCAGCCAGCCAGTCGGCCTTTGTTTTGGGGAGGCTGCCGCTGCAATTGTTGTCCCGTCGGCGGCGGTTGCGTAGCGACAACAACAGGTTGCCGGCTGCCCTGTCTGCAGCTGCAGCCTTAGTTCGAGTTGGGGTTGCAGTTGGAGTTGGAGTCAAAGCTGGAGTTGAGCCGCCGGCTTATGGAGCCAAAGTCTTGCCATTACAGGTTCAAAGCCAGTTTATCTCGGCAAGCTAAATCCGCGCGCAAACAATCTCGTTTTCCTTCTTGCCGCTCAGGCCGCCTCTGTATCCATATTTGCGCTCACCAATGGCAGCCGGCCGCGTTCGGCTCCAATCCAATCCAATCCAATCCATTCCAATCCAATCCAATCCACTCCCGGCCAATCCAATCGGCGGCCTCCTCGCCGGCGGAGGGCCAACAAGTGGCGCCAGCCGGGCACAGTTTGGCTCTGGGCTTCTGCTCTGGCTGCTGCTGCTGCTGCTGCTGCGGCGGCGGCCTCACGGGGCTGCAAACTCGGCCGCAGATCGCAGTTGTTGTCGCCGTCGCCAATGTTTCTGTTTGTCGGCTCTCTCGCCGCAAGCGCCAGCCGCTAGCTCCAGAGTGGCGGCCGCCAACACTATTTTTGGCCTGTTTGCCTCGACTCTGCTCGGCTCCGTCTCAATTGGAACACAATTGAAGGGAGCAGAGCGCAGTGATTCAACTGAGCCACTCCTGCTAATTGGCTCCCAGGCAAAAGCTAGCCCCTCGCTCCAGTTGAGCCGAAGCCAACTAGGCTATTTGTCGTCTATCTGTCAACAATCAAGATGACGAGGCCGCTGATAGGCGGCGCCGGCCGCGCGGCCAGAGGATGGCCGGCCGCTCGCTCGGCCCGCGGCGCCGGCGGCCCCACATCTCAATCGGCTCCATGGGCCAGACACACGCGCGCTCGGAGGCGGATGTGGCCGGGCGCAAATATAGTGTTGGCGGCGGCCTCTTTTGTTTTTAAGCAGCGGCCGCTTGTTCCACTGCGGCGGGCCCGCTCGCAGCAGAGGCCCCTTAGCCTATCCTGTCTGCCCTCCACTCGCCGCTCTCAGCTCTCAGCTCTCAGCCCTCAACTCTCCACTCTCAACTCTCCACTCGCCAATGTCCACATCCAATCCCATCTCGTCCGATCCGGTTCGTGTTCCTATTAATAGCAGCGGCCCGCTTTGCCTAGGGACCACGATAATCAATCCAAATCATTATCATCTCCTCGTCGCTCGCTCGGCTTGCCTGGCGCCGCCACAAGCGGACGGCTCTTGTGACGACAAATTTCGCCCATCGGCCCAGAAGTGCGCCTGGCCGAGCGAGCGACCCTTCAGCGCAAACTTTAGCGCTCGCTCCCAAGCTCAAAGGCAATAACAACAAATTGATTTGATCATTTAGCTCCGAGCACAACATCTCTCTTCCCCCGCCAGGCCGGGTGATCAATCGATTGGATGAGCGGCACCGTATCATTGTCGCCAACAACAACAACAACAACAACAACACTAGCACCAACCACCAGCCAGCGCCGCCACCAGAAACGCCAACGACTCCGACCATCCGCTTGTTGTTTGCTCTGCCGGCGGCCCACTCAAAGCTCTCAGTCCCTCTCCTTGGGGTCTATCTGTCGGCGGCCGCAAGTGGCGCCCATGAAGCCACTCGCGCACGAGCGCCGCTCTGCGGGCCGCGCCGAGCAGCCTGAGCCGGCGCCACCATCCACTTGTTGGCCCGTTGCCAAAACCGTGGCCCGCTCGCCCTCGCGCGCCTTCAACACCCAAACGAGCCCCAATCAGCCAGGTTAACCAACCAGCCGGCCGGCCGGCCGGCCAACCAAACCAGCGGGCCAAGTGCAAAGCCTTTGTCCACTCGCGCCGCCAACTCCAGGCTCACAAAAGCAGCTTAAACCCATTTCTCGCTCGGCCAATTTGCCTCCTGACAGGAATAATTAGCCCGACAACAAGCAAATCCGCTCCTCCAACCCTCGGCTCCGGTTCAAGTAGGGCCACTGCAAACGTGACTCATGGCTTGCGCTTGGTTTGCAAACTAGCCAACCAGCCAGCCGTGCGGCCAGCTCAGCCTGTCCAGGCCAACAGTCGGGCAACTGAGCTTTGCTCGATCGGTCAACCAGTCGGCAAGGGCAACCCACAGATCTGTTGCAACAATCCGTCGACAGCTCGTTTGCTCACTCAAATGGCCCAGCTCCTCTACCTGCTGCTATAATCGACCAAACACAATCAGTGTAAGCTGAAATTCGCGTTAATAAATGTCAATGCGACGTTTTATTGAACCATTTTATTCAAGAACTTTGTTTGTTCACCATTCAGCTTAGACTTGCTTCACGCAAAAGGACAACAAACGAGCACAATTGGGCCAAAGGAAAGCGCGCAGCTTGATCCAATTACGTTTCCTCTGGTCAATTGGTTTGCATCTCATTCCATAGTTATTTCGTCAATTCAAACTATTTCCATTCCATCCCTCTGTCCTTTCACTGGCTCGACTCAAAGCTTCTCCTTTGCCGTTAAAATTAGACTCCTCTCCATTTCAATTGGAAGCGCCTCGTTCCGTTCATATTGAAAGAATCCTTGGTCAAAATTAGAGGATCCATTATCGACAAGCTGCGTTGCGTCGCCCACTTGAGCCTTTAGAATGACCGCTCTAGATTGAATCAGATCACCGCTGCACACGGTTGCAGTCAGCGCCATAAATGGCCAGGACGAAGGTGCTCAGTTTGCAGGTGATTAAGGCCAGGTAGCTGTGCTAGCTCACCCGAGCCATGCAACTTAGAGGGCAGGTTGCCCTCGAAGATGGTGGTGGTGGCGACGGCCGCCGCCGCCGCCGCAATGCCCAGCCATCGGTCCTATAATGGAGATCCAGTTTATAGGGCTCCGCCACGCAGCGGCCTATCAAACCTGATTGGCGAACCAAACGAGTTGAGCTCTAGCATAAAAGCTCAACCTGACAGCTCTCGTCTCGTAATCAAATGCCTCCATCAGCAACATCCCAGTCTTCTTGGGCTCCCAGCGCTCGACTGGTGGCGGCTGAATCCTCGTTTAATTCGTCACTTAAATCTGATTCTGCACTGCTCGAGCTTGTCGAGCTCGACGACGAACTTGATTGGTCGTCATAATTTCCCCCGCTACTTATCCTCTCGCTAAGCTCTAGCACTTCAAATTTCAAAATGGCCGCTACACCTGATAGCTGATTTAGTTGTTGGCCAGACAGGTGCATGCTCGAGAAAATGCGAACTTCTGAGCAATATTGCTTAACCTCGTAGAGAAGTTGCGAGTATTTCTTACGTAATGCTAAATTGCTTGAGCGGAATAACATATCAGAGAGCATCAAACAAGCAATTGCTTCGTAGTGATTAGCTAATTCTACATCCCGTAAGCCATAGATTGCTTTATTTGGCTCAGTGCTTAATAAATCCTGAAATTTATTCCATATTTTGACCTCCTGAACTGCCTTTGTATCCTCTAACTTGGGTTGGATGAGTGGGTCGCTCAAAACCTCCCTTATCGAATGCTTGAATCCAGTTGATGAGTGGGCGAGGAGAAACTTTTGTCTACTATCTAGTAGGGCTTTCATATCGTTCTTTGTCGCCTGTTGCCACATATACTCAATGAACTGATCTTTGACAAATCCAGGACTCGCAACAACAAGACACTTAATCACATCAAACTTAATGTGCTTCACCATAGCCTGCAGAATTTGCTCATAGAATTCGTTCAGACCTTTCTGGTACTGGGAGCAAAAGTTTTTTCGCTTCCTCGGTATGTTGACTTCAATTTTAGCCTTCTGGACTGTCATGTTCGTTGTCAGCAAGCAAACAAAAGCTAACCCCTCCTGCATTATCACAACGGCAACCTCTGCATTTCGGGTCGAGTCACAGGCATTGTTTAACTGAGAGAGGGCTAACGAGTCCCATACTGGTTTAGTTAGATAGAACTTCTTATTTAACTCGAGATCTAGGGTATGATACTGGCCACGCTTAACATGTTTGTTCTCTTGAATATTTTTGCCCTTGACCTTGATTATGTTTGATTCAGAATCAAATTCAACCCTCTCCACTGAGATGGTGAGAGTTATCCTAATTCTGTGTGAATTTGTCGAACCCGTTGAACTTTCGTTAACAACTTTGCGCCATGTGGACCCTTTAATTTGGTCATTCTTCTGAATGATATTATAGATATACCAGAGATCATCGGCTTCCTCCGCAATTAAGGCAATTTGTCTGTAGATGATCGGTCGGGCCGGATGCTCAGATAAATTGAATTGAAGCGATTGAAGAAAGAGATCTTGAATTGAACTTACCCCTCACCATCCTTCTCTATCTTCCTGTGTGGAATTTTCATAGTTTGACGGGACAAGGCAGGTTTGTGAATCTGCTAACCAACCAAAAGCGGTTGAACAGGAATACATTTATCTGAGGCTTCCGAAATTCTCACGATTTCGAGTTCTGTTC
>Ga0268249_1000577_pt1 | contig 14247 bp, 11 predicted proteins | sample AgamicAtPe_FD_200257 | JGI IMG/M metagenome (GOLD analysis project Ga0268249, IMG submission 200257) | Agave microbial communities from Guanajuato, Mexico - At.P.e (v2) (version 3) | ecosystem: Host-associated > Plants > Phyllosphere > Phylloplane/Leaf | place: Guanajuato, Mexico | collected... | reverse complement strand
CTAGGATTTCATTTTTAACTGTCTGGTTGCGGCAAGTTGGAATGCATACACCTGGGTGGTCAGTGGACCTGAGAGATCTAGTTTGCCTCGCTGATTGTTGTTCTGACAAATTCGAATTGCTCTGATACTTTGGATCACAAGCTCTTATCTTAGCTTCCCTGACTATATTGAGCATCACAATGATGATGATAAAGTCTATCTTAATCGACATTTTGAAGCCATTGGGCAGCATAAAGTTACTGGCGACTGGTGCAACCAGTTGATTGCGTGAGGAAAGAGCTTGGCGGGGGCCTATTTTTAGATCCTCATCCAATTGATCTGCGTTATCATGAGATCGAATCTACACTCACATCTAAGCAGACTACGATTTGCAGGCTTCGTTTCGATGGAGTTGATATGTGAAAATCAAAATCCATACCTAAGAACGATAAAAGCCCGCCCGTCATCATAGAACATGTATCTCTTGAGCTTTTCACAGGGATCTTTCAGTTCCGTCCTCTTGAACAAAAACATGAATAAGGATAATTTGAAAAACTGGACGTGCTCAAATGAGTGTCACATGCTCGCATTGAGCTTGTGAGGATCAGCCCTTAGTCGCACTAGTTTCGAAAAATGTGATCACCTCAACAACCGTTAGACTATTTTTCACCCAGTAAAAAGACTGCAGGCCTTGCAAACATGGAAATTCCTGGAGGACGATTTATCTCACTTGGCTAATCAAGGCCGCTTGTAATATGAGACCCGAACGGGAAATGTAACTGCACTCTTGACAGAGCCATTTCCGTCTTGAATTGTTCAAGACGGAATGTGACAATCTTTCGAAACTGTCCAAAGAATCGATCGGTCATTTACCACTTGGCTAATGCGATTATCTCTCGGTTAAGTGAGATAGATTGTGAGAGACAAAGTGATTATCCCTCGGTCTCAAGTTTAGACTTTCAACTATCTAGACGATGATTAAGCCAAACTACCTGTACCTGCGATCGGCCTGCACGCACATTAGGACGTCGCGGTGACAATGAGCGCGTAGTCAGCTGATCGCTCAAGAAATCCAATCCGAGCAATTCGGCAGGACCTTGAAGTAAATCCGTTATCGCCGGTAAGTCTTTACCGTCCACTAAGTAAAGCGCCCAAGCATCATCTTGGAAGCCTGCTTGTGTCCTCCGTCATATTAGTCCATCATCATATGTCATAATCATGGCAGCAGTCACAAGCAAGGAAAGACCTTGCGCAAGACCCTCAGATAGTGCTTCGAGCCAAACGGGCGATGATGATAATGGTGGTCAGGATTCGAGTCTGGCAATCGTTATAAAACATGGAGGCGCTGAATATAGAATCGACAACCTCATGCAAGATCACACCATCCAATATCTTAAGGATCAGATAGAGGAACTGACCAATGTTAGATCGGTACGTCAGAAGCTATTCGGGCTCAAGTCGAAAAACGGGAAACCATTATCAGACGAAATGATGCTCGAGGAAACGAGTTTCACCAACAACATGAAAGTCATGATGATGGGCAGTCAAGAGAAAGAAATTCAGAACGTTGAAGAAGCCTCGAAAAAAGGGCTTCCGCCGCTCGAAGACGATTTCGATATATACGATGATGAGGAACTAGATTCGGATGCAAGGATACCCAGAGAGCCTGAGTATGCCGCAAAAATCGCACGGCGGGTTCAGCATTACAAGATAAAGATGCTCAATGAACCGAGACCCAATAAGAAGTTATTGGTATTGGATATCGACTATACCCTGTTCGATCATCGGTCTACCGGTCAAACAGCGCTTGATCTAATGAGGCCTTACCTGCACGAGTTTTTGATCTCCGCCTACAAGGATTATGATATTGTGATCTGGTCAGCTACTAGCATGAGATATATAGAGGCCAAAATGGACGAGTTGAAAGTGTCGACGAACCCGAACTATAAGATAGTATTCTACCTGGACAGTGCTGCAATGATATCAGTGCACTCGCAAAAATACGGCCTACTCAATGTAAAACCCCTAGCTGTTATTTGGGGTAAGTTTCCGCAACACTATACCCCCAAGAATACAATCATGTTCGACGATACGAGGAGAAATTTTCTCATGAACCCCCAGAATGGGCTCAAAATCAAAGCTTTCCGCGAGGCCTTCAAGAACCGTGACACGGATCAAGAGCTTTTGCATCTATCAAGATATCTCTCGAAGATTGCTGAGCTGGACGATTTTTCGTCTCTCGACCATAGACATTGGCAGAGGACGATTGATGCACCAAAGCGCCACAAACGTTGATAATCGTTGTTATTCAAATTGCCTGTAGCCGACACCTTAAAAACCTTATTTTTATTTGTAAACGGTTGCGTCATCTATTTGCGACTTTTTTGTAGACTAATGGAATCGGAGTGGCTATTATCAGCCTCCATGCTTTATCTATTCCTAGAGGAACATCCAGAAACGTCACGATTTTATTTTGTAATAGAGTCTACTCTAAATATCGCTATAGTAAAGGTCTCTTGCCTTCAACATAGTTACACTCGTGGCGCTGAACAGTCGGTATACTGTTAGGTAACATACTAATGAATAGAACAAATGGACAACTAGCACCTTCAACCAGTCGAGTTTGATCGAGCGCATCGTTCCTTCAAACTGCTTTAAGGTTGTTTCTCTATCCCGGTAATATTGTTCTAATAGCTTGTCTTTCTCGATCCACAAATTGCGAAGCCACTCCTCGGTAGGGTTGATCTTGCTCCGCTCGTAAACTTTATATTTGAGGATAGCAGGCTCCTTGCGTGTGCCAAGTGCTATATCTAGTATAGAGAGCGGATCTCTTAGGTCATCATATATAAGGGTAGCATCTACAATGTGAGTCACCTCGACACTAGGATCGATGAGATCTTTGAACGCTCCAAATCGCGGATGAGTCACATACTTTGTCATGGGTAGACCATTTTTTAGCGCATATCTGTTCGAACCCTCCAACCTTTTACGCCAGAAACCTCCCTCAGGGAACAACACCAGCAGGTTTCGGTCCGGATGTCGCAAAACCTGATCTCTGAGTGAGCCGTCGACGAACGAGTCTTTAGTAATGAAGAAGTCGCCGTGCGAACTGCATACTAGACCGAAATTTGTTGGTTTAAACTAGATATAGGAGGGGTGCAGATTGGCTTGTTAATCGTCGGAAACATACTCGTAAAGAGAAGAGTTCTCAAATTACTTACCTGAGCATCCAGGACCCAAAGTAATGATTGTTTAGAGAGGGTTGAGAACGATTGCATTATTAATGGCACGTCGGCAGTTGAAATATGGTTGCACAAAAATAGTATTCTAGACTTTGTTCGATCGATCTTGGCAACTGGTAGTTCTGCCGCAGCTGAGTCCCCGACAGGATGACAAAAAGAAGAATCCAACTCTTGGCCGCCGGATTCCAAGCTCGGCGTGGAGTTCTTACTAACGTCTTTGGCTACTTTCAGACAGTTATGTGTGACATTGACGCTATCTGTTGTGCTGAGATCTTTAGTTGACTGATCGAAAGTTGTAATAGTACGCTTCTCATCAGGTTCGTGTTTATCTTTGTACTTGTTATCACATGCCACATTGGATGGTTGTCTTGTATCTCCAGCCATACAATCCTGTTTCATATTCAATGACTGGCGATGGGATAGTCTACCCTCATGGCCATTCCGATAATTCGCATAGCGGTGAACAGGTCTCGGAGGATCCTCGATCAAGTGTCTGTAATCATCGCCTGTCTCTATAACAGTGGCTCCAGCAGCGAGGCTCCACGAGGATACAACAAATAGTAACCAGTTGTATAGATAGTTCTCTAACCTTGAGTACAAGTCGCTCCTAACCCAACTAATTGGAAGTAAGACTATCCATGACAATACTAAATAACTAGAAACACAGTAAATATTTTGTATGATGATACAGAAAAATCTAAAAATGCCATATATGAAGTAGAGCAACGAGTTTCTCTTCGAATAATGTGCAACTAATTGCTCTCTCGTGAAATAAACGCTTTTGTTATGTATAGCCATTTTCTAATAAGTTCATATGTGTAAGAGTTGTTGGGTAGTGTATACTTGATGGGAAATTTGGAGCGTTCTTCGCAGTGGCTTGAGGTGTATCTTTAGGGATATATATATGTGTATTAATGGTACCATTGAGTCTTAGTCCCTATCGCCGGGTTCTATCAGCCTGCGACGTTTCTTGTTTACGATCACACGAGCAACGCTCCAATTTTCTGCTATCTTTCTTATAGTTTGAGAAAACTCTCAAGTTGAAGCTTTCATCATGTCGCACTGAGGGTTAGATCATGTGCCCTGCCTGAACCAGCTACCCCTACCCAAGAGTTGATTCTGTTCTTGGTTTCTCGAGCCTATGAATTTGCAAGCCCCACAATTTCAACTAGAAAATTCAATGGCGCACACCGGCGTGAACCTAAGTTGGCGCTCAATATACTCATATTCCGTTAGAGATTCTATGGTTGGGGTGCCATTTTATGACGATTTTCTTTGATCGCTTGGGACAATATTTGTAGCTTCATCTGAACCAATAAACCCCCTCTAGGGTTAGGGGATATTTGCTTGCGCACTGATGACAGTCGAACGGGCTTATATATAACATTAAATGAACCATCGAAAAATAAATAAGAGAATGGGCATGCGGCTCGCAGTTAAGCAGATCTATGTTGTTCGTGATTCTCCGGAATTACAGTTTGCAATCTCGTTTCGAGGACAAACTCGAATTGGCCGAACTCACCTTGAGTGCGCCGTCGTGAACCTGACCAAAGCCCATTCTCTCTAAATATCTCACAGAGCAGTTGTCTATCTTGGCTCCTTCAAGCAAAATTCAGCCACCAAACAGTCAGATAAAATGGCTTCGATTCACGCAGTATTAATTTTTTGTGAATTTCATCAAGACTCCGCGCTTTAAGATGATATCAGCACCAGGTTTATTCAACGAGCTTGCGAGTCTGGCACAATGCATGGGAGGAAATTCCTCCGTCTTCCTGTTGCCGATGGGATGGCATTCCCTAGATCGCAGCCATAAACTTTTGTTGGTTGAGCAGTATGTAGGCGGATGTACTACCTGATAGGAAACACTCTACAGTGTTGAATCCTTTCTGTCAAGAACAGTTTTAATAATGCCTTCCATCTGGTGGCACAAGGCCTTAGAGTCCTCTCCTTCTTGGGAAGCTAATCGAGCCTAAGCCTCTACACTTTTATGTGTGCTCACTCTCTCCTCGCCCAGGTCATTTGCTGCACAACGATCTCCTGATCGACTCGGTCCTCCTATAGTTTCAGGTCTCGATGCTCGCTTCAGGGCTACCGGTTTCGAGATTGACATCGAGCTTGTGCCGAGCGAAAACACGATTTTTCTCGAAAAATAGTGTTAACCTTTAAGGGCTCAGTGAAACGCGACTATAGAATGGAGTACTCAATTGTAGAAATTCTGAGCCTGAATCCCAAAAGCAAGTTGTTTTCTTCGACAGTCCAGACATTCTTTGGTTGCAAACGACTGAATCATTGAGCAAGAATTCAAATGTGACTTCAGCTCAGAGTTTGGACGCCGGAGCACGCCTTTATACATGCAATAGATATTCGCATGCCCAGCTAAACGCTTCGAGCTGTTGAGTTTCAGAGGAGAAAGTAACGAACTTCCGACCGATATTGTTAAGCAGTTCTATTTAAAGACGGCATCATGATTTTTCTAGTGGAGCGTTTCACGTATTGGCGCTTTGACTGCCGGTCTTCTATCAGACTCAGCAGTCATGATGGTTGAGAGCTTTGACTATACAAGTGCCCTCAAATGAACATGGTTCATCTTTAGAGATCGATGTGGTCTAGAGGGTCAATAGTCCGACTCGCAACCTCATCGGACGCGAACAGATAAAATAGCCACTTCAACTGCACAAACCAATTGAGTTTGATTTTTATTTTTGGTTTTGAATTTTATAGACTTCCGATGGATTCTCACAATCTTGAATCAGACAAGGCAGGTGTATCATCTCAGGTCGTATAATCTACATATTCACTCGCACGTTCTGCGCAGTGCGCACACGGGATCCGTGCCATAGATTTCCAAATGAATGTCGGCCGCGCGCGCGTTACCATGGTGAGAATCTCAAGCAACCTGAACCCTTCTGGATCTATTGGATGGGACGATTGATACCTTACAGTTGACCTTCTACTGATTTAATAATCAATATCGCCGATTCCGTCATTATTGATCGGTCAGACTTCCAACTAATTCTTATTGAACGCTAGACCGGAATCAACCTGAAAGATAGGAAAGACAAGCGTCTGCGATGTGGTAACCATTAGAATGTTAAAACGATAATAGATGCAATACATTGGTGCAGTATAAACTCCGAGTTAAGCTTTCTCTGTTTGTATATATACAATTACTCAACTAACAAGGACTATGGCCTCTCAGATAGAGGTGAAACAGGAATATCGCTACTCGTTGAGATCACAGCAAGTGTTGGCCGTGGTTTTCGTTTGTAGTATTATCATATTCATTTTGATGAGCGTATGCCTTATGTCCTCATACTGGATCACGTCCGACGGATTTAGACAAGGTTTGTTGTATTTGTGCATCGAAGAGCAGGACTCATCATATAGGAATCGAAACGAGCCCCTCCCATTCGACCTAAACAAAGAATTGTTGGAACCAGGTTGTTATCCAAATCGCGATGTTGGTAAGTTGTGCGAGGGTTCATACTCGATACTCAACGGAACCCGACCTCATCACTAACCTGCGATACTTTCCAAAAGGTTACTTAAAAATTTGTACCTTCTTCTGTTTGATCACCCAACTATCGGCCTTGGCCACAGCCTGTCTAGCAGGCCTAGGGATTCGGGTTAGGGGGTCGAAAAGAGCTAGTTGTCTGAGGCTCGCCATCTGCACAACTATAGTTACAATTCTATGTGATATTGCCCTACTCATAATTTACCCCACCCAATTTGCCGATGAAATCGATAAGTCCAATCGAGATCTTTGGGAGTTGAATGGTGCTTTTGGACTCGCATGCGGCGCTGCAATATTAGCTTTTGGTGCCCTTGTTCTGCTTGTGGCCGCCCCTCGTCCAGTCACGAATCTTTACGGATCAGTGCCAACACGAGTCTAAAGTCGTACTAAATCCGCTACCCGATGATTGGGTTATCTTCAAGGAGGTATCTACTTATCGAATGACAAGCATACGAGAAATAAATCGTAAGATCTGATAGACCACTCGATTACCCATGAACTCTGACTATATCTTTACTTAGTTTCTCGCGCTATAACCGAGCTCATTTTAATACAGCCCTGAATTTTATTTCTCCACGTAGTTAACACAAACATCAATGGTCGAGTTTTAACAGAGTTTAGCTGGGATCCGATAGGTAAAGGAGCATAGGGATTGCACAACAACAAGACTACAGCCAGTATCAATAAATTATATAACGACCTCTGTGCACCGACAATTTCAAGTTTCGATCGATATCACGATATCTTACTCAATTGATCCGGAGAGGGATCACAAATTTGTAGGGCTGATATCAGTCCCTTCTTTCGTTGATGTGTTGGCTGAGTTCCCAGTTGCTTGAGAAGCTGTTGACTGATTTTGAATTTGGGTTGCGTATTCTTCATGAATAGCGGGTGAGATACTTGAGACTAACTGACCGTTATTTGTTTCTGCGATAGTAGGTGATCTTATGATCTCGTCCTGGATCATTGAGTTATTGGTATCGTTTTGATGCTGTACCGGCGCAAGGTTTGCGCAAACTATCGTTTGTTGTACCAGTGAAGGATCGGCTTGAAATCCTGTAATATTCGACTTCATAGCCTCTTCATAGTTAGGGGGCTTGATGTTTGAAGCAATTGACTCATAAGGTGGGGGTGCCATATTGTGACTTGAGCTCAAATCGGCTGAATCGTCTGAGCCGATCACTCTCACAATAGGATATTGCGGCCCATTTTGATGTATGTGAGGATATATATCAGACAGTCTTATGGGTGATACCAACTCAATCAGTCGCAAGTACCTATAACATTTCCAGATGACACATAAGAAATATATCTTGACGATCATGGTAATAGTTGAGAAAAGCATCAATGAGTAGCGAGTGTACTGATTACTACCGGCCGGATAGTTTCTGAAATCCGCTAAGCTATCGGCTAGGGATGGATCTATGTCTCGATTATAAAATGCAGGTAATGCGAAGAAAAAGTCGACTAGTAGCATGGCATATAATGGCATCAAGAGGGCGGCCCTACCGGAAATAACTGCATATATTCCGACAGCTGACACTGAGGCCATGATTATGCGCGCAAGGATGTTGACGGCGGCAGCTGTTGATTTATGGCGTTCGTCTAGGTTCAGGCCAATATCGTTGACTTGCTCGTTGACAGAAAATTCAGTGTTAAGCAATATTGATGCAAACAATAGTGCCCTAATGAGCTTAAATACGGCTATAAATATCGTTGTCGGCTTGACATGTAAGCAAAGGCAGTACGCGTACTTCTCGATTGCAGGGATCCTCAGATCAACAGTCCTGCGCTGTTGATGTTGAAGTTGATTTGTCATTGTGTTTCTTTCTATGATCGTTCAATATCTCAATCTGACACCCGATATGATTATGGTGATCATTCGATGTAGTTTTCTCGCTTTACTATTTAATGTTTCTAGTTCTGATTCACTAGATATCTGTTGCCAAAGCTGGTGGGTCTCTGAAAAAAACTTTGCTCGATATCTTGAAACAAAAGAATCACAAAGGCCCACAAGTGAAGGTATGTGGTGAGAACCTCGAGCAATGGTAAACTTTGTAACCGTCCACCCTTCAGCCCAAGAATTCTGGGTGCCTGCTGAGAGCTCAACAGTACTATCCAAAATCTGTGTTCGTTGCTGCTACGGTCTTATAGCTACTGGTATCGCCACTATCGCTGGGACTAATGATAACTTCTCTCCCCCCGATGGATGAGTATGATTATGCAGATGGCGCAGGAGTTTTTGGCGCTAGAGTATGGCAATGGAGAATTGGAGTATATCTAACTCTGGAGCACGATCGTTGCTGGTCTATTATGGAGACTGAACTCGTAGGCTACTCCTCACCCCCTTGGTTTGCTATAACTTAACACGACCAACGGATGGTTATGCGTACGGTGAGCGATCCGGACCGAAGATCATATGAAGCCGACCGCGAGTTATTCACTGTTCGTAACACAAGAGCTCCTGGTTACTGTTATTAGTAAATGCTAAAGGCGGCCAAACACGAGCGAAAGGGTAGTCCTGATAAAAGCAATTGCAATCAGCGCAAGTATTGAGGCATATATAACAATATCGTGTCTATAAGGGGGTAACAGGCACACGAAAATCACCGGGTTCCTTTAACCTTATGTTGCACCCCATCAGCTGCCTCAAGAGTTAATAGTGCGTAGCGTAAATCGATTCAATGGCGTAGCTCGGGGCCCACAGTTAGCCTATGGGACAAGAAGATGAAGGTTTCGTTGTATTGGTTAAACTTGTTTGCATTGCACTGCAGTTTTACTGGCCCGGCACAGTTTTCTAGGGGATTAATTTATCAGTTGGTTTCAGAAACATCCGGAGTTGCACAATAATCACGAGCTGTTTTTATGAAGCTGTTGTTGTGCGATTCAAGTTGTGGTTGATTGATTGCTCGCATCCATAAAGAAGCAGATAGCAGACGTGCTGCGATTTAAGTTTGGTCGATATGAGTTTGCTGTCTATTGTTGTAGCAGTTTGAGTCTACGAGAGATTGCATGAGCAAATGTGCAAATGATGTCGGGTTAGAATTGCCAAGCGATCCTAGACTTAATCAATTGGCCCAGGATTCTAGGCTTCGGCGGCCAGCGAGAATTTGGGCTGGAGCTTGAACTTGAAATTATGAACTGGAGATGGTAATTCTTCGGTGGCAATGATCACAAGTTGAAGGCCAGACTATCTGGTCGCCAGGTTCAATTAAAATAAGATGAGAGGTCCTATTTTCTACACTCCGGTTTCCACAACACGAGCTCCTTCATAGCGAAAGCGCACTGGATTCAGCAAGGAGAGTCGCTGGAGAGGTAGAGGGAAAGGGAGACAGTGAGAGTTGTTTTGGAGAGCAAGCAAGCAAGCAAGCAGGGTGAGCGAGCCTGCTAGCAGTGCTCCACAATCCACGCCAACTTCAGCACAAAGTTTCCATATGAGCAAGCATGCGAGCACACAAACAAACAAACAGACGCAAGCAGACAAGAGGACAAGCGAGCAGGCAGACATGCTGGCGGGCGAGCCAGGGCTCACTTGAACTCGCATTCTCTCGTTCCTAGCACGCGCTGTTAGGATTCCAGCGCTGGGCCTTTTCAATGGCAAAGTCGCCTCTCCCTCCGCCCAATCTACCTGGCGGCAGCTAGACTAGCCTGATCCAATCAGCCAGCTTATCGTGCATCTGGCCTGCTCACGTTGTTGGGCCAATAAACGCGCACCTCCCTCCCCCGCCACTCAGCCCCCTCCCTTCCTCCTTGCCACTCTATCAATCCAATCTGGGCTCGCAGGAAGCCAGCCGAGTCAGCTGCCTCGGAAGGCGGCATGGAACAATGTTAGTGCGAGCGGAGAGTTTTACAATTGTCTATCATCGCTGGCGACACGCACAATCCACAGCTCGTTGCTAGCGCCGCGAATCGCAAATTTGCAAGGGCAAAGGCAAAAGCAAAGGCGAAACACCTGCGCCCGTCGGCACACCTGTGAGCCCGCTGACAAGCCGCCGCAGCCTTGTTTTGCCGTCGGGGACTAAAGGCTGCGGAAGCGGCCACAGTTGTTGCAGCCGCCGCCGCTCCCACCAGCACCACCGTCGCCAGTGGTGGTTGTGGCTGCAAAGCCCGGAATCTATCCAAAGCTATCATGCTAGCATCGTGGCTAAATTTACTCTGCGCTCAATTCGCTTGCGAGAAGTTGAGATACGCCGACGACGGATTTGCAGTGGCAGTAGTAGTGGTAGTGGCAGTGATAGTCACGAAACCAAAGCGAAAGCTCATGAGCTTGGGCAAATTATAAACCAGCTTGCTTTGCCCATTTTTAACCTAATCACAAGTTTTAGCCGCAGGTGATAGCTTTGCTCTAAGAACTTGCTCTGTTCATTTGGGCAGCTAGCAACTCGCCGCAATGGTAGAGTGGCAAATTTTTCAAGCAACACTGAGGCTAGATATGTCTCTGCGGGCATTATGATAGACTGGCCAAAATCACTCGGCTATATCGGTGCACTTGATTCAGCCGAAACCTGGTTCTGAACTCTGCCCTCGATTAGCTCTCTGCTCTGCGCGACAATACTGATACTGGGACCGAAGTGTTTGCAAGCGAAAGACTTGGACGAAAGAGGCGAGCTGATTAACAACAAGAGCCAACCTCCGACCGATCAATTAAATTCCACATTTGGTGACAGATAATTGCACCTCTGTGGCTGATGGAACGATTGGACGCAACATCAGGTGCACCTGTTTGGCGGCAGTTAGGTGACCTTGACTGGGTGCTATTCAACAAGGGGGCTCAAGCGATTAGTGAGCGTCGATTAGCTGGCTTAAGCGGGAGCCCGCGAGGAGTTCAACTCGAACCTTAGAGGCTTAAATGTGAGACTAGCTAACTGGAATAGTGCAACACCCGAAGCTTGATCAAAGCGAGAATTTTTCACCAAGACCAACTCTCGAGATGGGCTCCGACGGGTGAGAGAGTGAGCAAGCTTATGTTATGCAACCGACAATTTTGCAAGTGCTTGTCTCCCAAAGATATTGCTCTATCAAAACCTCATCAGCGCTACCATTATTAGTTACTATGAGAATCAATAAGAGTTGGCACCATGGTCACAGGGCTCATATTAGAGTTGTGATCATAAAGCAGGTTGAGCTCATCTCCCGAAGCCATGTTTACAGCAGGTGAGCGGCGTTCACATTTACAGGTTAGCTAACCCTGTTGAGCGACGGAGATCATATGAGCTGCCAAGCTGCAATCACTGTGTAGCGTCAGTGGTCTAACGGTATGATGCTTCGCTTCCAACGATGTGACCCGGGTTCGACTCCCGGCTGACGCAACCTTTTTTCTCCCATCAAGGTTACATGATGGGGGTGACCCTAAATCTCTCCTAGACGCAGACGTGCAGCCACTCTTGCTATCTATATCACGAAGAGAATTCCACAATATCGCAAAAAGTCCATTCAGGATTGATTGATCAACCGATTGGATGTTGAGTTTGTTAGAATATGAACTCTCACAATTGGTCATACCCTCGATTTTCGATTCTATCCGATTTGGAGTTTACAGGATCAAAGTGTTATACTTTCTCGGCAGGGTTGGTCTTCTGAATTCGGGTCGGAGGATCAGAGACCGGTGAAAACGTTCGGGAAAATAACCTATTGAGCTAATCTCAGCATGTAGAGCACGGAGAGAAGGTGGGCAACAATTGATTCGGAGGGAACGACTACTTTACTATACTTGCCGTGGGCAGTTTCTATGGGATCGGCCTTGGCGGACGACGGAAAGCGGAAACGCCAATAAGGTTTGATTATGCGAAAGCAAAGAGGCTCGTTAGCCAAACTAGGAGAGATTCATCATCATCTTCTTAATGCCCAAGAGACTTAGAGGCGTCATGTTTCTCATCTCTTGAAAGAGGCGAGGACAAAACCTTTCACTAAGACGACGAAAGGAATCGTCAAACAGAGTTAGAAGATTGGTATGATCTATACCTACATGATCCTGTGAGATTTAACTAGGAGGTCAGATTCCACGACGAAGATGTGGGGCTCAGAGATCGACATGCTCTAGAAGTATCAAGCTTTGCGAGAGATTACCTCAGATAGTGGGCCAGATTAGAGGCTCTCGAAGTTTAGACTGAGCCAGCAGTAGATTTTGCATCATACAGGGATGCTAATCCTATGGACAGCGTAAACTGGAACAACATCGACCTCCCTTCACTCTGTTAACCCGCTTGCCGGTTACCTAGAAATTCGAACTCCTTCGACGAATTATATCACCTGAGCGGAAGAGGGGCGACAGTTAAATTGATGTGGGTGCATGTTTTTCTGAGTTATGTGGTCCAATGACAACTCTGAACTTTGGGCCCAGTCTTAGCTCTGAATCGGCAGGTAGGTGGACTGTTATCCTGCATTGGGACATAATATCACCCTTGTAAATGGCCTAATTGTAGATTCATCCCGATACTGAATTCACGTGGTTCTTCATTATCGGCCTGAGCGAAATGGTTCCAAAACCGGACTGCTTTCGCGCACAAGTAATGTAAAAAGATTGTCGAGTATATGTCATCCGTTTGGAATAGAGCCTCATTGGGGTTTAAATTTGCACCAACAAGAGAACTTGGGATTTCCCGCGACAAACTTGTCGAAAATTTACTTCAGCTTCATTATCGTCCATGAACCAGGTAAACTTACAACTAAGACAGAGATTTGCATGGCAGAATTTGTCACCGTATTTAAGTTTAGTTAGCAAGTGTAAGCGCAGATGGTATTGCACCTAGCAGAGCTAGTTTCGTCATGAATCACGATCGCCAGAGGCTCTATTGTTCGGTTGTACAGGCAACGTAGTGTTTCGATTGGGTATTCCAGCCGCAGGCTAAATGTGAGCGAATTGCAAGCCGAGAGAACGAGATGCGACCGGAGACAACGCTGGTGCATCAGAGCCAAGGTGAAAACTCGTTCCTCGACTAAACTAGTCGCACTTCAAGGACCTTAAATGAATGGGAACGTCTAATGCATTTGAGCTTGCTTCTTAATGGATTTGACTGACCTTGAGGATAGTAGATGGAGACACTCACTATTGGCAGTGAAGTGATAGCACTTCGAGGTACATGAGCCGATAGATTCGGCATGATGTTCGGTAAACAAGCCGACTGTTCCCCTTGTTCGCCTGTTCTTGTAATCACGATGCAAGCCTCTCAACGAGAGCTGCTTGGATATGGTTCTAAATAACACTGATTTCATAACCCCCCCCCCATATGTAATTGGTGCATGTCTTGTAATCACAGACCACAAGTAAGCGCTGAGGAAGAGAGTTCTTGGGCTAACTAATCATGGATTATTCGATCCTCCGTTTGCAAGATATTCTGTCGATTACCCTTATTCCTATGCTCTGTTTTCTGACAGTTGCCGCCCATTACTACTATAAGAATGCCTTCAGTTACTGGGAAAAGCGAGGCATCAAGGGGCCCAAGCCACTTCCTGTCTTTGGAAACTTTCTCACACTCATGTTCGCGAATCAGATGACGAGCCAAGTCGATTGGA
>Ga0268249_1000575_pt1 | contig 14343 bp, 10 predicted proteins | sample AgamicAtPe_FD_200257 | JGI IMG/M metagenome (GOLD analysis project Ga0268249, IMG submission 200257) | Agave microbial communities from Guanajuato, Mexico - At.P.e (v2) (version 3) | ecosystem: Host-associated > Plants > Phyllosphere > Phylloplane/Leaf | place: Guanajuato, Mexico | collected... | reverse complement strand
CGAGCAGGTATTTATGGCTCCACTCGAATGCGAAGTTCAATCGAAGAACTCAGATGGGCCCCCATGAAGCGATCCGTTAATCCACATTCTCCTTGTATGGTGCTTTATTATTTCGACTTATATCACCACCTTGATCAATCTATCGAATATAGTCAGTATGGTGATGACAAATCGCTCCTCACTCTTCGTCACGTCAATTATCTTCGAATAATCATATCTATCACACTGAGATTCTCTCGTTCTCACGACATAGCTTTCTGTAAACTCGATCAGTGCTATCTTCCCACTCCTGAAGATGAAAGCCATATTTACCGGTACATAATTTGCATCCGTCAAGCCTTCGACGCCATCGGAACTGGGCGAAGTTATTGCGCTATATGGATGGTTCTTCGATGCTTCACTGCTAGAATCGGAATGGCAGGATAGAATCGACTTCAGAGTTCCCCCGGTGAATGCTCGTCCCAAATTTTGTACGCTGCTAGTTAGTCTCTGACCATCTTGGGCTGAAATCGATCGTCGTAACATCTTTTTAAAAATTGAGCAATTATTATCTATCGATACCGTTGCATCACATGTATTCTCTCGTTTGGGGCTATATTCTTGGGGCACTGTGATCATAAAGTCGACTACGTCAGATAGTGATAATAGACGGTTATAACGCCCTCCAGGACTGACTTGGACAATCCTAGTCGAGAATTGATTGCTCATCGGGTTAGTTAGTTGGCAAAACGCCACGAAGGAAGTTCGTATCCTAGTTATTTCGCCTCCGAGACTAGGGGGTACGCTAAAAGCGGAAAACACATCAAAAGTTGCGACGTCTACCGTGAGAATCTTCCTTTGAAGGGTCGGTCGTAGTTCGATACTTTGTTGGACCAAGTTCTCTTCATTGCGGCTTGGGAGTTTCTCTCCTGTCAGATCCTCGTCTTGAGCAAGGCGGGATACGTATTCGCCGATATTTGAATTCCCGTAGGACGCATTGAAGTTCCCTTTTTTTTCTTCACATTCGATATATATCCAGAGAAGGTTTGTTTCAACATCGAGCGATGCAAGACTCAATTTGATCTTTCTATGGTCACCTAACGATGGACAATCCTTGAGCATGAGAATTTCTGCATTACCTACAACTTGGTCGGTAAAACACCTGGATGCATCTACTTTGATCAATTCGCCATTATGAGTCAAAATTAGCACCAGCTGCTTATCATGGAGGTAAAAACCATCAAACACTTCAGTAGCAACCTCATGAATATTGTAGACAATTTCTTGCTCGACAAAAGTCTTGAAGCTCCGTTTCGACGACTGTCGCGCAACAACCAGCTTCTTCCCACAATCCGCAATTCCGATGATCATGCCGTTTCTCAAAGGATTCATAAGCGATCTCTCATTTGTTCCGTCATTAGCATCTATAATTCTAATGTGAGATCTTCCGAGTCTACCAAGATTCTGAACACAAACCTTAGATTTGTTTGGACTAACACAAACTCGGGGCCCAATGAGACCTCTAGCGCAAATTGGATTTGCAATCAAACTGGATCCCAATCGACTTCCCCCATACGACTGTTGTGCAACAAGTGAAGCGTCGGTTATCAAGGATAAGGCTGGAGGTTTTGTTGTTGGCAGTTGCTGGACATTGAGCGGTCTGGCCACGACCATCTTGCGACCCGAATCATTCAAGAGTGAATTCATATGGAATTCATCCGAATTGAAGCTTGATTGGACAATGTAAAAGGAGCGTCTTATTGCAAAGTAGCTGTTCTTTGGTAGCTTGATTTGTTCAACAATAGATAAGAGTAACTTTACATCGTACATTTCCCTTGCCGTGTTTCTAATTGTGGAAAATACCTCACAACTTGAGGGTGGTGTGATTTGGAAGGCCAAGTATAGAATGGCCATTGTGAATTTAAATAAAGCTTTCACTCCCTCCAACATGAAATGGTCCAAAATCGTGAGTCTGGTCTGCTGGTCAAATTGGACAGATTTTAGCTGACATTGAAGTTAGACGGCGCAGGTGAAGGAGTAATGTCAGATTATCTCGCTGAGAGAATGAGTCAGCTCGTTATATAGGTGAGGCGAATGAGAAAAAGTTACGCCTAGTTCGTCCATCTCGCGCTCGACTCAGATGTGCGTGAGAATTGCATCATGAGCAGTTTGAACGTACTGAGAATAGAGAAAATGCTCCAACACATCCATTGATATGTTGACCGCAGCCTCAGCATCATACTCTCTTGCTCTTCAAAAGGATAACTATAAAAGTGGAACAAAGTTCGTACAGAATGTATTGAGCCAGAGGTCAGATGAACCAACTCCCGAATATATTGTATGCAGCTTTCTCTGGGCGAATATGAAAATTTTTGCCACCATAATCTGCATCAATGAATCATGGATCGAGGGCTGCTACCGGACAGAAGTGTAAAGAGGTTATGCTGTTAGCAAATGAGCAGCCATTTTGATTGTGGCGAACAAACCTCCATATTACATCAAGTATGATTTACGTGCAAGCGTCGAACATGTTACAACCAGATATGATGGCGGATTGGAAATTTGGTGCACCTTTGAATTTTCACAAAATGCAATTCCAATTTTTGAACAAAACCACAACACGTGGCACTCTGGTGGGTGGAGCAGTCGGAGCGGCAGATAATCAATCAAGCACAAAATCCTCCGGCCAACGTGGTGACCCACCACCAAACAGGCTAGCGCTACCGGTTCGTTGACCACTCGTTTCCGAGACCTAGAGTTAGATTGAATACTGAAAGTTGGATGCAGTCGATGCAAATGCCGATAAGAAGCGGAGGCGGCTATGCTGGTCCATTTAGCGGTGGATTGTAGTGGGACACCATTTGTGGGCTTGTGTTCTGCGCTTGAGAAGCGTGTAACAAGTCACCGGCATCAATCGATTGTTGCACTTATCCCTCTGTGGTAAAGCCCACATCTCAGCTGGTAAACCACAGCGCCCTTTCACGGGAGGTCAAACATTGTTATCGGGTCCATAGGACCAGAGGGCATTGGACCAGGTTACGAAAGGCACAAGGTGCTGGGCAGGAGCCACCAAAAGCGAATGATCAATTTTTCTGGTGTTGCCATTGAGGTTCAGATGGAAACTCGACGATAATATCAATAATTGTTGGCTGAACTAATTCAAACCTCTGGCGCGCGACACTGGACCAGCTTGAGCGATCGGACGAATCTCGTGACAACATTGGATGGCTGATTTTGCAACAGTTTGTATAGTGATGCAAGATAATTACAGACGCGTCGCTTGCCCTGAAAATAACCACTCATAGACGGGAGAGTGGAAATGAAAGTTCACCTCCAACCAAAACCAGGTTAAGCTGAAGGGGAGCCGCATTTGTGAAAGCCTCCTGTGGACGATTGACGACGTCCCTCTGGGGGCAGCCAACTACACGGCCGATAGTTTGGAGCACGCGACGATTGCGGTGAACCAGCGCAAGAGTCATTCATGTACTTATGCAAACCTCAATGGATGGTTGACCTCTGAACGGAGACAAAGCGGCATCACTATACAGATGAAAATTCAAAACTCCCATTGGGACACTTATTAGACCAAAAAGGCAGCGCGTGGGGCAGCTGTTGCCTGTTATCCGAACGGCTGATTGAATATTCCAGCCTGCGCATCAAACTAGACGGAGGGGCAGATGCCAATAGATTGCAACCAACTTTGAGGGGACAAACGAGTTGTAGACAGTTAGCCGCCCACGAAATGCAAAGGTGGCCACAACATCCAAACCGAGATCCAGACGGCTACTGTCAGGATGAACCGTTGCCATTTATACACTAAATGTCACTCTTTGGCCATCATTATTCATCGTAGCATAAACTACAAACCGAATGAACGGATCCTAAAAGAGGTCAGCTCGCGTTTCTCTTTGTCCGTCTCGGCCCAGAATTGAAACCAATGGGAGCGAAAAGTTCACCAAAGTAGCGGGTTCTCGGAGGGAGAGCCAGAGGAGCGGAGACAGATGACGTATCTATATTTAACAGTCTGTTTGACCGCTAACCAGCGCAAACCGATGGCACAGCAAAAGAGGTAAGTCGGGCGAGGAGGGCTTATTTTATGGTTGAACCCAAACTAACAAATGTGCAAACTGCAACAATCGAAAGTGGTCAGCCGGTTGGGGTCATTTCAAGAGTCTCGCTAGCTAATGTGTATGCTAATGATGTTTTGACCGATGTTGGCCGATGGGCTACTGAGCGATCCATTGGCGACAAATAAGAACCGCTTTTGACCGTTACAATTGAGGTTCAGCAAGGATGGTTGGGCATGTACACTGCTGGCACGAGCGGCCTGGCTGGACGTCAACTAAGCGTGGTCGGTTATCGGCAAACAACACATGCTTCTTTCAAACCATCGCAGTTGGCCACCAATCATCTGCTCCACATAGACCCTCGCTAACCTTTCGTCGGGCATTGAGTGGATCCAGCTTTCGAAAATGAATTCACCTCGTAGCCTACCAGACCCTCTGCTCACTTTCGCCTTGCAAAGGGTTGGTCGGGAGAGCAGACGAAGACTCCGCTCCCAGTTCATGGACCCCAAACTTAGGCCTATGACTCTTACCTCGAGGTGAAAAGTTCCATGCATATCAAATGAGAGGCAGGGAAAAAGTCAAAATCAATAAATCCACCCGACCAACACTCAAAAATCAGCGCCATTCGAGGCGATGGATTGCGCTGCTCTAGTTCAATTGGTAGTGACTTCTTCCTTGTTGACACTCAATGAACGAATGTCAGAAATCACGCTCAAGTGACTCAACAAGTACAAATCATCAGCAACTCGTAAATAAACGTTGCAGGAGATTTTGAAATGTTTGCATAGTTGCAGTTGAATCCGAGAACTAAGCGCAACGAGTTGATTACTTTGACTCCTCAAGTTTATAATGCTACTGATCAGAATCGCATAAGTTTCCAGAGGCCAACAACCTAGAGCCCCCGGTGCTCCCATATTTGTGACAAATAATTGCAAAGTTCGGGCGCTGAATCAATGCGCGTGCCCTTGAAGTTTGTCTCCAGCTAAGGGTGAAAGTAGAAGACCTCTGCCTGCCCTCCCTCGTCCCTCCCCCATTTGGCACGAGCCACTGTGGCCTCATGGGCACTGGTTAAACCCACTGGTGCTCGTACCAGTGGCAACTGTGCGCATAAGAGGGCTAACGCGCACGCGCTACCTGAGTTGTATGCATCCACGAGCCTGAATGCACGAATGGTCTGAGTTTTGGAAACTGGGGTCATTCACAAACCAGAGTTCGATCAACCCAACATAGATTATCAAAATGAAAGAAAGGTTGAATTCTATCATCATGCAAAATCGCAACTTGTCCCTCGTTCTTCTTATAGTTGTCGCAGAAACAATATCTACAAGCCCAGTGGCTCCAAGGACCTCAGATGTATCGAGTCATGAGGGGTCTCTAGAAGTAGAGAATACACTCGGGAATCTCATCTCATCACCTTCCTACGTTTCTAGACTCGATGATAAGTTCAAGCGAATCGGCGATCGTAATGCAGATCAATTTCAAGCCTCATACGTCAAGATGCTCAAGCAACTTCAAGAGCAATTCATCGATCTGGTTATGCGGCAGCGTGTTTCCGAAAAGGATCACCTTCTGATGGAAAAATGGCTCGTCGACAATATAAATGATCTCCATCGAGAGCTAAAGCAAACTGAGAGCGAATTCGAGCACTATATCCAGGTTACCAAGAACATCATGACCCAAAACGAGCGAAGACTAAAGCAGCAAGTTGCCGAGGCCATGTCGCTGCCATTGCATATTCCAATACCAACCGTAACTAGCCAGCTAAGACCGAACCAGAACGTAGGTGAATTCCAGGTCAATCATCGGTATTTTTGAATGCAAATTACCAACATCTCACCAAATCGGCCACAGTTAGCCTGGCGTGGGCAATACAATCATACGTCTAGAATGCCAACACACAATCTTGTCATGTAAATAATCAAACTTGCACTCACTCAATTGTGAAATAAAATCTATCTTAAACCCTAAAACCCTAGAGGCTATTGTTTCCATATTTACCCAATGTTTTTATACTCACCAAAGTTGGAACAGCTCCGTGAAAGAGTGATATGAACCAGTTCAAGGTGATCGAGCTTGTGACGCCCTCAACCATTTTGCGTTCCACGGAGGTCGGGTTCTTGATGAGTTGGTCGCAGATGAAATCGGCCAACAAGTATTGGTCAGCGCGGGCGCCTGTTAGGTAGTGATCGAAGTAGAACTTTGGCGGGAAAATGTGCTCTACAATGCAAATGAAACCTCTGCACTCGTGGAGTTCATTGGCCCGAGGAGGGTCGGTGGAAGATTTGGGGCAGAGTAGTGGAGGGAGAGAGGAGGAGGAGGAGGTTAGCTAAAGCGTAGGTGGTTGGGCAATCTGTTGGTCATTGGTATTGCGCCGGCTGGCGGCGTTTGTCCAGGAAGGGATTGTCCACTTGGGTGAGCTATTGTTGGTCGATATGTCAGCGAGCGCTGGCAACCAACTGCTACTCATGCATTGACTCTAGAATCTACAATCGATCAGCCACTGGAAGCCCCCCACTTTCATTTCCTCGGAGCCCGTTCGCGTTAGGCAGGAAGTTTGCTGCCATTTTGCACGAAACTGATCGCCAGTTGGGTTGCGCGCAATCTGGAGGGGGTTGAGTGGGCGGATTTTGCAAAAGGAGAGTGTTGGCCGAAACAAGAAGGGAGAGTGAGGGAGCGGAAGCGCTTTGAGCGGTCAGCGGCGGCCAGAGTGTTTTACATAACGTCTGGGACTGGGGCCAGGCCAAGGTCAATGCCACCGGCGCCGCTGGCCAGTGGCCAGCGAGTTTGAACTCGCGCGCAAAACGTTCAACTCGATTTGCGTGCACGATGGCCGGCAGGGTTCAACTTCTCCGCTGGCCGTCCTGTTACCGTCGCCCAGTTAGAACGTTTGCTCAATCGGTTCAACAGGATGTGTGGAAAAGGCCCACAACTTTGCTACAACCAATACTCTCCATAGGAAAGAGTGACCAATGCGAGAAAGTGGAAACTCTCCCGAACTGAACTTGCCCCGCGTGCACTTCCTGTTTCAGCGCCAGCTCCAACAACGCGCGCCACTTCGGGTTGCACAAGTCGGGCTCGTTCACTTCCGCAACAGATTAAAACCGATTGTGCTCCACTTCCGTGCGGATGTTCGCCATCAGCGATAGAGAGAAATAGGCAACGCTTTTGGCTACGCGGCTTCGATATCGTGAGTTGCGCAACTGTTGTGTGGTCGCTTCGATTTGAACAGGAAACGAGACGAAGGTCATTGCTCGCGGCGGCCGCTGGCTGAGCCGCCTCGCTTTGCTGCCCGACGCCGCCATGGATGGTGGCCCATTGGGAGTGAAATATAACTCTCAAATTTTGGCCTAACACGTGGATGATCGGGAACCACGATATCTCCATCCCGTTGAATTGCATCATTGGCTTTGTTTGTACAAACGATTCGCTTGAGCCGAAGTGGACGCCTCCATCTGAGTGTCCAAATGGTGTAGCACGAATTGTTAGAATTGCCACCGGAGAGAAGTCACACAACGCTCACACACACGCTGATGAATTTCGGCCACCAGTTTGCACGACTCTCGCTTCTGAAAGTTGCACTTCCAACTGCAAACAGCAACCATGAAAGGCGGACAGGTAAACACACGCTCTCCACATCCGCCGCCCCTGGCTGACTGACTGGCTGACAGAGGCGGAAGTTCACTGGCCTAACGGTTGCATAATCCGAGCCGCCTGCTGCGGGAGAGCCGGCGGCCGGAAATGGGTCAGAGAGGGGAGGCGCCGCCAGGTTGGGCGCCGCGGTTGCGCTCCAAGTGTTGGCTGAACTCACCTCAAGGCCTTCTCTTCGTCGCCCTCGAAAATGCTCAACAATAAGGCGACAATAAAATTGAACCCCTGACAGTAGGCTGGAAGTTTTAGTTTGGCAGTTAGTATCAATCAAGGCGAACAGGTTTCCTCATTCAATGGCTTAGGTTGCTCACCAATAGCTCGGTTAACGTGAACACTATAGGCGACTAAAATGCGACGCAGTTTTACTCCGCCCTCAGCTCCATCGTTGAACAGTTTATGTCCTGGCATTGTTCGGTTTACATCCAAGTCGATCTGTTTCATTATTGACTGAATCTCTTGGTCGGGAGGACTTTTGCTCTTCTCCTCGTCCTCGATTGTTTTGTCGGCACTTTCGAGCAAATCCTTGGCCTAATTTTAGAGTTAACCATCATCACAGTCAAAATTTGAGCATCAATTTCATTCACAATACTTACATTGTATTTGCAATCGACCAGCTTCTCAATCAGAATGAGCCAAACTTTGGCCCTGATCTCATTGGGAACTCCAGATTTACGGATCGTCTTCCTCAGAGTCCTCTTGTTTGTTAACCAGGTATACTTAAGCTCAAAGTTGATGAGCTTATTCAGCGTCCATTCCAATTCTGCCCTTCTACTGGCCACATCGACTTCGATCGCCTTGTTGCGGTCAGCTTTCTTCAGGATTGGGCTTGAATCGTCGTATGAGGTGATAGCCTGCATTGAGGCGCCACCAAGTTGAGAGGAACACTCGGCCATTGAAGATAGGGAGGAAGTTTTACTCATATTTGCCTCGTTGTGACTCGATCGATTGCGATTGGCGGCACCAACTTTGGATCCTCCAACTGCAAAGTTGTATGAGGTTCCGATACCACTGTCGTTCATCAAATCGTACAAAGTCGGCTGTGGACTATCGTCAGATGCTCGACACGAGAATTGGTTACTGGACGAGTATTTGCGTCGGCAAGAAAGCTCCTCAAACCTCCATGGTGACTCTTGACAAATGCTAACAGGTGAATCGCAGCCCTTGCTATCACAGATTGTTTCTTGCTGACTGCAAAGCTCATCGATCAGCCCTCTGTTCTCGAAACATGTGCTTGAAAGTCGTCGGAAATCTGAAGAGGATTGCTCGCGACAACTGCCGCTATCTTTTCTATTCATGGTTATCTCCGGCTCAATTTTGTGGCCAGCATCCGAGGCAAAACAAACTCCATTCACTGGATGACCCGGATTGATGGAGCAAAGATCGCAGCTTGCGCTTGAGCTTGTGTAACTCAAGCTGCCTAAACTCTCTTTTCGTCCATCATGCTTGCTGCCAGCGCCCGGCACCATTTGGCCCTGCGAGTGATCGCTAGTCCTAGGACCAACTGAAAGTATAGCTGCAGAATAGATTTTCGAAGTAGATTCGAGGTGAGCTCTTATTGCGTCAATCAGTTTGCTCACTGAGCTTTTCGAAAGAGTCTGATCATCTTGGATCAGCAGGTAGCAGATGATGTTATAGAGTAGATTTCCCAAAACATCCTCTCTATGCATATGGACACAATTTTGCAATATCATGTTATTCTGACCTATACCTGCTGCATAATGGTCAAGACCTCTTCCTTCGTTTCGTGCATGATTCTCGCTGGTCTCCTGGCAGCGGTCCACCCGGCCCATATGGCTCACAGTGCTCTCGGGCTCAGCGCTCTTCCTCTGATCGTCGGCTCTTGTCTGGGAACCTTCTGGTGGCCTCAGATTGAAATCTTTCATCAATTTGTCGAGAGCCCTCCAGTCTGCCTGTTGTGCTTGGCTCTCCCCTGGAACCGAAACTATCTTTTTCGCGGTCGATCGCTCGTCGAGACTTAACCTTCTAGCTGCGGGATTATTTCGCAACCGGCAACTGGCCATAGTGAACATATTGCCTCGGTGATCAATACGTAGCGATGGAGGAGGTTCCATGGTGAGCCTGAATGTTGAACTGGCTGGAAGCGCTAAGTTCGGGTCGCTAATAGAATTCCTGCTGGCTCTTATATTAGTTGCCTGCAATTGGTGGCACTTTGGGAGCGAGAGTTCTGCCATCATCTTGATCAACATCAGTTCCTCACTCGCTACTGTTCCACTGGCACGATTGTCATTGTTTTCGTTCAGGTAAACGGGCTTGTTGCCATCGTCTGTCGCTGATCGTTGCATGCTATTACTCCTATCGGCTTCCATTCTGTCAGATGCTCGGGCCTTGTTCACCCTATTTGATGTGCTCCCACAGCATTCTACAGCTTTCAACTCTCGCAACAGTTATGACGAGTACAAGCTGCACCCCTTTCAGTAGAAATGTTGTCTATCAAATACAATTTGAATGACGAGAAGGATCCCCCCTGTTCATTAGCTATCAACAAGTCTGGAAATGTTAGCTTGCTGTGAAGCTTTTTCCTCGTCTACATGCTCAATTTTAATGCGAGACACTTCCTGCATCCCATTGAAATCCCTTGTGTGGCGATCGATTGGGCTTGATTAATTGCTCGATCTCGCCCAGCGGTTCCACAGGAAACTCTGTTCTCGAAATTTACGATCGCTCAAATCCGATGCTCAGCTCAACACATTTGGAATGATCACCTGAAATGACACTTCTCGAGCCGATAAATTCTGCCAACTGATGGGGCGTCGATTGAACTGTCTAGGTCGAGCAATTCGAATTGCATGAAGTAACTTGCTGACACCCTAAGAATGAGACGACCTTAGATTATCTCTGAAAGCCATTGAAAACTGGTCTTGGATATCATTCCAGCACTCATGGTTTTTAACTCGCTCCCTCCGATCCGCTCGCTCAATCAGCCCCAGAGACATAATATTCGCCCTTGCTCTACATGGTCATGCCGAGATGACCATGTAAAGGTGTGCTACATAGCACTACTAACCCACAGATCAAGTGGGCTCAGCTTTGCAGCCACAACTTGGCTTCATAGATCAACCCCAAAGTTTGCTCGTTCTATGGGTCCATGGGATGAACCAGCTATAAAAAGCCGAATCAAAAACGACTCAAATCCTCAAAGGCCGCTTTTTGGGGCCAACCTCAGATCGTCTGAATTGTGACTCAATCTCTCGACTCAAGGGTCAAACTGTCACAGCAATAATCTATTTTTAGCTCATAAATACCTCATCTGATTCATCTGGCTCATCAAATTCAATATGGTGGGAGAGTCCGACAATTTCTTGCACCAAATTTGCCTGGGAGATTACTATCCATGTGGCACATAAGTCAATCACCAATTTGAGCTAACTGGATTTAACTCGAACTGTGAAAGATGATTGACCAGAATTTCTCATTCAAGGCACGGAGAGTCAGACTCTTGGCGATCAGTCTCTTGATTTCACTTTTACCTCTCACTCTGCCTGCAGAGCTTTCGGGCAAATCTGATCTCATATCTACATCAGCAAGCAGGGATGGTCCTTGGTCGAATAGATTCGGGACATCAGGACCTCTCCAGGGTAGGTTTGCAATTGAGAGGCAAGCGGTTGAAGGTACGAAAGCAAGAGGGATCAAGCAGCTGAAAGGTAAGATAATGGCTGGAGCACGAGATCTTAAGGCAAGACTACTCCACAAATCTGGCCAGAGGCAGGAAAAGAGACTGTCAGATGTCCCCACAGCAAAAGGGACCCAGCCTACGATAGTTAACTCGAAGCCAGAGTCCGTTGCTCTACGAAGAGAACCATCATTCTCAGATCGGGTTCAAAGAGCAGCATCATTTAGACGAGGTCTGCAGGCTAAGCTTGCGGCAGAATCTGGCTCGACAACTCAGATTTCCGTGCTTCCCAAATCCGTGATAGAGGCAGCAGGTACAAATCCCACCCGTATGGGTGCACGGTTTCCCAGAGAAAATAACACAAAATTGGCGCGCCTTAACGCATTCAATCGACCTAGAACCAATGATTACTCTCAGCTGCTGGGTGAAGCAGATTCTGCGACCTATAACCCACAACCTTACTCTCTACCTTCCACATCATTGGGTGGAGGTGAACAATCTGATGTCGATGCAAAGCAACAAGTCTTGACTGAACTTCCAAGGGGTCAGAAGGATTTACACGAGGACCAGAGAAGTTACGATAGTCTAACCGCTCAAGCTTCAGCCGACAAGATGGTGATGAGAGCAGTAACATCAACTCCAGCGTTGGAGAAGAGTTCGCTTTTGTTGGTGAACCACGGCAGCCAGGTGGAGGATCTGAATGAAACGATTTGGTTAAAAGAAAGTTCCGATCCCAGAAATGATCAGCCATGTTCTCAGTTGCTGGCCAACTGGGATCATGTAACTGAGGCCACAGCAACTCAAGTCAAGTCCTCGCTCGAGACTCAGTCGCCAGATGCGGCCGAGGAAAATTCGAAGAGCTTACCCAGCGTGAAACAGGCTGTTCCACGCAATCAAGATCTGGATCTTACAACAGAGTCTGACGTTGGATTACTATTTGGTCAGGTAACAAGACTAGTGAATGAAACAGCTGGAGAGACTTTGACCTACGACGAATCACCATCATCCATCATGGCCGAGCAGTTTTGCGATAGTTCTGGGTCAGATTGTTCAGGTGAAGGACACCCACATAGGCCTCGCTCCGCATCGAGCCAATTAGGGATCGAACCGGAGAAAACTCGAGAGACAGCGAAACAAGGGTCGCACACGACTGACGCATTCGCTCTTGAGGATATAAATCAATCGGAAGGGGAGGCAGAGGGTGACGAAATAGGTGAGATTGGTGAGTATTATTCACTCCCAAGCAAGTCAACAGTCGACGAAGTAGCAACTGACCGGGACTATGATTCAGATGGAGGGTTCACTTCCGAGTTCATTGAGTCATATCAGCAAGTTGAGTCCAAGAACAAAACCTCAAAGTTCATTAGTAAGAGCAAGGCCAAGAAGTTACGGAAACAACAAATCAAGATGACCAAAAAGAAAAGGAATGGCGCCAAGGCTAAGAAGTTACACAAGCAACGAAAAAGCACCATCCTACCCGACAACCGATCAATCCTCGAGTCAGATCAGCAACCATATTAGAGCAGTTTCGCATCTTGCCCGACAGCACGCACCCGAGTTAATTCAGGAGGTGTAAGGTTAAACGAATAAATGACTGAACAACCCTCTGAGGGTATGAGACAAATTCTTTGAACGTCCCGGTCCCAGTTTTCACATACACATCTAATTCGTGACGTCAATCGGCGATCGTCAAGGATATATCGTCGTTTGTGGTATAACATCGTTGATACTTTCTCATTAGCTATCCGATTAGCAGATGGACAGAGATGCCGGACGACACCTCGCTGATTGCCCAGAGAGAGAGAGAGAGAGAGAGAGAGAGAGAGAGAGAAATTTAACATCAGTTTAGTCCAGATGAATGTCTAGCGGATTCAAACCGCGGAGGACTGCGCAGTTGTCCGCAAGCCGTGTCAGAGGATTCCGGTGTTGGCCTAACGGGCGACTCTAGAAAACTGAGCTAAAAAAAGACTGAAAACAGTCGAGCTGGGTCCGAGGGTACCTAGACAATACTGTTTTGTTTATTTTCGTCGTGAATAGTGGAAATACTCAACAAGAGCCCTAGAGGGGTAGCCTCGAGTTAAAATCCTCGAGCGCGTCAATGTAGTAAATCGGTTGCAGAGTGAGAAGCGCGCAATGTAAGCACTGCTCCGAGGCTTTAAACGATAGCAGCTGTTCATCCAAAAGACCCTCGTTAGACAAAACATGTATCTATTTGTGATATCCGCGAACCAATTATGTCAATCTCTCGCCTAATACCCAACGAAACTCAGAGCAGACATTCTTGCCACTTGAATTCATATTAGATGCTCGCGCCTCACTTGCCTAATGTAGTTTTCGCTCTGAACTTTTCCAGATTATATTCATTCGATCCTTATAAGGCGAGACTATTGCGACCAGATCAGCAACCTTAAGCCAATTCGTTGAGCGGGCGGCAGTGTACCAACCTCAGGTATAATGTTTGGCCGAAATAAGCCAAGTAGTCTCAATAAGATCTGGGAGGATCTGGAACAGGGCATCAATGAAGTATTCACCAGCAGGGCCCAGATCGGAATGAAGGGCTCCAGATATATGAGTCTCTACACCGATGTTTACAACTACTCCACGATGACCTCACAATTATTGAATTCGAGCGGCCATTCTGCCCATGCTCAAAATCAAAGCAACATGATCGGCCAAAAGCTTTACGATTTACTGAAGAATTTCCTCGAGCACTTTTTACGCGAATTGCTCGTCGTAGGCCAAGATCTTATGGATGATGATCTACTCAGATTCTACACCAAGACATGGGAGAATTATAGATTCTCTAGCCGTGTTTTAGATGGGATCTGTAGCTATCTAAACAGATATTGGATACGCGCAAAGATTAGCGAGGGCCGTAGAGGTTATTATTACGTATATCAGTTAGCCTTGGTCATATGGAGAGATGTATTATTCGCTGAGCTTGGTAACCGTGTTACAAAAGCTGTGCTCAAGCTCATCGAGAAAGAAAGACAGGGTGAGACCATAAATACTAGACTA
>Ga0268249_1000573_pt1 | contig 14387 bp, 10 predicted proteins | sample AgamicAtPe_FD_200257 | JGI IMG/M metagenome (GOLD analysis project Ga0268249, IMG submission 200257) | Agave microbial communities from Guanajuato, Mexico - At.P.e (v2) (version 3) | ecosystem: Host-associated > Plants > Phyllosphere > Phylloplane/Leaf | place: Guanajuato, Mexico | collected... | reverse complement strand
TGCGGCTGCTTGCGGCTGCTGCGGCCGGCCGACGAGCGCCGACCCGCCGAGCAGTCGACAAATTGTCAACCTGTCGGCTGGCTCGCGCCGCCGGCCTCAAAGGAGCGCTGGCGGCGCGAGCAAACGGCGGCCGCGTTTGGCCGCCAGCCAGAGGCCAGCGGTCCGCCGCCCAGCCCGGCCGACACTCAGGCCGGCGCCTCCATTGTTTAACTCTCAGCGAGGCGGCGGCTCCAGTGGCGGCGTAGGAGTCGGCCAAGATCCACTTGCCTCGCTCATACAAAACTCAAATCAACCCCATTCGTTTCATTGCACTTCCCATCGGCCGCCGCCTCCTCCTCCTCATCTGCGCGTCTACCTGTCAGACGGTGGCGAGCCCATGATCGGCGCCGACTTTTCTCGCCAAATCGATCTCGGCCTTCCAGCCAGAGCGAGCCGAGCCGAGCCGAGCCGAGCTGAGTGCAATAATTATCCGCATTTCCTCTCCTCTCCTCAAACTCACCCGAGTGAGTGTGCAAAAAGTCGGCCTCCTTCTCTCGCTTGCCGCCCCTCGCAAGCTCCAACTGCCCGCCGGCTCCTCTCCACCTACAGCTGGCTTGTGCGCGCGCCAGCTCGCGCGCCCAGCCGAGCCGCAGGTAAGCTCCCATCGGCGGCCGCTCTCATTCCGCCCAGAAGAGCGCCCGCCCGGCTGATTAATCAGCGCCGATTCGCCATCAGAAATCAAGCCAGCGCTTGCTCTGTGTGGGCTGACCGGCCGGCCGAAGGTGTCTATTGGATGATCGCCTGGCAGCGCGGCCAAGGGACTCGTTTGGCGCTCTGGCGGCCAGAGTAAAGCACAGGAAGCTTGCTGAGCTGGCCCGCTGACTCACTCGCTCGCTCGCTCGGCGGCCAAAAGAGGTAGCTGCGGTTGAAATATGAGAATCCAATGATATATGAGACCGGCTCTTGGAAGCTGAATGTAAATGAGACTTGCAGATGGAGCGCCAGCCCCAAGGATGTGGCCGGCAGAGGCAGAGGCGCCCTCGCTCGCCTGTTGCGCCGCCCGAAGCCCCGAGCGATGCCCCCAAATTGGAAGCGATGGAGCTGGAGGAGCGAAGGAGAGGGAGAGGCAGCAACAGACTTGTCGGCCGATCATGATGATGATTATAGTGCATAAGGCTGATGACGATAATAATGGCTCCACTTGGCGGCCATTTCGGGCTTCCAAGTCGACTGGACGGCAACAAAGTTGTCTTGGGCTGGGACGCGGAAGCTGCAGGTGCAGCCAGTTTTGGCTGCGATTGCGCACGCGAGTGGGTGCGCCATGCGACCGCCCGGTGTCATTGGCTGAGGGCGGCCGCAAGCCAGCCAGCCGGACGGACGGACACCTGATGCTCGGTTTGGCGCTGCTGCTGCTGCTGCCGCATCGGCTGCTGCGACTGCAACGGCCAGCACACCGGCCACCGCAATGGCCACTGCTCGCGTCTCGGGCGCCCGCTGTCCGCCCGCCCGCCCGCCAGCTGGGCCCTGTCAATCAGGCCGCCCGGCCGAGCGAGCGACGCCCACTCGGCCAGGCGGCCGCGCCCAACTCGGGCAAGTGTCACTCGCGGATGTGGGCGCCGAGCTGGCGCTTGTGCGGGCCCAAGCGGCGCAAACAAAGCGGCACCTGAGGGCCGGCTCTTCCAGCAGCCTCGCTCGTGGGCCCGGCCAAAACCGTTGGACCGTTCGCGTCGTGCCAGAGAGGCGCCGTTATGGTGAGAGTGGCGCTCGGGGGCCAGGCGGCTGGAGGTGGAGCGCGAACGAGATTGAGCGCTCTCGGTGTCGCCCATGCTGAGCGCAAGTTCGTGCGCCGCCGAAGCCAAGTGGGAGGGGGCGAAGGTAAAGGAGGCCAGATGTTGGCTGGCCGCAGGTAGGCGCAGTGGTAGTTTGCCCTTGGGCTTGTTTGCACGCTCGCGGCCCTCGACGCGCTCCTCCTCCTCCTCAGCCTCCTCCTCCCTCCCCTGCCAGCGCCGGCTCGCGGCCAGGGCCAACCAGCCGCGGCCAGCGTTGCCAATGGAGCCAAGAACAATAATAATAATAATAATAATCGCTGATTCTGCTCTATGCGCGCAGGCCCATTGTTGTTGTTGTTGCTGCTGCTGGTGCTGCCCAATCCGGCCTTACCTGTGGCCCTATCCGCTCTCTGCCGGCCGTTGAAACGCGAGCAACTTGCGCCAACAGATGTGCTGCTACCGCGTCGCCTCCATCTGGCTTTGGCCGAACGGGCCAACTTGGCTCGAGCACGCGAGCCGAGCTCCAGGTTCTGGATTCATTCCAATTTAGAACCTCGGGCGCTCTATTTATTCACCGGCCCGCTCCGCTCTGCTCGCTTGGCTGGCTGGCGAGCCGGCCGGCCGGCCGGCTTGGATTGCCGCAGACAGCGCCGGTGGCGCCATCTGTGCGCCCGAGCGACCTGTTGCGTGAGAATATAAATTACAAATCTCGGGCCGGCTAATTACAAAAATCGCGGCCAAACCGACAGCCGGCTGCCTCTATGTGGACACCAGGCTGCTGCTGACCCAAGCGAGGCCAAACCAGCACGAGGGGGCTCCACTCTACTTCCTGCCTCTCGGCCTCAACTTCGCGAACTCGCTGTTTGGCCAAACTAAACTTCCTGCCGCTTTGCGCCACTATCATTACCATGATCACCATCCAAATAAAACTGGCCAGCGAAGAGGCAGACATTGACGATGGGCAAAAGTTGAGTTGAGGAAGAGCTCAGGTTTCAAGCCAAAACCATATTCATAAGCATCCAAGCTGCGAGTCGCCAATTGGAGGCAAGAAAATTGCGGTTACCAAACGGTCGGCCAGCGAGCTTGAGTTGCAGCAGAAGTGGTAGACGCAACCACGACTACTACAATCTGGCTCATTGTTATTGTTGCGGCAGCGGCGCCGTTTGCATGGCTTCTTGAAAAGTTAAACACTCGCTCCAAGGTTCCAACTGCGACAACAATCATGATGAATTTGAATAGTTTGCTGCTCTCTCTCTCTCTCTCTTGGCAAACTTGAGGAAACTCGCTGGCTCTCCATTGTGTTGAGCCGCTCTGCTGGTGGTAGAGGCGGCGGCTTGGCTGCATTAGGGCAACAGTGTCTCGTTTCCTCGCCCGCAACTGGAGCGCCAGCATCCATCTGTCACTTGTTGCTGGCCGAGCTCGCTGGAGGTTAAGCTGGCTTTGAGCGCCACCAAACCGGATGCCCGCTGCCCTGCTCCGCTCTGCTCTGCTCAGTTCGGCTGGCGCACAACAAAGTGGCTTTGTGGCCGCAACCAAAAACCGTTGAATGTGCTGCGTTTGGCCCCTTATCTGCATCCGTTTCGCCGCCAAAACACACCGACGAGTCCCTCTTTGCCCCATCGAGGCTAACCACTAACCCACCTGCCCGCCCGCCCACCAACCAACCAACAGACGCGCCCAGAATCAACCTGGGCCCCTTCAACCCGCTCAAGGTGCTCCAGGGAGCCACCGTAACCCTTCCCTGCCTTGTGGACGCCAACCCGCCCGTCAAGGGAATCCGCTGGTACCGCGACGGCCACCTAATAAGCAACCACTTCAATCACACCATCAGCGAGGCCAAGATCTCAGACTCGGGCGTGTACTCGTGTCAGGCCGACAATGGTATTGCGCCGCCAGTTGGCGCCCAGCTGAACAGTCTCCATGGCCAGGTTGTGGGTCCAGCCTCGAGCTTCTTCTCGCTCATGAGCTTGGCCAGTGGTGGCGCCTCAGCGCAAGACTCCGACCAGATCTCAAGGGCGCCAACTCTCGTTGAGGCGCCGCTCCACCTCCAAGTGCTCTACCCACCTCGAGTTCAAGTGAAAGCCTCAAAGAGTTTTCCCCTTAGCGAGGGCGACTTCTTCTCGCTGAACTGTTCCGTTGACTCGTCGCCGCCAGCGCACGAGTTTGTCTGGACCAAGCAAGACGACCCCACCTTCCGCCGGCTAGCTAGCCAGCAAAGCCCCCTTCTCGACTTCCAGTCAGTGAGCGCTAGCGACTCGGGCAACTACACCTGCACAGCCTTCAACAGGCTCGACCTATCTGGCCACTACCAGCAAATTGAGAAGCAGGCCTCAGGTAGCGCGCTCGTGTTGGTTCGTCACAAGCCGGGCATCGCGGAAATCTCGCTCGGTCAGGCGGGCGAAACTGAACTTGGCGCCAAAACGCTCATCCAGTGTCGCGCAAAGCCGCCCGGTTATCCTGAGCCGCAGTACAAGTTTTGGAAGTTCCAGGGCTCAGGAAACCAGCGGCTCCATTTGAACAAGCAAGCGCACGGTTCAACTTACACAATTTACTCGGCAAAGGCAGACGATGAGGCCAAATACGGATGCATGGCCACAAACGAGATGGGCGTGTCGAGCGAGGCCGACGGAGATCTGATTGTGAACGAGCCGCCAAGTATCATCAGGGACTCGGCAAGGCGCGACGAGGATGCTCGACCGCCGGGCGAGTTTCCGTACTCAATCACTGTGCGCGCAACAGGCAAACCGGAGCCCAAGGTGAGCTGGTTCCATCGGTCGCCTGTGGATGGGCGGCGCATTGAGCTTGGCTCGCTCGAAATGCAATCGCGCTTCAAGGTCGAGACCATCACAAAGACGGAGCAAAACCAAATGCGGCTCAAGTACAACGTTGTCTCCACGCTAACCTTCAAAATGCCCCTCGAGGTGGACGATCGGGGTCTTTACACGGTCGAGTTCAGCAATGGCCTCTCGAGAACCGCAATAGAGGACTTCCAGCTCCATATCAACCATGCGCCCATTCCGGCGCCCCGAAACCAGCCCATTATTGCGCAAACGCAAGCCCAAGGCCAGCAACAATCCTCGGGCACCCGAACAAAGGCCGGCTTTGACCTTGGCGAGACAGTCAATCTGACCTGCCGCGTGTCCGCCTACCCAAAGCCAGAGTTTCTGTGGTACGCAAACAGTGCCACCGAATCGGACAAGCCCATCGAGACAAACTCTCGCTACCGCACGAGCATCTCAAATCCGCGCGACGACATCTGGGAGAGTACTTTAACCTTTTCGCAGGCACAACAGTCTGATTATGGCGAATATATGTGCGTAACAGCGAACCACGACCAACAGACAAACCGAATCAGCGATAGCGTTCAAATTCTCGTCAACCTGTCGCGCAAAACTAGCCCAGATCCGCCAAGCCAGCTCGAGGCAGTCGATGCGAGCCAAGACTCGATAACTCTCCAGTGGCTGGCCGGCTTCGATGGCGGCTTTGCGCAAAACCAATTCCTCGTCCAGTACGCGCTCGACGACGGCACCGGCCAGAGCTTGAGCAAGCGCTTTCCCGGTTCCGATTCAAGCTTGGCCGTTGCAATGGCCAGCCTCCAGCAGAACCAGCTTGAGGGCGAGCAAGCCGCAAACTATCCGCGCCTCTACGACTGTCTCACCATGAACCCTTGCACCATAAACCAGCTGCTGCCGCGCCAGGCCTACTCGTTCAGGGTTCGCGCAAGGAATGAGCTGGGCGCAAGCGACTACAGCGACGAGTTGCGCGCCACAACCCGCGCAAACATCAGCTCCATCCCAAGGATCCTCGACGCCTCCTTTGACTCGAGCCAAAACATGCTCTACTTTAGGATTGAGCCAGGCTCAGACTATCTCCTGAACAACCTGAACGCGCGCATTGAAGTGCGCACCTCCTCAAGCTTGCCCTTGCACACCAGCGAAGGCCAGAGGCCAGCCATGGACCAGCTCGAGGTGCAAGAGATGGCGGCTAGCCAGCAGCAGCAGCAGCAGGCCGCCGATTCCTCCTGGCGCTTCTTCACGGTTGTTCCAATCAGACAGGAGAGGGCCCAGGCTTACCTGAACATGTCCAACGATACCGAGCAACTGCGCCTAACTCTTTGCTCGCGCTCGAACGAGTCCCTCTGCGGACCGGAGTTCGTCATAAGCAAACGGAGCGCCACCAGCTCCTTCCTCCACGACCAAAGAGGCTCGCTGCTCTCCATTCTAATGTCAACCCTAAGCCTTATTGTGGTGATGGGCGCCTTTGCCACCACTGTCCACTCGTGCTGCCTGTCCGGCAAGAACAAGAAGGCCGAGAGCATTGAGCGCGCCGACGCAAACATCGACAACAAGCCCAACGCAAACGGGGCCCCCAACCAGCTGCCCGGAATCAACAAGAGCTCGCACGGGAGCACAACCTCCACCAACAGCACCTCAGCAAACGGAACAAATGGCCTGCAGTCGATGGACAGCATAAACGGGCCGCTCGGTGGCGTTGGCGGCGGCGGTGGCGTCTCTGACCACTCGTCCGACCACTCGCGCCAGGCCAAGTTGGACTCGATGCTGCCGCCCAACTACAACCACTACGCCGACAGGGCCTCGATCATGATGGAGCAGCAACAGCAGCACCAGCACCAGCAACTACTGCAGCAGCAACAGGGCATCATTGCCGACAAGCTAGGCTCGCCCTTTGGCCTGCCGAATGGCGCCCTGCTTGGAGTGGCCGGCCAGCAGCAGCAGCAGCAGCAACTGTCCTCGCCCATGATCAACGGAACTATGGGCCACTTTTCCTATGGCCGCGCTGGACAGGTGGCGGACTCGCAGGGGCAGCAGCAGCAGCCGATGTCGCTGGAGCAGCAAATGTTGGACGGCTCCATGATGCTGGGCGCCGCCTATGACCCAGATGGCCAGCAGCAGATTTGGCCGGCCCAGTTGGACGATTACAGCAACTACAATGCGCTCGGCTACGCGACCGCCCAACAGGGCGCCCAAGAGCAAGTGCTCGATCCCACCTATGCAACAACCGGCAGCGTCATGATGTCGCAACAGTCGGCCGCCTACGACAACAGCGCAAACAGCAGCCAGTTTCAATCCTACGTGAGCGCCTACCAGCAGCAGGAGCAGGGCCAGCAGCAGTACCAGCAGAGGACACAATACCAGCAAGAGATGGCGGCGGCCCAGCAGCAAATGTATGGGACGCTGACGAGGAACGGATACAGCGGGGGCGCGATTGGTGGCGAGGCGACCGGCAAGCCGGTGCACCAACTCGCCGAGCAGCAGCAGCAGCACTATAGCACTGGCGGCACCAACGGGCTCGTGCAGCCGCCCCAGCTACCGCCGCCGGTCAGCCAGAGCCAGGTGGAGTCCGATTACGGAACCACTGGCGGCCGAGCGGGCCGATTGATACGCGAAATCATAGTGTAGAGTTCCTAGCCCCCTTGGCGCTGCCCCTTGTTATTAGAGTGGTTGTTTTTGTTGTTGCTGTTGTTTTCGTTGCCGCATGAAAGTGGACCCGGTCGAGTTCAGCAGCGCCGATGGCTCGACCGGACCAACCGACACGCCCTTGCCCCCCAACGACCACGACAACCTGTTGTACTTGTCGCCCCTCATCCTAACTAGTGATTGCCAAGCTATGGGCTGAACCAAAGCTGTGACTAAACAACACTCAAAGTTGATGTAAACTATTGGAAGTAGAAGTTTATCTAGTTGTTGCGAGAAACTAGAGAGAAAGGGAGAGATATTCCGAAAATTAATGTGATCCGTGATAGCAAGTAGGTACCTTTGTGTTGGATCTTGATCAAATCCAACCCAATCAGTGCACGAATTAGAAGCCCCAATCGATATACTCGAGCCACTTACAGTTAGTTGAATATTATGCAATTTCCCTCACCCGAAGAAGCGTCTCCAGTCGACTGGAGCGGAAGGAGCCGTTTAAATCCGCTTCTTGAGGAGCTGGGTTGAGCTTGAGGTTTGGCAGGAGAGAAGTCTGGCCACATAAACACCGTTACAAGTGGAACCGCACCAACTCGCGCTCGCCTGTCAGCCAAGCAAAACTAGCGCACCTTATTAGAACCAAGACGCACGATGAGCACGATCAGCTCGTGTTTGATACGCACCAAAACTGCCTTAACCGGGGCGAGCAAACCAACGAGAGCCGAGCGGCCGAAGAAGATGGTGTAGCTGGGCGGCGACACCTGCGCCTTCCAGCACGACTGGAGGGCGTCTCGCCTGTCCGCCAAGCAAGCACCATGCACTTCGGCCGGCCTCGCGCCGCCCTGAATCTGTCCAAACTGTTTTGCACCGGTGAATTCACACTTGACGCCCCCGAAAGCCCAATTAGATCGGCGGCCGGCTCAGTGGCGCCACACTCAGCGCTGACACAAACTGGTGGCCAGCGAGAGCTGGTGGTGGCGCCGCCGCAAGTCGTGGCCCGCCTCTAATCTCATCCAAAAGGTCTCAAGTTGAGCAGAGGGCGAGCGAGGGATTGTTAATCCCAGAGTTCGTTCCTCAATAATAACTACAGTAATCAATTATTATTAAAGATGTAACCAAATTTAGATGTGCTTAAATTCAAATGAGAGAGAAACACCACCCTTTATACTCACCAAGTTTAGTAAAACAAAAACGAATAAACCCTTCACGTTTGAAGTAAACTAACATCGAACACTAGACAAAACGCTCGTTTAAATTCCCTTTGGCCGCTCTAGTTTCGCCATCCGCAATCTCGCTAGGTGCCCAGTTACGACGCATGCGCCCCCCCTCCACAATCGACTCCGTTCAAATCTACCCATTTTGGCGCCGACTTTGCTCCCCTGCAGACTACTTAAGAGGCAGCGCGGACAACACAATCGGAAATCAAATCGCAGAAGACGAGCACTCAGAGGGAAGAAGTTTGAAGTAGAGACTTGCGAAGATGCAGTTTCCGGTGGCTCCAATGTTCGCGCTAGCAAGTTTTGCGCTCCTCTTGAATCTAATGATGTCGGCCAACCCTGTTGAAGCGCGTTACCTGCCAACGCGAGCCGACGACGCCGACTTGGAGGTTTTGAAGAACTTGATCAGGGGGGTGAGTAGCAGGTTACTTGATTGGGCTCGAAACCCAAAGATACTGACCATTGACACTAGAATGGTTGTCTCACAAAAACAGTTGTTGGCTCGGGCAAGCTATGAGCAGCTCGAGGCTGGCCGAGTTCAGGGGCCGGAGAATCGCGGTTTCGGGGAGAGTTTCAGGCATCAAAGCGGCCTACAAGCCTTGGAAGTCTCGCGCAGGTCCGCCGAGCAAGCAACCTTGGGAGGCGGCGATTATAATCAAAGAGACCTGAGATCCTTGTTGAAAAGCAAACTGGATTGACTGATGGAGGACGCAAATACGGGAGAGGAGGCGAGAGTAGATTAAGGAAGAGAGGGAGAAAGTGGTGGGGGTCAGAGAGTTTCAAGCGGAGACGCTCGTGCTGCTTTCAGAAGGGTCTGGTTCAGAATGTTTCGTGATCAATCAAGTCGCTAGGTTGTCGTCGAGCGTAGGCTGCATACTCCTGGACGGCTCGACATATCTTGGCCAGCTTCAGGGTGGAAACCTTGATTGCGAATACGGTGTCATCTAATTAACCTGTCCTTTTGAGATTGTACACAGAACAAATTCAAGAGCTTCCATTGCAAATCGTGCGGAATATGACACAGTGAGTTTCAACTTGGGGGGTTGTATCATCAAGCAAATAAAATTTCATCCTGGCTGGCTAAAGAGCCAGTTCAGGTGAATCTGAATTCGTTTCCCCCTCTCCCTCCCTCAATCTAACCTCGCATTCTAATTTGCACACAAACACAAACGAACTCACCAAGATGGTGGTCATTAAAACATGACATACTATGGGTGTTAGCTTGCACAAACAAATTTAGGAGAACAAATGTCCCTCTTTACCTCGTCGCACGCATTCAATTCCGATCGAGCGGAAACCTCGAATTGCTAACATGTGGCCACCGCCTCCACAATATAGAGTTCAGAGTGGACTGTAGTCAATTGTCTGAGCAGTCGAATTGTAAAGGTGACGCCATTCCAGGTGTCGCACAATTTGCTCTAATCTCGAGGGCGTTGAGCATGGTCAACCAGCTAGCCGCACGCATCCAATTAAAATCCGCAAATGTTTGCTCAAATCAGGTCGGCCAGATGGTAGAGCAAATGTGGAGCACAATCTTTAGTGCCAGCTTCCGCCATACACATAAACTCATATGAACAAGTAAACACAAGACTTTGCAGGGTGGATTTCAACGAAATTTTGGGTGTTCGACGCGTTTATATTGGGGCTTCTGTCATTTGAGGTCAGGAGGAGCTGGTTCGAGTTGACGACATTCCTTGTACAAATATCCTAGATGACGTTGTCGATAAAACTGGTGTCCAAGTGGACGATCAAAGATCGAATGAACTGCATCTCTTGCCTGGTCCGTTCAAAAATAACTGATTGTGAGGAAGCTAAACTGGGTTGATGAGTTTCCTCACTGCTTCCGTTAGCTATGCTCCACTTGGATCCGCCTCTACTCTCGCTTTGCGTTGGATCATCCTGGTTTGGAGCACGTAAAAGATTTGGTGCCCATACCATTGAAAGATTCGAACTGTCCATTTTAGTGAACGCAACTTTCTCGGGCTTAGCCAGTAGTTGGAGGAGACGAATGAGATAAGCCACAACGTCTTTGTTCAGATTGGACAAACGTTCATTGAAAACTCGGTATGCGAGCTGATTGTCTTGGCCACTTTGTAGACAAATTTCATAGAGATGTGAGGGGAAAACTGGCTCTTGCAGCTGGCGAAAGAATAGTTTCAGTAGACCGGCTATGACGTGAGGGTCTTGAACGTTAGATAACAGCGAGTAAACCTGTTTCGCGTCCGTGATCTTGCGGAAGTCGACGCAGTCAATCTCTAATCGCAACTGAGCAATCACATCATGATCTGCTGCGCATCTAAATATGCCTTCTGTCTCTAAGCCATCGGTCTCAATAAGTTTCTCCCCCAATGTTGTGAGGATCCAAGGGAGGCGTAAAGTTTTGAGATAAGGTGAGCAAGTTTGCAGAGACATGATCTTTTCTAACGACTCTCCAAAAACACCGCAATACTGGGGCCACTTTGTTATGGATAACCTGACTATCGATATCTCTTTTCCATCTACAGGCTTTCTGCAGTAGGTGATCCAATTCTGGCGTAACCTTTTCTCTAGCCGAGGCAAGCAGACATCACGAGCCATCTGATGTGAGTGCATCTCGAGGAATGATAGTAAGAACGGTGAAAACTTGCTTGATGGTGAAAAATAACTGAACAATATCGACATGAGTATCATACCCCACCTGACGCTTTCTGCGCTTGGGTTTTCAGTCAACTGACGTGCCATTTGGACATAGATTTCATCTCTGAGGTTTGACTTCGTGCAACCTTTCACAACCAGCTCGTAAGCCAACTCATCTCGCAATCGATCGGGCACATTATGTACATTTGACGCGGGGTTCAAACTAGGCCCGTTAACAATGCTTGATGAGCTGACCCTAAGGTTTCTCCCCCTGATATGTGATTCTTTTTGCTCATCGCTCAGTCCAGATTTAGCCAAAATCTGACGGTACCTTTTGTTTATGGTCACTTTTCTGTCGCCCATGAATTGTTGAATTAACTTAAATGAGGCTATCGATTCTGAGCTCAAATCGGAACTCACTGACGAAATCATTGGCTGCTTTATAGATTTCTTTGTCCAGCTTATCATCCGCGACCACTTGACCTTACGATTGAATAGAAGGCTTCCTTTCTTCGGGTGTCGTGTGAGATTCTCACGAGCGAACGATTCAACCGAAAAAGTTGAACCACGTGAAGTTTTGTTTCTATCAAAGTGGCCGATGGGAGATGACGGTTCGCCACTTTGATTAGCTTGGATATGTATCTTCTCTGCAGCAGCCACGTTTGCTCCTTGCTGATTTTGAACTTGCAATTGTTCGGAATCGCTATAATATCCACAATTCTCTTCGACTACATCGTAATCTGCGTCAGCAGTTACACCTGCGTCATCGCGCTTTGAGAGGGCAATTTTGTCCTTAGTTCCTTTGTGGGGCCTTGGTAAGGTGGATAGGGTCGAAAGTTGGCGCAGGTGTCTCTCGGATAGTCTATCTTTGTCGTAATTGAAGTAGCTATCGGCTACAGTCTTGATTCTTTGAACAGCATGATTTGCGTCTAGTTTGTAAGATCTTCCTAGCGAATCTTGCAAACCGAACGAAGAATTTTGTCGAGACTTTTTAAAATTTTCGACCAACTTACGATGGTCTAGCTGCTGGCTCATGCAAGTAGCTGGATCTTTCTCGTCATCGATTAAATGATTGAATGTAAATGGTGTTGCTGTCTCACAGTGTATTGGAGATTTCTGTATTGAGAGGCATGATTTAGCGAAGGTCCCGTTGGGTGAATCCTGGTCGCTGAAAGATTTCCAACCCTCACTTGAATCTTCACCTAAGTCTTGTGACGCATTTAGATCACTCGCAACCTCGTGTTGGCTTGATGCGTCATCGTGCAAGTCAGTATCCTCATCTTCGTCAAGACCACAGTCGTCGTCGGTCTCGTGCTCATCGTCATCGATTTCGTCGTCGCTGATTAGTGCAATACCCATGGCTCTAGCTTCTCGAACCAAGTAATGACTTAGATTGTTGGTTGAAACTTGTGTTGGCTTCTGCGTGCAAACAGGTGGTCTCTGTGGAATACCGAATGTAGAGGTCGAGGAAGGGAGTTCGTCGGTGCGATTATGACTGAGCTTACCACTTGGTAGCTTGTTGAACGTGCCACAGTCCGAGCGATATGAGGGTGGCAAGCCAAAGTAACTTGAGCAGCTGTCTTCGTTGCCATTTGTCTCGCGCTTTTTGTTCGTTGGGCCTTGCTGACTAGATTCGATATCCTTAGTGAATGAGGTCGTCTTATTTTTAAACAATCGCTTTACATTATCACCTTGATGAATAAAGTTGTTTGTAGGAGCGGTTTCCGAACTTACACTCCCAAAATCAGAGTGTTGACGATGGTTAAGAGGGAATCTTTTGCTGATACTCGAGTGTGTGTAACTGCTTGTTCTAGACGGATCAGCCGAAATATCAATGAAGTTTAACTTGGCGTTGAATTCATCTTCGAATGCTGATTCACTGATAGTCTGCGTACCAATAGAAACCAAATCAGAGGCGATAGTTTGTGTTGAAGCGTCACGCTTTTCGACATTTTCTTCATTCGATGGAAGTTTCTTGAATGTTTGTAATCGAGAAACTGGTATGATGAGCAATTTTCTATCCGAACGATTACCATTGGTTGTTGGTGACACTTTAGGTCGAGTCCAGACAGTGCGTTGCTGCTCTGGATTGTAGTAATAATATTTACCGGTTTTCTTGTCATAAAGCTCCCACCAATGATCACTAAAATCCTCTGATCTACTGATTGTGGCTCCGTCCGGCGGATTCTTGGCACATATTCCTGTCTCAAGATTTGCATATATTTTCTTCTTTGACTTCGGCTCCACTATCTCGACCCATTCGTTCAATGCATCGAGTTTAGGCTGGATACTATTGGGCGAGGTTTGTGGGTCCATTGTGATCCGCTGAGATATAAACGGTTACATGTAGAATAAATATAAATTTTTACAGTGCTGATAATTAAAGCTAATGAGTGTTGATGGGGGTCTAGTTATGGCTGGGTGGCTCTAGGCCTCAGATGCGACTTGACTCCCCTTGAAATATCATGAAATAGCTCGTTTAGCGGCATTTCACTTGAGAGTACCAGACGCTCACCAAGAGATATGGTCTGTTTTTAATCATCCTGCTATCAACATCTCCTTGGGGACCACACTTGAAGCTTAGTCCAGTTTTGAACACGTAATCCTCTGATTGCCCATGAGGGTGTAGTTGTTCGATAGAAACTTGATTATGCCTCGATTATTTGAGCTTCTTTGCTAGATGTGGTGAGATTTGCTCACTTGTTTTGATCGATGGATGGAGGGCTGCATCATAGATTGAAATGGGGGACAACTTGTAATATATTATTGAGAGAAAGTTTGTTGAGCACCGTGTCAATCCAGTCTCAATAAGAAATACCGGACATGAGTGAAGGAAATCCAATCTTCTCAATTTACGTGTCTTACTGTAAGTTCGTTGATTACTCCGACTATAACCTAAATTGTAGCATGGATCGCGGGAACTTATTGGTCTGTGCATCAGCTGTTGGCTCTGTGATGGCTAGTGTGATACGAGTTTGTTTTCCCTCCCAAACTGAGAGCCAACAGGAACAACGGCAACTCATCAGACTTGATGCAAGTAATCTGAGCTTAAATACTCAGCAAGGTTCATCAATAGACCCCCAGCATCTTTCGAGGAGGAAAAGAGGATGGCTCCACCTGCACGAAAGGTCGATCAACAGCGCTGCACCGATTGCGCGAGATCAGTTTTCAATTTACACTTGGGCGATGATTTTGTTCAGCGAGGATTTTTCCTCATACCGACACTGTGGTGCATTTTTCTTGCCATAACACCATGAGGTTAGATACATTGTTGTTCGTTTCTTTTAGCACCCGAGAATACCCAAGACGTGTGCTTCGAGAATTTTAGCGGGACGTTACCTCCTGATGATTTGGAACTAACATTCTTATCGAGATGT
>Ga0268249_1000570_pt1 | contig 14467 bp, 6 predicted proteins | sample AgamicAtPe_FD_200257 | JGI IMG/M metagenome (GOLD analysis project Ga0268249, IMG submission 200257) | Agave microbial communities from Guanajuato, Mexico - At.P.e (v2) (version 3) | ecosystem: Host-associated > Plants > Phyllosphere > Phylloplane/Leaf | place: Guanajuato, Mexico | collected... | reverse complement strand
GATTTTTTCCTTTTACGAATTACGACGCGTTCGAATTGTTGTGCTCGAAAAGAAACAAGGCGCACATGTTCCAAGACAACGAGTTTGAGCACGGGCCGACCGTACAGTAAATTTATGTCATGTCCGCCAATAATGAACTGATAGTCAAAATCGCCTACTTCACAAGTCTTGCTGGGGCCTCTGCTTTGTTTGGATTCAGCGTGACCTTGAATAGGTTGAGAAAGAGTGTACAAGAAACTCCAGAGGGGCGTATACACGAAGAAGGCGTCAAGCTGGCGAGGAGGGCACTCATGAGAGGGACCATTTATTCGGTTGGTTGTTTCAGTTTGGTGGCCTTTGTCTCATACAAGCTCTTTGGCAAACAGTTGATTACTAACTTCAACGTGAAGGCAAGAATCAATGACGAAAAAGATATACAATATCTACAAAACCTATTCGATGCCCCGAGAGACGCTCTGGTTGGGTCCTCAGGGGAGAAAGTTCCGACAGGCAACCAGGCGATCGATACGAATGAAAAAGTTCGTTGAATTCTCGAGAGACAGTTAATAGGGAAGCCTCATACAAACAAAGTTTATGAATTAAAATAAGTAATCTTATACAGTCACAGGACTTCGTTCATCCTTGGTCTCTTTGGCTGATGGGAGAGACATAACCATCCGTGGGGCTATCGACATGGACATTAACTCCTGGAATAACAACTTCGCAGCGTACGGCATTTTGACTTGCGAGATCTGGGTCTTATTCTTACAGCTTTTGCATTCGTAGGTGTTGTTTCTTAAATTAGCATTGGCGATGAGGCCACAGAGGTCACAAACGTGAACTCTGAAGGGGTCTGATACTTCAAACAGTCGCTCGCGCAAAAACTGAGCGGCGCCATGAGAAATCTGGCAATCCCGTTCCATCTCGCCGAAACGCAAGCCTCCATCTCTCGCCCTACCTTCCATGGGTTGGCGCACGAGTATCTGTACCGGACCCCTGGCCCTCGAATGTATCTTATCGTCCACCATGTGCTTCAACCTCTGGTAGTAGGTCGGACCGATGAATATTTGAGCATTAACTTTGCGACCTGTATGGGCGTTGTACATAACCTCGTAGCCGCGTAGATGGTATCCATATTCAGCTAGCAGGTCTGAGATTTTCTGAACATTGACAGTGTCATTGAATGGTGTCGCATCACCGATCTCGCCCTTGTTGGCGGACACTTTACCTTGGAGGCATTCAATCAAGTGTCCGATGGTCATGCGCGAGGGGATCGCATGTGGGTTTATGATAATGTCGGGGACAATCCCTTCTGAGGTGAATGGCAAGTCCTCTTGCCTGTACGAGATTCCGCATGTACCTTTCTGCCCATGTCTAGAGGCGAATTTGTCGCCAATTTGGGGAGTTCGCACTGATCGCACACGTATCTTGCAAAACTTATTTCCATCGTTGTTGATTGTCAGCATTACTTGGTCAATGATACCGCTTTCACTGTTCCTCAAGAAGGTGCTGGCATCTCTCTTGGTGTATTTTCTAACGCTCGTATCAAGTTCGTCCTCGTTCTCCGGTAGAACCACCGTCTTTCCAATGATAACATCGTCTCCAGACACACGAGTGCCAGGAGAGATGATACCATCGTCGTCTAGTTTATCATAAATAGCGTTTTTCATACCATGGCAAGTGGCCCTATCGGGCTTTTCGAACGTTTCTACTTGATCTCCAACTCTTTTTATCTCACTATCTTTGTATGATCTGTAAAATACTGATCTGAAGAATCCACGATCGATGGCTGAGGCGTTGAGAATGACAGAGTCTTCTTGATTGTATCCGGTATACGACATGATTGCAACTATCGAGTTAATGCCTGCCGGTAGCTCTCTAAATCGTAGGTACTCCATGGCACGGGTAGTTACAAGAGGCTTCTGAGGGTAATATAGGACGTGGGCAAGTGTGTCCATCCTCACATGGAAATTTGTCATGTAAACACCCATAGCTTGCTTACCCATGGCGGATTGATAAGTGTTTCTTGGTGATTGGTTGTGATCTGGGAAAGGTATGATTGAGGCACAAACACCAAGGATCATTGAGGGGTGAATTTCGCAATGAGTATATGTGGAGCAGTATTGTTGCTCGGAATCGTTTAAATCTTCGGGCGTCATAGCAATCATAATGGTTTCCTCTTCGAGGGTATCAACATATTCCACTACACCGGTGGCCACCAGCTCATTCCAGCTGAAGTCGTTGTAGTCCCGGTTCTTTAGTTCATCAATGTGATTACGTTTTAATAGAAGCTTTTGATTTTCCACGATCAATAATGGTCTACAAATACGTCCGGCATCCGTGTAGATTCTAATCTCACGGTCGCGAATGTCGCGGACCATAGACACCTCAGAGACAACGATATCCATCTGGCGTCTGAGTTTCTTCAAAGTGCTGATCAGAACTTCTGGTTCCCTGTGAATCCCAACCCAACAACCATTAACAAATATCTTGGTTGCGTCGGCAATGGCAGATGGTGCTATTTCTTCTATATTATCCATGCTCCACTCTTCCAAGAATTCAAGAATGGGTGAGGGCCCAGAGCCAACTGAGATGTAGGCCATGAGGGCTAAATTTTTAACCAGTCCAACTGCGTGGCCCTCGGGCGTTTCGGCTGGACAGATCATTCCCCAAAGGGTATTGTGCAACTGGCGAGGTTTAGCGAGCTTACCGTCCCTACCTATCGGAGAGTTGACACGGCGTAAATGTGAGAGAGTCGAAGCATAGGTTAGGCGGTTCAATACTTGGGACACTCCAGCCCTCGCTTGATGCGCTTTCTTCTGGTCACCCCAGTTGCCTGTGGCCAAAGAGTATCTCAAACCGTCGGAGATGATTCTTGTCTTGATTGCGAGCTCCAAGTTGAAGTCTTTCCCCCTATCGATATACTTTTGAGCATATAGTTTAACTTCCTTAATGAGATTTCTGAACAATCCTCGGAAGAGATAAGCGAGCAATGGGCCAGCGAGATCGAGTCGCTTGTTTCCATAATGATCTCTATCGTCGAGTTCACGACGACCTAATGCGCCTAGAAGGAGACGATGAACCATGTAACCGAGGTAATATGCTTTCTTTGTCTCACAAAAACCACCGACTCCAACGTGAGGGAGCATTTCCTTCTGCAGGATTTCCTTGGCGTATTTCACACGCCTTTCCTTAGTAACTCCAGGCTTGGCACCTCGTATTCCGATAAAATTCAAGGCAATCTCTTGATCTTGTACAACGAAGGCCTCATCCAGGGAAGGTTTCACCATTTCCATCATCTCTGGGTCCTCGAAGTCGTAGATGATGTGCTCAAGAATGTCCCGATCAGATACAAAGCCGAGAGCTCGGAACACGATGATAATGGGTATTTCTTGCTTGATATAAGGTATGGTAGCTACAATACGTTGGCCTATCGTCGTCTTTTTGGCGCCTTGACTGCCACGGCTTAGCATATTGCACCAAAGAGTGCTTGTAGGTCGATTCGAATGTTCGATACATGATCTGCATTCAGCCTTGTACGCGAACTTGGAATCTTTCATGGCAAACACATAAACAGTATTAGAGGCCATCTTCTCCTGCGCAATCAAAACTTTTTCAGAACCGTTGATGATAAAATAACCGCCAGGGTCAAGAGGGCACTCTTTGACTTCAGCTAAATCACGATCGCTAAGTCCGCTTAAATGACAGTACTCAGATCTAAGCATGACCGGCACTTTGCCGATATAAGTTTTTAGATGGTCGCGTTTCTCCTCTGATCCATCGGATTGAATGATTTTCTTGACAATGTCAACATAGATAGGCGCAGAGTAGGTGAGATTCCTGAGTCGAGCCTCGTTGGGCATCATGGGAGTTGTTTGTCCATCCTTCTCCCAGTGGGTTGGTTTTGATAGATAAATTTGTTCAAACTTCACCGTGTATTTGGTCTGGGTTTCAATCTCACCATTGTGATGCTGCGCCTCCCCTTGTAGTTCAATCTGGGCTGAATCCTCAACAATCCTCTGCACGGACATTGAGATGAATTCATTGAAAGAATCCAATTGTTGCCTGACTAGACCCTTCTCGTCAAAATATGATGAGATAACAATCCAGCATGCCTCTTGCCACAAATCTGGCGATATTTCGTTGTCATCGGGCGAGCGCGGTGGGGATGCATCTGGGTCGTCGGGATTATACATTGTGAAAGCTTTGTGTGAAGTTGAAATAATCTAAATAGGTTGATCTAAATGGGTTGAGATTAATTTGTAAATACAGTGATAATTAAAAGCACATGGATTTTGACCCAAACACAGCCTATCGCTGCTATGGCGATTGTTTCTTCAGAATCACTCCCTGTTCTGCTCTCCAAGCACAACGGCGGCTGGCTGAGTATGACCGTTTCGCAACCAAATCAAAATTGACACATGCCGGGTCATCACTCACAGATGACCGACCTCATTTTATCGAAATATCTACTGCTAGACGGTTCACCTGACCCTCCCCCGATCGGCCTAAAATGGAAACTCAACTTGGGATTGTTTGTAGCCAATCAACAGAATCCTACGATTCGCAACAGAATCTCACCATGGATAAACGACCTGAGTTTGGAGGCAGCTCTCAATGGTTGGGTTTCTCGTCCCAAGACTTCCCGGCAAAAATATGTGAACTAGCAAAACAAGACGAGCGAATACATCACCATAAGCACACAGAAAATGATGGAGAGGTTTCTTCTCAAAGGATACGGGTGTGTCGAAACTATTTTCAACTTCAAGGGGTACAAGGAGATGTATTCTATAGCAAATTGAGGCTACGGGTGGGAAATCCTTCATGCTATCAATCCGGCAAGGCTTCCCAGAGGGTTACAGTCGTGTTATGAACGGTGCCGGATGGCCTAAGCCAAGAAAAGGCGATCCTTTCAGGAGATTGACAGGCTATCCAAAGAGCGCTGGCTCACACTGCAAGCATAATGGAAATTAGAAATAAGCGAAAGATTAGGCTAGCACCTCTAACTCAGGAATGATCCGAGTGGTGATTGAATAGGCAGGCAAAAACATCAAGCTCTGGACGAGGCATTACAGCAAGCACGAAAACGCAGAAACAGAAACGACTTGTACCTCAAAATCCAGGATTGTTGTATTTCTAACGAGGGCGAGAGGGAGTGGCCAAGAGAGGGAGAATAGTGCATCTAAATAGAACAGTCAATAGCCCAACTATGGGCTAAGTATTCCAATCGAAATCACGAGGTCAATCGCCCAAGAGAACAATTAGCTCTTATTTTGCCGAGTCAGAGACGGCTCAGCATCTATCTGGAGTGCCCGCAATCAAAGAACCCCAAGAAGAACCTGACGGCCTCCCTAAGTCCAACAAGAATCAAGCCAGAGAACCTTTTGAACTGAACCGCCTAAAACTGGCTATGTAAATGTGGGACCTTGCGACCCGATGTCCCCTCATGCTGTTCTGACGGAATTTCTTGTGCCGCCTGAGTGGTGTGTCGCTAGATATACACCTGAAGAATTCGCCTGTGAACACCCGAATGGAGAGCCCTGTGTGCGATCCTGTGCGCCATTGGCCATGACCGTAGGGACTATCCTAGGATGATTACACTAATAATTATCTTGAACCGAACTTCATACGGATTCAATTCTATGACACTAAAAAGTTTAGGGGACAATCGGTAACAATAAATCCCCTCGGATTCGAGGAAAATTTCCAGATAATCAGCATTATTAACTAGTAAATCTCGTTATTTTGAATACTCATACACACATCATCACATCATGCCCACTTGTTTACTGGCATTTTGAACATTTTCATGATACACTAATCAACTCATCGTTCGAAAATATTCGAGTGGGCATCATCCGTAATGTCTAGGTCGTGAGTATTTACTAAACATTCCTACCATGTTCTACCATAAGTACCTGAATTGATAGCTAAAACCCTTGATCCCCGTATGCAAACAAACTCAGTTTTGTAAGCCAGACGGAGCCGCAAACAGGCCGAGCGGAGGTCAAATTAAATGTCTACGATATGGTCTCCATGGCAAATTTCAATTCATACTCATCACCAATCGGATTCGGTGTCTTCCATTCGGGCGCTGAAATCTACGGTTGTGAATACGCCTATGGTGGTCACAACAACTCTCATAGTGGTGTTTTTGAGATAGCCCCACGTGATGTGGCTGTGCTAGGTGAAGATAGCTTCAGATTTAGGGAAACAATTGTGATAGGTTACACAGATTTCGATCAAGATGATGTGAAACAAATCGTTGAGCAACTCGGGATCAAATTTCGAGGCGACAAGTACCACCTTTTGCACCAAAACTGCAACCATTTCACTGACGCACTTACAAAGGTAGGTTTTACTGTGCTACCCTGCTACATGATTAGCACTAAAGAGGTGTTCATTTTACATATGACCTCTCTCTATCTCTTTCCCGTGAGGGTGCGTGCAATGGCCATCTACGTGAATCTAACATGTAAACTTCTGTCTCCACATCCAGATACTTTGCGGGCAAGGTATACCTTCCTGGGTGAACAGGCTAGCTCAGGTTAGTTCGTGTATGCCCTTCCTGGAGCGATGGATCGGTAGGTACATGCCTCTAGCTCCAAACGATAGGGATTTACCCGAAGAGGAAACTCCTGAGGCGAGTCCTAAGAGAGTTTAGTCGTCTTGATGTGGAGTTAGACCGGTTTAATCGGGAGGCCACATAGCTAGCGGTGTTCTGGCAAGAACCGAAGTAATCAGTTTCAACAAAGCCTAGAAAGATAAGACGATTCTTAATCCTCAGACATCGATAGAGATTCTAGGTGTCATACCTCATTCTCTCGGCTTTGACTGGTTTTGTGTTATTATCTTCTCGTGGGTTTTGTGATATCTGCTAGTTGAAAGCCAGAGATCGTAGCGAGCTTAGTAGCTAACCGAATCCGAGCTCAATTGTTCAGCTAGCCTTCTCGGCGATAAGAATTCCCTCATTAAGCTTTTATCACTACCTCAAAGTTTGACAAGGCAAAATAAATACTGTGCAGCTTGAGTAGAATCTGCTCGAATTTAAAGTCAAGTTGACAGCAAGCTTACTCATCGGTACGTGATCGCTGTCCCGGGTCATCAGAGTTCGTTACGGGTTTGTCATAGCAAACATACAGCCACCACCATAGGCGTTTTCTAAGTGCTTGGATACTTTCGCCGACCAAAAGTTCGATTTACTTGTGCACTGGACTGTAGTTTCTGTTTGTTTACAACTCGCTTCATGGGTTCCGCATTAGCGAATCTCGTACGAAAGATACAGACCAGATTTCAGTTCAAGTCTTCAAGATTTATTGGCAGTAGAGAACTCTTATCAATTAAACTGGATGGCTCCTCTACTGAAGGGCGCAACGAACATATATTCAACCAAATCAATAATCTCGTTTTTTGTGGTAGACGAAGAGATCACTGCGCTCACACTTCAAAATAACACCAGGCCAACATTCACCTGCAACAATGCCTTTGTACATACCCTGGTTGACGGAGACCATCAAAAAAAGAGGTGTGAGATATCTGCTACACCACTATCTTGGCCAATTCTTCGAGGAGAAGCTAACCCTAGACCAGCTGAGCATCGACATCTACGAGGGTAAAGGATCGATCAGTAATCTTGGCCTCGATGTCGATGGATTGAACGACGAATTGGATTTCATTCCATTCAGATTTCTCGATGGTTGTACGATAGGGCAGATCAGTGTTGAGGTCCCATGGAGTTCTCTTGCAACAGAGGCTTGCAAAGTGGAGCTCGATGGTGCAAAGTTTGTTTGCAGGTTGAAAACCTCAGCCGATGGAGCCCGACCCCATTGTACAGAATCAACATTGCTCAGCAGGTCCCTGATGACATCGTCGATGCAAATGGCTGAGGATATTGTGACCACGGAGAACAACGAAGACCAAGATTCACCTGTTTCATCTGCATACAAGCCAGATCATGGGCACAATCCTATGAACTCGAAGAAAAAAGATGCCAATCAAATGTTCGAGGGACTCGAAATGTTTGCTCAACTGATTGATTCAGTTCTGAGAAGAACTAAACTCACCGCCCGTAATACCTTGTTCCGAATACAATCTCACACAGAGAGGCAAACCGTGGATGATAGTGGGGGGGAGGCAACGTCGTCAGATTGGAATAGATCTTCAACTGGAGACGGGATTAGTGAATCGTCAGGTGAAAAGTCTAACCCTGAGGATTCAAATCATGTCGGGTCCTCCGAGGAAACCGTCGAGTTTATGATAAAATTCTTCCGATGCGAAGAGATTTTGGACCAAATGAGAACCGAGCTAAGTTCAAGGTCTGGAGATAACGATTTCCAAAGAGCTCCATTCAACGTTATACCAGAGACAGTCACCAAACTGTTGACTCTCGAGGATGTAGAAATGCGCATAGGTGGAGTACCTGTATCGAATCTCGTTGGAAAACATACAATCATGATCAAATTCAATGGACATAAGAGCGAAATCTCAATATACTCGGGTTCACCTCTACTAGCTGTGATCAGTCATGAACAGTTGAAAACGTTCTTTAATGTTTTTGATAGCGTAAAAGAGCGAGATTGTGATTCTAGTCCAAACAGTGATAAGAATCAGAAAGTTATGAGTTCAGAAGATTACGCCAAGATCGAAAGCCAACTCCTAGAATCGGCCTTCTCGAAAACAGTCCAACAAGTTCAGATCAACGATATATGTAGGAATGATCAAAACAATCTAAGCAATCTTAGCGGACGAAGATGGATCGATTGTGGGAATACATATTCAGGTCGACAGGAGGAGGAGCAGGAGTACAATTATCATCCGCCAAATTTTCCATCCCACACCTCAAGCATGGATAATAGAGTTTCGGAGGCTGAGCCGTCTCTTCATAATATTGAGGCATTCTCCTGCGAGCTCAAGCTACCGGGAATATGGCTTTGTATTTTGAAGGATGGTGAACCCCTTCCTCCTTTAATCAAACCTTACGCCGATTCTATCAACTCTTTCCAGACAATCAACAAGTATATTGACGATAACATTGAATTCCCCCACCTACGTCTTCTGGCATTGAAAGTTGCATTGGAAATAACAACCGGAGGGATGAACGTCTATGTTGGTGACCTAGATGTTTCTGAGCATCTGCAGAACGAATCGATGAGCCCGATTTTACATATATTACGCAGCGATTGGACTGATACACCAACAGATTCGTCAAGGTATCACGCGTCGATCTCAAATGATGGAGAGATCAACATAGATCTGTTGACGAAGTCCAGAATGCTACTCGATCCGACTATGATTGATAGAATAGTTCATGATTATAAACTTGTCAACTTCAACAGACTCAAGAAGGAGGCAACAAGTCAGCGAAACAATCAAATCGACCTGAAAGTAAGGATACGAGGTGAACTCTTCACGGTTGAGCTCCTATGTCCGATACCTGACTTGACGGATGAGGGTCGGATGAAAGCAACGCAAACCAGACCACAATCGTTCTTATTCGATTTCAAAAGCATAATTTTATCTTGGTACGCGGGCAAACTTAACGTTAGTTGTCTAGAACTAACCGCCTTTGTTAAAACCCAACCTCAACAAAGCGACAACGAAGCAGTTGAATTCATCCAAACCAGTAATAAGAAAAATGAGAGAATAGTCTTGACTCTCGAACCATCACCATCCAACCTGGATGATGTATTCCCTAACGATGTTGAGCAAGCTCTAAATGAATCTTCAATGTATGATTCGATTTATGTTAGTCAAACTGCAGAGGGTCGAGTTCTAACTGAGGCCTTCCAAACCAAAAGAAAAGTTGTTAGAACTTCAACCGAAGGACAGGCCAATTGCAAGCGAGACTCAGAAAAATTGAGCGATTGTGATAATGAGAAAATCATCACTCCCGGTGATAGGCAACATTTGCTCGAGTACCTTAATCAGACCGTCATGTCAACTAAATTGAGTTTAACCCTACACATACCCATCTGCGAGATAGAATTTGAGGACAAAGAACAGCTTGATCTAATTTACAACAGATTTGGCAACGATTTTGTCTTCTGGCGACCAAAAGCGTTCACCTCTAACAACAATCTGGACACAAATCATCCTGACGATGTTGAAAGGTACCAAAGAGATGGTGCACATAGCGACACGTACAGCGACAGGAAAGGAGTTCCTCTTTTCAAGCAAGCGACGAGAGAAATTTCATCATCTTCCGATCTAAGCGAGTGCGATTCCGAAGTCTCCTTCCACTCGCTCAGCATCGAGGGCTCTTGTCCTGAGATGCAACATGACAACGAGGTCACATGCAAAATCACTGTCGATGAACTGTATGTCAAATTCAACCATCAAAGCTGTGCTGCTGCAATGAAACAGGAAATCTCAGTGGACAGTCTTCTTTTTGGCGTCGTAATAGATGTTAGCCGGAAGCCGGGCACAATTATAAGCTTGGTGGCCAACAATCTGCAACTCAGCACCGATGAGGAGACTGTCTTGGAGGGCAATTGTTTTGGTGATTTGAATTCAATTTTTTCTCTGACAGCCGAGATAAAACGACCCACCAAAACTCTGAAAGAGATCAAGTTGGCTATTCAGTTGAGGAACGGATTATTCGACGATTTCGCGACCGAGACATTCACACGCTTTTGGCAAAGTGTGAATGTGACTGATGAGCCCATACTCGGTTACATAGCGCCCAGAATTTTAACAGAACTTCACATCGACATATTAGATACAGCTTTGTCATTAGTGAGGGAGGGGGCTCGACCAGCCCTACTTTCTGTCGATGAGTTATATCTGACTTCAATGGTTATGGAACAGACTAGTCAAGTTATGATTCGTTTGATAGCGGACGAGGCGTCCTTGTATTTGAAGCGAAACAAACAAGGGTTGGATGTGTTGAAGAATTACGTTTGCTTGATTGATTCTGGTTTGATTGATCTAGATGTTAAGTTTTCACAGGACGGCAGGTTGGAGTTCGGTGTTATAAACAATGTGATAACTATAAGAGCTTGCCAAGATTCCTTAAGCGCTCTGTGCAAACTCTTCAACGTTATGATGAGAAATTCGAGTCAAAAGTCTGAGAACAACCAACATCAATACCAAACAACTACCGTTGATGCAGCCGATCACGATCAGACTAAATCAAGTTCAGACAGTGAATCAACATGTCATAGTGGGCCGGACAACTCTGATGGCTCTACCGCTCTATCCGTGGAAGGATTCCAGCGATCTAAATCCTCTGGTGCCAATGGTTTAGACAGACGGGAATCAAAGCTGCTTGAAGACGCAATGAACGATTACTGTAAAGATTCGCCGGCCCATGAAATGTTTGAACCCGAAAATGGCGGCGCTCCGCCCGTGATACAAACGACAATCGAGCGTCATCGCAATCCGAACGCTTGTATCCTAGACGAAAGCAACCCTATGATTGAAGATTTCTTCTCCCAGCCTCTGCTTCCATCGTCCGGCAGGATGTATGACTCTAGCGAGAGTTTCAATTCGACAAACAAGGCCATAGACGAGAGCGGCTTCTTCGTCATCGGTGACGATGATGTTGGTGCTGGAATCATCGACAAGCAACAGCTCGAGCCTGTTGTGCGAAAACTGATCGATGGGCCGCTAACAATAATAGACAACCATTTCAAGATGACAAAACCACGGACCATACCCGAGATGCTTGCATCGAGTTTGGAGCGATACATGTTGGAAGAGATGACGCTCGTGGTAAACTTGTTTGGAGGTAGAGACTTTGATGAGGAAAGTCCGGTTGAGGACCAAACCTCAACTAATACGATAAGCGACGATTACGACTCCGAGCAGTTGGATGCAATCAGTTTGGGTAGCGATCCTATCAGAAGTCGTGCAGGAAGCGTGACCAGCGTCAAGAAATGCTCAACTAATAGAAGACACTGCCTGTCAGACTCGAGTGGTTCCCAAAAGAGGAGAGGAGGTCGGAGGAAGTACCAGAGCGAGGGGAGCAAGGATCAACAACAACGGGGTCAAACTGGGGCCGAGCAGCGAGTTCGTTTCGGCGAGGGAGCCGTAAATCTCTGGGAATCCCTCGATCTTATGTCGTCACCGGATTTTCTCAGCTCGGCTAGTAAATCCGATAAGCCAGCCTTGAGCTTGGACACTCGAATTGCAGGCGGAACTTTGCGACAAACTGACGTTTGCATCCAATTGAATCTGACAAAGGTGAAAATGTTGTACGAAATCGGTGGTTTGGAATCACCAATCTCGTGGCGCTTTATGCTTTTTATCCAGGATATCGAGATCAAGGACCAAATCCATGCCTCTGACATCAACAAGATGCTGTATGAGTACTGCACCGAATCGATGCCAAAACGAAATACGCAAATTTTAACTGTCAAGAACGTTGCAACCATAAATCCGTCGGACGGATGCGAGGAGTGTGATTTGAGGGTTTCGCTCAAACCCTTACGACTGAATATCGATCAGGACACTTTGTTGTTCTTGATAGAGTTTTTCTCTGCATTCAGTAAGTCACTCGCTAAACAGCAGTCAGTTTATGGGGAAGTTGTACGAGGAAGCTCGTGTAAGCTCGATCCCAGGAGCTCGGCACAAAAGGACCAATCGCCCACTGTCGTGCCATCAGCGAAAGCGGATAGTAGCGGTTCTAGCGGCGAGATGCAAGGTAAACAAAAGGCCGCTAAATCACACGGAATTGAAATAAGAAAACGACACTCGAGCGAACGAAGCGACACTAGCCTATCTTTCGGCTCCTGCTCATCCACAGCCTCCTATTTTGCGTGTCCTCGCCGAGTAGACTCTTCCACGCCGCCGGCGAGCAACCAGACTGGCACTGAATCGTCGGCACCAACATCAACGACAGTCACGGTGCAGCTCGAGGGCGAAAACGGGCCTACTGGCCTGCCAACCCACTGTCACACGGACTCGGTTTCTGATTCTGCGAGCCAGCATTCGATCTACATCAAGTCATTTACATTCTCACCGGACGTCCCAATAAGACTAGATTACCACGCAAAACATTTGGATTTTGAGCAGGGCGCCTTGGCCGGCATTCTAATGGGCCTGGCGCACCTTGATCATAGCGAGCTGGTCTTGAGGCGCGTTCAAGCAAAACACGGAATGCGCGGCCTAGACCGAGTGCTCCTGTTTACTTTGAACTCTTGGCTGAGCGACATTAAGAGGAACCAGCTACCTAGCATTTTGGGCGGAGTTGGGCCCTTGCATAGTGTCATCCAGTTGTTCCAGGGAATGCGTGATTTAATTTGGATGCCAATCGACCACTACAGGAAAGATAGGCGCTTAGTTCGAGGCTTACAACGAGGTGCCTCCTCCTTCTCCTCTAGCACCGCAATGGCCGCAATCAATCTCATAAACAGGTTCATATCAATCGTTCAGTGTACTGCTCAGATAGCGCACGATATTGTTACACCGCCAGCGCTCCAATCGTCGAGTAGCCGACGAGACTCGTATAAATCAAGGCAGACTTTGTCGCAAGGCTTGCAAGCAAGCTCAGGTAGCAACCAGCGCAGGCGACTCCCTAGCTCAACCCTCGCAAGCTCCTCTGTTTCAACCATAAACCAGCCGCGCAACTTTTGCGAGGGAGTGGCCGTCGGGTTCAACATCCTGAAGGAGGGATTCAATGACACCGCAAGAAATGTTGCCGTTGGCATGCAAGCCGAGGACGTCAGAAGCGCAGTTGGCGAGCTCGTGCGCCAGATTCCCTCCACCTTCCTCAACCCCATCATTTCAGCAACTGAGGGCGCCCAGAACGTTCTAGTCGGAATTAGAAATCAGATAGCGCCGGATGCGCGACGTGAGGACCAAGAGAAGTGGAAGCGCCGAGTTCGTGGCAAATAATCACAGCGATGAGCAATGGGCCTCCTCTCTCCCTCTTCAAGTCTTTCTGTCTCACTCTCTCTCTCTCTCCGTCCTTATCAACATCGCATCAAGCCCGCTTGCAAGTGAGCCAGACGCGCACATTTTGGAGGCGGCTGCGATAAAATTTGATTCCCTGTTTCGGGCGCGCGCAATTCCTCTCCTCCACTTGCAACCCTTCCACTGTTAACTTAACTTTCGTCCATTTGAGGATCAATAAAACATAAATCCAATGTAATGTAAACTCGACCTTCAGTTGTTCCAACTACTAGTTGGCTTGGCAAGTTAATAACGAGAGTGATGGAGATTTGGCTTAATTTGCCGCCATCACGCGCGAAACTCCAGAGCGAGCGCAACCAGGAGGAGCTCAATCCCCTCTGTTCGGCCCTCCGGCTGCCTGTCTTTGTTTTCATAATTGTTCACTCCCACTGCCAGCTGAGCTGCCCAGTATTGCTATGAACAATTGGCTCGCTTAGCCTCTGACTTGACCATCAATTTTCTACCCCATAAATGATTGTACTCTTCGCGAGCAATTTCGTGACTTTCTCCCGCGTTAGATTCAATGAAACAAATGGTTATGATTTCGAATGACGACCACCTGGCTCCAGGCCGAGCAAGCGGCGCCCTGCTCCCT
>Ga0268249_1000566_pt1 | contig 14598 bp, 10 predicted proteins | sample AgamicAtPe_FD_200257 | JGI IMG/M metagenome (GOLD analysis project Ga0268249, IMG submission 200257) | Agave microbial communities from Guanajuato, Mexico - At.P.e (v2) (version 3) | ecosystem: Host-associated > Plants > Phyllosphere > Phylloplane/Leaf | place: Guanajuato, Mexico | collected... | reverse complement strand
TTAGCTCGCCGTTTTGCGCCACCAGAAAGCTCGCTCCATCGAGTGCGCCAGCGCCCTCCACCTGATCGTCCGCAAACTCGTCCAAGCTCTGTAGGTCCGGCTCGAATCTGACACTCTGGTAGCGTTGTTGCTGCTGTTGCTGCTGCTGTTGGCGCTGGCGCTGACGGAATGGGCTCGGGTGAGTTGGGGCGCCCGTGTCTTGGGCAGAGCCTCGCCAACTGGAGCCTCTGTGCGGCTGGCGCTCCGAAGCCGGAAGCCAATTTCCAGTCTCGAGCTTGGTGGCCGCCACCGCCTGCTGCTTCGGCTGCAGCTGCGCCGGAAACATGAACGAGCTTTGCCCCTCTGGTCTGGGCCTATGGCGCAGCTTGTCCGTCTCGTGGCTGTGATCCTGCAGCATCTCCGGCGTGAACTCGACCTCCGTTTGGCCCGGCCGCTCGGTTGAATCGGGCGCCACCCTGCTTGCCTCCGTCTTGCTGACAGCCAACTCCCGGCTTGGGACTGGCGTCGCTTGGCTGCTCGAGGGGCCCACGTTTGGCCGGCTGGTCTCGCTTGTGCCCGCGGACAGCTGACTCTCGGCTGGAAGGCTCGAGTTTGTGCCACTAGCTTGTCTCTCTGGCTCCCCCAGCCCCGCCTGCCTCTTGTCCGCCTCCAAGCCAGACGACGAGGGCCTCGGCTGGCTCTCGTCGGCCGCTTTTATCACATTTTGCTCAACATCCTCTTGGTGTCGATTACTTCCCGACTTTGGCACTTGACTGGTTAGATTGACTGTTGGGCTTGCTTGCGTGGACGTTTGTTGCTGCTCAGCTGACTCTTGGTTGGAGGAGTTCAGGTGACCCACTCGCTCCTGGTGCCTTGTTGGCCCAGACTCGTCCAAAAGTAGCGCCAAGTCCGCCTCAGAGCCGCTCGCTTGCGTTGAGCCGGCCAACGAGTTTGGGCTTGTTTGGTTGAGCAAGTTGGCCGCCAGCGCCACCTGGGCGCCACTCGGCTCATTTTCGCTGTAATTAGCCTCCACTGGCTTGGCCTCGCTGGTTGTCGCGACGAGCACCTCTTGCTCCACTTCGGGCTGCCGCTGGCTCCTCGCCGCCGCCGCCGGCAGCTGGGTCGAGCTGGGCGCCGAGGAGGCGTCAGCTTGGAGGGCCTGTTTAGTGAGCGCGGCCAGCGTGAGATACAACAGAAGGCTTGATATCACAGCTATCCTCCCCGTTGAGGCGCCCCTCTCGAGCGAGGCCGCCTCCACGAGCGGGCTCCTTTGCGTTTCCGCCGAGAGCGCCATCCTGGCCGGCGGATTCAACCCTCGCAGACGGGCCCCTTTGCTTGCAACTTGCTCTCTGGTCTGCAAACTCTCTCTCTCTCTCTCTCTCAATCTCTCTTTCCTCCACCCAAACTGGCGCCCCTCTCGTCGTCTTGCTCTGCTTGCTTCGGTCGCGACGCTTCAATCCGCTCGCGCGAGCTAATGTTTCTCCTCTCGGGGACAAATTTCGTCTGAGCTCGACTGTTTTCGCCTTCTCGCTTTCGCATTTGATTGTTCGCTTTCACCTCCGCTCTCTGGGCTCCGCATGTTGATCGCAGGTCGGCCGCAAAGGGGCGAGATATGATGCGGTTGGATTGGTGGCAGAGCTGCGGCCGCCCAGGTGACAAGTGGCCGGCCGAGGGAGTGGCGGCAATAGGTTTGCTTGCAACCCGGCTGGCTGGCTGGCTGGCTATGCTCGCTGACGCAAGCCGATCGATGGGCGACTTTTCACATCGGCCGCCGATGAAGTGAATCAATATTTTGTCTCTCGCCTGTCCATTATGTTGCCTTCCATCTGTCGCCAAAGTCAATTCGCCCCAGTGGAAGGGAAGGCAAAGTCTCAGCTAGCTCGCAGGCAAGCGATAGATCCAGTTTGCAGAGTCACCCAAACAATCGCTCGCCCGATTTGGTTGCTGCTGGCCGCCACTGAACTCGCCCGCAAACTCGTGGGCCAAAGTATAGCGACCGCTAACTCAGCACATACAAAACTGCCTTTTCCGTTGAATTGGGCGACAATATTTCATTTCCCTTCCAATTGTTTCAGTAAGAGAAACTCTCCAAGTGAGAGCCGACCAAAGTTCATTGGTCGCCCGCTGGTCTTTCACCTGACTCGGCTGGACCTCACCTGGTGGTGGGCACACAATTTAACGCCGAGCGCGGCTGCTGAACTCGGGAGTTCCAATTTCTTTCTCACGAACGATGATTGATTTCCCTTCGCTTGATTCTTGTCTCTCTCTCTCTTTCGCTTGAAAACTTTCTAAAAGTGTCGCCGCTCTCTGGCTCGCCTCTCCTCCTCGCGCCGGCCTCACCCTCTGCTTGCGCTCGGCAAAATTTAAATCCTTGCGGATTGCCGCTGGAAGCCAATTAAAGGCCCACTGTTTCGCCGAGAGTCGATGAGCCTTCGTCGCAGCCGCTCGAGCGATGGATGGATGGATGGATGGATTGAAATGGCCAAGTTGGCGCGTGAGTCTCAAGTCTGCGCTCGGAGTTCGAAGTGAAGCTCGAAAAGTGGGGCTGAGCCTCGAGTTCGGTCGGCTGGCCTTGCGAGTCTGGCGCTAGCTTGCTGGCTGCCTTATCGGCTGGCTGGCCGCCCTTCTAGCTGGACGAGCGCCGAGCGAGAGCGGAGGAGACATTTCACTTGTTGTTGTCGTTGTTGTCGCCTTTGTTGCCGGCCGTTGGAGTCATCCTGCGCACAATGGATAACTCGCCCAGCTCACACAAAGGGAATTACCTCCGAGCCAGCTCAAGCTCAAGCTCGGCCCACTTGACACTTGTTCGCCTCCTATTGGCCAAGCAATCGGCGGCATCCTCCTCCAGTGGCCGCTTTTCCACTTTGTTAATTATTTGCCCCACCGAAATGGCCGCCAGCCGCCAGCCGCATGGCCCCTCGGCGCCGGCGGCTCGAGCGGCGCCCATTGCACTGAAATCGTCGCAGCCGCCGCCGCCGCCCAGCGCGACACCTGGCCGCCGGATGCAGCGAGGGCGCCCCAGTCGCGCAAAGGCCCAATTAGCGGCCCAATTATCGCGACCCGCTGGGCGACTCGGCGCCCTTCTCTGCGGCCGCGCACAGCTAGACGGCCGCCGAGCGCAGCTTTGCTCAGCCTTGCGACCGATATTCAAATGGCCAACAAAGGGGTCGCCCGAGAGGAGGAAACTTATTATCCGGAATTAGAATCACGATTTTAACCCGGATTCAGGTGGCACCAAGCGCCGGATTGGGCTTGTGGCCGCAAGTGTCTCGCTCCTCCAGCTTCCTGGCGCGAAGGGCGCCGCCTCTGCAGCCCGGACAAGTCGGCCGGCTCACTCGCTTTGGCTGCGGAAATAAACATTGCCTCTGTGTTTGGTCACGACGCTTCGATGTTGCGGCCGCAACGACGCCAACGACAATTCAATCAGCGAGCCCAATCCGCTCGGCTCGGCTCGGCTCGGCTCAGACGTCCTGTTTGCTCCCTCAAGCCGGGGCTAATTTGCTCGTTTGCACCTGGAGGGCGAGGAAGCTGGAATTGTGGCAGCAATTCCAGGGGTTGGCCGCAGTGAGGGGGGGGGGAAAGAAAGATGCGCGCAATTTGGAGGCAAATTCCCGCCCCAAGCCGCCTCAATCAGTTTGAGCCGATTGTTTCTTTGTCTCCATTCTCCTGCTGCCAGTGGAGGCGAGCAGGTGAGGGCTAATTGTTGACCGCCGATCGCTCAATCCTGACAGGGAGCGCGATCGACTTGTTGTTGTTGCCGCTTTAGTGGCCGTCTCGCTTCCAGCTGATGGAAAGGCTCGCTCAGCTGCGTCTCGCTGGAGCTGGAGCTGGACGAGTAAGCTTATAACCTAGAAATGTTGATTTAGGTTAACAGCTCAATGGCTGCAGCCTGGCCAGTTTGGAGGCCAAACTGAGCTGCAAGGTTTCCGCTACCAAGTGGCTCTAAACTCTCGAGCGGCGAGCAACTGAGCGCGCGAGCAGCAGGCTGGCAGCCAGCTCGGCGGCGGCTCAGGTAAAAGTGCTCGAGTTCGCGAGCTTGGCGCCGCTGCCGCCGCTGCCGCCGCTGTCACTGGCGCCCCCGAGTGTTCAATGAACTCCGAGACGCTCTCAATGGCCGGCTTGATTTGGAAACGAGACTCCTGGCGGCCGAATGGAGCCAATCTTGTCGCCCATTCAAATTGATAGGCCACCAATCGATCGACTCGACGACCTGCCGGCCCATCAATCAGTGGCGAGGCGAGGGGAAAGTTTATGGCGACAGGCGGGCTGCGAGCGGCGGGCGGCGGGCGGCAAGTGGCGGGCGGCAAATGGCAAATGGCAGCCAGCTTGCGGCCAGAGGCGAGCAAAGCGGCGGTGGCTCCAATTTGGGCGGTTGCGGGCGCCCTTTTGGATTGCAAGCGCAGCAGAGTGTCCGCGCCGGCCAACGGCTGACTCGGCCAAGCCGACCACTGCGATGATCAATGGACGAGCCGGCCGGCCAGTTCATCCATATCAATTACCGGCCAGCTTGGGCGGCCCACTGGCGAGCGGGGTCGCTAATGGACGTTTGCGCGCTCGCCAATAGATATGAAAATTAATGACGACTTCGAGTGGCGAAGGTTGCGAGTTTCTGTGTTGCGAAATGGCGAAATGGCGAGTTTAGGCGACGAGATAATGTTGTCGTTAAGGGCGAGTTGGGCGCCATTATTAATATCATTGTTGGTCCGCCGAGACTCAACGTCGGCTCTAATTCAATCCGTCCCGGATGGAGTGCGCGCGCGCTCGCCACTTCCGCTGCAGTCGGCCCGCCAGTGGTGGGCGCGATTTGCATAAGTGTCGCCTCGCCGACTGGGGAGGCGCGAAAAGCAAATGAAACTCGAGCCGGCGCGAGACTTCCCTGCCGCAAGCTTCAGCGGCGCCGGCCAAACCAAATCGACTAACCAAACTCTCGCCCAAACAACAACGACAACCAACTCGCTCGACTTGCGCTCGCAAATGGAACACAAAGCGGCCGCAGCCAGGACGAAGCGAGAGCAAAGCTAACAAGTGTCGACTTTGGCGCCGACTCGAGTTACGCGCATCTGGTCCAGCTGCAGCGCCAGCTCCAGGCGAGCGGCGCGCGAACTCAAAGCGGCCAATTGAACCTGTCAAGCTCAAGCAACGAATCCTCCTCGCCCGACTCGGCCGCTTGCTCGGCGGCAAGCTCGAGCGGAGCTGCAGCGGCCAGCCAGCTCCAGCTCCAGCTTCAGCCTCGTCAGCAGTCGGCGCGATCAGCTGATTTGCGCCAGGCCAACGCGGCCGCGAGGCTCGAGCGCCACCAGAGCACGCAGCTCAGACAGGACTCGCTCCTCCGCCGCAACACAAACCAGAGCCACAGCCTCGACCAAAACCCTAACCTGAACCTCAACTCCAAGCCAAAACCCGAACCGGCCAGCAAGCCAAGCGGCAAGACCGCCGCCACAAGCCAGGCCGAGCAAGCGGAGGATTGCGGCCAGCAGCCGCCCCCCAAGTCGGCCTCCTCCCCCTCGTCCTCGTCCTCGTCCTCCTCCTCCTCGCTCCTGTCGGCCGGCGACCAAGCGCGGCCGGCCAGCCCTAGCGGCTCGAGCCCGCCACTCGTCCAGCACCGGCAACAGGCGCCGAGAGGCCCCAATGGCAGGATGGCCGGCCGAGCGCATGGCCGGCAGCCGAGCGGCGCCGAGCAGCAGGCCTTTTGGCTCGGCGCCCGCGAGAGCCCGCAGGACGAGTCGTTGCGCCTGTGCAGCTGGCCAGGCCAGGCGGCCGGCCCAAACGGCCGCCAGCCGCAAGCCGAGCCCGACTACCACTACTACCAGGTTGTTGTGCCCGAGGAGGCGCGCGCCTGGCCCGCGCCCCTCCTCTCGCCGGGCGCAAGCGCCGCCCAGAGCCGCGACCAGCCCGGCCAGAGTCTCGAGGAGCCGCTGATAAGGTCTAGCTCGTGGCAGAACAGAACCCTCGTCGACTTGCGCCACCAGCCGGCCCACTATCTCGAGTCCTCGCTCATCCGCAAGAGCCTTGCTTCCGGCGACTGCCCGACGATGGCGGCGAGACAGGCGCGAGTGCCGCAACAGGCCAGCAGCCAGGACCACCACTACTACTGCGCGCTCGCAACCCTGAGGGCCGAGCAGCAGCGGCTCGGTCCGCCGCTGCCGCCGCCGCCGCCGCTCCTCCTCCACCACCACAAGGGCGATGGGCTGAACCACTCGTTGAACACGCTCGTGGACAAGATGAACGAGCGCCCATTCCAACTTCAACACCAACCGGCCCAGTTCCACCCCCGCGGCCAGCAGCAGCAGCACCTGCAGCAGCAGCTTCCGGGCGGCAAGCTGCACCAGCTCGGCCCGCTGCTGCCCCAAGTCTGCGGCTGCGGCTGCGCTGGCTCCCCCCCCTCCGAGTGCTGCTTGGCCGCGGGTCGCGCGGGCGCCACGAAGCGCCGGCCAACCCAAACAAGCCTCCTCTGCCTCCCGCTGCTCCTCTTCCTCGTCGGCCTCCTCTGCTTGGCCCTCGTTGGCCTCCTCCCCTCGCAACGCCAACCCCCCCTGGCGGGCCAATCCCACGACAAAGGTAAGCACCTCACACTCTCTGGCCGCCCGCTCAGCAAATGGGCCGCCGGCAAATGGATAATAATCGCACGTGATGACAGCCAATCACATGCCAGCCCAGCCAGAGCGAGCCACTTCCGGGGGCCCCAAATTAGTTTGATTATGTGTGTGTGTGTGTGCGGCTGACAACTTTTTCCGTCAATGACAAACCTCCACTTCCATTCAACTCAACTCAACTCAACTCAATCCAATCCAATCCAATGCAACCCAATTCAATTCACTGAACTCACTCAATGGCCGCCGGCAATTCCAACGCCGCCCGCTCACCTTCGAGTGGCCGAGTTCTATTTGATTTGCTCTCGTCTCCTCGCTCTTGCTCGCTCGCTCGCTCACTTATTCATAACTGCGGCCGCGCGAGCACACTAAATGGGAAGCCAAGTTTGGACGCAAACAAAGACTAACTGCATTTCAATTCACTCTCACTGCAAACTTAACCAGACTCGCCCGCCGACAGCTCCGAGCGCCAGCAAACGCAAGCAGGCCGCCCGATGGCCAACCAGAACGAGTTCAAATTCGATCAACGTCCGCCCGTCGGCCTGCTCCAGTTGTTGGCCAACCAGACGCCACCTGGCGGCCTGGCGCTCTTGCCCCCACCAAACAAGCTCCTGCCGGCGGTGCTCCTGCAACCGCAAGCGGCGCCCAGCACCAAGCGGCCAACCACAACGCGAGCGCCCCCTCGCCTCCAGCCACAAACCGAGCCCACTGAAACCAGCCAGCTTGCAACTAAGTGGACCCAAAACTATTGGCTCCAGCCCCAAGAGTCCGAGTTGGAGTGCTCGGCCAAGGCGGCGCCGAGTGGCCGCTCGCTCGATTGCAACCTCAGAGGCCTTTGCAATGACGGCGTCTGTTCCTGTTTTGCCGGCTTCTCCGGCCCGACCTGTGCATTAGGTAAGCCCCCAAAACCACAGCCAACCAGACGCACAGTTCAACCAAAACTAACCCCACCAACGCGACAGCCAACTGTCCAAACGAGTGCTCGCATCGTGGCCAATGCAAGCTGAGCCAGGGCTCGAGCATGAACAATCTAGGCGCAAACACAAACCCAGACCAGCGCGCTCACCTCCAGTCGGTCGCCTTCCAAACCCTCTCGAGCGCCAGATCCCGGAACTCAATTTGTCCGAGCAAACTCGAGAGCGAGTGGAACCAAACCTGGGCATTTAGGGCCACTGGAGCCGGGGCTGACTTTGAGCACATTGAGTCCGCCACCTACGACCATCGGCTCGAGTGGCAGTGCCAGTGTCAGGCTGGATTTACTGGCCTGGATTGCTCGCAGTTGGAGGAGTTGAATTGCAACAATGAGAGAGATGACGACAACGATGGCTTGATCGATTGCGAGGACGACGATTGTTGCTCGCAGCAAGCTTGCCGCGACCACCACATGTGTTTCACCTCGCCCGAACCAACTAGAGTCCTGGCTCATCCCACTGCAACTCCACTTCTCTTCCACGATCTCCTCCATCAAACGAAGCAGCCAAGACGAGCCTCTAGCCGGGATCGTTTAGCTCACAACTTTTACTTGCGCCACCGCTTCTTCATAGCAAACAAATCAGTCCAATCGTATCCAAACGAGAGCTCCTTCGACAGGAGCCGCGTTGCCATTGTTCGCGGCAGAGTGACAAAGTGGCGCCATTTAGAGGAGCAGCGAGCTCACGAAAGCGAGCCCATTGGAATTGTTAGCGTTCGCGTTAGTGTTGCCGAAACTCCAACGCACGGCTTCACCTTGACTCGAAAGGATGGCTACTTTGACATTCTGGTCAACGGCGACGACTGGATCACCCTGTCCTTCCTCCGAAACGCCTACGCGCCCATCGAGCGGCGCCTCTTCGTGCGGCCAAATTCAATCAACCTGCTCGAGGAGAATGTGGCCATGTGGTTGGCTAGTGGGGCCACTGGCGGCGGCGGCGGCGCGGGCGACGCTGGCAGCACCAGCGCGCAAACCAAGCAGCCAGGCGAATTGCAGGCCTTCGACTCAACCTTCAACTTTAAATTTGGCTCCGAACTCTACAAGCTCCTCTCGAGCCTGCAGAAGAACGACGAGCGAAGACGCGATCTCCTATTCGAGTGCCTGATGGACTCCACGAGCAGAACAGTGCGAGATTTCAGGTTCAACTATGAGCCACTCTTGGTGGGCGACGAGAGCCTAAGCGGCCAGCCTGAGCCACTGAGGACGTTCGTGTTTGCGCGCTCCGGCTCCTTCCAAACCCAACTCGAGGCTGGCGGCCCAAACTCAAACTCAAACTCAAGCCCAAACAACAACAGGCCCATCCAGCTCGTCTACAACTCAGCCTCCTTTCCGCCCGCCGCGTCCGTGGTGAAGCCAAGCCTGTTTGTTCAATTGTTGCCCGATAGAAAGCAGCCGAGCTGGCCACACTCGCTCAGCTCGATTGTGGTGCAAATTGACATTGAGGGACAAACTCGCCGTGAACGTCTCATTCCGTTGCCAAAGTTGAGCTACCAGTTTGCGTGGAACCGGCGCAATGTTTATGGCCAGAAGGTTTACGGTTTTGTTGAAATGAAAATTCGAGTTGCTTACGAGTTTACGCTGAATTCCAGCAAGAGCGCCCAAGTTTTGTGGCGCGAATGCGCCAACACTCTAGATGGAGGCCCAAACTCTCAGCGGCAAGAGCTTAGTTCAGCCGAATTGGATCGACTGAAGGCGAGCATTCTGCACCATTTAAATCATCTCAACAGGCAACTAGTTTGGTTCGAAAGAACGGTCTACGTTGAGGCTCATCAGCTAAACCAACACGCTGACTTGGGCAAATGGAATCTGGGACCCTCGAATCGGCTCGACCTAGAGCGGGAGGTTGTTTACTTCGGCTCAGGTTGGTCGCTTCCATACAAGCTCGTCTACCCTCCAGTTATTTCCGATCCCATCCACCTGATTGGCGCGCAAAGCTCCACTCAAGACGAGGCCGGGGTTTCGGACGAATTCGATCAGGTTGGCGCCAAGCTGATGGCCAGAGGTCCGCACTCCTCCATGTTCCTGCTCCTCTTGCAAGCAAACCGCAAATCGCCAACCTCAAGCCGCCTCATCCAGCTTGACTCAAGCGGAAAGCGCCGTCTGCTCGACCTGCCGCTCGCCATCCTCACTGGAAAGCTTGGCTTAGCGCAAGCAACCCACTTTGGGCCCCACGAGGGAACTAGAACGAGCGACTCGCAGGCAAGGGACGACCTCCAGCTTATCTACAACCAATTTCTATCGAGATTGTACCTCAGCTCAAAATCAGCTGGCAAAATAGTGCAAGTTAGCTACTCTAGTCTGGTTGTGTTGGACAAGGCATTCTCGAGCAACTCGGCCACAACTGCAGCCGAGGACGAGGTTGATATTGAGCCGCTGTGCGGATTTGGGAGGCAAATTTTGAGCCTCTCAAACTCGTCAGCGGACTCTTTTAAGCCGGCAAAATTGGTACACTTGTCTGGACCGCATTCGTTGGCGCTCGATGAGGAAAGACAGATTCTTTACTTTATTGACGGGGACACGAATGTGATGGCGCTCGATCTGGTCTCAAATCTGGTTGGCGTGATTCCAGTTTCGGTTCAAAGGGGTGGCTGGTCAGCGAGCCAACAGCCTGGCCCACGTGCCTTTTGTCGCCGACACGACCAAGAATTGCAATACGTTGCCTACAAACCCATGAGGATGCACAGCTTACAATGGAGCCGGGCGGACTCATCGCTATACTTTGTCGACGGAAACTTGGTGCTCGCTTTGCGCCAGGATTACTCGCTCGAGATTGTTGCTCGAGGCTCGGGCTCGGGCTCAGTGGCCTCGGCTTGCTTGACTGAGGGCCACCGTCTTGGCATCATCCGAGCAATAGCCATGGATTCGGTCGAGAACGATCTGCTTGTCGTGCATCAATGGGTCAGCAACCATTCGAAGCTAAATGGACGCCTCTACCTGGCAAAGTTGAAGCTGGGCATCCGAAGTGTGGGCAATACAGTTGGATTGAATTTGCCACGAATCATTGATATCCACTCCGGAAGCTCAACTTGGGATCCAATGGTCATGAGGATGTTTGAAGCTGGCGGACAGACGAGACAACGAAACGGAGGCACAGCCTCCATAAAATGGAACGAGATAACTAATACAACGAGACGCCAAGAGTTCCTGGGTCCACATTTGCTCCCAAACAAACCAAATGACCAATCGACCCCACGACCGAATAGGATTCCCTTTATCCATTTGAGCAGTGGCTTCAAGCAAATCGATTCATTGGAAATCAATTCAGATGGATCAATATTTGTACTCGACTTGGGCACACATTCAATCAGGCTGATAGTGCCTTACTCGCCAAACGACTTCAATTTAGTTGAGCGCCATGACGTCAATATTAACAGATTGTTCGTGGCCAACGGCCAAACCAAGTATAGGCGGCTAGATGAGTCGGAGCGGGTTGGAGTTAATAATGAGCCAAGAGAAGAATACCAATACCAAGACCAAGACCAGGGCCAAGATCAAGATCGCAGCCAGAACGCAGACATAAGGTTTGCATCGCTCATGGTGCAAAATCCAATCACTAATGAACTCATGGAGTTCCATTCCTCCACGGGTCTCCAATTAAGCTCAATCTCTAGCCCTGGCTTCAAGTTGGAGTTTTATTATCAGATTTGTGAAAGTAACACGTTTGCCGATATGGACGAGGATGACCAAAATGACTTGGACGCTCAAAAGCTGGCCCTTGATTTCCTTAGGACTAACGCTAATCAACCTGTGCCGAAAGCCACATCCATTCGGCTGTGGCAAGTGTTTGATTCAGTTGGGAACGAATACGAGATGGTTAGGATGGGCTCAGGGCCTAGGCTTGTGCTACAGTCGATTCTTATGAATCGCCAACCAATATGCAAGATTGCCACCGATTCATCAGGCATGATGAACTTATACAAAAATTCAATTCATAGCGATCAGATTGAGCTGGTATACGATTTTTCAACATGTTTGTTACGCGACCTTGTCGTCAAAATCGAGCAAACTCAAATTGGCGCCGCATCCGGGCAAGTTAGCGGGAGTGAGGAGCCATCTCTGCATGGTTTAAGGCAGCTCAAGAGGATAGTGTATGATAGGATATTTTATCATTATTGCGACCTGTTTGTTGTTGACACGTGATAGAGACATAACCGAATATTGTTCTAACCGAAATTACCATTGATATGCCAAAAATTTTATTCATTCTCAGCTCAGAAAACTCGAACTTGAAAAAGTTTTCAACTGTGATACGGGGTCTCAACAGAACAATAGAATAAATATGCTACATGAGTGGGGTGGCATCCAAACTGCTCTAATTGTTGGACTCTAGTTAAATCCCCACAAATCCAAAATTCAAGCTGTTGAGTTCTCGAAGATTTATTTCTCTCCAGTTGACACGAAACAAAAACATCTCAATTCCTGTAGAGAGAAAGGGTCCCACTTCCTGGACGCGTCGTTCATAATTTGTTTCCGGCCCTACGAGGGTAGCGATACCTAAGAACAAAAACAATCGTTGGCTCGTTATTATCGAATACGGGATATTCCTGTTCGAGTAATTGTCCTGCCTACATTATCTATCTCGGTCGGAGCTTATCCAGCTGTGTTATGTAATCATGACTTCTGACGAGTTTCCTGTAATTGCTGCTGCAATTTCCGCACATCACGGCACAGTCCATTTAGCTTCAATTTGAGATCGTTAACTTCGCTTTTTACATCGTTCAAAAATTCGTCCAGACCCTGACTAAATGCTGTATTCAATCTGGTGAATAGAGCCTCCACTAACCTGTCCATTTGGACTAAGTCTAGACTGGTTGCAGGGCTTTTTTGAGTAACTGGCACGGAATCGCTCACGATAGAGCTATTGACATTAGATTGTTTGGTGACAAGAGTTGAGGGCGAGGCAGGTAGCATCTGATTGGCGCCTTGTAAGCCACGAGAAGTGTTCATAAGGTTGAATACATCCATCTCGCGCTGATTAATGTGCATTTGACTAACAGCTGTCGAGGAGTTTGGTGTATTAGTGGCTTCATTGGATATGAGAGTATTTTTCGATGCTGTGCCAGATGAAGATATTCTCAGGCTACCGTCAAACTGTTGCAAAAATCTCTGGAGTTCGTGGGGGGTGTTGGCATCTGATCTCGGCTCGTCAGCTTTACTCGCTGACATTGGTATGACTTCAATCGTCTCATTGTTTAAGGCGTTCAAGTTGATTGTATATCGTTCAAGAGAATATGAAGATATGGTAAACATCTCCAATTCATGATCTGATTTGTGTTTGATTACAAATGAGTGAATTGGATTCACGAAACCTAGCTTAGTGGTCCTGAATATCCGTGGTAGTCCCGCGAGGATGCCTGCTTCGTCGTTACACGCATTGCTATGGTTCTTGCTCGATCGAGGTGTTGAAGCTGATTTGGAAAGATTATTGAGGATGCCGTTTGTCATATCAGGGTTGATGGCATCGATGATACTTGTGTCGTAAGGATGGCTTCCCGCCGCACTGCTTGAAGTTGAGGATGATGATTTGGTATGATCGTGCTCAATCTGTACAATAAAACACTGATTGCCGCTCAGCGCAACAATGTTGCGAGATGTCAAATCGATCCTATAATCGAAGTTCTTAGGCCCATCATAATCAGAGCCGAGAACTGCCCTCTGATAGACGGTCCACGTTCTTAGGTCAACCAATAGCATTTGACCACCCCTAGTCCCGATGAAGGCTGCACCCCAGAATTTCATTGAGCTATCCTCGAGTAATTTGGGATAGTCATCAAGGAAAAAAAGTTTAGATATTGAGCTTTTGTCTGTGATACTGGCCTCCCAGTTGTGGAGGCATCTTTGTCCGCTATCATCAATATCACTCGAGAAGAAAGTAACCCTGTTGTCTAGGGCAGCAGTTGAGATGGTTGAACAATCGGGTGAAATGCTCAAAGTAACAACATTACTTTTGTGCGCGTCATGCAAGCATTTGTAAGCTCCCTTCAGGTCACTTCTCTCCATGTTACCTGCCTTTCCCTGAAGTCGGTCAACTGCGAACAATTCAATTTTAGAGTTGGTTGCCAAGGCTAGTCTGAGCCCACCGTCGCCATCATCAAAATCTTCGCAAGGCACAAAGGGGCACCAGACGAGGCTTACTGTCTCATAGGGAGATGCTTCCTGCCCTGGACCCATGATGACGGCGATCCGTGTCGCCGTAAGCGATTCGATGAAATATGATATATCGTACAAGTAAATATTGGCCATTCTATCAACTATGGCTAATTTGGTTATATCAGCTTGAGAGCAGATTAAAGAGTTGATAGTAAACACACAATCGGCAGGCAGCGCATGGTAAACTCCTTTTGCGAGACAACGTTGGCGGGTGACATAATCTATAATACGGATGGATACTGTTTTGGTCTTCTCTGCGCTGTTACGATTGATTTGGCCGTTAATTGAGGAGGAGGCCGGCGATTTAATTGAATTGTTCCCATAAGATTCGGAACCTTTTGGAGTTCGTTCAATGTTGATTAGATAGGCGATAAGTGGGCGCCTTTGGTGTATAGCGAGCACATTGGACTTATCGTCTCTTTCAAAAATGTAATCAACTATCTTCTCGACTTTAGCAGCATCTGTTATGGATGCATAGAAAGATGTGTTAGCCGAATGTCTGTTTCTGGACGTCATGATTGCTGCCCTTTACTTGAGGATCGAGTTTGACAGTTATGGTATTTAATTTTCTTGCTTCGTGGTTGGATGGCGATTTTCAATAATAACCGGGTAGTCTTGTAAGTTACATTGAAGATGTCGCAACTGTCCAAATCGTCAAGGTGCCAGCTCAAATTTTATCCGATCTTGTGGCAAGAAATAGGACGAAAAATGTTGGATCAAATTCATTTCCAAGTATTGGTGAAGTTTTGATTCAGTGCATTTGTAATGGATTAGCCATGCCAGCGGTCCTTGTGTCTCGCGACCCGTAAGGCGCGCGGTACACGTTCGGGCCAGTGCAGCCTGCCGTACCGATGGGATTCTCTATCGGGTAGATCGCAGGCTACGTTGCGGGACCACTTGGCGGGCAGG
>Ga0268249_1000564_pt1 | contig 14644 bp, 10 predicted proteins | sample AgamicAtPe_FD_200257 | JGI IMG/M metagenome (GOLD analysis project Ga0268249, IMG submission 200257) | Agave microbial communities from Guanajuato, Mexico - At.P.e (v2) (version 3) | ecosystem: Host-associated > Plants > Phyllosphere > Phylloplane/Leaf | place: Guanajuato, Mexico | collected... | reverse complement strand
GTTTTAGAGCATCGAAGGTGCTCGATGTCATCTGGAATAGAGCGTCCAAGGGTGAGTTCAGTTGAAAAGGTGCACCCGGCAACTGCTTGCCGTTGCCGAGTAATTGCTGTTGCTGTTGCTGTTGCTGCTGCTGCTGTGGGTTCATGCGAGTCGAGCCCTCGGTAGCGCACAACTCGTCGCTAAAATCGCCCCTCTCCTCCGAGTTCGGGCCGCCGTCCAGCCTTGCTGCCTGCGCGCGCTGCTTCCGCCTGGCAATTCTTGCCGCGCTACCCTCAACATCCTCGCCGGCCAACTTTTCCACCTCAATCTCCTCCTCATCCTCACCCTCCTCCTCATCCTGCCCGTCGTCCTCCACGCGCGAGGCCCTATTTCTGCCGCCTCCGTCGTCCTCCTCCTCCTCATCCTCGTCCTCCTCCTCCTCTTCCTCCTCCTCGTCGTCCTCCTCCTCTTCATCCGCTCGCTCGACGTCCGAGATGGACGATATAGGCGAGGCGCAATCATAAGCAAACGTCGATGTCTTCAATCTCTTATTGCTGCTAGCGCTAGGTGCGCTTGATTTCGAGCTGCCACCGCCGCTAGCGACGTTTCCGCTATGCTCCGTGTTCGGGCCACCACTTCCAATGAGCTGCTGCTGGAGTTGGAGGTGATGCTGGTGGCTAAGGTTGAGGTTGAGGAGTTGCTGGTGCTGGTGTTGCAGTTGCTCGTAGTATTTGCTAGCTTGAACTTGCTGCTGGTGCTCGGCCAGCTTGGCTAAGAATCGCGCCTGGGTGGCGGCCAAGCTTTGGGCTGTCGCGCAATCGAAGCCTTCGGGTGAAGTCTGGCGCTGGCCTGGCCCGCTGGCCTCGCTCTCCGGGCCGCCGCTTGCTGGCCCGGACAGGATGTCGCGAATGAGAAAGGACCTCATCTTTTTCTGGCGACCAGCTTCCGCTGCCTTGCTCGCCTCCAATCAATAAGAAGTCGCACAGTGGAATCGCTCAACTCTATCCTATCAACTCTCTGCCCGTCTCCCTCGCAAACTCGCTCCTCTTTCGACCAGATTCACACACGACCGATGGCCTCTAACGAGCTCATTTGCGCTTATCCGCGTTCGTTTGTCCAAGACGACACTAATAATATACTATATTGGCAGCAATTGAGCGAGTAAACTCAAATGGACTGTCGTCTGCGGTGTCTCGAATTGCACTGGATTAGGCGATTGCGCGCTCGAGCCAGGTTGGGGCGCATGCGTGCACCACTGCAATGGCCGCCTGTGCTTGTCACTCGAGTGCGCGCGCCGCTCGGGCGCGCATATGCGAGTCCCTTTTTCCCCTTCTCCCCTCTGCGCAGGTCGAGCCAACGATTGAACTGACCGGCATGCAACAACCAAACCGACGCTCACCTGCCACCGCTTCACCAATATAGAGTGTTTGTCAATTAGCGCGGAAGTTGAGCTGGCCACTGTCCAACTCACCAAGTGCGGCCACCTCTTTTCTTTCTCGTGAGCACCGAGCTCGCTTCGCTCTGGCCGCCTAGTTTGCTGAGCCAGACAAATCGTCCACGATAGACGCACTAATCTGGAACGATGGGGCGAATCAATTGAAGGCTTGCAGTTGCTGTTGCCTTTGTTGAGGCTCGGCTTGCTCGTTGGTCGAGCGTCAGCTGGTAATGTGAGATTTCAGCTGCCAAAATCGACCACCCTGGACTCTGGAGCTGCGAACTGGGTGGAATTTTGTTGTCTTCTATCAGGAGGCGCGATCAATTTCGAGCACTTGACACCTGAGTAGTGTGAGAGCGAGGACGCGTGATGTTGTTGATAATAATAAGAGCGAAATTAGCGCCCAATGGCAACTTGTTGCTGCCGCCGCCGCCAACCTGAGCTTGGCCAATTTGTTTCAGTTGTTGCTGTTGCTACCGCTCGCCAACACGAAATCAGCAGAGGCTCTGAGTGGTCAGCCGAGGAAGCGGTGGGCAGTGACATGAGCATTCAACAGATACTTTGCGAACGCTTATCCTCTCCTCCTCTCTGACACGAACGACACCCACTGGTCGTCATCCTTCTTCTCATGTTAATGGTGGACTCAAAGCACTGGCAGCAGAGAGAAAGAGAGAGAGAGAGGCGGCAGAGTGGACAGGGGAATAGAGGCGACCAAACCAATTGAATCGAATTCAATTTGCAGCGGCCACCTCCCTCCAAGCTCTGCCATCACCTTTACCTGAGTGAGGAACATCGACAAATGCTGACAGACGAATGCAGGAGGAACTGCTTCACTTGAATAGGGCACTTGTATTGCTGGCAGATGGACAGTTGTTGGCGCTGCTGGCGGGCAATTATCTCCACTTCTCCCATTACCTGGCCTCACATGAAGCCTGGACGAGGGAGGACATGGATTGTTGGTGCCAGCGCGCGAGTTGAATTGCAAATTTGGCGCCAACTCTGGAAGAGGTGTTAGGTTGAAGGCAGGTCGGTTGAGACGAAAATCGTGCGCTAGAGGTGGAGGCCCAAATACAGTCTAACAAGTGAGAAGGATTTTCAATTCTCGACCGTTTTTGACAACATCAGCTGCGCGCAAACTTGCTTAAATTTGTCGCCCTCAGAAGCGGGGCGGATCCAACAAACACATGGGCAACAGTCGACGTTTCCTGTCCAAAATATGTCTGGCGCCTGGGACACCATTGAGTGCCTCTGGTGGACAGCACGCGGGTTCAAGTGATTGGATGAGCGAAACCCTGTTGGCGATAGAAAATAGGCTGCTCAATTCTAACCAGAAGTAGACCACCCGAGCGAGAGATCGAGTTTTACGATTGCCAACCAATCCGAGCTAAGACCCATTCGTGTGGATCCCAATTCTGTCGAGCCAAGGGAGGATGTTACGAGCAAGCCTTGCGAAGTTGCGAGCAACCAAGGGTAAGTAAGTGAGCTGGCTCACAACGACGATTCCATTGTCGTCAATCTCATTATACAAATGTAAGCCATCATTGTTGGCCACAAGTCGGCTAGCCTATTCGTTGGACAATCTATACTAGAGCGAATGAATCCCCCCCCCCACTCTGAGTCTAGAATGTAACCCTCAAACAATGAACCTAACAGCGAACAATGAGAGCAACTAAAAGCAGCGTCGGAACTCTAGCAATGAGTTGCTGTGTTAGAAGAGAGCCAACCATCGAGCAATGAATCAGATATGTCTCGCCAGGTAAACCACCAACGATGAACTCTGGAAATTTGATAAAAATTTGCCTCCGCGATGGCCAAGCAGATTGAAGCCGCCTGTGAGCACAATGATCATCACTATCGTCATTACCCTAGCAGGTGTGTTTGTTCCTCATGAGTTGTTGTCGGCGCGGTAATGATTTCAAGCGTTAAATATCGGACACTGTTCAGACCCTCTATCCGCCCGAAAGAGACAGAGCGACGCACAAATCTCTTTCCATCTCCCCCAAGTTTGAACTCGACCTCGCAATTCGGCTCCTTCATCGCCTTCCTTGAAGCATGTTGGCTTAAGCGTGATTTATTCAAATCTAATGGCCATGTTTGCCGGCCATTAAGTGAACTCTCGTCCAGATTACGCGCATCGCAAGAGGCTACACTTTGTATCAGTGGCCTCAAGTGCACTTAGTTATCCCTCACTATTCAACCCCAACTCGAACCACTTTAACCTGAGTGATTCGGTTCTCAGACCGCATTTCCCATCTATATGTCACTAGTAAGTGTGCCTGATCGCGCGTCTGTGCGGTCCTGTGAGGCAGGACTGTGCTGGAACAACACGGCTCAAGGTGAGATACCTGTTCGGAGTTCATTCGGCTAGCAAACGCAAAAACTTATCCGCATTGTTGTCCGATGGCGATAACAACCGGCTTCAGCTCATCGATTGCATCGGGTTATAGAGCACATGCATTCGCTCGATGCTCAAGTAATCATGCGTGTGATTCTCTCAACCATACAAAGCAATTACCACACCATCTTAGGCTAGCTTTTGTATGCAACATTGTCATTCATAAAGATGGTGAAAACCAATTCAATTGTTATTACCTCATGATGTCACGACTAAACTCGCTAGCCACAAAACGAATCATGCCAACTTGCGACTTGGCTTAAATTAAATTTTCAATTGCTTTGGATCAAGCGCCGCCTGAACATGTACAATCGATCAGGTGACAGGTGAACAGCCCACCAACTGCGTTGAATCGTGGTTAGAACGTAAGATTTGCGACCGTCAGAAAGCTTTAATCAACGAAAAACTATCTCACTGCTTATATGATACTTGATATTGAAACATTAGAACCTAACAAGCTTCGGTCTTCAATAAAACTAGGGAGACCTGGATTAGTATTATGTCTGTTCTTGATCCGTCTTACAAAACTCGTTCAAGGTGATTCAAGGTTCCGTTTGAGCTGCACAAGTGGGCACAATTTCGACATTAGTTACGCTGCTGTTCTGACTCAAGCACAGATCGGATGTTTCAGCCTTTCTTCGTTGTATCCTTTCACATTTTGGGCAGTTTTGGCCTGCGTCTAAGAAGCATTGCAAGTGGAAACAGCATCCGCAAGCTTGACATTGTGCAACTCGGCCAATCTCGAATGGAAATATTAGCTCATGATCGTTTACGTTAACGTTTGTTACTGCACACGCTTGACCTCCGGGCGTCATACTGGAGCTCGAGAGATTAGTAGAAAGCGTGAATATTGAATAATTACCCGAAGAAGACCTACTATGGTTACCCTGTTGTCGAGATGAGCTATCAGAGGCTTTTGCGGATTGATTTGAACTGGCGACAGAGTGAATATTTTGACTGACACTATTCGAACACCTCAGTCTTGTCTGACTATCCCGGTTAACTTGTTCATTTGTATTTAATATAGCCGACGACACTAGACTGCTTGGTCCACAAAGTTGACAGTAATGCCCTTTTGCCCTGCATCTATCACATTGGGCGATATGCGAAATTGAACGAGTGACTAGATCATTCAGGTATTCATAAAGCTTTCCATGCTGAATCTCAATTAGATTATTCAAGGAATACAAGTGAACATCATCCTGTAACAGGTGTTGATGAGTAAAAGATGTGTATTCACCATTAAGCTTATCTGTTTGGGTGCAGGTGGAGATATAAATTTTTAGATAATATAGTTGCATCCTGATATCTATGAGATGTCGTAACTTTTTAACCTTCCGGTAAAGTGACGTGTTGATGTCGTTTATATTGAATAGTGGCTCGTTTGCTATGCGATCCAATAGTTGTAAGGCAAAGTGAGACACTGGATACTTGTGAAAGTCCCACTTTTGAAGAATGTAACCCGGCAAATTGATAGACTTGTGGCTGAAGCAACACTTACAAAAATATTTTCCCAAGTAGTGACAGTATAGAACTGAACGACGTGCTAATTTGAGATCGATTTTGGTGCCACAGCCCGAGCATCTATAATTTTGTCGCTGCATCGACTTCCTGAAATTGGCCTCCTCGTGAATATTGAATATTATTTGCGGCCTTGGAGGAGCCCATTCGTCATTGCCTCGCATTCTGACATTTGAGTTGGGATCCTCATCAGAACTAGCGATTTGGCAAGACGAATGTTCGCGACTTATGCCCTCTGACTTTTTAACCACCGTTGTGGGCGAGGGTGATCTATCTGGCTCTTGCACTGGTTGGATTAAATCAGATAAGATTTTGGTCGTACTGAGATGCTGGTGGTTCTTTGACGACTGCTGCCGATCACTGAATATCTTGACCATATTCCATGCCATACCGGGTGCTGACAGTTGATGGTGGGATGATGGCGGTGGTAGAATCTTATACAAAGACTCTGGGCTGAACTCGGTAGAACTTAGTTCAAGTTTGTCGTTGTCGGGGATGTTACTGAGCGTTTTGAAGTGTTCAATCCATGATATAATCGAATCACTGACATCAAAGTGTTCGTTTTCAGCCTCCACATTGATAATGGGATATTCGGCGTCTCTCTGATCAGAGTTGAAGGCGGACATCGCAGTTGTCTTGAAGTTTGAGGCTTCACTGGGTGCTGCTGCTGATGGTGATGGCTGGTAGGATTTCTCGATCTGGGTTCTGTTTTGCGAGATTTGTTTGTACCGAGTTGGAAACGGATCATAGTTTGTTTGTAGTTGATGTCTTTTCGCAACTCCGTGGGCTTCAGTTCGATAGAAGCTATCGATGATGACAGGCGATCCTGATAACATTATATTTTAGATTTGAATTGCGTGGTTGGAAGGGTTGCTGATTGGGTGCTGGAGCTACAGACAGATGATTGGAGAAATAATACACCTCCGATTGCAATGTCGCCTTGGTGATTTGTTTCAAAATACTATCTTTACAGGCGGAATGGTCCGAACTGGAAAAGAACATAATTGAAGAGTTTAATATAATCTACGATCCTGGATGATAAACATGGATAAGTTTGAATCTCTCGAGAATATCATAGTCAATAAGTCCTGCATGCATTATTTATTTATCTAAGTTGTACGAACTATTTTTGATTTCTCTGTTGTGTCAGCCATGGTGCACGAAGCTAGGTCCCGCACACTGGCTACCCTCGCAGCTAAAATCGGAGCTTCATGGGAGAGGTGATCAATTCACTCGATTCACGAGCGAGTTTGTTTAGAAATTTGTACCCAATCTCGGATTGACTGAACAAAATCATGGTCAAGGGCAAGTGCGAGTGCGAAATCAGGCGAAAGGTGACGGCACCCCGCTTTTCCCTGCTGATCAAGCAAACCGGACGAGAACACAATCCAATGCTCTTATCCAGGGATTTTAGCGATACGGGACGTTTTAACGGCTGCACACCTCTTGCGGTCATCTTCTGTTCCATGTAAAGAGAACCGTCGGTAGGAGACACGAAAGGATCTGTGGGGCGTTCGATCATAAAAATCAGATTAAAGAAGATCAGGAGCTTCACGCGTGGGCCTGATGATTACGTCATTCGCATCTACATCTGCCAATTTGCTAAGCTTTATTCAGAGGCATTATCTCTAGTTCATTTTCGGTTTCCAATTTCGTATACCATTATGACAAGTGAAACTTATTCGTTCTCCATTGCACAAGGAAGAATCAGCCTGTGAACAATTGACGGAATGTATGACCTGTCATCTGTGAACGATCCTTCACGAATTTCCCTATTACATATTCCGCTTCTTGATCTGCCATCAATTTCACCTTGCTATTTGAACTTTCATCGCAAAATCCAACTTTGTTTCTCTTTCTGAACTGGTCTCTTTCTCTCTTGATCTGATCATGCTTTTTGCAATACTTCCTCTCCAACTTGAAAGCCTGATGATCATCTTTGGCATTTGTCTCTCTAAACTCCCGCACCCGATCACAAATAGCGCCACTCTCCACTTCCTGCTCGCATAAAGTCTGATGCAAGTGTCTCGACCTCGCCAACTCTTTCGTTCCAAACCTTACCGGATCGTAGATCTCCAAGATATCATCCGGACATTTCGATATTCCAAGCTGGGCTCCGACTAATGCAGTCATTGCCGCTGCATTGATATAGGCTTTGCGGGCCTCAGGGGTGAGGAGCAACATCTTCTCTCGTTTGGCTTCTAGTTCGAGAGCGCACAGTTTTCTAAAACCCTCTTCATTCAAGTCGATCTTTCCGTACTTTCCCATGTCGATAGACTCTACTTGTCGCAAGGTTAGAACTATGCATAAAATCAGATTCACGAAAAAAATCGAATCAGAGGCTGCCATTGTCAATGGATTGGGTTTTTGAAAGAGAAAGATAAAGAACGAAGAACTGTTCAAGAGTAAAGTTGTTTCCCATTCGACGCCAACTCAACAGAGAGTTCCAAAAAGGGAATCTATTTCTGTGGATGTGGCTGAGACCTGCCCCCATCTCCATTATTGCTGGTGAACCATGTGACCTTTGAATACGATATGAAGTAAAGGAAAGACAGCGGGTTTACCATCGGAAAAAGAGTTTTACTGTGATAGCATAACAGTGTCGACTTGTAGCCACGGTTATATTGTACTGATTTCACCAATAGTATAGCGGCCAGCGAAACTCGGTGATTCTTGTTTGATGTCTGGTTTTCGACGTAGAAGTCACGACTAAAATGTACGAGGTAACGTGTAAGTTGGATCAGTTTCGAATTAGGCTGTCTAACTGCAAATCCATGAACTCCATTTTTGAGTAGAGCAACTAGCTTCGGAATGATCGAAGATTGGTTTGAATGATGTAGCAAGATCTCCCCGAAAAACTGGAAATAGAGGACCTTAAAATAGTTAAAAGATAGTTTTTTATGAAAGCTGCGAGATCGAAAAGTGATCAGTGTCACTGATTGCGAATTGCGGGGGACAAGCAAAGGTGGAGACTCCACCCCTGAATGTCTCGATCGAAGGACAAAATCTCAGGTCGAGGATGCTGACCTCGATCTGGATTGCGTTGCGCGCGTTGTACATCGTGCGTTGCGTTTCGCTTTTTCCGCGCGAGGACCCCAATGAGCTATCGAGTGACGAAAAACCTGCACTGTACCTGTTCTTGGCTTCTCGGACCGGGTCCGGCGGACAACTCGTGGGAAGACTCGACGATGGGTAAAAGCTGCAGCAACACAGCATCTGACCTATCGAATGGCAATGTCTGATGGCCAGCTATTGGTCCAGGTCAATACGGTTCACCCATTTAGCCCGTCAACACGAGTGCCTGGCAGTCTAGAATTCGCCCCATCGCAATATCGCAAGCGCCCCGTTCTTACGTGCGGGCCAGCGCGCTTTGCCGATTCGAGGGGATCGCGAGCCTCGAGCTTGGAACAATATGGGCTGGCGGCAGGGGGCCAGTCTCCTTCTCAAACTCCAGATGGTGCCATAGAGCGCGCAATCAAAACCTTCGTGCCGCAGCTCTCTCCGCTCGAGATATGGAACATTTGCAACTTGGCGCAGCCGCCAGAAAGCTCTTGGTGGCTAAACGAAAAGACTTGGTCGCGTAACTCTCATCGCCTTGCATCCCTCCGCTTTGGCTCCATTCATCTTGTCAGCCGCTATGCAAGAATGGGACATTTTAACGTTTACGTTTGCATTCCCACAAAGAGGCTGCCGACCAAACGAAGGGCCCAAAATACGACCAAGCCCAAGTGCCAATGTAGAGACTTGATATAATCAAGCATATCAACAACATCGAACATCTAGAAAGAGTGCAATCAAGTCTCGTTAGTGCTAATATATGCCAGGGAGTGACACTGTAGAAAAATTTGCTGCTAGTGATGCCTGATGGTCGATTAAACCCGAGTTGTGCAACATCCCCAGCTCGGTCCGTGGAGCTTGTTGCGATACACTCCAAGGTCCTCGAATTGTACGGACACGTTACGAGTGGTTAGAGATATAAATCGAAACTAGCAAGACTTTTTAGTGAAACAACAGGACACAACAATATATTGGGAACCCAAAGGTAGAGATCTAGCTCTCCGTTAGCAAGCAAAAATTATGTGATGAATAGAGGCGGGAAATGAGCTTCAGATTTCGAAACTAGCACACGATACTGTGACATACGAACTTCGAGATCAGAAATGGGTGAAAGCTCAAACACCAGTTCGCGAACTATGACCTTAGCGCCAACATTAATTGTTGGACTCCACGTTAGCCTACTCAATTTGGCAGTCTTGGTGTTAGTTATGTGTATGTACCAAAAAGACAGGAAGTACAACTCGTTGCAAATTCATCTTGGAGTCTAACCGAATTTGATCAATTTGAACAGTGTCCTTGACTGGATTCGTGAGCGCTAAACCTACTACCGAGGAAGAATGTCTTTGTAAGTAAAGGTGGAAAGAGACATTCAGCGTCGAGAGATTCGGCCACTAACAATAGACTTTCAGCCACCAATGTACTTTGCTATGAGTGCGATTCGAGATACGATTCGAACTGTGCCGACCCTTTCGATTCTTCCTCTACTTCTATAACAGATATGCAAGAGACCAGGCTTCTGAGGACCCCGACAGAAAACGGAAATACGACATCCAATCTCTCAGAGTCAAAACAAACCTTATCCTCACCGATACCCAGCGAAACCAACAGTACTATGATTCCCCCACGTCTACTCAAGAAATATCCTCCGCTTCTGAACTGTCATGGCTGCTGTGTCAAGATGACTAGTCGAACACCAGAGAAAGGTAAGCTTATAGATACTTGCAAACAAGCATTGGTCAATCCCAATAACTGACCATAAAAAACATCTCATTGGAATATTCAAACAGAGGTATATGTGAAGAGAACTTGCACGACGAACTTGCAGATAAACTACTTCATGGTTGGCTTGGTCTGTATGAAAGAGTCTGGCGACCGAGGCAAAATGTGCTTCTGTGAAACTGACTACTGCAATAGCCAGCCATCGAGCATAAAATCGGTGTACGGGGCGGATGCGCTTGCAACCACACTATGTGCTTTAGTCATCATGATACTCTCTGTGGGTCGACCAGTGGCTGTCTTGTGACCAATATTTAGAAGATTTTAGGTTTACCAATCAAAGTTGCGATGATGAATATGCTCGTAGCCAACTGTTTATAGACAACTCTTGATTGAACTTTAGATCGTCATTATTATGTTGACAGGTGTTTGAGATGCAAATAAATCTAGCCCTATCCTACCATGATGGGCTGTAGCCTACTGCTCATTTCTCGGAACCAATCCAATACTGGCTACTCATAACTATGGTGAGACAACTTGTATAACTTGTGACTAGTTCAATCATTCGGTGACCACCGCTTTAAGAGATTTCGTTATTTGTGCATACGTGGACAGGTATAGAAGTTGCCTTGATAGCCGCCATCGATAGATTATAAGCCGAACGTCGGATGACGGTAGTTGCTAGGCGCTCCTCCTCAATGGCGTACACTATGTCGACCCTATCACGATGCTCCGATCCTAATTTCTCAAACAAACGTCGAACGGTGTTTAATTGTTTCATTATCGCCTTACTCTTCCTCAAGTTGCTTCGGAGGCAATTTTCCAACTTCTTGACATAGAGCGCTGGCTCAAAGAGATCGGATAGAGTGTAATCGTCTTCACTCAAACTCCCACCACTATTTTTGGCCTCTGCCTCATCATGATCTGATTTCCTCTTGATATGTTTGGTGAATTGCAGAGATTGGGTGAGGAGTGCATGAATAAGCTGTGCACCATGTCCATAGAGTAGGTCATTGCTGATTGCATATTGTTTGCCTTCGATTTGGCCTATGGAACTAGATATACTCTTGGACGGTTTTCTCTGATGGTTTAATATTCTATCTTGGCGGTGGCGTTGCAAGCCCAACTTGCATCTCAATGTGAAGTCGTGCGTCGCTTGAGCGGAATGTCTAAGGTACATATCCATCAAGTTACCAAGTCTCATCTGGATGTTTGACTCAACTTCGATGGCTTTGCTAACTTGGGCTGAAAATCGGTCAATCTTGCTGACCTTGATCTGATTTGCAATGTGAGTTCGACATTTTTCAGCATCATAATAACCAGCTGAAGAGGAGGCACTTCCTATGTGCCCATTGCTGGAGCCTACTCCTCGATCCTGACTATCGTTATCCTGTGATTCCTGAGAATTATCGGCGTTGAGAATCACATTCATTATTAAAAATTTGGCGATTTTCAAATATGTGAGAAAATCCAAGATCAGATACATGCATACACTGAACCTCATTACTTGCACTTTGCTTCATCGATATTTGAGCTACTAATTCGCTAACCTATTGCTATCTGTTTCGGTCTGCCTCCGGTCGGATTAGAAAAATTGAAGATTCGCATGCCATCGGCCGTTTCAATCTAACTTTTGGCAGGAAAATTTGATGAGTGGAGTAGTCAATCTGACTCTCAAAATACTACTACATGTATAGCCTATGGAAAGTATAGGATCAGAATCCACCTCCTACAGCAGGTTTGTCGTTTTATGATGGCTGCCCAACGGCTATGAGGAGACGTGCTCATCGCTATGACGCATAAGTAATGATGATTGCCAGCGTTTGCTCCTGGTCCCTCGAACTAATGATAGTCCAAATGTTTAAGATTGTCCATTTTGAGCCATGAAGGGCTTTTAGAGGCGCAGCACTCGCTGACAGCACGCGTCAATTCCTGGATTCACTATTTATTTTAGTCGTGTGGTACACTGATAACCACATCGAAACTTTTGGCACTGGCTGTACATAAGGTCGCGATACAACTTTAGATTGTTTGTAAGCAACCGACACAATCCTGAGATTAACGACAGAATCTCATCATGGGACTGACGAAAGTCGATTGTCAGGTCGTTCTAAAACTCCATGGCGAAAATGCGTGAACTGGCAGAGCTTGGTGAGCAAAAACATCATCATGATCGCTATTCAGTTGTTAACTAAATTTCAAGACTAAACTTCAACCTTTTATCTCCTATCATGTTTCATTCTCTTAATATGAGCATCAGCACCTCTCTCGTTTGTTTTGAGCCAGTAATGACTAAAAAAGACGGGCGGGATCCTTTGCAAGGTTTTCGTTGCACAATGGTATCCTCTTTGTAAGATAGTTAGCGATGACAACTTGGTTCAAATACGGCGAAATAGCTTAACCACGACCGCTGTCACCGAAACGAATCTCGGATTCAATAGAGTATCAGATGATATGATGTCTTGGAGTTTATCCAGTAACTCAAGATCGGCCGCAGGTCTGAATGTTGGTGAATCGTAGATTATGCAGACTATCTTTCCAAAACTCCAAGTTACTCACTGGTCTTACTTTTTAGGGCCTTCTTTTGAGAGTGAGCAGACAACTTCGATGAACTTCTTGTCCTCTCCAGAGTTGACGTAGGGGGACACCTCACGCCAGAGCTCAACCCTGGGTGATGCCGCGATGCCAACTCAATAGGCGAATGCTTTATTCTATTTTAGTCGTGTTCTTTATTTCAATCGTATTCATTATAGTTGTGAAAGTACATACTACTTTTGAGAGAGGATAGAATAGCATGGATTAGTTGGTTTTGGTCTGTTCTAATATTCTTATCAGTTGGCAGAATCTTGCTAATATTTAGCATCGGCGGGACGTCATCTCAGCCCTCTTTGTTTTTGGCCTAGCATATCAGTACTCGAGCTCAGGAACTCGACCTACGCCTATTCGGTAGATGTTCGATTACCGAAGAATTCGTCGCCTGATTATTCTGCCTGCAGCCTAACTGATCGGAGACATCAGAACTTTTGGCGCCGGTGCCCATGTCGCAGCGGGTAGCCCCTTCGGCAATCCTATCGGCTAACTATTCGCCAGTTCCGGTCAGCAACTCGAAGAAGATAACCGTGTTTTTATCAATCGATTTCGGTCGGTCTCGCATAAACTGCCTCCCATTGAGTACAGATCGTCCGTCTGATCGATGACAGTAGGAGTATCAAGACAGAATTCATCAACCAACATGTGGACGCGAACTGTTTTGGGTTGATAGAACTTAGTTTTGAGAACGGATAACGTCTAGGAATCATTCAAAACGACGAGGAAAGGCTAAGCTTTCCGAACCGAATTCCGGTTCGGATTGGTGAGGGTGTTTGAGAGGCTGGTCGCCTTTTAAAGCGCGAGGCAAGCTCGTTGTGAATAGGAGCGCCGGAACCACCTGCGTGATCGTTCGATCTAACTCGGAAAACCAGCCGGATTTCCCTTCTCGATCACAGGACAGCACCGACGAATCTGGTTCAGCTCCATAGTCGAGTTCGGAATCGAGCAAGCAGTGAGAATCGATAGCGAACTAGATCAGTTACGCACCATATAGACTTGCAGTGTGACCCAATCCTCTCTTTGCTGGGTGAAAGAGCGCTACATGCTAGCATTGTTGGCCGCTGAAACCTAGCGCTAGAGCAACACTCAGTCCAACTCGTCATGGTAAACCCGATTCGAATACGGGCAGACGTGATGATTAGCCAAACTGTCGATTCTTTGTTGCAGTTGTTGCGAGCAAAATGTGTGCCAATGAAAACGCGATCAACTACGAGCCCTAGTGCAATCAGTTCAACTGTTAGAAACAAGATTTATAGCACGCAGATGCAGTCATTGAAATGATCTCGGTGAGTTTGAGATCATGACTCTCTCCGACGCCAAATCTCTTGGCCTAGTGAGAGAATTTTCCAACTTTAGTGTCAGGCCGCTAGAGCTCTATTCTGGGACCGAAGGTACAATTCTATTGTATGGAATTCAGCCATGTTCTCTTTGACGTCACTTATTATCTCTTCGAATATCTGCATTACTTCAGCCGACATCATGAGTGCTTGGCCAAAGATCCTGCTCAAAACATTCATGGTCAGTCGAGATTGGTGCCGCCTTACTAGACTACCAATCAAAGATGAGATCTTGGCTACAAAACTAGAGGTTAATTACATAATCCGTGTTAGTCGACTCTCCCTGTCGCTTTCGGCTACGCTTCTACATTTGTGTCTGGGGACCTTTTTTGACGCGCACCCCTCCTCCTTCTCTTGTTCGCCGACACCTCTTCGTCTCTCCGCTCGCGCTCGCTTGCCGCGTGTGATGCTTTATCTGGTGCGATTGCTCTCGCCGCGATGCAGCTCGCCTGTTGCTGTTGCTGTTGCCGCCGCCGCTGCGCCACTACCACCTGCGCTGCGCTCGCCCCGTAGGCGCACTCAAGATCGCTAGGGCTCCAAGTCTGTCCCAAGGTCAGCCTCGTACTCAATGTCTGAGTCTGAGCCTGATTCAGCGTCTGAGTCTAGCACGGGCGC
>Ga0268249_1000562_pt1 | contig 14790 bp, 4 predicted proteins | sample AgamicAtPe_FD_200257 | JGI IMG/M metagenome (GOLD analysis project Ga0268249, IMG submission 200257) | Agave microbial communities from Guanajuato, Mexico - At.P.e (v2) (version 3) | ecosystem: Host-associated > Plants > Phyllosphere > Phylloplane/Leaf | place: Guanajuato, Mexico | collected... | reverse complement strand
GACTTCAGAAAACTGAATGAGAAAACAAAGAAAAATGTCTACCCGTTACCCAACATAGAGGACTGCCTAGAACCTCTAAGTGGTAACAAATACTTCAGCCAACTAGATCTAGCGTCAGGATACTGGCAGATCAAAATGGCGGACAAGGCCAAGGAACTGACCGCCTTTAGAACAGAAGAGGGACATCACCAGTTCACGAGAATGCCATTTGGGTTGTGTAACGCTCCGGCCAGTTTTCAACGATTGGTAAACGCCCTTTTTGCCGGACTAAAAGGCGTTCACTTACAAGTTTTCATTGATGACATTTGCATCGCATCGGTAACCTGGAACGAGCATCTAGAATTGCTTGATAAAGTCTTCACTCTTATAGAAGAAGCCAACTTGAAGCTGAAAGCAAACAAATGTGTGTCGGGAGCATCGAAAGTAGTTTTCCTGGGCCACGAACTGTCCCAAATGGGGATTAAGCAAGACCCGGAAAAAACCAGAGCCATAAAAGCAATGGAAAGACCGAGTGACGCTAAAGAACTCAAAAGAGTTTTAGGGCTGTTCGGATACTACCGAAGGTTTGTTCCTAGGTTTGCCCAAATAGCCGAACCGCTGACTAGACTCACCAGAAAAGAAGTAAGCTATAAATGGGAACAAGAACAAGAGGCAGCCTTCATGGAACTCAAAGACGCCCTAACTAGCGGTCAGACCCTTGCACATTTTAATCATAAAGATCCACTGACTTTAAAAACCGACGCCTGCAAAATTGGCGTCGCCGGGATACTGTTACAGCGACAAAGGAACGATTGGCGTATAATCACGTGTTGTAGCCGTCGACTGTCGGCCGCAGAAGAAAATTATGGTATCACCGACCTAGAGGGACTGGCCATCGTGTACTCGGTGACCAAGTTAAGAAACTACCTGCTAGGGAAGAAGTTTACCATTCTAACCGACCACTGCGCGCTGTGTGCATTAAAAACAAAAATGCCAAACAGCCCAAGATTAAGACGCTGGGCATTACTCCTGTCGGAATTTGATTTTACAATAAAATATGTGAAAGGAGCCCTTCATAACGACGTCGACTGCCTTTCAAGGGCTCCAGTTGATGAAAATACTGACATATACCTCGAGGACAAGCTGCTAACAGTAAACGACTTACAAAAGGAGGAAACCGTCGCGGTGACGCGGCCTCTAAATGTCAAGGAATGGGCGCAATTATCAGAACAAGATGAGGAAGCTAAGCCTCATTTCGAAAAGGCTAGGCAGCGGAAGAAGGGATACAAAATAATAGAAGGAGCATTATACTATGAAGATAGACTATTTGTGCCCAAAGTCAAAAGAACCGGGATCATCACGGAGAGCCATGATGAAGAGCCGGCATGCCATGGTGGTTTTCGAGCAACAATCGAGAGATTGAGGAGCTTTTGGTGGCCGAACATGGCGCAAGACGTGAAGAAATATGTCGATTCCTGCCCCACCTGCCAGCAACGCAAGACACAAAGACAGTTGCCCCAAGGCAGTATGCATTCCTTCAAAAGCTATGCACCAATGGAATTAGTGTCGTGCGATGCGTTGGGCCCACTTCCAACAAGTATGTCGGGCAAACGACACGTCTTGGTCGCGATCGACAACTTCACTAGATTTGTTGAAGCAGAAGCCGTGGATGATGTACAGAGCGCAACGTTTGCGAAGTTTCTTATGGCGTACATAGGGAGATTCGGGGCACCGAAAGCAATCTTGACAGATAATGCGCCTACGTTTAATAACCAAATAATCAACGCGATACTAGAAAAATATCATATTCAGCACAAAAACTCGACGCCACACCATCATGAAGGCAACTCCGTGGTCGAGAGGGTTATTCAGTCATTGCAAGAGAAAATTTCCCTCATCGCTCACGACCCAGCGGGAGCGGTAGATTGGGAAGCAGCAGTTCATGGCGCGGTACTCAGCATTAACACCAGTTATCACGGGAGCATTGCATACACTCCGTTCGAACTGATGTTTGGAAGACGCCAGGAAATCATCTCAAATGACGTGATAAGCAGCCTAGATCCGCAGGATATGTACGCTGAGTATTCACAAGTAGTAAGAGACAGGATGAGAGCCGACGCCATCGCAACTCAACAAGACGCTCAGGAAGCCTCGAGATCCTACTTCGAGCGAAGGCATCGGCCGGAAACATTTGTAATCGGCGACCTAGTGCTAGCTCGAATAACAGGACGAAGAAGTAAGCTCCAAAATCGTTATGCCGGGCCATACCGGATAACAAAAGCAGAAAAGGATATCTACACCCTGGAAGCAATCACAGGGAGAAAGGAGATACTCCAGCGCCACGTTTCCGATCTGAAACGTTACACGGAAAGGGGACAAGACGAGCACGTCGACCGCCCACAATCGGACGGTCTGAGGGATATAAATGAGGATAGCACCATTGACAACAGTAGTCGTCCGATGGATGCCAACCCATCAACATCCCTTACCAGCGGTACCAACGTAATGTGGACAGCGACGAGGTCAATAGTAGCAGTACTCATTGCCATCACTACAGCAACAGGGTACGAACTACAAGAAGCCCCTGTAGTATCATGGCTCCCAAGATATACGTAAGTCCAAGTCCCACGACTTTCCAACTACATCTCAAGTTTGGAGACCCGTGCTTGGTCCTACGCCAATTTCGTACAAATCGGGGACCTACAGACGAAACGGAACTAGCGGTACGTCAGTGTCTCACCGTGTTCAAGGAGCAAATCGCAAACAACTTGCTCCGCCTCGGCAACTCGCGATATGGAGGCCCGATCAACATCGTGCCGTCCGGGAAATTCCAACCCGCGCCTCGCGCACCTATGGCCAAACCAGAAACGAACCAGATCATCAAGCTAATCGACGACAATCTCGCGCTCAAGCGAGACAAAAGGGGCCTGGTCGATTTCTGCCTAGGATGTTTTTTTACCAACGTAATCGAAACGGTCACCGACCGCATCTGGCCGAACCCGGCGCTGAGCGAGCTCAAAGAGCACCAAGACCTGCTCGACCACAAGCTGGCTACTATAACCATGCGGTACAATTTCACGGAGCTGCAAGTCAAAGCTCTCGCCGAGAGCCAACAGCTTACAGCACAATTGGTAGAGCACAACGTGGAACAAATCCATGCCTTACAATTCACGTATCCATCTCTAGCCATCGTAGCGGCGAATATAGTTGCCAAAATGCACCTCACCGGCTCCTATCTAGAGAAATTGAGGTCATCATTTCGTATGAGGCGACCAGATATAGAAATCCTGGTATTACTGTTCAAATTCGATACGCTGCTTGAAGTGGACCCCGCTTCGATCATAGAGGACTCCGTGTCGTTGGCAGCTACCGGTAACAACGCCCTGGTAGTCGAATTTGCGGCACGGCGAAGGGCAACCGACACAGTCGTATACCAAGTGAATGCGTTTCGGTATTGGGGCGACCTAATGGAGAAAACTCCAAAACTCTACGAGTACGTTGGGCCAAAATACGTTATCCGAAATAAGAACTGCGGATGTGTAAGAGGAATATCGCCTCCACAGAACTCTTATGTCACGGCCCAGTGTTTGGAAAAGAACTTTGAGGACGTGAGATTGGCCTCATGGAAAGTTGTGAGTCAAGAGGAGGACCCAGAAGCATACCCATCTCAAACGGAGGTAATTGAAGTGTGGCCTTACGTCTTGATTAATTGTTTTCCAGGCACGATCGAGATAGGCAACACTACGAGAACCTGCCCACCGTATCCATTCAAGCTAAACGCTTCGGAAAGATGGTCGACCGCCACGTACGAATACAGTCCGGCGGCGATAGAGTTCAATACGGAGCAGCTGTCGTCCTTAGTAGTTGATGTCAACATGCTCCACTTCAGAAACTCATCACACAGGTTGGAAAAGGAACCGGCGTTCCGAAAAATCCGGCAGCTATTAGAGAAAGGGGTGTTGTTCGGTATTCGGCCGACCGAAATCCGGTTAGATACCGAACGGTACCCCCTCTATAGAGTCTGAATAACATGTTTTCGAAGGTCCCAGAGTGCGGAAATGCACGGTATAGAAGTTGCATTTTTTGTCGAATTCGTATGCGACGCATGTCTAGACAGATACAAAATGGTCTAGTCAGCTAGAAAAAGTGATTTGTTTGGCACCAGATGCATCGGCAGCTGAGATCCCCCTCACTCTTCAGGTGGGCGTGGCAGTCCCGCCGCTAGCGATAGTCCAAAACGGCCTATGTCCGGCCGGAATTCATCACAATCGGCAGGAAAACACTAGTTCTCGAGCTCGCGAGTGATTCAAGTCATAAATCGTGTCCTAGTTCACGCTAATACGCCAAATATTCCACTTTCAGTGATTTTCCCGCAGACAGTTTCTCTATGTCGCCACCAGGGCTTCAAGCTCTTGACCCTCTGTCAGGGAAAATTCACCGATTCATGCAGTGCCATACGCGCGGTTACCCCATGCCAGAGTGTCAGAGTTGCCAGCGTGCCGGAGTTGCCAGTGTGTCAATACCCCACAACCAACTGATTATGTCCCGCGCACGCGAGCAGCCGAGCGAAGCGAGGCGTGGGTCCCGTGAGGGACCCGCGAGCGATGTGCGGTACCAGCTCGCGAAGCGAGCTGCCTCGCGCGCAGCGCGGAATCCCCGCCGTAGTTTTCCCGAAACAGGTTTTACGTCATTTCTAGGGTCGCCACGACTGACTTGCACATGTTACGGGGCTGATTCGGGCTTAAGGTGCTACCAAATGCTCTGTATGGTACTCTAACACCCTAATTCGGCGCTTTCAGGCCCTTTCCGGTATCTCGAAAACCGGAAGTTTCCGCACTTCCGGTCCACCTGTATAGGTCATTTTAGGTCATGAGCAAGCTACATATGAAGTTTGGTTGCGCTCCGCCATCAGCCGAAAAACGAACAACCCCCAGAGAAAGTATCAAAGCTGGAGGAGGACGCGGTGGCGATAGAAATATCAAGATATCGCATACCGTATAAACATACGGCCATCAGCCTTACCGGGGTATTCGCTGTCGTCCTCGTTGGAGCGCTGTTAATCATTGGGTATAAAAGACGTGAATTTGCCAAACGCATATCACGCCTGCAAAGGGAAGAACGAGCCAAAGAGGTCAGGCGGGCTAAGGCCAGGATCCACACCAGCCTCAACCGAAGTGACATCCGAGCCCTGCAAAGTGCTAGACCGTGGATACTGCCCAAGCAGTCAGTGCCCATGATCGATTGGCCTTTGGACTATCAAACTTGATTAATGTAACCCACCTTTAAGGGGGGGATGTCAGGGGTAGAACCCTGGCGGGCGGTAGCCGACACGCCTATCCGCGAGGTCGGGACTAGCAGTCCCGACCGCATATATAAAGCGAGTACAACACAATAAAAGACACAGATAACGAGAGTAGATGCCTAGTAGTTACACATGCGCGGAACCCCCTCAATAAGGCTCCGATAGTGCGCATGCGCAGTTAAGAGCAGGGATGCGTGAGCTAAACACTCCATAAATTTGAGTCGTCTGGCCGTCACTCATTCGAGCGCGCAACTCGCGTGCAAACAGCACTCGTGCACGCTATAAATAGCGATGTGCGCACAAAGGTCGCTCATTCGGGTTCGAGCGCTCAAAGGGTAAGTTTTAATTTCTTTGTTTTCGAGTGCTCGCCCCTGCTGCTGTATGAGCTCAAAGCCAATCCCAGTGACCGTAGTTAGCCAGCCAAGGCCGATGTGGGCCCGCGAATCACTGGGTTGGTGGAGAGTGCGATGGCTCAGGGGATTTTCTGGTTTTCTGTTTTCACCCGAATCATCCACTCACAGGTTTCTCTTTATCTTTTCCATCTCCTCGCACTACTTTCTGGATCCATAAATTGGCAACTTCCGACATGTCGCACCCAACTCTCTCAACTTTCACTGACGTTTCTGATCTGGAGAGGAAACGGATCTTCATCGTTGAGCGACTTTTTGGCCCACCCTGTAATTATAACTGACTAAACTTTTGTGTGCAAATAATTATGCTCTGCCTAATTTTTATTTTTCCGTGCATTAACCCTGTTCTCACCCTTCCCGATGTTAGGTAACCGAGCGCTGGTTGTTGTTTCGATTAGGGGGGTGGAATTTCGTATCGACCCCCTCCTAGATCGTTCCTTCAGAGAGGGCCGAAGCGATTTGAGGTGGTCCGGAAGTGCGGGAACTTTCGGCAAAGAAGTTCCCGAAGACCATGCCTATCCACCATTCTCATTCCGCAGACGACCGCCGATGCATCAGACAGCACGAAATGGCATCGGCACGATCTCTAGGCGTACGTGTGCGCGCGCGGGGGGGGGGTGCCGACGATCCAAACTGGAATCCAAACCAACCAGCCGCCAACCAGGGGGGTGCGCTCGCGCCGCGTTAGCGGCGCTCGGAACCAACCCAAACAAACCCATACAATGGTCAAAGAGGAGACGACTCGGGTGTTCTTTAGATGTACGATGATCGAATTTTTCGACGACTCATGGTTTGTCACCCTTTGAGGGTCGCGCCGAAGATAATTGTGGTGGTCCGGAAATGCGGAAATCCTCGGCGAAGTTCCCGAAATGAACGCGCCCACTCGCTTTATCGCGCCCGAATCTCCCGAAAGTGGGCGTCTCCGTACCGAACGTACGCACACGTCAGGTGTCCAGAAATGAGTAGTCACTTTCTGCTCACATCAACTGTCGTTTAGCAGAATTGGCAGAGGTGATCGATGAACGACAAATTGATAGGGTTCGAGTCGCAGAAACTACCAACGATTTTTGACCGCTAAATATGCCTGCTACAGCCATAATGCCTGGTAAGTGGAGCCAGGAGGGTGTGAGTTGGACAGACTCGATCTATTCGAGTAACTTCTCGAGATAAAGAGGGCCTTGGGGGCAGAATTTTCATGAATATGCGGTGCACGTGTCGACCGCGATCATCTGGTCCTCTACGCGCACGCGAGCAGCCGAGCGAAGCGAGGTGTGGGTCCCGTGAGGGACCCGCGAGCGATGTGCGGTGGCAGCTCGCGAAGCGAGCTGCTTCATCTGCCCGCCCTCATTTCCCCCCCCCGGCGCGCTCGCGCGTGCGACCATAAGATATTCAGATATCACATGCGTAGTCGATCCGATTCTGGTGTCTCGGATCTGTCGGCACCCGTCGGCGGTGCCTAAAGATTAGGTGGGCGTGGTTTCGGAAACTTTCTTGGCGAAGATTTCCGCACTTCTGCACCCATTATATCGTCTTTTAGACAGCCGGAAGACGATGAAAAACTAGGTTTCATACAGATCGTACATCATCGTACATCTAGAGAACTACCCACGACTCTTCTTTCGAATGTGCCCTACAGCTGTTTTGACCTTCATAACCACACGGAAAAGGGCATTCAGCCCCGGCCTTTCGGCTTTATTGCCCCCTCTCTCCCTCAACACTGCAGGATCCTCAGCAGGTATGTATCTGTTGGATGAGCGCCCGAGAGTTCAGCTTGTATCTGATTTTGGGGCCTTCGGGACGGAAACGCCCACTTTCGAGAGGTTTGGGCACGAAAAAATGAAGAGGCGTGGTCATTTCGAGAACAACTTTGCCGACGGTTTCCGCACTTCCGGACTGTCGTAATCGTATTCGGCACTCTCCAAGGTGCCCGATGAACTATAGGTCGACACAAAATTCCACCCCCCTTAATCGAATCAACACCCAGTTCAGTTGAAAGACACTCATGCATTAGAAAGGGTTTGTCTGAGAGCGAGAGAGATAACACGGCGAGCGTGCCCCTGTGGAGGGCGGAAATGGAATAAGAAGAAAACCTAAAAACCGAAAAGGTTCTGGAGGAAGATAACGATTCATTCACCTCAGCAAAGGAGGAGGTGAGAGGGTCATCGCCAAGAAAAGGATGGCGATCGTTTTTGTCCTCCCTCAGAAGAGCTCAAACAAATGAGGAAATGGCGGAAGATATCCCGATGTCGGGACCGCCAAACGTGAATCCGGTGGCAGGACCATCGAATGCAGGATTGGGGTGTTCTTCGGAAGCGGGGGGATGGAATTTCGAGTCGACCCATAGCTGATCCACCATTTTATAAGGCGCCGAGGACGATTGAGGTGGTCCGGAAGTGTGGAAACTATCGGCGAGAAAGTTCCCGAAATTGCCACGCCCACTTGCATTTCTGTGCTCGAACGTCCTGAAAGTGGGCGTTCCCGTCCCGAAGGCGTCAAAAATAAATATCAGTCGCACACTCGAGCGCTCACACAATAGACCAGGTGGGATTCGACACGATGACATCGGTGAGCATCCGATCGAACACGTGTGGCGCAGGCAGTACAGGCGACTGAGTAGGGATCCATTCGAGGACCTGCTGAGGATCCTGCAGTGTTGAGGGAGAGAGGGGGCAATAAAGCCGAAAGGCCGGGGCTGAATGCCCTTTTCCGTGTGGTTATGAAGGTCAAACCAGCTGTAGGGCACATTCGAAAGAAGAGTCGTGTCCTCTCTCATCATTAATTGTATGGAGTTAGTTGGTTTGGTTTGGTTTCGAGCGGCGCGAGCGTACCCCTTGGTTGGTCGGTGGTTGGTTTGATTTGCACGCCCCTTTCATGCGCGTGCGCGCGCAAGCATATCCGACGTCGTCTCGTGACGTTTGGTTGACCGGCAACCATCGGCGGAGTGAAAACAGTGGGTAGGCGTGGCCTTCGGGAACTTCCTTGCCGAAGGTTTCCGCACTCTAAGACTGCCAGAAAAGTCTTCGGCGCCCCTCAAATAGGTGGGGGTCGACATGAAATTCCACCCAACCACTTCCGAAGAACGACCCAGGATTGGATTCACAGAATCTTCAACAGGTCCAGGAGGGACTTGAACGGGCTCTCGTCCTTGTTCCTGCAGGTTCGGCGGCAGGCGAATTCCGCAAGGTGGGAAGATATGTCCTCGTGCCGGATCCCGCCTCGTGTGAACTTCCGGTGCAAAGCCCGCCACATGGACTCAATTCACTGGGTGTCTACACCTGACGGGGATACGAACCCATGAGAATGGTTCACAGTGGCATGGTCGTAGCCAGAGGCTCCGAGGCTCCTGTAAGCCTGCCACTCATCCGTGTGGATGATGCTACCTGGGCGGACGCTGTAGAGATTAAATCGGGCCGGGACCCGTGCAATCATAAATCTAGTCAGAACTAAGGTAGGGCTTTCGCCCTACCGCTTTATTTATACTCGGAGGGGTGGGGGAAGCGGGAGCTCCCCTGCCCCTTCACATCACTCCCGCGCGGGTGGAGGGCGGTCCATGTCCTCCTATGGGGAAATAAAACGGGCCGCCGCCTCCACCCGCCTGCTACAGAGGGGGCAGGTATCGAACCCGCCCACACACCTGCAGCAAAACGCATGGATGCAGGGGAGTGTCTACCCCTGCGTCCATGCAGATGCTACACTCAGGTGTGCGGGGCGGCGGGCTACCTGCCCCTCGGTCTGATGCTGCTGTTGGCGGCGGCGACGGCTGCGGCTGCGGTGGCGGGCAAGGTTCTGGCCGAACGATTGGCCACAACCTCGAAGCGGGTCTCTCAATCCTTGACTATCATGCCGAGGACCCAGGTGCCTCGCATCCGACGACCTTGGTGGTACTTCCGTCGACCAAGATTTGGACCTGGATGCCAGGTCCACTGATGGGCACTTTCTCAGCAAAGCCGGAAGCCACCTTCGATCGAAGGATGGCAAACCACTCGCTTACAGTGGCGAGCCTAGGCTTCGAGTCGCTTCCGTCAAGCATCGCTACCAGACGGGCGCTCTCTTTTAAGTCGACTAGCATATTTTGGTAACGATAGAATAGGTGGCTACTTCCATAAAACACTCCACTGTCACATATTCACTCGGCTGCTGGTTAAATCTGAGGCAAAAGTAGACACAAGAGAATAAAGAGACACCGACCGACATGAGTCCCAAGTTATGATGAAGTTCTAGTTCTTCAAATGGAAACGAGCTGCTATTTTGAGACAGCAGCTCCCGTATCTTGATATTTTTCAGCCGTACTCCTTGGATTAATGCCATCCGCTCGATGTATTCAGGATCAACCTCAATCACCTTTGACGACGAGATTGGTACCTTCTCAGCCCCTGCAGGTCCCTTCAGATAGAGTCACTCTGCTGCGCGGCAACCAGACGCAGATTAATGCGGTCATTGACACTGGCACAAGTCAGCGTAATCGACGAAAGCGTGATCTACATTTACGGATCGAAAGCACGACAACCAGTCCAGAACTGATCGGATTGGACGATGAAGTACTGGATTCCTGAGGCAGGCTGTTGTATGGGATTCGGCCAAAGGCCGAATTCGGTAGTTGTATGGAATTCGGCCGCACTCCGATTGAGATGAAACTCGCTGTGTAGGCTTTTCAGGGGTAGTCTATAGGACATGTTTCGAGCTCAGTGCCAGGAAACGACCAGAACCAGTTTTGGGTTTTGGATACCAGAATGGCAAGAGACCTATCAAACAAGCCCTGAACAAGGCTGAGAAACACATTCTGACCAGCCCCAGCCTCGAAAACTACAGTGGTCAGCAGATACCAGAACCAAACCAACTAAAACCCACTAAAATCAATCGGCCACCAACCAAGAGGTGCGCTCGCGCCGCTAACGCGGCGCTCGAAACCAAACCAAACCAACTAAACCCATACAATTAATGGTTAGAGAGGACACGACTCTTCTTTCGAATGTGCCCTACAGCTGGTTTGACCTTTCGAACCAAACCGAACTAGATCCCCAGACTTGTTGAATTTATTGCTCGAGTATCATAACCAGTGAAGCAAATGGGTCGATATCTCGCCGATTGTGCTCCTGTCGCCACAAATATTCAACAAGATTATCTTCTATGTCTTCGTGACGTCTGCCTCCTGGACTGAACGTCCTGCGTAGAGCACGCCACTGGCTTTCGATACGCGGAGTATTCTAGAATGTGACTGGCACGCCCTTCCAGTTGATGGCCCTTAACTCCCGAACCGATAATTTATATTAGCTGACACTTGGAGCTGTGGCGATTTAGAGAGCGCCGACACTGATTAGAGTGGCGCCGCAGCTCAAATCAAGCAAAATTACAAAACCGGAAGGGGGCGTTTCCTAGCGCTGAAATTGGTGTCATAGTGTTCAGTAGACTCTAAGGAGTGCATACAGCCCCGAATTCCATATAAACATGTTATTTGCATCCTTTAGAGTCCACTGAACACTATGACATCAATTGTAGCGCCAGGAAACTGTTGAGATATGTAATCCCCAAACGTCCGTGCATGCTCAAGATCAAGAGTTCCTACGCCTGCCTGACATTGACGGAAGAGCGTGCAGAGGAATCAAGCTCCTCCCTTCGCTCATGCGCATCAGGACCTAGGCCAAGGTCGTTCCCTACAGGCTTCCACCCCCCCCCCCTTTCGAAAGAGCATCAGGGTGTCGTACGGGTATCGGTGTCAAATTAAGGTCTGTGGCTTTGCAAATCGAAAGTAAGCTATAGAGGTTTTTGCCGAAGATTGCTTTGTTATCAAATGATTTAGTGATGAATGTTATGCGCAACGCTTCTGAATTTATTGTAATGTTGCTCACGATAGATCGACGATCATCTTACAGTTTGAGCCCGATATAATACCTAGTACCGGCAATTTTTCAAGCCCGCAAAGACACTGTCGGTTCAAGATTCTGATCAAATAGCATCGTAATTCTCAGTTCGCATCCACGACTGTTCCGTAGTTGAACAGCTGAACGTAACATCTTCATCGAAGTCAATCTCATCATCGCTATCAGCTAAGTTCTTGAACTCCTCAGAGAGTTTGATCGAAGATCCAGGTTCGTTAGTAAGAGGACGGCTCATGCCTACCGCATTACGAGCTATGACTCGGACATCATAACTCTCCCCATTTTGAAGGTCTTTGATGAACATTTCAGTCCGATTCCCTTTGACTTGCCCGACTTCTATCCACATTCTTCTTCTTGTATCTCTGATGGCAACTATATGGCTGCGCACAGGGCTTCCTCCATCAGACAAAGATCTACCCCAGGTGACTCTGATCATGCCACTGCTTACCTGCCGCATCTCTAGAGGCTTTGTTGGCATATCAGGAGCACTGATTTCAAATTGTAACCTATGCGGTGTCGAAGTCGTTAGGGGTTCACTTCGGCCAAGAGCGTTCACTGCAAAAATTCTGAAATGGTAGCTACGAGATGCTGATAAGTGCTTCACAGTATACTTCAGCTCATTCTCGATCTCAGCTTCTTGGATCCAAGTATCGCTACCATCCACTTTTCGCTCTACAACATAATGCATAAGCTCGCAGCCGTTGGTGAATTTCGGGGGATTCCACGCAAGCATTTGACCCCTTCCGATAATAGTAGTTACTTTCAAGGGACCGATTGGCGGTGATGGCGTGCCGAACTTAAGGGGTGTTGCATATTCGATCTGGATCTCATCTTTCACATTGGGAATCATATTCGAGGTAGATAATTCTCCTTGTATAGCTGATCCAGATAATGGGTGAGGGTCAAAAGTATAAGTTGAGCCCTCATATTTTATCTCGTTTCTCTCAAGGTCTATTTCCACGTGAGAATCGTAGCTGGTCCGTCTAGTCCTACTTTGGGGATGGTCTGTCCTTTCAATGGTAAACTCACAGCTCTGACTCGGACCTGCCAAATTTCCGTCGCTTGAAAATGAACTTCTGTCTATTAGCGCGGTTGCATGGATATTATAACTGAATACGACAGGCTCCGAGCTTTGTTCACTCAATTGATCTGGTTGATTTAGAGAATCGTTAGTTTTCTCTGCGGACGCGAGGAGTATATTTTCAGCAGCTAGATTATCGTCAATGCTAGACCTACTGCTCGAACTCTCTTTGCTAACTATGGTCAGTTCGTCACTTTCTAATGGACTGCTTGGACCATAAGAGTTCCAAGCGATTACCCTTATGCGATAGCTACAGCCACAATGTAAATCCTTGATCTTGATACGATGGGAATTTGCACCTACTCGACCTACTTGGAACCATGTTCTCTGTTTTGTCTCTTCAATCTGAATTGTATATCCCAGTAGCCTGTGTGCCCCATCGACTCGCTGTTCTGGCTTTCCCCATTCTACTAGCAATGCGCCTGATTGTAGCTGACGAATTTCGATCGGACCCGAGGGTCGATCGGGCACGTTGATGCCATTGTCTTCTCTTAAAGCTGTACGACCGGATCCTGAATCATCGTGGCTGTATGATGTGAGAGAACTTGATCTGACTGGACTATGGCTCTCACTTTGGATAGATTTTTCCTCGATAGAACGGCAAAATTCCGGCCTGTAAACAACTTGGACCAGAACGGGTTCGCTTATTCGCTCATTACGATCATGTGTAGTCAGTTTATATTCATAGAGAGGGACTATCAGCTCTCGAGCCGATCTTCCATCAATAGCAAATAGATTAGCTTGCTGGTCTAGAAACCTGATGTCTAGGTCGACGTCATGATCGCGATATTCTCTCACTGAATAGTCGAGCTCTGCTACTTGTGTCCATGAAGATGGCTCACATCGTTTCGTTATCTTCATTACTGATCGTATTGATGTGCTCAAAATCTTACGTCTTTCAATCACAAAACTCAAGCCATTTTTATCAGATATTTCGTCCATAGATTGTTGCTCGCCAGAGTAACCACTGGTCTCAGGTTGCTGCCATGTCAGATGGATGTGGTTCTCCCTGATTCGTGCCTCAAGATTGTTTGGTGGATTCAAAAACTCGTCTCTACACCGTGCTATTCTCTTGATTTGAGCCTCACAGAACTTTTTAAAATTTGCTTCGTCCTGTTCGTCGCTGTATAGCGGTTTTTTGATCCAAATTTCGACAACTTTTCCGTCTTGATTTCTTATTATCTCCTTTATTGCCATCTGCCGCATTCGACGATCCATTACAGCCTCTGCATCAGGCTCACATAAGCGAGTCTGCCAGCACCGTCTAGTTAAGTTCTTGATCTCAAGCTTGTCAGCTATCATTTGATGGTCCGAATCAAGCATAATGGTAGCCTCCATACTGACCTCCTCATAATTATAAACTCTCGGCCAGAGTTCAGGAGGCAGTTCAAACCTGTATTCAGCACAGACAGATTCCTCACTATCCTCAGAGCTGCCCGGCAGCTTCATGGAGAATTTTTGCTCCTGATATTCTTCATAGCGATATTTTATCTCAGAGTATTCTCTTTCAGAGAGTGGAAATCTCTCGATCGTGAATGTTGAAGCCATGTGTTCTCCTGACTCTTGCAATGATGTAGAGTTACTCAACCTCAAGGTGAACTCAGACTCATAGGCATCATTCCGCAAGTTACGCGCGTTGGATCCATCATCGATTCGGGATAGTGGGTGATTAGTGATAAATAGGGCCGCTGACAGTGAATCGGGAGTTGATGAGCTAGAGGCCTCACAGATATCAGTGACTCTCCTGGAAATCAGCGGACGTGAAGTGGTATAACTGGATAGTGTAGGACAAATAACTTGCGAATCATCAGCTGGAAAATTTGACGATGTGTGATATGGCATGACAACTGGAGGCGTTGAAGCATCGATTGCTGGTGGAGATTGGAGTTGATTGACGATTTGAGGGAAATCATTGATGCCCAGGTCTGGGGCGTCTGGACCAAAAGAATAAGAACAATCATCGAGCGAATTTGTTCTGGATCTAACAGAATGAGCAAGATCTGCGGATACAGCGAGCGAGCGCAATTCAGAGTCCAATATAGAGCTGTTATCGACAGAGGCTCGTGATTCTCGTGGGAGCTGAGCACTTACTGCCCGTTCAGATTGCGCGCAATCTTCTTCGAGTTGACATGCAAGCGCACA
>Ga0268249_1000560_pt1 | contig 14884 bp, 14 predicted proteins | sample AgamicAtPe_FD_200257 | JGI IMG/M metagenome (GOLD analysis project Ga0268249, IMG submission 200257) | Agave microbial communities from Guanajuato, Mexico - At.P.e (v2) (version 3) | ecosystem: Host-associated > Plants > Phyllosphere > Phylloplane/Leaf | place: Guanajuato, Mexico | collected... | reverse complement strand
AGTTTGGAACAAGTCGGCCGGCTGCGAGCTTGCCGGCGCCGGCCACTGCTGCTGCTGCTGCTGCTGCTGCTGCCACCACCATAATGAGCCTCTCGCCTGCGCCAAGCCGCCTCTACCTGGCCGCCTGTTCGCCGAGCTGCGAGCTTCGAGCTTCGAGGAGAAAATATTAATAATTTCAGGCCCAGATGCGTCCGCCTGAATGGCTTCCAATTCAGCCGGCCGCCGATTGTTGGCCGCCAGCTGACTGTTGCATGAGGCCGGGACTGGCGGCAGCAAGAACAGAGTGTTTAATCCGCTTGATTTGCCACTCTGGCCAACGCCACTCGAACGCTTCAAGCCGCCGTCCAAAGTCGCTCGTTTGCGCCGAGCTCGCTCACCTGGCTCGGCCGCTCATTAGCCCATCGGCTCGCTAGTCGCGCGAGATTGTTGGCCGCGGGGACTGGCAGCCGGGCGGCCCGCTCCCAGAGCAAGCAACCATCACGTTTTTCTCCCACTCGCCTCCAATCCAAATCCGAGGCGTTGCAGCCGCGAGAACCTGTGGCTCTGCTCGTCCGCGGCGGCCAAGCTCGAAACAAGGGGCGGCTGATTGGCAGCGGCATCGGCGGCGGCGGCGGCGGCGGCGGCGGCGGCGACAGCAGCCAGCTCACACAACAGCTCGCCTGTGTGGGGTGGCCAGTCGTCACTTTGTTGCTGCACAACCGCTCGGCTCGGTTGCATCGAGCCACTCTGGATTGCATCCGATGGGATCCGAGCCGGACGCGCTCCACTGGCCACCTGATCCGGCCTCCAGCCAGCCGGGCGAGTGGGCGCACTCGAACAATCGTCGAGCGCCACAAGTGGGGGCCGCGGTGTCACCTGGCCGGGCGCGCGCGGCCAGCGGAGGAGGAAATTGCGGCCCGCCGTCGTGTGTCGCCCATTAGAGTTTCCCGGTTGGCTTGGCCGGCGGCCGCTTGGCCAAGCCGGCCGGGGCGGCCAATTATCGCCAAGGTGGCCGCCGGCGACGAGCAGCACGGAGTGGCAATTCATCGCCCGCTTGGCTCCTCCCTCCGCTTCCGGTTGTCATGGATAAGCGGCTGGCGGCGTAGGCGGCTGCTTGGGCTGGTTGTCAGGGCGACCGGCGAGCGAGCGAGCGGACGAGTTTGGCGGGCGACTTGTTGAGGCGGCGCCAACGAGCGCCGGCCGGCTTGTGAGCAACAGGAGGGAGGATGGTGGACAAATATTTGAGGTGCGCGAGCCACCGGAGTGAAAGCGAAAGCGAAAGCAAATGCAAATGCAAACGAAACTGCAAACGCAGAAGCAAAAGCCAAACCAAAACAAAAGATTTGGCTTCGGCGCGCAAACAACAGGAGCTCGGCTTGCGGCCGCCACAAAGCGCTGGCCAAGCGCCCGGAATGGCCGCTCCGGTTCCGGAATTGGCAACTCAGCCGGCCGCTGCTGATTGGGCCGCGCGGAATCTCGCCCTGAGCGCGAATGGAAGCGTGAAAGAAAGGATTGGCCCGCGGAAGTTGGGGGCGGCGCTAGCTGCGCGCCCCCGAGTTGAGATTTCGGCCGCCAGCCGGGTTGGCCGCGCTCGTCAACCTCGGGGCGGCTGCTCGCCGGCAGCAGCCAAGCGGCGCGCGCCAACTAGCTTGGGCCAGGTGACGTGACCAATTCAATAACGGAGCCCTTATTTACCTTTCGCGCGCTGCACTCGCCTGCACGCGAAAATTGATTCCAACTTTGGGGGCCAGTTTTGTCTTGTCTGGTTGCGCGAGAGTGAGTTTCATTGTTATTGTTGTTGTTGTTGTTGGCGTCGTCGTTGGTTTGCGCTGTTGTTACGCAACTGGCAAGCGGCTGCACGTGACACTTTTGTCATCGAGTCTGAGAACAAACCGGAAAGAGAGCGGCCGCTGACTTGGGGCGGCCGCGCTCGGTTGGCCGGCCGCCAGCCAGCCAGCCAGTGTAATTACACGGCCGCCCGCAAGCCCCAATTGCGGGCCGCATAATCGTCTGTCTAATTATTTCGCCCTTGCGGCCTCCAACTGGATGGCCGCTCCAGTTTGGGCCATCCAGCTGGGGCGGCGGCGGCGGCGGCGGAAGCGGCTGGAACTTTATGGAAATGGGCCGCGGCTCTTCGGTCCGCGAGCGGCCGGGATTCGTTTTGTGCGTGCGCCGCGCGTTTGGCGCCAAAATATTTGAATACGCGGGGCCAGAAAAATTGTACCAAAGCGGACGCGCGATTGACGGAGCGCGCGAGCCTTTTGCGCATCAATGTAACCGCGCGCTGGCCGCCGCCGCCGCCGCGAACAGCGCGATGGGAGCAAGAGGCAGGAACAAACTCGAACGCTCCAACGCGAACGCGCACCAGCGCACCAGAAACGAGCCGAGCGAGAGGAAGCAAAAGAGCTAACGCTTGGCCAGAGCGCTGGATGCTCACTTTTGCTCTTTTCGCGTCATCGCGCACCAGCGCCAGCAGCACGTGGCGCTTAATTTGAAATTTTCAAATTGGCGGCCGCGAGGCGCAAGCGTGGGCCTCGCGCGCGCTCCCAGTTCGCGCGCAAAAGCTCGCAAGGCCAGCCAGGCGGCCGGCCGGCGGGGAGGCCAACGCGATAAGAGCGGCCGGAGTTGCTAATGCTATTAGGCGGCCTCAGTTGGCTAAATTGTTCCAAATGGAACCCTCAGAGACAAACTGGTGCAAGTCGATTATTGCAACATCCCCTCTTCGCTCGCTTGCTCGTTGCCTCTTGGCTCGCGTCACCAGTGGCAGCGTCAGTGGCAGTTGGAGCGCCAGTTGGCGGCGGCGAGTGCGCTCGAATTCCCATGAGACGGGCCGCTCAACTCGGCGGCCCCTCGAGCGGGCAGGTTGCGCCAGCCGGCCGCCCGCCTGTGGCCGCCCAACTCGCCAAACTGTTGAGGCCTCGGCGGGCGGCCCATTGAGCCGGGGGGCCGGTGGCGCGAGAGTGCACGCAATCTGTCTATCTCTCGGCGGGCGCCTCTCGGCTCTCAACCCTCAACTCGCGGCCCTCCCCGCTGGCCGCTTGCTTCGGGCCGGCCGGCTAGTTGGGGGCGCCGGCCAGCAGCGAGCTGTCGATAATCGACACATCCGACCGGACGCTCGCTCGAACTCGGAACGAAGGGCCTCCGTCTGGGCGAGACTTGCCGCTCGCTGGTCTATATAAGCGGAGCAGCCACTCACCTGTTTCACTCCTGACGGCCGGTCAGTTTTGCGAGCGCGCGAGAGTCTATAAAGCGGGCAGAGTGCGGCCAGTGCGCCGTTTAATTTGGCCAACTTTGGCTCGAGCAGGGAAGCCAGTTTTAGCGCATTGACTGGCCGGCTGGTGTTGCGCACGAATTTGAATACCAACGATGGCTAATGAACTTTGCAAACTCGGGCGCGATCCCGAGCGAGCCGCGTGGGGGCGGGGCTGAGCGGGCAAAAGCACTCACAACAGAGCGGGACAAAGGGTTGCGGGACGAGAGGCGGAGGCGGGGCGCCGCGGACCGGCCTTCGAAACTCGAGGGCCATGCGAGTGGATGATAAACTCGCTCCCGGAATGAGACTTATGGCGGCCGGAGGTGCCTGCAAGCCTGGAGCCCTCCGCTCAACGCTCGGCTCCAGGATTCATCCCCGTGAACTCGCCTTCCAAGCTGGAATGGCCGGTTGGCTGGAAACCACACGACGCCACCACCACCGCCCTTTCCATCGAAGTTGGCTTGCTCGCTTGCGATGACGATGATTTGAGAATGATACAAGTTTACAATTCAGCGATTCAAGTAATCTTTATGTACCTTCGCGCAAGTTAGCCGCTTTGGGGCAGCCAAGTTGTATGCAGACGACTTGGCAGGGGCTGTTGTTTCTAACGTATGTAAGCTTGCGGTTGGCTCGCCGCTGAGCCATTCGTGGTGGCGGCGGCGGCGGCGGCGGCCAGGCTGCCTGGAGCTCGCTCACGTCAGCTTGCGCAAGGGCTGCGCTTGGCCGAGGCGAAAAGTTTTCGCTTTTCGGGCTTCCAGCTGTGCGCAGTTTGTTACCTCCAGAGCCTTAAATCGAGCCAGATAGGCTCAGTTTCACCGTCATACCTGCCCGTCTCTCTCTCTCTCTCTCTCTGCTCTATTATATGGCGAAATTCAAATTTCCAGATTGATACTCGATATAAATGCAAGCTAGCGAGCGAGAAGCTACCTTGTTGCCGATGCTCGGAGCGGCCGCTGACCGGCCGCCAGTTCACCTGTAGCGCGGCCAAATCGCTTCTCCCTCTACCTTCTCTCTCTCTCTGGCCAAAATCAGCGGGTCTGTTGCTGCCGGACGCTTTTTAGTGTGACTCGCGAAAAATGAAACTAAAACGCTGCTCCGGGAAGGCAAAGTCTCGGGATTATGTTAATTCAAATTGATCATTGTGCTCAATCAAGGGGAATTCTTTTCTTTCTCGCTCTCGCTCTCCACCATTCCAACCATCCAGCTGGCCGCCCTCAGCCTCCCTCCGCGCCGCCAGCCCCTCACCTGCAAACCATGTTCCACTCCGCCTTCGCTCAATGCGCTCGCCTCTCCCTCTTGCTGATTTCATGGTCAACGGCAAGCGACCCTCCTTGCAGGTTGCAACACCAACAGCGCCGCCGCTGCTAATCGTGCGCCCGCAAAAGAGCGCTCACTTGAGCCAACCACCAATCGGCCCTGTTGGCCACCACCACCACCACCACCAACTGCTCGAACCATCTGCAAGTTGCAGCCCAGTTGCCAGGCCAAAGTCTCATCCTCGTCACACTCGTTTAATATCCACTGGCCTGCGCACGAATAGCTCACCTGTCGAGTTACTCCAAACAAAGTAGTTAATAACATTATTGTTGTTGCCTTAACAGGCTGCGCTTCCAGCCGGCCTCTTGCTCTCTTTTCCTCCTCCTCCTCCTCCTGCTTGGCTGCCAGCTTTCCATCATCATCACCATCATCATGCTTCGTCCCCCCCCCCAGCTCCCGGCGAGCAAACGAGAATCACTCCTTTGAAGGCGCTCGAGTGGGCTAGATTGGCCGATGTAAACAAGGGTTTTTGCATGTTCGATCCTGCAGGCTGTGCGCGCGCGCCCTCCCTGCAGGCGAGCCGACGAGCGCGTTAAAGCAAACCGAAGAGCGAGCAATATCGCACTTGGGTGTCACAACTCGCTTATCCCTGTAGAGCTTTCGTTGCTGCCACTCAACTCATCATCGCTACCTGATTACGTTGAGCTTTCGCGCTCGCTCTGCAAACAAGCTCTGGCAATTAAACAGGCCAGAGGTTGGCCGAGGTCGGCGATTGCGGTGCGGTGACAAGTTTGCAAGCCAGCCGGCCAGCCAGCTAGTCCGCCCGCTGGCCAAGCCGCTTGGCCGACATGAGCACAGTGCTCGCTCCAGCCATAACCAAGCCGGCGGCCGGGCTGGTGGGAGAACAAGCGCCTGTCATTCAACTAGACCATCATATTTGATACTGGCGCAGCGGGTCCAGGTGGAGCCAGCCAGCCGGTTGGAGAGTGGCCTCGGCCGGGCCGACTATAATGGGCCGATGGCTGGGAGTGAACGCCTGGTTGCAGCTTGTTTGTGTAAGCGCTCGCGGATACATTGAATCGGTGGACAAAGAGGCTGGAAGGGCGAAACTGGCGCCATTGCCTCCAGCTGCGGAGAGGCGGCAGCGAGCGCGAAAAAGGGCAACTCTGTTTACCTGCGTGCAAGCGCAAGACAGTGGGACGGTGAGACAGGATTGCCAAGTCAGCAACCTGAGCTCACCTGCGGAAGCCTCTAAAGCGGCGCCAGTGTTTGCACTGGGAGAGCTGAGCCGAGCCAAGCCAAGATGGCTGCCTGTCTGTCTGGCTGGCTGGCTGGCGAGTTGCGCGGCCTTTGGGCGCATTTACATTTTCTCGTTAAGAGTCGTGTCGCGTACGCTCCTCCTTGGCGCCCTCGCTTGCAGCTCGAGCGAGTGGCGCCACCGCCGACTATCATGGCCGACACTGCGGAGGTGCCACTGTTACGCAGCGGCTGGCTCTGTCCTTGTCGCCGTCGTCGTCGTCGTCGTCGTCGTCGCCGCCGCCGCCGCCATTACATGCGCCACTGTTGCAATGGGATATTAGCGACTAACTTGGCTACGAGCACTTGCGCTCAAGTTCATCGGATGCCCATTTAAAGTGGCGCTGCCTGTGGGACAGGTAAACGCTTCTATAAGTTGGAGCCTTTGTCTAGAGTTGCTCGAATCAATCGTCGCCCTCCCGTCCGCCCACTTGCTTCAGGCTGGCGACCTGCCTGCCGGATCTATAAGCCGATACAAAGGCGAGGCGCCTCCTCCGCTGGCGCCGGTCTTGGGAGAGTGGCATTCAAATTAGCACACTCGAGTGCGCTCGCTCGCTCGCCTTTTTGCAACTTGGGGCCAGCGAGTTGGGTCGAGTGTTGTGTAGTTGAATTGAGCTGAGGGTTGGGGGCTGAGAGCTGTCAATTAGTTTGAATGGAAGTAGAAGTGGAAGTGGCGCCGGCAACCTGCTACAAATTCCCATTCAGTTTGCTGGCCGGCCAAGCGGCCCAGTTGGCAGGATTGCGAGCGCTCCCACTGATACATTCGGCCCGCGCTTATAGGCACACTTCAAATGGGTCGCATTGTTTATGGGCGCGCGCGCGTGGTGCCGAGCGCAAGCCAACTCTGCCGGCCCACTCAGCGACTGGCCCCTCGCGCTCGGCCCCAAGCCAGCCGGCCGCCGCCCGACTGATTCGGGCTCGTCGATCAAAAACTAAATTGATGCTGCAAACAGGCCGGCCGGCCAGCCAGCCCGCCCGCCGGAAGCGCCGCCAAGTGCTTAGGTAGCGCGCTTGCCAAGGGCGCGGCCAAGTGGGCCTATAAGCTGCGCATGTTCGCCAGCCACTTCCTTGGGCCGGCCGGCCGGCCGGCTTGCTTGCTTGCTCTCGCTCGCGCGCGCCCAGCTTCGTCCGGCCAGACATGTGCAATATCAATAATAATAATAACAATAATGAGACCAACCAACAACAAAGTGATGCTGGCCGGCCGCGGGCCAAACTGCAGGCTTGGAGGCCAGAATTTATCTGCAGGCTCTCATCTAATGGAGACAATAGTTGCGCGGGCTGAGCCGAGTGTGCACTCGGCAGCGAGCGCTTATCAGCTCGCGGCCAGTGCGGCGCTTCTTGAGACGGAGGCCGCTTGCTGGAGGCGCCAACCAGCGAGAGTTGTGGTGGATGCGGCAAACTCGCTGCAATCAACTCGACCAAACTCAACTGGCCGCCCCTCCTTGGGGCCCATTCATCACAGTGACAAAAGTTGCGCTTGCCGTGGACGTAGATAAAGGATACGCCTCTCGCTCTTGCAGTGGCAGCGCGCAAGCCAAAAGCCGGGCCGCCCTCAAATCTCGTTACGCTCCTCCATTCGGCTGGGTCCGCATCGGCAATGGCAGTCGGCTGGCAAATTTCCAGCCTGGACCCCGCGCTTCCGGTCAGTCGTGTGCGCCCGCCGATGTGGCCGCGCGAGTCTGCCAATTTCTCTGCATATATAATTAATTAGCTTGCTCGCTCCACCAGCAGGAAGTCCGGACCGGAAGGCGGTGCGAGCGCTCTGCGCCGGCCTGGCCTTGGCTGGGCTGGTTTGGTTTGGTGCGGGCCACTAATGCGGCCGCTTGCCCGCCACACTTGTCGATGGGGCCCCCTTCTTATAGGAATTAGAGGGGCCACCTTCTTTGCGGCGGCGGCGTCAGCCCCTCTCGCAAGTGTGGCGCCCGGATTAGGCTCGCTTATCTGGCTTGAACCCGATTGTGTTCAAGTGTTGCCAGTTTGAGGTGTCGGCCAACTTGCGCAAGCTAAGGCTGCCAATAATGATGATTGGCATAATGATCCAGCGCCCTTCGTGGGGCCAAGCAGGCAGCTCGCAGGGTGCGACAGCTGCGCTTTATATTGTGCGCGCGAGAAGTCGCCGGATAAAAGGGCGGGGGGAGCCCATAATCTCTCTTTCCATTTTGGCCGCCCGATTGGCCAACCTCGGGCGCAGTCAAGTTTGCTCCAAATAATGTCAATCAAGCCAGTAGAGCGCTTACCTGGCCGCTCGGTCGAAAAGCGGCTTGGTTTGGTGGCCCGTCGCCCGTTCTAGCTAGCGGCGGCGGCTCGCATTGGCCGGCCAAGCGACAATTTGCTTGCCCTCATGTTAAGCTGAACAAAACAAAATGATCCAAATGCAAACTGACGAGCCATTTGGCCTCACCATTGGAGCCGCTAAACTGTTTCAAAATAAAGCCCGTTTTGTTTTCATCTGTCCCTCCGACTTTTGCTCCTCCGCTCAAAGTTTGCCTTTGTTCGGTTGGCCGGCCAGCGCTCGCGAGCCACCATTTTTGGGGCCACCTTTTGGCGCCACTCGTTTTAATTCAATTTTTCCATCCAATGCTTCCTGTTCCCTTTGCTGGCAAAGCGGCGAGAAGAATTGAATTTCCTACTGATGAAAGGGAGGAAAATTCTCCACCAAACTGCGTTCACCTTTTGCGACTCTACATTCAGCTGGCCACAATGGAGCCCCAACTACAATGGGCCCAATTCCATCAATTGAACTGACCCAAAACCCAAGCGCAACCAAGAGCTCACTCTAACGGCATTACTCTCTTCCACAAACCAACAGGCTCCTACCTGGGCGACGCCTCCCTAGGAAGCGGCGACGGAACCGAGTGCGAAGACGACGACAATCGCGGGAGGAGGCAACAGAAGAAGAGGGGCATCTTTCCAAAACAGGCAACCAACATAATGCGCTCCTGGCTCTTTCAGCACCTAAATCATCCATACCCAAGCGAGGACCAGAAGAAGCAGCTGGCCGAAGATACCGGGTTAACGATATTGCAAGTGAACAATTGGTAAGTGAACTTTTCCAATTTCCTATCGCTGTTGTTGTTGCTGTTGCTGTTGTTGTTGTCGACGGTAGTATAGTTTTGAGTGGAAAGGCGACTTGTTTCAACCTTTGCTCTGTTTTGATTGATTAAATGGTGTCGGCTGATGAATAGGCCCCATAATGTGCCAATTCAAATGGTCTGTTGTTGTCGTCTAATGTTGGAATAATTTTACTACTTTATGATGACGATAAGCTGAGAGGGCGCTCTCATACGATGAGGGGTCGTACACACTATAAAGCGTGTGCACGATGCGTGATGAATCTCTTCATCGGATCTCTTGCGCGCATCAACGGCCACTTTCGTTCGTGCATTTTAAGCGGCCTTCTTGTCACACTGGCTAGTAGTGGCTCGCTAAAGAGCGCGCGCGCACCCACCACTGCTACTGGGCTCTCGCGCACTGTGGCGATTGCGGCATTTAATGCGCGCAAACACCAGATAAGCCGGCCCATTTGCGCGAACTAAATGAGGAAAATTGTAAACCCGCCGACGAGAATAATAAAACCCTCGGCCGGACAAATTACACTTGGGCGCCGGCGAACACCAATTTTATTATTCTCTCCAAATTTTATTGCCCCAAGCCAGCAATCGAACTTTGCGCGACACCAAAAGCAACAACAACAACAACAACAATAAACAAATAAAACTCGGATTATTTGGCCAAATGTGTAAACCACAAGAGTTTAGCTCAGCGGGGATTGATTGATTCCTGGCCGACAACTGGCAGAACAACATGGCCGCTTATGATGAGCTGCAGTAGCAGCGAGCGGCAGAGGCGGGACGTGTTATCAAAGTCGGAAGTTGTGTCAGTTGGACATTGTGGCCAACGAGGCCAGACTGAGACAGGCAGGAAGTGGTGGCGAGAGTTCAAGCAACTGGCCATATTGGTCCACGAGCCGGCGGCAGCTCTTCCGAGCGCGTCCAAGCGAACGCACTCTCCCTCTAGCAATCTATCTCGAGGGTCGGGAATGCAGTGCTGGTGGTGGTGGTTGTATAGAGCCGAGGAGATGCTGCCACTGGCGCTAGCGCTAGCACTGCAACGAGCAGATGATCCGATAGCCATTCAAATGAACATCCTCCCCTGTTCATGCTTTAGATGACACTATGAGATAAAGGCGCATTTCAAGAATTCTTCGCCATCGCTTGTAGCTTAGCGGCGAGTGGTGGTGGCTGCGCCGCCGTCGGCTGCAAGCTAGATAGCGGGCGCCACTCTGGCCAAAACTGGCCACCAAATCGGGCGCATCTAACACCAGAGAGCGGAATAGGCTCGGCCGGGCAGCCAGTGCGCCTGCAATGGAGCCAGACTCGCGCCAGAGGAATGAGGATTTCCAATACGTGATGTGCAATTTCCTCCAAGTCCGTTTGACTTTTCCTGGCCACTCGGCCCAAAGCGTGGCCCATGCACAATACAACACAAGTGTATGACACAGGCCGGCCAAACTGGAGGGGGGACATTGGGCCAACATTCTCCGCTCAGTGGGACCCCTAAAGTGCGAACTGAACCCAAGTTCAGAGCCATTCTGGCCAAGAGCTCGGCTTGCAAGCAAGAGGGAAGAGGCAGACAAGCGGGCGGACAGGCTGAGGGAGCGTTCACAGCCATCGTCATTTAATTGAGTCGCACGGATGATGATCCAAGATTCCGTCGCACGGCTTCGCCAATAGTCAGCGGGCGAGCAAACTATGCGACCACAAGCGAGCCTTAGTGGCTCGGATCTCTTGTTCAGGATCTCTGAGCTCAGTGTAAGCGCTTGAGAGTGGGAAAGAAGAAGGAGAGCAAGTTTAGGAGGAGGAGGAGGAGGCGAAAGCAACGGCATCTTGGCCGAGGCCTCGCACTCGGCGGAGTTCAGCTCAGAGCGGCGAGCGAGAAGGATAAGGATAGAGATGGAGCTGGAGTCTGAGTCATTCGAAGAATTTCGCTCTCCTAAATGCGCGCGGCCCTTGGTGATTTACTTGCCATTAGGCTAGACTGTTGTTTGCAGCCCTAGCGGCAGCTAAGCGCGGCTTACTCCACACTACCACTAGGCGCCAGCCTTGCCTCGTCCGATGCAAATTACTTGCTTGCCAATTCTTCGCCCGCCAAAGTCTGCAAAACTTTGCCTAATTAATGCCAACAACCAATGGACTTGTTCGCCCCTCGCGGCCCCAAGACCAGCGAGCGGCCGCTGGAAGGGCGCCCAATTAGTGGGCCCACTTGGCTGGCTCGCATGTCGACTGGAGGCCAACGAGGCGGCGGCGGCGGCGGCTAGTCACCGGCTTCATTGTGCGGCCGCCGCAACACTCGAGCATCGTTTGTTTGCCCTCTCCTCCTCCTTGCGCAAGGCCACTGCGACGATACCCAGACAGCGGCCGCCGGGTTGTTGGAAGCAGGGCGAGTATAGGCTCAGCAAGCCGGACCAACTTGTTGTGCTCGCCTCCATTTTAATTAAAATCCTCGAATTGTCGGCCAGCGAGAGCAATTCAATTTGGACGATTCATCAAAAGGCGACAGGTTTGTTTAGCTACCTTTGGGCAAGAGTTGATTGGCTTGTCGAGAAGTGGGAACTTTGACAAGTGCACAATTGGCCTCTCTCTTTGGGAGCGCTGCCGTCGGCGCCACTCTGGCAGCGGCGGACGAAGGAGGGCGGCCAGCCAAGAGAGAGAGAGAGAGAGAGAGACTGGCTTAGGGGGTCTTGACTTGAGGGAGGTATCTTGCTTTCGAGCTTCGAGTTGGCTCGGCTTCTCCGAGCGCGTAATTGGAGTGCGCAGAGAGAGAGAGAGAGAGAGAGAGAGCTTCAGGAGAATTCAAATTCGAAGGGCCGCTCATCGGGATGGGCGAGCCGTCTGCCTAAGCCGCTGGTTGCTCATCGCCGGTCTTTGGTCGCCGCTCGCAAGCCAGGCTGAGCCCGCAAACCCAACCATCCGGCCGCCACTTTGGTAGCCCCAATCTGCTCCCCTCTTGGCTCTTTTATCTCATCTTGTCTCAATTTGAGTCAAATTTAACAAAATCCACTTCTATAATTTGGCTCGAACAAGAGAGATGAGTTCAAGTTCAAATTTTTCTCAGTTTAAACTTTTTGATTGACAAGTGGAACAAAACAAGCGGCCGAAGCCAAGAGGCGGCCGCCTTCAGAGGTGAGGCTGGCCGGCTGGGAGAGTGAGCGAGGCTTCCATTTGACGGCAACGAGCGGCCAAATTGTGTTGCGCCAGCCGAATTGAACTCGGCTAAACTGAGCCGAGCTGAGCTGAGCTGAACTGAACTGAACTTGACTGGACCGGATCGAACTTGGCCGGCCTTGTTGTTGGTCGGCAGTGGCGGCGGCGGCGGCGGCGAGAACTCGCGCTGGCCGGACCTGCGGCGCTGTGATGCGGAGGGTTGGCGGCCGGGGGCAGCGCCTTGGAGGCGGCGGCGGCGGAAAAGAGGGCGGAGGAGGAGGGAGATAATAATAACAATCAAAGCGATCGAGTTTCCGCGGCTCAGCCGGCCGGCACAGGTAGGCAGGCGGCTGATTGGCAGTCGCTCGTCGATCGGAGCTGGCTGGCTGGCCGGCCGGCCGGCCGGCGGTGGGCGCCGCCTCTTGGGCCGCGGAGGCAGCCACAGCCGGCGGCCATTTGCATAGGCTGCGAGCGAGCGCGCGCTCGCAGGCTATAATTAGGCCCACTGCGGCGCGCCCGACTCCTTTCTGGCCAGCGAGCGCTCCCGGCGGCGCTGCGGCGGCGGCGGCGGCGGCTGGGCGTGGCCGGCGCCCGGGACGCGCGCGCGCGCACCGACCTCTCTCGCCGCTCCCATTTGCCTTTTGCGGCCTGCCAGTGGCGTTTGGCGACAATGTGCTCGGCACATGTTGCTCTCGTCGCCATTGCCTCTCGCTGGTGTCACTAATGAAATGTTAATTAACAATTCGCTCCTGCGATTGAGGGAGGGAGAGGAACAATGTTTGTTCCTTTTGGTTTCCAGTCCAGCAACTCGGCCGAGGCTCACTTAAAGATGACAGATTTGCGAGACAGAGGCGAGCAGCAAGCGGGGAGGCCGACTTGGTGTAGGCTTGGCCGCGGAAAGCGAGCATTTGTTGGCCATTTGACAAGTTTGGAAGTTTGCGCCCGCGAGTATCCAATGGCAGGGCTGAGCAAGCGGCCGAGCAAACAGGAAGAGCCTCTTCAACTGAGAGGAAGCCAGCGAGCGGTTGCAAGTATTTGCGGGCTCCCACTTCGTCTGGCCAGTTGTCGCCTTGGTTCGAGTAGGAGGAGGAGGAGGCGGAGGAGACTTTTGCCGCTCAAATGGCCACTCACTTGAACTTGGGGGTCTCGGCTGGCAGGCGCCAAGTGCGCGGAGGCAAAACGTGAGCCAATTTGGAGCCGAAGCGAGAGCGAGCGGAGGCCATTTCATGCCGTCCGCAGTGGACACTATTTAATCGCCAGCCAGTCGGCTCGTTACACTTGGGGGCCCAGCCGAGTTGGGCGCAAGCAAGCCGCTTGCTTCCCACACATCTCATCCACCTTCCACTGGGCCGAGCCGAGCCGAGCTGAGCGGCGGCCAGGTGACTGCGCCGGCCAACTCCGCCCAGGAAAGATTCAATTTTCTACTTTAAACGGGAATCAATCCGGCCGAGCGAGCGCAAGATAGTCAAATTATCAGCGTTGACGGGAGCCAAGTGGGCCGCAGTTTGAGAGTTTAGTTGCCTCCCAGGGCGGCAGTTGCCAGGCTGCGAGCGCCGCGGCCGCCAGCTTTCGGGCGGGCGGGGGGCAGGTGAGCCGGCGGGCAGGAAGGACGAGGAGAGGGACGATTCTATATTCGCTTGGTCGCCCTCTCCTCGCGCCAGACTACCTGCAGCGCGCCTAAAGTTCCACTATAACCTCAGGCCGCCGCCCCACTCTCTGCGCGGCCCACCTAAGCCAGCCAGTCAGACGGAGCTCCAAGTCCAACTCCGACTCCAACTCTCGCCTCGACTGCAACTGCAACTGCAACTGCCAGCAACTCGGCCCAGCCCAGCGGATCGCTGCATGCCGACACTCCAACCGACGTTGGCTTCTGTTTGAACGCGCCAACCAGCCGCGATTGTCAACTCGACTGGGGCCGCGAACTAAACTGCCGGCTCCAGCGCACTTATCTCGGCCTGTTGATCGCAATCTGGCCGCCAAATCAGGCGCCGGTCACGCTGGCCGCCAGCCGGCCGGCCAGACTTGGCCTCGGGCGACACTCGGCTCTCAGGAGGCGATATGATGCTCGCGCGGCCCCCTCCTCCTCCGCGCGGCTCGCTTATCGAGCGCTCGCATCTGGGCGGCCGCAAAACAGACAGATGGAGATAGATGGCCAACTTCCGTGCTACTCGCCGGCCGCCCTGGTCGTCGTGGTCGCCGTGGCCGTCGCTGTCGTCGCCAGCGTCGAGGCCGCCGCCGCCGCCGCCGCCGCCGCCGTTAACAGGTAAGCGGCGGAGGGTAATTGACTATTGACTGGCAACTCGCCAGCTCCTCATTGAGGAACTGGAGACGTCAGCGCTTCAGTTTGCCGATCGGCAGTTGCTCGCTTGAGTTTGCTCAAATCTGGCCGCAAGTTTCAACTTCGCCTCCAAGCAGCCAAAACATTGTATCCAATCAACATTAAGTCCGCTCCCCCTGGCTTCGTGATTCCATTGGAGGAGCGAGGAAAAGGCAGTTAAAATCTCTCCTCCTAAACGATTCGCTCGCTCTGCCCTCAAACCTGAGCGCTCCTTCCTCTCTCGGCCAAATAATCGTGAAAATTAAACCTCAGCCGAGAGGCTCCAGCCTGCGAGCTGCTCGAGTCTTTGACCAGGTTAATTGTTCATGATGCTTGTTGTTGTGTTTATCGCCTGTTTGCTCATTCTCGGCCTGACGGCTGAGCTCGCGGGCGGCGGCCACGACCGAGCTGGCGGCGACGCAACGCGCGACGCGCTCTCGCCAGACTCGAGCTCCAGCTCCAGCTCCAGCTCCAGCTCGAACTCGAACTCGAACTCAAGCTCGAACTAAAACTAAAACTCGATCTGGAACTCAAACGAGAGTTTTGCCCAGAACTGGCGGGCCGGCTCGCCTGCGC
>Ga0268249_1000559_pt1 | contig 14901 bp, 17 predicted proteins | sample AgamicAtPe_FD_200257 | JGI IMG/M metagenome (GOLD analysis project Ga0268249, IMG submission 200257) | Agave microbial communities from Guanajuato, Mexico - At.P.e (v2) (version 3) | ecosystem: Host-associated > Plants > Phyllosphere > Phylloplane/Leaf | place: Guanajuato, Mexico | collected... | reverse complement strand
AGGCAGTGGCAGTGGAGCCGCCGTTGAGGTGAGCGAGAGTGGAGTTGGGGCTGGCTTTTAATTACGAGCGGCTAGTTCGCGCACATGATACTGGGCGGCGCCGCGGCCGCTGCCACCTGAGGCGGCGGCCGCGTGGGCCGAGTTATGCGCGCCGAGCGCGGTGATGCAATTGGAGGCCGCCGCAGCCGCCGCCGCCGAGCTGCCCACTCGAGCGTCCTGCGGGTCGCGCGACTTGGCCGGCTGCGAGCGGCGGGCTTCCGTGCGCGAAACCATCCGCTAAACGAGCGCTGCTCTTCCCTTCGCTCGCCCTCCGATGGAGTTGGCGCGGGCCGCGCCGGCGAGGAGCGCGCATTAGACTTGCACCTGCAGGCTGCGCGCAACGAGCGCCCCAAGTTGGGCGGCCCGCGCAGTCTGGCTCGCTGGGCCGGGCCGGCGAGCGAGCTGCGCACCATGGCCGCAGCAGCCGCCGCCGCCGCCACTCGTCTGGCTCGCTTCTGTCAATTTGGCTGCTCGGCCGGCGGCGCTGCACACACAGGCCGGCGAGAGGAGGGGAGCCGGCCACTAACGAGCCGTTTTGCAGCCTCTGGCTCGTTTTACAAGGCGACAGAGGCGGCGGCGGCGGCCATAGCAGCCAGCCGCCTGTGTCCCTGCTTTCGCTGCGCCCGGCCCGCTCGGCCGGCAACAGTTGCCGAAGCCGCAAGTGCTGCCACTGGCGCCGCCGCCGCCAGCCTGCGCCCTCTCGCCATTGTGCGCGCTCGGCCGGCGCGCATAGGCTCGCTCAAGTGGCCATTGTGCGCGCCGGCCGGCCCGGCCGCGGCAGCAGCAGCAATAGCAGAGGCAGCGGCAGAGGCAGAGGCAGCCCCAGCCAGGCGATAAACTGGAGCCAATGCACTGGCCTGCACTCCACTTGATTGGGGCTGGTCTTTGTGCGGGCCGGCTGGGGCTCGCTCGCTCGCTCGCTGCAATGGAAAGTGCAGCCGGCCCAGCAAACAACAGACAATCGACTGGGCCTCCGCCGGTGCAAAGGTGAGCCGGCCAGGTTTGCAGGCGCCCGCCTTTGGCCAAAGCAAGGAGTGCGCGCTTACTGCAGGGGCAGGCGCTCGAGTCTTCTCCAAAGGCAGGGGCGGCCAGAGTGCAGTGGCCAGAGTGGTGCGCTCCCAGCGAGGGCTCCCAGTTTGCCCCCAGCTCCCCCGGCCGCTCGGCTTTCAATGTTTGGTGCTCAGCCTCCTCCTCCTCCGCCGCCGCCGCTCAACTCAACTCAACTCCAGTCCAGTCCAGCCGAGTCCAGCCGAAACCAGAGTCCAGTGTCCAGCGCGAGCAGGCGAGCGAGTGCACAGTGCAATTCGCCCACAACCAGAACCCACTGCTCCTCCCCTTCGGCCAAACTCCAACCTTTACTCCACCTTTTTAAACCCCACCCGCTCCCATTGGGGCCCCACTTGCAGCCCAGAACCCAGAGCCGCCGCCGCCGCCGCCGCCATCCTGTTCAGCCCAAAGAGCCGCCCATCGGCAGTGCAGAGGCCGCAAGTTTCGCGAGTCGAACTATTGCAAAAGCCGAGCAGCAACAGGAGTGTTTTGCTTTGCGCACCCAACTGCCGCCTCAGAGCGCCCACTTTTCTCACCCAAAAACACCAACTAGCCACAATGAAAGTGTCGCCCACTTCAATAGACAAGCAGTCAGCTAGAGGAGCGAGTTCAAGCTAATATTAAAAGTTGACTAAAGCTAAAACATCAAACATAACACTTGTTGGTCAACCAAGAAAACCAGAAAGCACGAAACCATCAAACTTTGAGCAGAGTGGCGGCCCAATTGGGTCCAGCGAGCAGGATGGATCTAGATGTCAACAACGAGCACAGTAAATCGGACGATGCCAACGGCGACGGCGAAGGCGTTTGGTCCCCCGAAATCGAGCAATGCTTCAGAGAGGCTCTTCTCCTCTTTCCGCCCTGCGGAAGGCGCAAACACATCCTCCAAGAGGAGGGCGGTGGAAAGATGTACGGTCGCAACGAGCTCATTGCTCGCCACATTATGATGCGAACTGGCAAAACGCGAACCAGAAAACAAGTCTCAAGTCACATCCAGGTACTCGCGAGACGCAAAGCCAAGTCGGAGGCCGCCTCGGCCGGCTCAGGAGCCTCGCCTTCGCCCTCCTCAACCCTAAGCGGCCAGTCTAGCCGCCACGACGAGCAATCGCAACAAGCCGGCTACTATGATATTTGGATTGATCGGCCGATTGTTACGCAGAAGATCAGGCTAGTTGAGTTCTCTGCATTCATTGAACATCGCAGCTTTTCGCCCATAAGCCAGCCAGTCAGATTAGTACAAGCAACTCCGCTGCCAACAACTGTCACAAATTTAAAACCCGACTTGTCCAGCGCTAACAATGGATTGCAATCAGCACACTTAACCTCGCCTTACCTGACCTCCTCCATCCAGTCAAACCAACACCAGCACCACCAGCACCAACACCAAGCCGCCCAACCAGTCGCCTCGAACCAGCATCTGCCTGCCCATTTCCTCCAAAATCCCTATTTGATCAACAATACTCAACTACAAACCCACCTCCAGCATCAGAAGCCACCGGAAGGCAATAATGGCTCAATCGCGAGCAACAATCCACCAGACCACCAACTTGTGGTCCCGCAACCACAAACTTCCGCAACGGGCGTCCTGAGACACTCCTATGTACAGATAGACTATACGCAAACCCTCGGAAGACAGACAAACAAGTTAGAGAGAATCGATATTAGCCAAATTCAAGACAAATTTCCCGAAATTGGTGGCCCAGAGGGTCTCTTCCAAAAGGGACCCTCAGACGCCTTCTTCTTGGTGAAGTTTTGGGCAGATTTAAACAACGATTATGAGTACAATATTGACGATCAAAACTCCTACTTTGGCTTCTCGAGTCATTTTGAAACTGTTGATCCATACAAAGATATCACCTGTTCAACTAAAGCTTGCTCCTATGGCCATCAGGTAGTTGAAAAAGTGGACAAAATTTATGGTTCATTTAATAGCTCAAACGGCCGCTACTCTTATAATATCAGCAGGTCACCTATGTGCGAATTTATGATTCAATTTATAAGAAAACTACGTCAACTGCCTAGGGTCTCGCAAATGAATAGCGTTTTAGAGAACTTCTCAGTGCTTCAAGTGATTACTAGCGAATCAACGTCAGAAATATTGCTATGTTTGGCCTATGTGTTTGAAGTGACCTCCTCCGACCAACACAATCATGGGCCCCAATATCATGTTTACAAGCTTAACAAAGATTGAAACTTAACCTGCCAATTTAAGCTTTGCAGCTGCCAGCGCAACTTGAACGAAATAAACCACAACCCATTCAATGTTTTAATGTTCTAATTCTTATAAATCTCATGAGAGAAGAATTTCACTGTTCAACAATTGAAGCGAACCTTTAGATTGACTGTCACCGGATGGGAGGAGCAGATTGAATGCTGTTCCATGATTCATCAAAGTTCAGTAAACTGTGAGCAAGTAAGCGGAAGAAACTGCACCGTTGAAATTAAGTATGCTACTCCAGGTTATCTTGTAACCGTAGATCTTGTAACTCATAGCGTCCTTGTCAGTTCCATAGGCCATGATATGACGCAACCAGAATTCAAGCAAATCGTTGTCTCTTTCTGCAATTGTTAGTCCGCTTATAACCGAATGGATTTGTGGTAGCAACTTGTTTATCCTGCTATTGATGGAGGCCGCGCAAATCAGGTAAAGGTTTAGAATTGCTAGACAAGCCGCTAGCAAGATGGTGAGATATTTATAATTGTATTCGAATTGCGACCTAGTTATCGAGGCCATAAGAGCAAAACCAAACGCTATTTGAGTGGTTCGTCCGAGGATTGTTTTAGTCATGAACCTAGTGTCGTTCAATTCGTCAAAGAAAAGACACAGATTGATATAGGTGGCGCGTAGGACAGTTTGTTTCTTAGAGACCAGCTTTAGAGCCATAAATTCTCTAAGCTTGAACCGCTTCGACTGAGGCGAAAACTTGAACGCTATATGCGATCTTGCACCATTGAGACCCCCGAATTGATTGTAATTCTCATCAACATCTTGATCCTTGAAGTTGTAATATCCCTCGAATGCTGGATCTACTTCGCGAGTTATGTAATTCCGGTATGGACTATCTTTTGACGGAGGTACCGCCGATCTAAGTGCATATCCGTGTCCGTTCAGATCAAGCAAGATCCTACTGAGGTTCAGTTGTTGGGATATTTCCTCCAACCAAACGTGCAACTCGAAAATTGTTCCAAAATAGTAGGAACAATAGAAGGAGGAGGCACAACTGAGAGCAAACACTGTGTAATGAGTCTCATGGAAGGTCAGCCTGTCTAAAAATGTCCAATTTGAGAACAAGTCAATTGTTCTATCCACTTGACTCGTGCAGGTATCGTTGATTTCTTTCAGATTTTGGATATAAAATAGAAGGGTTGCACCAATAACAATGATCAGGGTAGAGAAGTAGAAGAAGATAAATATCGGATAGATAACCATTGCAATCTTGAACCAACTCTCGCTTCGAACATGAGGTTTGAATTTTTTAAGATTCTTGTTTGCAATGACGACATTGTAACACGGCTGATCTAAATGGTTGGTTGACAACGAGTGTCTTAGAGATTTAATGGGCGTAGCAATTTTACCTAGACAGGAGCGATCATTAGGTGCTGGTGAACTTTCAATGCTATACAACTGATCTCTACCTCTCAAGCTGAACTCAAACACCTGAGTGCTCCTCAAAATGTGCTGACTGATAGTCTTCTTCGTGCTCAACGTGAGCAAGGACGTATTTTTGTTCCTTGACCAATTATTGAGCCTATCCAAATGCTTCCGCTTCTTCTCGTACAAATCTTTCATGCAATTGATATCGTTCAACACGAAGCGGATGAAATTGAAGCCGACATTCTGATAGTAGAGCTCAATGGGAAAAATTGCAAGCATGATGAAGATAGCGATGGAATAGAAGCCGTACATCAGAGTCGCCCTCTTCCCGAGCAACTTGAGAGGGCCGCCAAAGAGGTTTAGGAATTCAGCCAACATGAGTGGATAGTGCGCCCTCAAAAGCTCTATGAAAGTCGCTTCATCAGACGTAAAGCTGTCGCCGCTTGTACCTTGAATCTCTGATGGCAATTCTGAGGCTGCTTCTCGATTTGCAACCCTATTCTCCAGTTTCAGTGCTTCAGTTAGGACATTGTCGCCAGATAGCGAGCAGTTGAAATCGGAGAAAGAGATCTTGAGTCGGTCGAGTTCTATGCAGAAAAAGTACATAACTGTTGCAATAAGCGCAAACTTCAAAGTTAAATACCAACTGTGAAAGATGGTGACAAATGAGATTATGTTGACCAACTTGACCATATGAATAAACTTGACCTTGAAACGAATCATCCCAAAGAGGGTGTAGCCGAGCACAATCAAGTGGAGCATCTCATTGACTAGCACCCAGGTGAGTCCGTGCTCGCTTGCGTCATGATAGTGCTCCTCTCTGTAATCGTCACTCAGCAAAGTTTCCATCTTGGCGCAAAACTAACTTGACTGGGTGACTTTCAAAGGTTAGTTTAAACAATGAATGAACTTGGGAGATTGACAATCCTTCGGGCCATTTTCAGCTTGGCCCACCAAGTGGCCGGCTCCCCACGACTTGGGCGCCTAGCAACACAGGTGGACAAATGGAGGCAAGCAAATTGGGCTCGAGTTTCGTCCAGACAAACCGGACGGAGGAGGAAGAGGAAAGAGTTGGTTGGTTGGCAGGCAAAGATGCCGGAATGGCTTGAGTTCAGGTGGCAGAATGGGTTTCTTCGACAGAACAAGAGGGCAAATGTGAGCTGAACTAAAACTTGCTGGCCAAACGCGTCTAATTGGTGTTGTTGTTGTCAACGGGGCAAGCGGACTCGTTTACATTGTGTTGGCTAGAGAAGCAGGTTGAGTTTATGTGAAAAATTTGCAATTGTTTGGCTCGACTCGAACAACAATCAGCAAGCTTTTGTCTCGCAAACCAAATTTGCGTTGATAGTTGGGGGGAATCAGCCTGAAATTAGCGTTCAATGCTCGTTTGCGTCCATGGAAGTGGCGGCGGCGGCGGCGGCGGCGGCGGCGGCGGCTGAATTGTCGACGACGAGGAAGTCGGTGAACTTTCGCGCCACCAAGGCCACGGCAACCGATGGACCCTCGGCTTCGGCAAGCCAGCAGCCAGATGCGAGCTTGAGCCAAGCAAGTGCGAGCGGCTGAGAGCGAGAGAGAGAGAGAGAGCTAGTTGGTCCTGTCGCGTGGACACAATCTGGCCGCCATGATCTCACCTTGGCTGCCATCGCGGCCAAATGTGCAAATTCAAGTCGGGCCAGCCAACATGGCCAGGTGTTGATCATTAGCAGCCAGTCGTCCGTTTCGTTTTGCTTTGGCTCAAAACCAAACGAACACCTAGCTGAATCCAAATCAACGCCGGCTCATCCCACTAGTCTAGTCTGCTCTCGCAAGCTTTGCTTTGGCTGGCGAGTCCAGTGCGAGAGCGTCATCATGCGCGCCAACCACAGAGGTTGAGAGCGCGATCGGCAATCCTGTACAGTGCAATGGACTCGAGCGAGCGGCTATCCCTCGCTCTGGCTCATAAACGACCTTTCCTCCTGGCTTCATTTTGGGAAGGCCGCCGTTGTTATTTGAATAACTAACATGGGCGCCTCTATAATTGCGCCGCAAGCGCACGCTAACAAGCGGGCCGTCCATTGCGGCGCCACGACAATCACCTGTCAGCTCCAGCTGCCCAACGCTCCAGCTAGCCGGACTGAATCCACCCCCATCGCTATCCCTCCAATGGCTGGCCCAGCGAAAAACAATACAAACAACAATGACCACTTCCCTGCCTCAGAGTCCCGGAGGCGCATGGACTTTGAACGAAATTGATTTCATTCGCCAATGAGAGGCATTGAAATATGATAACTGCAACTAGCTTGCCGACGAACAATGTAGGTAAAGCACCTGAACGCCTCGTCGATTGGTCAAGTCAATCGTGCACCTACTCTGGCTGTGCGCTTGCTGCGGCTGCAAGCTAACTGCAGCAGCCCGTTCGGTAGGGAGAGAAACTCTTGATTGTTGGGCGAAAGGTGGCCATCAGTTTGTATTGGAATAGTGGCTGCGAAGATGCCGAGATGAGCGGTTGCTCTGGAGAGTCGTGCTCCTAAAAAGCACAGTCCAGTCACAAAGCTTGCCTGTACCGGGTTGGCCGGCTGGCTAGCCAACAAGGCGGATGTTTGCCGTTGAAGCGGCCACAATCGGCAAGCGGAGCAACCATCGGTGAGATGGATTGAAATGAGCAGGCTGAATGGACTCGCCTCGTTGTCGTCCCAAGGAGACTGGGCGAGCAGAGATGCTAAATGTTTGCTTCGTGACTCGAAATTTGTCTATCGCTCGTTGGCCATCCAAAGTCTGGTGGGCAGCCGCCTAGAGTCATGTTGGTTTTGGGACAAGCGGCGTCAAGCTGTTGCAGCGACTCAACTCGGCTCGGCTCAGAGAGAGAGGGACAGCAAGCTGAGCAGGTTTTGCTCACCTGGCGACGAGTGACACGCTGGGCTTGGCGGCAAAACATGCATCCATTGGCGCGCGGTATCAATTCATCCATCGCGCACACAACCTGCGCTGTTGGGCTTGTGAGACCGCAAGCCCATTGTCGGCGGCTTGATGCTGCGATGGATGGGCCTCTGGAGCGAGACGGAGGCAACTTAGTTTGACGCCTTGCTCAGTTATGATGTGAATATTGAGAGGCTCGTTCAGTTACTATCGGCGGCTCCAGTGGCCAATGGCTAGCTTCGCTACAGCCGAGCGTTTGTTGCGGAGGAAAGCTCGAAAGAGAGGGGGAGAGGTAATGAACTTGCTTTCAATGGCGCTCGGACACTGGAAGCGCTGCGAGGAATCGCAATCAGGTAAACGAGTTCTCCCTCAAGCTCGCTTACTTTGCCGCTTATTGTTGGTGGCCGAAGTTAGACTAGATTGGGAGGCTGCAACAATATTTTGGCTGATTTTCGTCTAGTTAGCGTCATAGATCCGCCTCAAAGCGCCCAACTAGTCGCAAAGGAGCAACTTAGCCTCCCGACGCAAACGCCGCAGCGCCGGCCAAGCTGGCCATTGATCAGTTTGTGGCGCTTTAAGCCGCAAGGGGACAGCCGAATAGGCGGACTTTGGGCCGGCTTGAGCATCAGCATCAGCCGCATGGCATTAGTAGCAACGGGCAACAGCATCCACTGGCAAAACTTGTTGCCGACTTGCCTCATTTAGTCCCCATTTCGGGCGAGTCGTTGACCTCGAGCCATCGGGACCAGCCGGCTCCAAGTTGGGTAGCGGCCGCAGTGGTCCAGCCGAGTGGAAGCTCAGTATCACGCGGCTTGCGCACGAATCCAACGCTCCTCTGGCGGCCGGCGCTCGTTGGCAAGCTCGGAGGGCTCACAAGTGAGCGAATGAGCGCGATTGATTCATCAGGAGACAAATAAATCATCGTTGCATCGGCAATCGCAAATGAGCCTCAATTTGGCGCCTTCGTTCGGCTTCGTTTGGCGCTCCTGTAGCCGAGCGCAGGCTAATCCAATGGGGCGATAATGTGTCGTCGGCGACGGGTCGGCGCAGGTATTGTTCCGCCCTCGGCGAGAGAGGGAGGAGGCGTCTTTATGAAGACATACACTCAGTTTTACGCTCCATCAGAGCTCCAAGTTGATGTTGACAATCGGCGGCCGTCGTCGTGCTTCACTCACGATTGTCGTCGCCATTTCGGCCGAGACAAGCGAGACTGTCGATAGGAGATGAGTGGCTCGCTCGGTGGCACGACCAGCCGAGCTTGACGCGACTCAAGGCGAGCCAAGTCTTCGCGGGGCTAAAGCAGTGTTGCCGGCTGCTGAGAGCAAACTCTCCTCTAGCCGGCTGGCTGACCAACCTAAGGCTCTGAAGGAGGGAGAGAGAGAGAGACTTCACAAGCGAGCAACATGCCGCCTTCCAGTCGACATTGAACGCGCCCCCGAGAGATGGCTCTCGGTGTGGCAGCAAGAGCCCACACTTGTCCCGCTGGACACAAAACATCCCTCGGCGAGGCCACTCAGAATCTATCGCTTTTGATACGAAGCCAGATGGATTTAGAGGGGGCAAACTTCTCTCAGCTGGCCGCTTTCCCAGCGCCACCGGCGCTCATTTATCAGCCGACAACAATATTTGCACCAAAAACAAGGTGTTCAGTTGAGACCAGACTGAAGCCAGATCGAGAGGAACAAAACTCGCTCAAACTTGGCTCTCCCTCTCTAACCTTTCCAATGCCATCGCATCTAGTGTGTCGCTCGCCTGGCGAGCCAGCAAGCGAAATTCCGTCACCATCCTCAAGCGAAGGTTCGCTTTCAACGGACTTTTGCCAGTGCACCATTTCTAAATGCTCGACAAGCCTCCAAAGCCATGGCGAGAGAGCAAACAGCTCACTTAGCCTCCAAACGCACCACCAACAGCAAAGTGGCACCGGCCCATTTTCATTGCCCCCAGTCAGCGAGAGTAGTGGAGGCCGTCTGCCTGGTCGGCCCAGCGAGCGGCCAGCTCGCTCTCCTCTTGAGCTGGACTCGGATTTGGACTTGGTGCCTTGGATGGGGAAAAGCAAAAATCTTAATTAAACTCAGCGGCTTGCCGTAACCTGTGTCTGTTTGATCCCAATTCATTCATTTCTCTTCGACTCGGGACGATAGCAAGTGGTCCTTTAGAGCGGAGGTGGTGGCGGCGGCAACGGCAGCAGCAACAGAGGGAGGCTGAACACGCTGGCTGACCAAGCGAGTTAGCAAGCAAAATTGTTATTGTATCTCACCTCCCTTAGCTCTTGCGACACGAATTAAAATGACCACTCGCCTCCTTGCAAACGATGTGTTCCTTTTAAGGCCATCAATTTCCACAAACAACCAGCGAAAGACAGAGGTAGCTCGTTTGGTCTGTGGCGCCAGCGCTGGACATGGCCGAAAACCGCTCGCTTGATAGATTGTGGCTAGCGGCCGCCTTGGATCAAATTGGCCAGACTTAATTTTCCAAGACTAAGGCCACGACGACGGCGGAACTCTGACCGCCTGATTGGCTAGTAAGAGCACCAACAACACCAATAAATCACCCGCCCAATTTGGGCCAGTCGTGAGCGCTCGCCTTGTTTGGTTAAAAAAGTTGCGAAAGTTTCCCTCCAACTCTCATTTAATATTGATTTTTGTTCACTATTCTGTCTTGAAACAGGTAAAACTATTCAACAGGTTCGCTCAATAATTAAATATCTTCAACTCTACTATCATCATCAATGAATCAAATGAAATCACAATTCTTTGTTCGTCCGTTCATTTTCCATTTCGTTTGTTCCTTCGTCGTCTTCATTGATTTTGGTTCTCTCACTTTAAATGTCACTCACTTAAGTTGATTTCCTCTTATTATCATGCGACAACAGGCCCAAGTGATTCAAAACTCGCGTTGTCCTACGAATCATCTGTTGCTTGTATTTCCAAATTGTCGTATCTCTTGTTGTAAAGACCCGATAGTCGCTCTTGCAGGATTGTTTAAGCGGTCCAACGCAATCCTTCCTATAATGTTGTAGGTGAGCTAGATTAACGGGCACCGAATAGGTGGTGCATTGGCCAAAACAGTTCATGGGGAAATGGTTATGGAGCGAAACAACGCGTTCTGTATTATGGAAGCACTTGACATATTGACCCGGTTTTGTGTAGTTCTTGCTCCTGTAGACGTGCTGCATCATGTGCAAATAGTGGGGAATGCCTCGCTCGAGCGAGTCATTGTGGTCGGCGCCCCCGCTCGCCCGCTCACCTTGATGCTGCTGCACTAAGCCGTTCTCCCTCTCCTCATCAAGCTCAAGCTCCGGATCCAGATTAGCCGAGCCCGAGCTAGAGGAGGATGTCGTCCCCATTGGGCCGGCCAGGTCGTCGAAGAAGTAGACGTTGCGCACATTGTAGGAGGCGCGCGAGTAGTTTTGTTCGGCGAGCGAAAGCGTCTCAACCTCTTGCATTAGATCAAACCAGTTCTCGTGCCTCAGGGGCATGATAATTTCGTCGATGTCAAGCAAGGCTAAATACTGATAGGAGTGTAGATTTCTGTACAGGCAATCATTGTACGGTATTAGCTCGTTCTGGCGCTTAGCCGTTAATTTGCTCCTCAGATACAAGTGCTGATATTCCGGCAAGTTTGGCTGGTCGCCTGGAAGAGTGAGGGGGCTCAACTCTATCATGCCCCTCTTTTGGTAGTAGTGCAAAACTTTGCTTATGTTCTCGTGTGCGTCCAAATTGTACAAGAAAATCTTGCCAGCTCCAAGCAAGTTCAGCAACTCAATCCATTCGACCAACCTAACGCTGACATCCTCATGCGGAAAGTCCAAACCCTTCACGCAGACGGCAAACTTTCCCTTGACTGGTGGGCGCTGATTGAAGACTGGCAAATTGTTCGTTATTGGCAGGATGCGGCCGCAATCGTATTCAACCGACGGCATTGGTTTGCTCGAGGCTTGGCTTGGGGCAGTTGGAGCCGCTTGCTGGAAGGGTTGCCCTTGTGGCTGTTGCTGGGCCGCGACCGCCGGCGAGGAGGAGGAGAAGGAGGGCGGCATTGGAATGGAGGCGGCCTGCTGCTGCTGCTGCTGCTGCTCAGCCTCGCGCTTGCTCCTCGCCGCCTCCAAGTCCAGCTCGGGCGGAACCTCAACCAGGCTGACGCTGTCGGGCACGAGGCCGACGTGCGAGCGCAGCATGGGACAGGTGACGATCCAGGGCTGGAGGAGGCCGTCCTTGTAGTTGCCCCACTTCGGGTACCAGGCATAGACAAAGTTTGCGCGCGTCACCAGCGGGCGCAGGTGGGCCTGTTGGCCGGCCGGCCGCGCGGCCCCCCTCTCGCGGCGCAACTTCGAGGACCAGAGGAGGCAGTTGGTTGGCGGCGGCTGGATGCGGTCGATCATGGCGAGGATTCGCACCGAGGGCAGGCCGGCTCGCCAGCGGTCGTCGTAGTAGGCGTTGTAAAGGTAGTAGGTGGCGCTCGAGCTCGAGCTCGGGCTTGAGCTGTTGGAGCCCTCGCGCGCCCTGTTTGTCATCTTCTGCCAGTGGATGTTGTTGAATTGCAAATCGAAGAGGCTCGGATAATCGTAGCTGCACTGGCTGCCAACCACCTGCTCGTCGGCGGTGGCGGCCGAGCAGGCCCAGAGGGCGAGCAAGCAGCTTGCCAGCACCCTCGCCGTGCCCTCCTCTCTCCAAGGGCTCATTCTGCGCCGCTCTCCTCTCCTTTGCTCGCCTCCAATCTGATCCTCGCGATGGGACCCCAAACTGCAATTAGCTCGGCTCGGCTCGGCTCGACTCGACTCGACTCGACTCGAACGCTCCCCTCGGCCTCCTATCTTCGGCTGCTTCTCGTTTAAGGGCTCGAGATGGCTCTACTCTGTTCCTTCCTCCTCGCTCTTCTCTCGCGAGCTCGCTCTCACTGTGGCACCATGACCGCTTGCTGAACTCGTTGCTGTTGTTGTTGTCGTTGCTGTTGCTGCTGCTGTTGCCGTTTTGTTTATCATTGCCGCTCGCTTGCGATGGATGCCGTCGCAAAGGCAACCCGCTTGCCTGGCCAAACTCTCTAATCTTGAGGAATCACGACAAGGCTTGCTTGCTCGCTCGCTAGTGCGCGCAGATCGCGAGTGTGCGCTCGAGCCGCAGACGACGGGCGGACGAAGGGACTCGCTCGGCGGTGGCAGGATGAATGAATGAACGAGCGAATGGCTTGCTGCTCGAATGTAACAAGTGCTCGCCAGCCGAGTGGAGCTCGAAAGCGGCGCTCTGGGCTTCGTGCGCTCGCTCGTCCCTCCGCTCGCTCTCGAGGTGAGCGGATTCACTCTCGCGCCGCCGCCGCCGCCGCATTTGCTTCGGGCTGCCTCGGCCTGCGCGCAGCCGCTCGCTTATCCTTGCGCCTCGCCGATAGGCCCACTGCGCACATGTACGAGTACGGCCCAGCCTCGGGCCTGCGATCGCTATCAGCTGTTGCGGGCGTTCCAGCGGCGAGAGAAGCCGTGCGCAAGGGGGCGCGCGGCTGAGGCTGCGCGCGCAGGGGGCGGCAGGCAGGAGTCAGCTGATCGGCGGTGCGCTCGCTTGCCAACAACCCGGCCGCCGCCGCCGCCGCCTGCAGTCCTCGCCCCGCTCGCCCACCCTCGGCGCCACTCAGCGCCTCCCGCGCGGCCGAGCCAACAAGTCGGAAGCGCCAGCCAGCCAGCCAATCGGCGCTCGTGCCAACTTTGACAGGCTCGCCCGCCAAGCTACCTGCGCTCGGCCTGTCTGCGTGCGCCCAGCCGAGAGCCAGCTCGCTCCTTCGAGTCTCCCCCTCTCGCAGTGGCCAATAATGTGCCAATTTGGTCGGCCCGTCAAGCTAGACGAGCTTGCTGTCGCCGAGCTGAGCGTGAGCGCTAACGAGCTTGCCGCTGCCGCTGTCGCTGTCGCTGTAGTTGGCCGGGCGGCGGACAGGTGAGCGGCCAATCTGGGCCGCTCCCTCCTCGTTTGCGTGCCGCTCGCCGTCAGCTTGTTGGCTCCACGTGGAGGGAGGCAGCCAGAAGGCCAATCGGGGCTTTAGGAGGGCGCCAACAGGTTGGCTCGCGTTTGGCCGGCAAAGTGGCCGGGCGTCAAGCAGGGCGAGGGCCGCGTTTGCGCTCCCTCTCGGCGAGCTGACTGGCCCACAGCGGCGCCCAGCGAGGCAGGTGCGCCGCTCGTTGTCGCCACTTGTGCAGTTGGGGCCCGCGCCTTGCAGTCCTAATTCAGCTGCCGCCGCCGCATCTCAGCGCAGCCCTTTGTTTCGGCGCCGCGCGTTTGTCCATTGTGACAGCGGCGCCGAGACGAGGCGGCGCCGTAATTGCGGCCAATTATGCTCGCTTGCAGTTGGAATTGGAAAGTTTTCCTGCGACCTGTTCAGTGGGAGGAGGCGCAACCTGCGGAAGGAGCCTGTAATGGGCGGTTGTCTTCGCAGCCGGCTGGGCGGCGGCGCAGCAAGCAACTGGCCCGAGTCTGAGCGAGTCGGCGCGCGCAAAGGAGGCCGCCGACGCAAAACGAGCGGGCCGAGCCGCTAAATGAATATCCCAGCCCCAGCTCCTTGCTCCGCCGGCCGGCCGGCCGAGCTGGCAAAGCTAATGGCGGCTAATCATTTGGAGCCGGGAGAGCGAGCGGTTCAATTGGTCCATTGTTGGCTGGCTTGCTGGCCGCCTTAGCGAGCGAGTTGCCATTGTGACGGGCTCGGCGGCTTAGCCTTCCCCTCGCTCCTGCGTGTGCTTTTGCCTTTGCGCTGAAAGGAGAGTGAAAGTGAAATCTTCGCTCGATTTTAGTGCAAACAAAGCGGCCGCTTGTCCTTGGCGGCGCTGCAACAGGAGGCCTCAGCTCGAGAGCTGGCCCAAGGGTTGGAGAGCGCCGCTTGCACGTGAAAGGTGGAGGCGGCCGAGCGGAGAGTCAGGCCGAGCTGAGGCCGGGCTGGCCGGCGCCATTAGGGCCGAGCGGCAGCCGAAAGTGCAGCCACTTGCCTCGCTGCCAGCGGCCGGCAAGGTGAAACTTTGCTCTAAATGCTCTTCAAGGCTTAAGGGTTGCGCGTTCACTTGGATTAAAGTCATCCCTTTTAATGGTTTGCGCTGATGATGATGACTAATCAATCTGGAACTGCGCTGAGTTGGCCCGAGTTGCGCTTATTGAATTGAATTGAATTGGATTGCATTGGATTGGCTGAGCCCATTGAGTTTGCCTGCGATGCGACTCGATGGGCCGACTTGTGGCTGGCTGGCCGGCCGGCCGACTGCCTGGCCGCTCGTCTGCCTGCTGCGCGCGGCCACACGCGTCCGGCCGAGCGAGCTTGGCGGCGGCCCGCAACAAGTATGCAAATGAGCGCCGCTCGACAAG